>Ga0137298_10991_pt1 | contig 17952 bp, 10 predicted proteins | sample RamsorincwithD2O_2_FD_97182 | JGI IMG/M metagenome (GOLD analysis project Ga0137298, IMG submission 97182) | Mouse cecal microbial communities from Vienna, Austria - Glucosamine amended with D2O | ecosystem: Host-associated > Mammals > Digestive system > Large intestine > Cecum | place: Austria...
CAGCATTTTGAAACAAGAGCTTCAAAATCCAACAATTCAGTGATCAATCTGTCTATGAATTTTTTTTACCATCTTTGAGATCGAATTATAAAACCAAAACAGATATTAAAAACCGAAACGATCTATTTGCTGCTTCTTGTCCTCTTGAATTCAATGGTTGTCTTTTTGGAACTGAGTAGATCAAAATCTGTGTCGGGAGTTCCTTGGTTGATTATTATAAAAACAAGAAGACGATTCGTCGTTTGATGTTAGACAATGCATTCATTGAGTGCTATTTTAAATAAGTATTTTGAAAATGTTTTCAGAAAATCAGGAAGGGTGGATTGCTTGAGTTACATTTCATTTATGAAGGAACAGATTGAGTGTTTTATGGAGAAGGATCCATCCATTCATTCTAAATGGGAAGTTTACTGGATGCCAGGCTTTAAAGCCATTCATACCTGGTACTTCACACATAAGCTCTATCAGAAAAAGCATTTTGCGCTCGCTCGTTATCTATCATTAAAAAATCAAAGAAAAACCGGGATTGACATTCATCCTGGCGCAACCATTGGACATCGCTTTTTTATTGATCATGGTGTAGGAGTAGTTATTGGTGAAACCTGCATCATTGGCGATGATGTCATGGTTTATCAAGGGGTTACTTTGGGCGGTACTGGAAAAGTTGGTGGAAAAAGACATCCTACGGTTGAAGATCAGGTCTTAATTGGTGCAGGAAGTAAAATCATTGGAAATATAACTTTGGGTCATCATTCAAAAGTCGGGGCTGGAGCGATTGTTATTCGCAATGTAGATCCTTATGTAACAGTTGTTTCTCCACCAGCTTACCCAGTTCGTGATAAAAATTCGAAAATGTCCAACCTGTGTAAAATGGGGAACGAACGCTGGACACGTAAAGAAGTTGAGTGTCTGCAAAATGGCCGAATGCCAACAGACTCTCGATGTAAAGAAGAATCAGATTCGATTATCCATTCAAGAAAAGAAGCTGAGGCAAAGCTGGCCAAAGACTCTATCTCTGATAGAGATGATTGATCAAGCGTAAATAGGAAATCTGTAAAAACGAATCATTTGCTTTTGGATTAATTATCATTGTTGTTTAATTAAGGTTGAATATTCTGTTTAGCAGACAGGCTGATCTTTTTATTGATGCCTGTCTGCTTCTTTTCGTCAATGGTCTGATCGAATAACCAGGTGCAATAGCCTGCTTTATTCATTTGACGAATCATCGAGTAAAATAATAGGTAAATGAATGCACAGAGCACGATCGGAATATTTTTTCAAATGTGGATATTATAGATCGTGAATAGGTTGACCGGTCAGCATACAAATGTAATACACATTAGGATTAAAAGATTACATTTTATTAACAAGTCATTTGCAAGAAAGGAGGAAGGGATAAAAATTCATGTTTCTGATCTGAATTTTTGATCTCTGCTTAATATGAAAATAGTCTTGATTGAAGACCTTGCTGTATCGAATGAACAGATCGAACAAGCAAAAAATAATTTAAAGAAACAAGGTCATGAATTGATCTACAAGCCTGGAATGTCAAAAGCGAAAGAGCAGATTGACACATTGAAAGATGCAGATATTCTGATTATTGGAAACATGCCTTTGCATGAAGAAGCCATCGATAAAGCCAATAATTTAAAATTCATCGATGTAGCTTTTACTGGAACGGATCATATTCCGGTTGCGGCCGCCAGTAAAAGAAATATTCCAGTATCTAATGCTTCTGGCTATGCAACTGAAGCGGTGGCGGAACTGGCATTATACGCCATGATTGATTTATTCAGAAAAATCGAACCTTTACAGACAGCGGTCCGTAATTCAAAAACCAAAACCGGAATTCGCGGCCGTTTACTCAATGGAAAGACGGTAGGTATTGTGGGAGCAGGGCATATTGGATCGAAAACAGCTCAATACGCAAAAGCCCTGGGAGCAAAAACTCTTGGTTATTGCCGTCATCCAAAAGAAGATCCAAATATTGACCAATTTGTATTACTTGATCAGCTGCTTACTGAATCAGACATCGTCTCTTTGCATGTGCCCCTCAATGAATCAACCAGACATCTGATTTCCAAAGAACAGTTTGAATTGATGAAGCCGGATGCATTCCTGATCAATACAGCCCGAGGACCCGTGGTGGACAGCGCCGCCTTAATTGATGCACTGAATCAAAAGCAGATTGCGGGTGCTGCTCTGGATGTTTTTGATCAGGAACCGCCTTTATCAAAAGATGATCCTCTGCTTTCCTTTGATCGGGATCAGCTGATTCTTACTCCGCATATTGGTTTTGATTCGGAAGAATCAATGATCGCACGCTTTAATATTGCGATGGATAATCTGCAGGCTTTTCTGGATGGTCATCCAAAAAATGTCGTCAACAATATCAACTGAATTGATTGTTTGAAAAAATAGAGAATTACTCACTAATTATGTACAATTAATTGGCGTATTAAGATGAAGAAAGAAGGAACATAAATGAAAATAAAAATCAGCGATACTCGCGGCAATGATGTTACCTGTACGCTCAATGAATCTGAGGCCGCGCATGCCCTCGAAAGAATGCTGCCATTAAAAACATCGCTGAGCGATTATGCAAGCAATGAAAAAGGATTCATGCCTCCAAAAAAAATCAATGTTTTTGGAGCTCCATTGGCTAATGGAGGAACAGAAGTATTAGCTTATTATCGTCCCTGGAATGTAGTGATGTTAATTTATGGCGGTTATTCAGAATATGATGAACTCTATGAATTAGGAATGCCGGTCGCAGGACAGGGACAGATCCGAAATATGAAAGGCGAAGTCCTTATCGAAGAGATTTACTGATTCAGAACGGATCCTGTTTCTGAATAGAAAGATTCAGACATTTATGATAAATCCAGAATCAACTTTGCAAAGACCGTTTTTGATGGATGGCAGTTTTGGATTAGAAAAAGAGATGCTTCGGCTCGATCATCAGGGCCATATGACTCATACTCCACATCCTTTTACAGAAAAATCCATTGTTACGGACTTTTGCGAAAACCAGGTTGAAATCAATACCGATCCACATCCAAGCATTGAAGAAACCTATAAGGAACTGGTAGAAACGGATTCCTACATCGCAAAAAAACTTGCGCAAAACAACGAAATTACCTGGCCATTTTCTTCACCTTCACTGATCCTTTCTGAAGAAGATATCCAGCCGGCATATACCCGTAAGTCAGAAGAGGCCCAGAATTATCGATCCTATCTGGCAAGCCGCTATGGAAAATACAAAATGACCTTTTCAGGGATCCATTACAATTTCTCCTTTTCAAATGAATTGCTACAGTCTGCCTTTAAGGAAAGTCATGCTTCTGACTATCGGGAATTTGTCGATGGAATTTACCTGAAGCTGGCTAAAACAGCTGCTCTGTATGGATGGCTCATTAACGCGCTTTGTTCAGCTTCTCCATTACTAGATGGTTCCTATTATGAAAAAGGACTGCAGAATTCAACCTGCTTTACAGGAATGTCTTCTTTACGGAATTCTGAATTTGGATACTGGAATTTTTTTACGCCGGTATTTGACTATTCTTCGATTGAAGCCTATACCCGCTCCATTATGGATTATTGTCAGAATCGGCTGATTAAAGCACCCAGTGAACTTTATTATCCAATTCGTTTAAAACCGCCAGGGAAGTATTCCCTGGATAATTTACGAAATAATGGAGTTCAGCGTATTGAATTTCGCATGATTGATCTTAATCCATTAGCAGAAGGTGGCGTCAATCTGCAGGATTTACGTTTTATTCATCTGTTCATTGTCTGGATGGCTTCAAGAAAAGATTTCTATTTCAGCAATGAAATGCAGGTCCTTGCAGCTCAGAACTTTAAAAACGCAAGTCATTTTGACTTGAAAACTTCGAGAATATCTGGGATTCAAAACGAGATGGAAATATCGGCTCCGATCTTTCAGGCCGCCTGGGAGATCCTCGAACAGCTTGAAGATTTTGCCAGAAAATATGCTCCTGATTATTTAGCAGATGTTGAGTTTCAACAAAAGAAGCTTCGCGATCCTACGCATTTTCGTTATTCATGGATTGTACGGCGTCAATTCAGCGACTGTTATGTCCAAAAAGGACTCCAGTTAGCCATCGAGATGCAGAAAGCAGCTGTTGAGCAAAGTGAGAATTAAGCCGACAATTCAGCAGAGAAGTCATCCATGAAATGAACAATAAACGATACACACGATGAAAACTTAAAACTTATAAAATTTGCAATGTCATTAAGTTAGCAGAGAAAACTGCTGCTTTGACAGATGAGTGGATTAAATGTGATTGCTTCTCCTCCATCAGGGCGATCAAAGAAGCAGTTTCTATCACTTCTTCACCAGAAATCGGATGTTTCAGAGCACCGCTTTTCATTCAATCTTGCCAATTCTGGAAAAAAGGGCATACTGAAAACAGCGATAGCTTTCTGTTATCGCTTAAAGATTATTTATTATTTTGTAAAACAGGCCTATTTCCAAGTCGAGGTTGAAGCAGTCGAACTTTTTGCTCGCTTGAAATGCCTGTTTTTTCGTATTGGAAGGACTACATTCTGAATAGTCCAGATCACCTCCTTCTGTGCTGCTTTTCCATTCAGGAATTGAAGAACGATTGATGACAGTGCTTTTCTGTTGGTCTGATAAAGGTATTTACCTCCAGGCTGACTTGGCAGATCGCATTTGGAGATGACACTGATCAGGTTGTAAACCATGACAGTTGTATTGATTTCCTGCTCAATCAGATTCTGGCTGCGGGAATGAACCTGCCTGCCGTTCAGGACGTATTTCTGATCCCGGAAAGATATCTCTATGTTCCATCTGAGATGGTAAAGTTCTCTGATCTCCTGAGTGCTGAATTCTTCCTGAGACAGATTGGTCAGCAGATATTCCATTGTCCTGAGAGGCGTTCCGTCCTCTTCGTTCTGGGAGCTGATTTCAGTAATGATAATCCGATAAGGAAATTCGAGTTCAGGCTGATCTGCAGTCATCAGGCTGACCGAACCTCTGGGAACGTACTTGTACTGTTCCGGACTGTTTCGAGTGACTGCTTTCTGGGTGTTGACCAGTCTGCGGCAGGATGTGAAATCAATTTCCTGATCGAGGGGATGTCCTGAAGGAAGCAGAGAAAGACAGTTGCGTTCCTTCATGCGAAACAGAAACTTCTGTCCCCTGTTTTCTATCTGGGAAGCGAGCTCGTAAGAAAAGTACAGGCGGTCGCCGATCCATACAGGGATTCCTTCATGGTCATACTGGCTGACGAAATCCAGAGCCGCGCCGTTCTCGTTTTTATCGACAGCAGACTGAACCTGATAGTCCAGGTAATACTTGTTTTCCAGATCGAAAGTGGCATTGAAATGCAGAGTCCAGTGAGGCTTTCCATGTCCCTCAACCAGATTCTGAAGCTCTTCAGGATTGGGCAGGATGGGAAAACTGGAGCCGTCAATACCAATCAGGCGGTATTTTCCTTTATGTAAAGAAGATTCAGCAGAGACCTGTCCGGTAAAGTCCAGAGAGGCGTCTTTGAGAATCGAGTGGTCAAACTTGTGTCTGGCCTGGCAGAAAGCCGATTCAGTAAAGCTGATTCGGTTTTTTTTACAGAAAGTATGAGTCTGCAGCCTGACAGAAGCAGAAGACAGGGAAGCAATCAGACGGGCTGCAAGGGGAAGAGTGATTTTTCTATGCCGCGTGAAGGCTTCGCCTTGAATCAGAGAACGATCAGGATCGACACCGATCTGATCAAAAGCGGAGAAGAAGCGGGATCTCCAGAACTTTGGGGATTTCGAATGGGTCAAAAAATACCACCTCCGAAATCCTTCGGATTATGGATCAAGGTTCGAGAATAGCTTGTCAAGTGTCAGATTCGGATTATTTCTTAATTTAGCAAGCGTTCATCTTGCTCCGTTAAAAAATACAGAAATAAAAAACGATTCTTCCAGAATCAGGCGGAAGAATCGAATCTTAACTTAATGACATTGATAAAATTTGATCCAAGAAAAAGAGAAGATCTTTTGAGGAAGTAACCACTTTGGTTTGTCTCAAAAAATCTTCTCTTTTCATTTTGCAGGAATGAATTCTTACTTTTGCGATTAAGCTCCATATGGATAGCCATCTGGTGAAATACAGAGTTCATCGAGATTATCCTTCTCGGGATCAGACGATTTCAAAGGATCCATCAACAGAAACTGTACTTTAGGAAAAATCTCAACGGCCCATTGAGAATCGACATATAAAAGATGTTCCGAACAGAGTGCAGATTCCATCTGTTCTAAAGTTTTTACTGCATTTTTGAGCAGATCATAATCCTCGGTTGAAAAACCAAAAATGCCTTTTGCTTCATTAATATCAAGCAAAAAAACCGGTCGATCCTTTTGAAGCTGAAAACGGATGGATGAAACGTTCTGATTGCGTTCGATCGAAAAGAACTGAACAATATAAATCTTCATCAGTTCAATCAGACGATCATCCAGAGAGCAATCAAGAATTCTGGATTTTTCATAAAAATCTTCCCGGCATTTCAGGATTCGATAAAAAGTTTTTTTAAAACGGTTTTTACGTTCAGATATTTTCTTTTGCAGGGTCTTGTTCAGTGAAGAACGTTTCTGATCATCAGGTTCAAAGTAGAGAATCGTATGATTGAGCTTATCTTCATAGGTCAGAGATTGTGAAAGGGGAATCTGTGATCCGCAATGCGGACAGCGCGAATGAAGAAGATGACCGCAAATGGCTTCATATTTCAGATCTGGCTGTTTGTCACAATCGATATAAGTAAGAATCGGCTGATTCAGTACATTCAGGCAGAAGGGACACTTTTCCTGATACTGATCAATGGCTGGTTTTGTATTGGATCGAATCATAAATGTACCTCCTGTCTTAAGCTTTCAGAATGAAATAACATAAATTTTGTTGGATGATCAATTGTCAATCCTATTTTAACATTCAAGAAAGCGTTAACATCAAAAACCTAAGAATTTAACTGATTATTTTACTCTGGTTTCTGTTTTAAAATTCATGAGTGAAAATGATCCTGAATTTGCATTGGACAAGTTTGAATTGATACCTTATTTTGGAACTGATGTTTCTCAAAATAGAATTACCTAAAGAAAAAAGGACAGCATCCACTGACAAATATCACGGTGTCCATATCATGGACTCTAGCGTGATTTACTCAGTCTGGATGCAATCCTTTTTGATCAGTAGGCAGGACAGGATTGATTATTTATTTCATTTTTTAGATGACATCGGCAGGAGCATACCTGGTCTTGCATGCTCAGATTCATTTATAGATCATCAACAATCGCGCCAGCTTTGGAATAAGCTGTAGACTTGGCTTCGAAGAAATCTGTTTTGATGTCATTAGCACGGCTGTAATTATCCACCCATTTCATGGATTCTGGAATTTCATCGTGGCCTTCGAAGACTGGCTCGAAATTTAATCCTTTGCATCGAAGATTCGCCAGATATTTAATGTAATCCTCAACCATTTCAGGATTCAGACCCGCAATACGGTCCCCAAGAACGTAGGCGGCCCAGTCCATCTCTTCTTCAGCACCGTGTTTGATCATTTCTCTGTATTCTCTGACATCTTCAGCAGTGAAAAGTTCAGGCTGTTCCTTCTGAAGTTCAAGGAGAATGTTTCTGAATAACCACAAATGCGTATTTTCATCGCGGTTAATATAACGAATTTCCTGAACACTTCCTGGAATCTTACCCATTCGTCCCATGTTATAGAAAAACATGAATCCGGAATAGAAGTATATTCCTTCAAGAATATAGTTGGCAATCAAAGTCTTGACCAGATGTTTTGGATCCTTATGAGCCAGAAAATCATTATAGAGATTGCCGATAAACTCGTTTCGGCGCAGCAGATGCTCGTCATTTTTCCATTGATACAGGATCTCGTTTCGTTTTTGAGGCGGACAGATCGTATCTAACATGTAGGAGTAGGACTGTGAATGAACAGCTTCCTGAAATGCCTGAATAGTCAGACAAAGATTGACTTCGTTGGCAGTGATATAAGCTCCAATATTTGGAAGGTTTGCGGTCTGAAGAGAATCGAGAAAGACAAGAAAAGACAGGATCTTGTCAAAAGCGGTTCTTTCGATATCAGAAAAATTGCGGTAATCCTTAATATCTTGAGCCAGATTAATTTCTTCAGGAATCCAGAAGTTGTTCATTGCCTGACGATACCAGCGGCTCGTCCAGTCATATTTCACATTATTGAAGTCATTCAGATTGGTGGTATTGCCGTTGATCATCGATCGTTTGGACAGATCGATATCTCCATTGGCATTAAATAAGGCTTTTTGTTTCAGTTCCATGATTAGCTTCTTTCTAGGCACTGCACGATTCGCATTCTTCTACTTCGAGAGATTGAGAACGTACGTAATAAATCGTTTTGACGCCTTTTTCCCATGCCCGGATATACAAATCCAGGATCTTTCGGAATGTAAATTCTGGGGTGATATACAGGTTAACTGATTGAGCCTGATCAATGTGCCGCTGTCTGATTCCGGCGGCATCCACAACCCAGTTCTGATTAATAAAATGAGCGTTTTTGTAATACCAGAAGGTTTCATCGGATAAGTCAGGGGCCACTCGTGTGAGCATCGAACCTTTCTTTTCCTCAAGGTAGAATTTTTTGAGGATTGGATCGACAGCTGCTGTTGTTCCAGCCAGGATGGAAGTACTCGAAGTTGGTGCGATAGCCATCAGATATCCATTTCTTAAACCATTTTCATGAATTTCACTGGCCAGCTTCTTCCATTTCTCAGAGGTATAATCTCGTTTAACAAAATACTCCCCGGTATCATAATCGCTGCCTTTAAAATGAGCATAGGAGCCTTTTTCCCTGGCAAGTTCACAGCTGGCCTGTAAGGCATGATAATTGATACGCTCATAGAGGTCATCCATATAAGTCAGGTGTCTTTCATTTTCAAAAGGAATATGCTGATTGGCCAAAAGATGCTGATAACCGCTGGTGCCTAATCCAACTGGACGCATGGATTGCGAAGTGAGTTTGGCTGTCGGCAGCGGATAGTAGTTCAGATCAATGACATTATCAAGAGCCCTCATGACCGTCGTAATGACTTGCTTGAGTTTGTCATCATCATTGACATCGATATGACCCAGTGAAAGGCTGGCCAAATTGCAGACCACAAAATCACCCGGATGGGTTATGGTTGAGATGATCGTTTCGCCATCACATTGAATAATTGTTGGTTCATCCTGATGCATCGCTGACATGTTCTGCGCAATCTCAGTACACAAGTTTGACGCGTAAATCATACCCTGATGAGAATTTGGATTGGCTTCATTGACGACATCCCGATTGAAGATAAATGGAGTTCCTGTTTCAACCATGGATTTAATCATCATTCGAATCATATCCTTAACCGAAAGGGTTCGCTTTTCGATTTTTGGATCACTGACACAGTCAAAGTATTTTCTTTCCCATTCATCCCCATAGCTGTCTTCCAGGCACCAGCCCTTGACTCTTAGAATCTGATGCGGATCCATTAAATGCCATTCGGAATCCAAATCGGTTTTGGCCAGACGCCAGAAAAGATCAGGTACACAAAGAGCAGGGAAGATATCATGGGCTTTCATTCTTTCATCCCCGTTATTGGTTCTCAGCTGCATGAATTCAGGAATATCACGATGCCAGATATCCAGATAAACTGCAGCGGCTCCAGAACGAACTCCCAACTGGTCAACGGCAATGGCAGTATCGTTGATCAGACGGATCCAGCGGATAACCCCGCCGGCAGCCCCTTCAAAGCCGCGGATGTCACTGCCACTGGCTCTGACCTTGCCTAAATAAAGACCCATACCTCCACCATGTTTGGAAACGCGGGCAAAGTTATCAAGAGATTTGTAAATTCCGCTTAATGAATCTTCTACGGTATCAATGAAACAGCTCGACATCTGATGAAACGGTTTTCTGGCATTGGCCATGGTTGGGGTGGCCATGGTTACCTGAAGGGTACTGAGCATGTCATAAAAGCGAATCGCCCATTCCACATAATTTTGCTCAGGCATGGCTAAATGCATGGCAATTCCCATAAACATTTCCTGAACACTTTCAAGTGGTTTTCCGTCATGAGAGACAATCAGGTATCGGTTTTTCAGCAAGTCTAGACCAGGATGCTTAAACAGTCTGGTTCTTTCAGGTTTCATGGCTGCATTCAGGATTTCAAGATCTTCTTTTGTATATTTTTTAAGAAGATCAGGAAGGAGCAGATTCTGGCTGGTTAAGTATTCTAATTTTTCAGACCAGGAATGAATATTTAAATCCACCATGTTTGCTGAAATTTCTTTTTCGAGCTCGTAGTTAAGTATACGGGCAGCGATTTCTTCCCATTTCGGAGCTTTACGGCTGACCAGTTCGCTGGCTGCTCTTTCAAGCATGGAAAGACGGATTTTCTGGGACTGATCCTCCCGGATCAGTTCAGCGGCTTTAATCTGCAGTCTTTCAAGAGAGTATTCAGGTTCAGAAAAATCCTTCTGAATTTCCCGAAGAACGGGTTGTATCTGTGGATCGATGACCAGATCGACGATTTTATTGAGGGTTTCACGTAAACGATAATGCGATTGGCGATAAAGGATATAGGCTTTAGCCGTTTTAAAATATCCATTTTCCATTAACACCTGTTCTGCAACATCCTGTATCTGTTCGACATCACATTCTTCATTGAGCCGGTTAACGATATCCTGAGTGATTTCCAAAAGCTTTGGATCTGATATCAATTCGTCGGTTGAAGCAAATGCCTTATAAAGCGCTGCATTGATCTTAGTGGGATCGAATGCTTCAAAAGCTCCGCTTCGTTTACGGATATTCAAAATTCTTGTATTCATAAAAGCTTCCTTTTCTATCAAAAAGTTTTCGATAAATAGTTTGAAAAACGAAGTACGTTAAATGTAGAAACCGAATTCTCAACAGCCATTTATACTTCGTGTTTATTTTAGAGTATGAAGAGATGAAAGGCAGGAATAGAGATTTGACCTGTGATCAATCCTTGCCAGTTCTGTCAGAATTCAGTATTTGTTCTCCAGAAAGAGTCTTTACCAGGAGGACAATCTGACAGCCACGATATCATATTATTTAAGATTTTCAGTACCGTGTGATCATTATGGTAAATTCGTTCTCACTGTATCTTTTCAATCTTTTTCCATCTTTTCTTGAAAGTCAGCCAAAATGAAAGAAAAGGTTCAGATAAAATGAGATTTCTCTCATCCATCTGAACCTTTTAAGTCTAATTTAATAATGCACTAATAAATGGTGAACTAATGAACCAATAATAGTCCACTCCATTATATCTGTTATTCTGCCGCCTTTAATACCAGTTATGATCTGGTTTATTTTCTACAGATTTGAACCGATATATCAGTTTATCCATCAAAACTATCTATTCGATGTTCGAATATCCCATCAGATACCGATCCACTTCCTTGGCACATTGCTTTCCCTGTTCTAGGGCCCATACCACTAACGACTGGCCTCGTTTGCAGTCACCGCAGGCAAAGATTTTTGGATTCTGTGTCTGATAGCTTGCTTCTTTCGTAATGATTGTATTTCTAGGTGTCGTTTCAAGATGAAAGGACTCCTTTAAGGAATCTTCAATTCCGATAAAACCGGCTGCAATCAGCAATAAGTCACACTTCAGGATCTTTTCGGTTCCTTCGATCGGTTTAAAATCAGGACCTAAGGAAACAATTTCAATCTCATGCAGGCGGCCGTTCTTTTCGATCAGACGTTTAACCGTTGTGGAAAAAATTCTTGGATCCTTTCCAAATACAGCAGCGGCTTCCTGTTGTCCATAATCGAATTTGGCGACTTTTGGCCATTCAGGCCAAGGGTTATCCGCCGTTCTTTCAATTGGAGGCATTGGAGTCATTTCTAACTGAATGACTGACTTGCAATGCTGCCGAAGGGCTGTCCCAACGCAGTCATTTCCAGTATCTCCGCCTCCGACGATAACCACATTTTTATTCTTAGCAGATATCAGAGGCTTCTTATTGCTGACTACTGATCGGGTTGCATCCGTAAGGTAATCTACCGCAAACATGACACCCGGCAGGTCCATGCCTTCAAGATTCAGAGATCTGGGTTTTCTGCTGCCTGCCGCCAATACGACCACGTCAAAATCCTGGAACAATTCTTCCTTGCTGATGTCCTTGCCAGCCTCCACATGACAGGCAAATTGAATTCCTTCATCTTTCATCAATGAAATTCGACGATCAACCACTTTTTTATCGAGTTTCATATTTGGAATTCCGTACATCAGAAGTCCTCCAGGTCGATCTGCTTTTTCAAAGACCGTAACCTGATGACCTCTTTGGTTGAGATATTGTGCGACGGATAAACCCGCCGGTCCGCTTCCAATGATCGCAGCTTTTTTACCTGAACGGATTGCAGGAGGCTGCGGTTTCATCCAGCCTCTCGCAAATCCAGTTTCGATAATATAGTTTTCATTGTCATGAATCGTGGTTGCGATTGAATCGATGCCATTAATACAGGCCTTTTCACAAAGAGCAGGGCAAACTCTGCTTGTAAATTCAGGGAAAGGATTGGTCTTAAGCAGACGTTTTAAAGCATATTCATCGTTACCGGCAACCAGTTCTTCATTCCATTCTGGAATCAGATTATGAAGCGGACAGCCGGTGACCATTCCTTTGAGCTCTAAAGCCGACTGGCAGAATGGAACGCCGCAGTGCATACAGCGGGCAGCCTGTTCCATTCGTTTTTCGTAAGGCAGGGGGACATGAAACTCGTCAAAACTTTCAAGTCTTTTTTCAGGAGAAACGCATGGATTCTCCTGGCGTTCATAAATCAGGAATCCGTTATTTTTAGCCATTTTCCATTTCTCCTTTTCTCTATTCCGGATGGGCCATTCTGAAAGCTTTCAGACTGGCTTCAGCAGGGGTAAATCCTTTGTCTTCAAGATCCTTCATATCCTGACGTATTTTCTTGAAGTCATTTGGAATAATCTTTTTGAAATGGATCAGGTAATCATCAAAATGATCGAGAATTTCTCTGGCAAGTTCAGAATGAGTTTCCCTGTAATGTTCTTCGAGAATTTCATGGAGTTTTTCAATATCCTGTTTGGCTTCTAAAGCTTCCATGGATACAAGTTCCTGGTTGATCGAACGATAAAGAGAATGCTCTACATCTAAAACATAGGCAATTCCACCGCTCATACCAGCCGCGAAGTTTTTCCCGGTTTTACCCAGTATAACGGCATACCCGCCAGTCATATATTCAAGACCATGATCGCCGCAGCCTTCAACCACTGCAGTCGCTCCGGAATTGCGGACACAGAAACGTTCTCCGGCTTTTCCATTGATAAAGGCTTTTCCATCGGTAGCACCATATAAAGCTACGTTTCCAATCACGACGTTATCAGCAGCTTTAAATGGAGACCGTGGATCTGGAGCAATTACCAGTTTTCCTCCCGAAAGTCCTTTTCCAAAGTAATCATTGGCATCACCGGTGCATTTGAGCGTCAATCCTTTTGGCAAAAAGGCCCCAAAAGACTGACCAGCCCCACCAATACAGTTCACGACATATGTATCTTCTTTAAGGCTGTTCTTAAAGCGACGAGTAATTTCACTGCCCAGAATGGTTCCTAAAGTACGATCAGTTGAAGAGATCTTAATGGTTGTTTCATATGGTTTTTTACTGTTGAGATAAGGCATGAATTCGGGCAGCAGCTTAGCCACATCCTGGGTTTCTTCAAGTTTGAAATCGTAAGATTCGGCATCATCATGGCAGATGGGCTGGATGTTCATTAGCAGTTCTTCAAGATGCAAAGAGCCTGCTCTGGAATTTACTTCAACGTTTTCACGAATTTTTAACCGATCGGCGTGTCCAATCATTTCATCGAGCGTTCTATACCCTAAACGAGCCATGATTTCACGCAGTTCTTCAGCGATAAAGAGCATGAAGTTCATTACATTTTCTGCTTTACCCTTAAAGCGCCCGCGAAGTTCTTCGTTTTGAGTAGCAACACCGAATGGGCAGGTATCCAGGTTGCAGACTCTCATCATCCGGCAGCCCATTGTTACTAATGGAGCGGTCGCAAATCCAAATTCTTCAGCTCCTAACAAGGCAGCAATCGCTACATCTCGCCCGCTCATCAACTTACCGTCCGTTTCGACAATGACACGTTTTCGAAGTCCGTTTTCACTGAGTGCCTTGTGAGTCTGAATCAGACCCAACTCCCATGGCAGACCGGCATTATGAATGGAAGACTGACCGGCAGCTCCGGTTCCTCCATCGTATCCTGAAATCAGAATGACCTTGGCTCCTGCCTTGGCTACGCCGCACGCAACAGTTCCAACACCGTTTTCTGAGCAGAGTTTTACTGAAATTCTGGCATCACGGTTTGCGTTCTTGCAATCGTAAATCAGCTGGGCTAAATCTTCAATCGAATAGATATCGTGATGAGGAGGTGGAGAAATCAGAGTCACTCCTGGAGTTGAACATCTGGTTTTGGCAATCCAGGGATAAACCTTGTTGCCCGGAAGATGTCCGCCTTCACCCGGCTTGGCTCCCTGAGCCATTTTGATCTGAATCTCATCGGCGCTCACCAGATATTCGCTGGTTACACCAAAACGGCCGGATGCTACCTGTTTGATTGCTGAATTCCTGATGGTTCCAAAACGTTCAGGTCTTTCTCCGCCTTCACCGGAATTGGATTTACCGCCCAGACGGTTCATCGCTTCTGCCATGGTTTCATGCGCTTCCTGAGAGATGGAACCATAGGACATGGCGCCCGTTTTAAAGCGTTTGACAATTTCGGAAGCTGGTTCCACTTCTTCTAATGGAATCGAATTCTGACTTTCATCAAAATCAAACAATGCTCTTAAGGTATGAGGTCTGTTTTCATCATTGACTCTTCGGGTATATTCCTTAAAGAGTTCATAGTTTCCTTCGGCAGTCGCTTTTTGCAGAAGAACAATTGTTTTTGGATCATACAGATGGTCTTCCTTGCCTGCGCCGCTTCTGAGTTTGTGATAACCAATCGAATCAAGGGTTGTATTGACTGGAAGTCCAAGTGGATCAAAAGCCCGGTCATGATGGTAAATCAAATCTTCTTCAATGTCTTTTAAACCAATGCCTCCGATCTGAGACTGAGTATTGGTGAAGTAAGCATCAATGACATCGCGGTCGATTCCAATGGCTTCAAAGATCTGAGCTCCCTGATAGGACTGTAATGTAGAGATCCCCATCTTGGCAGCAATCTTTACGATTCCAGAAAGAATGGCTTCATTATAATCACGGATGGCAATGGATGGTTCCTTATCAAGCATGTCCTTGTCAATCAGTTCTTCAATACATTCATGAGCCAGGTAAGGATAAATGGCAGTGGCTCCAAATCCTAACAGGGCTGCAAATTCATGAACGGTTTTAGGTTCACCACTTTCAAGGATGATTGACATGGAAGTCTTTTTCTTGGTCTTTACCAGATGCTGTTCTAATGCCGAAACCGCAAGCAGGCTTGGAATAGCCATGTGCGATTCATCGACACCGACATCGGAAAGGATCAGGATATTCTTTCCATTGCGGTAAGCTCTGTCCGCTTCTAAAAAGAGCTGATCCAGGGCATCTTTTAATGGCATTCCCCGGTAGAACAGCAGAGAAATAACCTGCGAATGGAATCCATCGCGGTCCAGATTCTTGATCTTATCGAGATCTCTGGCTTCAAGAATCGGATTATTGACTTCTAAAACGGTGCAGTTTCCAGCTTTTTCTTCCAGCAGATTTCCAGAACTTCCAATATAAACCGTCGTATCGGTGACAACCTTTTCACGTAAGGAGTCGATTGGAGGGTTCGTCACCTGAGCAAACAGCTGCTTAAAGTAATGAAACAGGGAAGGATGAAGTTTCGACAAAGCGGCTAATGGAATATCCGTTCCCATCGAAGCGGTTGGTTCCTTACCAGTTTTTGCCATAGCCAGCAGCTGGTCATTAACGTCTTCAAAGGTATATCCAAATACGCGGTAAAGGCGGTCCCGATCTTCCTGAGAATGCATTCTGACTTTTTTATCCGGTGCGGGAAGGTTCTTTAAGTCGAGCAGCTTTAAAGACAGCCATTCTCCATATGGTTTGGATTTTGCAAAGTTTTCCTTTAATTCTTCATCAGGAATCAGTCTTCCTTCAATCGTATCAATCAAAAGCATTTTTCCTGGTTCAAGTCTTGATTTTATGACGATATCAGATGGATCAAGCTCCAGAACTCCAACTTCAGAGGACAGAATGAATTGTCCGTCTTTTGTAATGTAATAACGGCTTGGACGCAAACCATTTCGGTCTAATACCGCTCCGCATTTTTCACCATCCGAAAAAAGAATGGCAGCCGGACCATCCCAGGGTTCCATCATCGTTGCATAGTAATGATAGAAGTCCTGACGGGATTGATCCATTGGAACATGTTTCCATGGTTCAGGAATGGTGATCATCACCGCTTTAGCTAGATCCATTCCATTCATCATCAAAAATTCCAGAGAGTTATCGAGCATGGCTGAATCAGAACCTGCATTATTAATTACAGGAAGAATTTTCTGATATTCATCTTCGATGAAATCTGAACTCATGCTTTCTTCACGAGCCAGCATTCGGTTGGCATTTCCGCGGATTGTATTGATTTCTCCATTATGAGCAATCAGGCGGTTTGGATGAGCCCGCTGCCAGCTTGGAGTTGTATTGGTTGAAAAACGGGAATGGACAATCGCAATCGCAGATTTATAATCCGTATCTTGAAGATCTGCATAAAATTTACGCAGCTGATCTACCAGGAACATTCCCTTGTAGACAATCGTTCGGCTTGAAAGTGAAGCAACATAGGTATCCGGACAGCTTTTTTCAAATTCCCGGCGGATCACATAGAGAATTCGATCAAAATCAATTCCGTTTTTTACACCCTTAGGTTTCTGAACAAAACCCTGCCAAATGGAAGGCATACAGTCCTGAGCCACTTTTCCCAGAATGGATGGGGAAGTTGGAACTTTTCTCCAGCCTAAAAAGCTGCATCCTTCTTTTTCAGTTATCGTTTCAAACAATTTCTTTGCCTGATTTCTTTCAAGCTCATTTTCAGGAAAAAAGAACATACCCACACCGTAGGTTCCTTTTTCCTGAATGGATATGCCGGCTTCTTTTGCCGCTTTCTGGAAGAAATCATCAGAAACGGCTAAAAGAATTCCAACGCCATCGCCGACCTGGCCAGTCGCGTCTTTTCCGGCACGGTGTTCGAGTTTTTCCACAATATGCAAAGCTTTGTCTACCACGTCAAAGCTGGGGGTTCCATCGATCTGTACAACCGCTCCGATCCCGCAGGCATCATGTTCATTCATGTAATCAAACATTTCAGAAAAACTCCTTTCAAATCGTATCCAAAGAAATCCACAAGGGATCCTGGATTGTCTTTATCAATACGCTGAATAATGAATAGAAAAATTACTTAAGAAAAATCATTTATATATAAGATTCATTATGATCAGAAAATTCCGATCATAACGAAGTTTTTAAATTTTTATCGGTTCTACCGGATTCGATCAGATTCCGCTTTCTCCATAGTTGGAGAGATAACGAGCAGATGGATCATTGACATCACAGCCCTGCCACTCCTTGTTTGGCATCCAGAAATCGACAACCATTCTGGACTGTCCGGGATAATACTTTTCAAAGAGATCACGATAGAGTAGGCTTTCCTTAGTAAAAGGAGCAGCATGATCATATAAGGCTTTTCTGGCTTCGAATTCTTCATCGGAATATGTCCGCTCAGCCAGAGCTTTTAAATCATCAGCCATCGAATGCCCGACGGCATCTGAAAACGCTGCTTTTTCGCGCATCAGAATTTCATAAGGCAGAATCTGATCTTTTTCAAAAGCATGACGCAGCAGGTATTTGCCTTTGTTATAGGTGTTGAGCTTAAGTT
>Ga0137298_11000_pt1 | contig 17830 bp, 20 predicted proteins | sample RamsorincwithD2O_2_FD_97182 | JGI IMG/M metagenome (GOLD analysis project Ga0137298, IMG submission 97182) | Mouse cecal microbial communities from Vienna, Austria - Glucosamine amended with D2O | ecosystem: Host-associated > Mammals > Digestive system > Large intestine > Cecum | place: Austria...
AATTACGACAGCATGTGTAAACCACAAGGGCGGTGTGGCAAAGACCACTTCGCTGCTGAATCTGGCGGCCGGAATCGCACGGCTGCACGGAAAAAAGGTATGTATCATAGATGCGGACCCGCAGGCGAACACGACGATGGCGGCGTTCGGGGAGGAAATGGCAAGTCTTCCCCAGGATGTCATGCTCGAGAGTGTGCTGCAGGAAATCATGCAGGACAGACCCCTGGAGCTGAAGCCTCTCACGTGGCTGGACAGGGTGGATGTGCTGCCGGCGTCCTTGGACCTGGCGGCCACGGAAGTGATCATGAACACCACCCCCGGGAGGGAATTTCTTTTCAGGGAAATAATAAGAGGCCTGGAAAAGAAGTATGACCATATTCTGATAGACTGTCCTCCCTCATTGGGCATCATCACACAGAACGCGCTTATGGCGAGTGATTTTGTGATCATACCCACGGACGGGAACTATTTCGCCATGAAAGGAATCGAGAAGATACATTATATCATCGGCCTGCTCAGAAGAAAACTCGGCGCGGAGGTCAGGATTCTCGGTTACTTCATGACAAAATACAATGCGGGAAGAAAGCTGGACGTGGACATCAGGGAGAGTCTGATAGAAACATTGGGGGAGAGCGTGTTCGAGACAACCATACGGAACAACGTGGCGCTGGGAGAGGCGCAGTACAATGCACGGAGCATTTTCGATTATGCACCCTCGTCAAACGGGGCAAGGGATTACCGAAGTCTGACCGAGGAATTCCTTAAAAGGATCAGGAAAATGAACAAATAATAAAGGAGAAGGAATATGAAAGAATTCAAGTCGAAAGGGATTTCCCTGGAAAATATGGTGGGGGCAGACCCCATGAAAGAAAAAAAAACGGCGGAGACACCGGGAAAGGCGTATAACCAGACCATTGTCTTGACCGAGGATCTGGTATGGGAACTGAGGACATTTGCCGCGGACCATCGTTACAGAGGGGTAAAGACTGTCATAGAAGCGATGATAGGCTGCTTTCTCAGGGAGGACGGGACATTGGACCGCGACAGGTTGGAGCAGTTCTGGAAAGAATACGTAAAGAAGTAAAGTTTTATATTACTTTTGAAGTAAATAATATTTCAAAGTAAGATACTTATAAACTGAAAGAAGTAATACAATGAAAATTTTAAGGTATATATTGTTGGCTTCACTCACATGTGTATTATCCGCATGTGAAAAGGATGAGATCCTGCCGGAACCTGAACCGCCGGTTGTCACCCCGGGGGATGATCCGGGAAAGGATGAGGAAGAAAAGATACAGCTCGGAATAACCGCATCGTTGCAGGCGATGCAGCAGACAAGGGGAATCATAGAGGCATTCCTGCCGGGACATGAGATGGGGGTGTTCATCAGCGCTGCCGGCGCCGAGTCTCCATATGTACATAATGTGCCTTATGCCTTTGACGGCAAAAAATGGAATGCCGGCGGGGACGCTCCGGGGGAGGGCGACGCAGAGGTGGCCGCTTATCTGCCGTACAACGGACAGACGGCTGGGGACAGGCTCATCCCCTTTGAACTGGCGGACCAGCACGACATCCTGTATGGAAGGGCGTCGGTCACCAGGGACATTCCGACAGCGGATATTGAGATGAGACATGCCATGAGCCTGGTACGCATCAAAATTCTGAAAAATGAATATATGGGAGAAGGCATTGTCTCAAACATAAGGTTTGACAATGTGATCACAAGGATGACGCTTGACATCAGGCGGGAAACCAACTCCCCCCTGATATTCGATTTCTCAAGCAGGGGGAGCCTGCAAGCTGGCGGCAACTATCATCTGAACGATGCAGATCCGGTGGTAGTGGAGACAATCCTTCCCCCTGTCTACGGTTATGACCAGAAAGCGACGGTCAGTTTTGCCATTGACGGAAAGGAATATTCCTATGAGTTCCACAGGGACCATGAATGGGAGGCGGGAATGAAATACACCTATACACTGAAGATGACGGGAAACTACAACTCCCCGGTCAACATGGAGCAGGTGGATATCGATGTGGAGTACTGGAGTCGGTATGGCAAGACGGACCAAATTATACTCAACCCGAATCCGGAAGATTACGAGTTTACCATTTGGCCGAATTATACGGAATATGGCTATGACTGTTATCAAAATGAAGGTAAAGTATTTGGTACATTCTACTATCCTTGGTGTGGCACATCAGAAGGAGAAATGCGGTTTGTATTTATGAGGCCGGGTACGAATGAGATTGTGGAGCAGTTCCAGCCGATAGACATCAAGACGAATGGGGCATGGGATGGAAAACGTATCCAGTGCTATGTGACTTCCGTTCCCGGTACATACCAGCTTGTGCCGTTATTCCGCAAGAAAGGAGAAACGATGTGGTGCAGGGCAGCTGATTATGATTATGGCAGTACGGACGAGGAATGGCTGTATGAGGTGAAAGCGCCTGCGTCGGATAATCTGCCGGCATTGCGCATGATGGAAGTGGAAGGACAGGGATATACTTCTATTCTTGCATATCCGGTTCCTGATGATGATCCGTGGAATCTGGTATATACTTTATCCAACCGGGGAGAAAAGGCACTGAGAGGCGAAATAAAAGCAGTTTGGGAACGTGAGTTCAAACTGAAGTCTAATTCATATAGTCCAAGTACCAAAAAGAAAGGAGCAGTAAACGATGAGGAATGGAAAGATGAAATCGGTAAGGATTCTGTGGACATTCCGACAGGAACACGTTTCTGGAAGGGTATTATGAGTTGCAAATTCCCAGTTAAAAGACTTGCTCCCCGACATGATGGAGTTAAATATGCCATTCCAGTCTTACATTTATATTGGAGAGCTGAAAATTCCAATGAGTGGATATTACTTCGTTGTGATGCGGATTATCTGTTCAACTGCAATTATACAGGAGGTTATATATGGGATGAAACGACGAATTATGTGAAAGTCATGCCACAAAGTTGGCATTAAAATTTATATATCATGAATATATTTACAGACAATCAGTTGCGAAAAGCAGAGCAGATACTTCAATCTCCGCTTTCAAAATTATCGGACTTGACTTCTTCCGATATTCGGAATCTGGCAGTTGTATGGTGTTATTATTCCGGAAAGATTGAAGGGAATACATATACATACGTCGAAACAGAGGCCTTGTTGAAAGATGGCATAACATCGGAAAAACGATACGAGGATGCCAAAATGCTGAAGAACCTGCATAATCTTTTTGTTTCTGAAATGGAGTATATCCATAAAGGGAAGAATACCGAGATAATAGATGAGCGTACTCTGCTCCGTCTGCATTCCGGGCTGTCTTCCGGACTGGTTTCCGATGAGGAAGCCGGACTGTTTCGCACACGTCCGGTAAGAATATCCGGAACTGATTATGTGCCTCCCCGGGATGTATATGAGATACGTTTCAAACTAAGCGAGGTGCTTTATCGGCAGACGGAACTGGAGAATCCCCTTGAACGTGCTGTGTATCTCCATTGCAACATTGCACGGATACAGCCGTTCATCGACTGCAACAAACGTACGGCACGCCTTGTGGAAAGCATTGTGATGATGAATGCCGGACTGATTCCGGTCTATTCAGCAAAAGATGCCGATATTCTGAATTACCGCAAGGGGCTGATCAGTTTCTATGAAAACGAAACATATAGTCTGTATACAGATTATTTTCTGGACAGGCAGTTGGTTCGGATAAAGGAATTGACAACGGATGCCGGAATGGAAATGTAATTCATTGAAATGACATAAGATGAATTTAAGGTGGAAAAGTCTCGCTGCAGTGATGCACCGGGACTTTATTTTCTCATTCCTATTATAAAGTTATGAATTAACTCTCAAGAAGATTAATCTTGAATTATAAACAAATTATTCATTAAACCAGATCAAATTGATCTAAAAGGTAATGTCTATTATACCCGAACAGTTTTATATGGTATAGAGGATTGTCTTTCATCACGTATTTAAGAAGAACTTAACTTTTGTAGTAAAATAATCCGATGTTATCATACGTACAATAATATTCTAGTATTCCAGTATCTTGAAAAGCATTATCTCCGTTCGTGAATACGTTTCAATAAGCAAATCGATATAATACATTATAATCATACTAATCACTGTCCATGTACTTCATACTGTATCTTATTAGGGAAGCAGTAAACCTGCCTATGCCTTTCTTGATTCTGCTCAGCTCTTTACCATTGACAGAAAAAAACGGTAAAAGTAATCTTTTTATTAAGTATTATTTCCCGTACACTTACTATTAGATACAACCATAATTATACTACCAGATAAATTTTATTTTGGCGTTACAGATGTAGGAATTTCTTTTACCGTTTACGCAAACGGTATTTTTTTCTATAAAAATCTTATAAATATTGGATTATATTTTAATTCATATTTATATATTTGCGTTGAAAAATAAAATAACCTTTAAAAAAGAGCGAATTTATTAACTTGTTAATTGAAAAAATCATAATTAGAAAAACTGCTTAAAACCGAAATAGAAATCACAGATAAATTTTCATAAAACACATCTTCAAATATTAAAGCTATGAAAAAAGAGCGACTAAAGTTAGTAAGCGCTATGTTACTTTTATCCGGCTTTTCTACCGGATATGTTCAGGCCGCCCCTCATGCAGCGGCTGTAGAAATGCATTCTGTACAACAGGACAATGCTTGTACGGGAGTGGTTGTGGATCAGAACGGTGAAACCGTCATCGGTGCGTCTGTTGTTGTCAAAGGGACAACGAACGGAACAATAACGGGACTGGACGGAGATTTCAGTATTCCAAACGTAAAGAAGGGTGATGTCATTGTCGTTTCATATGTGGGTTATATGAACTCTGAAATCATATGGGAGGGCAAGCCCTTGAAAATAGCACTGAAAGAAGACAGCAAGACCTTGGACGAGGTTGTTGTTGTAGGTTATGCGACTGTCAAGAAAGCCAATCTGACCGGTGCGGTTTCTGCCGTCGATGACAAAGTGCTGGCAGACCGTCCCATCGTCAATCTGGGACAAGGTTTGCAAGGAACAATCCCTAACTTGAACATCACCACCAGCGGACAGCCGGGAAAAGGCTCAAGCTTCAATGTCCGCGGTGAAACGTCCATCAACGGTGGTAGTCCGCTGGTTTTGGTTGACGGAGTACAGATGGACCCGAACCTGATCAATCCGCAAGATGTGGCAAGCGTATCTGTATTGAAGGATGCAGCTTCTGCCTCTATCTATGGAGCCCGTGCCCGCTTATGGTGTTATCCTTATCACAACCAAGAGCGGCCGCAAGAATATGCCTACACAAGTGTCATTCGATGCATCTGTCTCATTCAACAGCCCGACAACCCGTCCGGAATATATGAATTCCATGGAATATGCGCACTGGATGAACGCCGCAAACAATACGACCAGCGGCCGTGACCTGCTCAGTCAGGAGGAAATGGAGCATATAGAGGCTTATTTCTATGATCCGGTCAACAACCTTCCGGTCTTTGTGGCAAAGGACCCCAGCAGCTGGCAGTACGGAAACTGTCAGGCCGGCAAATATGCCTATTGCGGAAATACGGATTGGATGAAAGAGATGTATAAGAAAACTTACCCTGTCCAAAAATATAATGTAAATATTAACGGTGGTAGCGACAAGGCCACTTATTATACCTCGGTGGGTTATATGGACCAGGGATCACTGATGCGTTACGGGGATGAGGGCTTCCGTAAGTTCAATATGGTGAACAATATCAATTATGACATCAACAACTGGATGCACGTATCCATGAAGACAAGCTATATCCGTACCGAACTGGACGGACTTGCCCAGGATGCCGTGCACGGAGAGTCATGGATCGGTAACGACACACAACCTCTCATGCCTGTAAAACATCCTGATGGTAACTGGTCAGGTCAAGGTAATTACACCAACTTTGCCGCAGTTTTGGATGAGATGGGTTCACGTAAGACCACGAAGAATGACTTCTGGAACACCCTTGCCTTGAAACTTACCCCATTGAAAGGACTGACAATCAACATGGACTATACATTCAACTATTATGCGGAACATGGCAAGGTACACAGAAAAACATTCAACGAATACGGTATAGATGGCAAATTCTTACAGGTTTTCCAACACTCCAGGCCAAGCGGCGTGTCAGAAAGCCAGGCCAATGACACATACAACGCTTTCAACCTGTTTGGTGACTATGAACTAACTTTGGGCAAACATTATTTTAAAGTAATGGCCGGTTACAATCAGGAGACCAAGCATACCCGTGGCTTCTCGGCAAGCCGGGATGAGCTTATCTCCAATGACCTTCCCTCAATGGACGCCGCTACCGGAGAGAAATATGTGGGCAACTCGGATGACAGCTGGGCCACAAGAAGCGGTTTCTTCCGTATAAACTACAGTTTTGCGGACCGTTATCTGTTGGAGGTGAACGGCCGTTATGACTTGTCGTCCAAATTCCCGAAAGATGACCGTTCCGTATTTAGTCCTTCCTTCTCTTTGGGCTGGAAATTATCGGAAGAAAGCTGGTTCAAACAAGCCACTAACGGATTTTTTGATGAATTGAAGATAAGAGCCTCTTACGGTAGTCTGGCAAACCAGGCTTTGGATAATGGGTGGTACGCTTATCTGTCCAATTATGGAACAGGTACCTTGGGATATATCATGGGGGGAAAACAGCCCCAATATGTATTGCCCGGTGGTCTTGTAAGCAATACCGTTACCTGGGAAAAGGTTACCCAGTGGGACTTGGGGCTTGACTTTGTCATCCTGCAGAACCGTTTGAAGGGTACATTCGACTATTACCAGCGTAAAACGACCGATATGTTGGGACCGGGTAGAATATTGCCTAATATCCTAGGTATGAGTGAGCCCTTGGAGAATGCCGCCGATATGGTAACACGCGGTTGGGAACTGGCATTAACCTGGAATGACCAGCTGGACAACGGATTGCATTACAGTGTGGGATTCAATCTTTCTGACACCCGGGCGGAAATCACCAAATATGACAATCCGACCAAGTCATTGTCTTCTCCATATTATGAAGGACAGATAGTCGGTGACATCTGGGGATATGAATCCAGCCTGTTCCAGTCTGCCGATGAGATAGCTTCGGCTCCTGACCAGTCCAAACTGGACGGCGGAATCAGCAAAGTGCCCGGTGATATCAGATTTATGGATATTGACGGTAACGGTGTCGTGGATTATGGAGAGAATACGGTTGACAAGCCGGGTGACATGAAGATTATCGGTAACAACAAGGCGCGTTACCGTTACGGATTCAATATCTCGGCGGACTGGAAGGGCTTTGATTTAGGAATATTCTTCCAGGGTGTCGGAAAACGTGACCTGATGCTCCCCTATACATTTAAATGGCAATACGGAAGCATGTGGCAGGTTCCTACAGCTGTAGGTAACGATTACTGGCGTGAAGACAATGCAGGGGGCTGGCTTCCGGTGGCACGTTTCAATGGCAGCCAGGCTTTAGGTCAAAACCAGACACGCTATCTGCTTGACGCATCCTACCTGCGTCTCAAATCATTGTCTTTCGGATATACCCTGCCTGTTTCCCTGACGAAACAATGGGGAATACAGAAATGCCGCGTATATTTCACCGGAGAGAACCTGCTGACTTTCAAGCATACTCCGGAAGGATTTGACCCGGAACTGGACGATCCATACAAGTATCCGCAGCAGAAATCGCTGGCTTTGGGACTTAATGTTGTATTCTAATCTTAACACAAAACTTTTATGAAACTGAAATATGTACTTTATATGGCGGCTGCCCTGTCTCTGACAGGCTGTAATGACTCTTTTCTGGAAAGAGGCCCGCAAAATTTGAATGATCAGAGTTTTTGGATATCTGTCAATGACCTGAAAGCCTATGCCAATGCCTTTTATGGTCTGATACCGGGAGGAGTCAGTGTTCTGGATGACACGGACAGTGACATCCAGGTCCCCAACGATATCAATTCTTTCCTATGGGGACAATATGTCGTGCCTACAGAAGGTGGCGTATGGCAAAAATCAAACTGGCAGAATATTCGTAACATCAATTATTTCATGACACATTATCAGAGTGTGCAGGCTGCCGAAGCGGATGTCAACATTTATGTAGCTGAAATGCGTTTCTTCCGTGCGCTGGAATATTTCAACAAGATTCAGCTTTTGGGAGATGTGCCTTGGCTGGAAGTTGACCTGAATGTGGACAGCGAGGAACTGTACGGTCCGAAAATGAAGAGAAACCAAGTGTTCCAAAAAATCATCGAAGACCTGGATTTCGCCATCCAATGGCTGCCGGAAGCAGGCAGTGAAGAAGCCAACCGCCTGAATAAGGACATAGCCAGACACGTAAAGGCACGTTTCTGCCTGAATGAAGGTACCCATTATAAATACCATGATGAATTGGAATATGCCTCAGAAGCAGAAAAGTGGTTGCAAATGGCTGCAACTGAAAGTGACAAGCTTATCACATCAGGAAGATATGAAATCTATAATACGGGCCATCCACAAGAAGACTATTTCAATATGTACCGCATAGACGACAAGAGTGACCTGAAAGAGGCCGTCCTCTACGTGGATTATAAGACGAACATACGTGAACACAACATGGCAGCTGCAGGACGTGAGGCCGGATGCGGTTTCTCCAAAAGTTTTGTAGAAAGCTTCCTTTGTTCGGACGGGCTTCCCATTTCACTAAGTAATAAATATTTAGGCGATGAAACAATGAGAAAGGAAACGGCCAACCGTGACCCCCGTCTGAAACAGCTGATCCTCACCAACGATTTTCCGACAAACGTGACAGATGACCTGAAAGACTCTACTTTTGTGGTGAATGAGGATGAGTTTATCACCCAGCACTGTTTCACAGGATACAGACCTATCAAAGGATTCAATCCCATATACTCACAGGCGTTGTATATGAAAAGCTCCTTCGATGGCATCGCTTACCGTTATGCAGAAACCCTGCTGATCAATGCGGAAGCAAAAGCGGAATTGAATACCATCACCAATGCGGATTTGGATAGAACTGTCAACCAATTAAGAGACCGTGTTGGAATGCCTCACCTGACAGTAAATGTAGGTTTTACCGATCCCAAATGGCCGGACTGGGGATACAGCCTGAGTCCTGTTTTACAAGAGATCCGTCGTGAACGCTGCATTGAGTTGGCAGGAGAAGGTTTCAGATTCAATGACCTGAAACGTTGGAAAGCCGGTAAACTGCTCAATAATGTACTGACTTATGTGGGAAAAAGAAAACCTGACGGTAATCTGGCCATTGTATATCCCAACTACACGAATCCCGACCTTTCATATCAGGCAGGAAAAAGCCGTACTTGGGAGGACAAGATGTACCTTTATCCGATTCCGACAGGAGAACTTCAGAGAAATCCGCAATTGTTACCACAGAATCCGGGATGGTAGATGTAGTAACAATGGATTTTTCAGCTGTGATTTAGATTGACAAGGAAACCACCATGGGCAGATATGTACCGGTGGTTTCCTTTTATTTTATCAGGTCGGTTACTATATTGCCAGATAAAATCCTGTAAGACGGACAGATTCAAGAATGTCAGTATTTGATATCAATATGTTTGCCAATAATGAATAAAGAATCAGAAAAGAAGGCCGGCTGTCTTTAACATCACTGGGAGTAGATAAAGGACAATGGATGTACTCTATTCACTATACTTTTAGGCTGTCTTAATCTCTTCAAGAAAGACATCATATATGTGGATGGTTTTTCTACTATTTTAGAAAATATTTTAACTAGAGAAAAAGTTTTTTCCATTCCGTTTTTTGATCCTTTTCGTCTGCAATGACAATAGCCTTGCCACACTCTAGTTTAGAGTAATGACAGGGCTATTTCATGTTTATCTATTATAATCTTTCATTTTCCCGCATATCCGGGGTTTATCCCATCCTCTTTATTGTTTCTATTCCCAATGAGATGTGAATTGGAAAGTTATCTTATATCCAGTGCCTGTTATCTCCTTGCCATCAAATTCACCGAAATCAAGAGTCTGCTTGCCTGACGGAGATTTGATGTTTGAGAGTATCATAGCATTGTCTATTATAATGTCAAAAGACTGCGGAGTGGCACTTTTTTCCCGTGTATCCCCATCCTGATTTATTGTTTCCCATTCTGAATACGCATACATAACCTTTTGGTTCTGCTCTATCCGCACAGGATAGCTCACTTCATCCATATTGTCCATGTCGTTTTTGGTCTGTCCATATATCCTGCATATTATACCGGAACAATCTGTGGATGACACGGTCAAATATTCATAACTTTTACCACTGTTCGTACTTGAAGTTGAGCTGTAAAATCTATCCAAATTAATCGTGATACTTCTTATGGATTGCTTGAAACTGGCTGTAATAGTACTGTTGGAACCATGCAGGGTGGCGGTAGTGGTTGAACTGCCTGGATTTTCGATAGTTACATCACCACCTATAATTGTCCAGCCTGTAAATTCATACCCACTCTCCGGAGTAGCCGTAATACTGATCGGCTTTTCCACCTGATATTCCCTTGTTCCTTTCGGATTAGTTGTTCCGCCTTCACCTGCATTGGTCGTCAGTGTGCGTTTTTTTTCCTTGAATCCACAATGGAAAGTATGGTCCTGACCGCCTAAGTCAACATCGAACTCTGAAGTCCCGGATTGTGCATAATCGTATTTCTTAGGTTGATTAGCCGGCCCTCCATAAAAATAGTTCACCTCATATCCTGCATCAGGATGGGCTTCAACAGGAACATTTTTGCGTCCGTCATACAGTCCTGCTCCGGTGGCATACCCCCCGGTAAAATCAACCCTTCCGTCTGAAGAGCGGGCTGAGGTTTCCAGCATCCCCTCGCCTTCGATGATGATACGTGTATCACCGGTAGGGACCGATTCGTCCTTTTCAGAATCCTGTTCCATTATCTCCTCATTCTGGCAGCCCGTGAACATGGCCACGAACGCTGCCAACAGTAAAAATTTAACTTGTTTCATACTTCATTCTTTTTTAAAGGTTTATTATAATTGTATGTATCATTTCTTTTTCTTATCGTCCAGCACGTCGGCATCGATGCGGGCCTCGAACGTCGCATAGAGCACGAACCGGTTGAAAAAATAGTAAGTATTGCGTGTCTTGCTGAACCTTATGTCAGCCCCCATCAGCCGGAGTTCCTCCAGGTAGTTGCTGACGGTCCGTTCACTCACCCGCATCCTGCCGGCCAGTTCCGCACGGCTGCCGGTACTTTCCTTCCGGATCAGCCTGTACATCCGGTTGATCCGTTCTATGTAGCTGACAACGGAAAGGCTCGTCATATCCTCTCCTCCAGTCCGGTCTGTTCCAGGAATCTGCGGAAATACCCCTCCTCCAGGTACAGGCATCTCATCAACGCCTCCTTTCCCTCCCTGGCATACACCCGGCGAAGGAGCGGGAAATCCGTGGAATAAATGTTCCATCTGATCAGCCCCTCCGCCCTCCGGTCAAGTTCCGGGCAGTCAGTTCCTTCCATCCGATACCTCACGGAGAGGAAGTACAGGTTCTTCAGCCTGTATTTCTCAAGAAAGGAAATATCCTTCGGGCATGCCTTCAGCCCGTCGGCGGCGATGCACCTTAATACAAGCTGTTCAATCTCTTCCTGAATTGTCATATCCATACCAGTATGGTTTTATAGTTCTACCGTTCTTTCTTATCTCATAATGCAGATGATAGCCTGTGCTTCTGCCCGTGCTCCCGACAAAGCCGATAACAGCCCCTTTCCCGAGCTTTTTGCCCTCCGTCGTATAGTAAGCTGCCAGATGTGCGTAAAGCGTTTCAAAGCCGTAGGAATGCCGTATGATGACGCATCTTCCATAGCCTCCCTTCCTTCCTGCGAAAACGACCGTACCGGAAGCGGTGGCATGGACCGGTGCGGCCAGCTCCACTGCCATATCGATTCCCGAATGAAAACTATGTTTTCCCGTTATGGGATGAATCCTGCCTCCATACGGGCTGCTTATCCTGAACTTGTCTTTCAGGGGACATGACAGAGGGAGCCTGTCTGCCACCCCGTACCGGTAAAGTATGTCCCTGCAAGCTTCCAGGCTTTCCAGACGGCTGCATTTTTCCAGTGCCGTATCGAGCAGTTCCCTTCCGTTTTCCCCCTCGAAAGAAAAGGGGAAGAACAATATGAGCATCAGCAGTCTCATCTGGCTATCCTCCTTAATATCCTGTCCGCTTCATCTTCCGTTTTCTGCTCCTGCAGGCTTCTGAAGACTTCCTCCGCTCCCAGAAGTGACTTGTTTTTAAGTTTGTACAGAAAATGCCGGCCGCCGTTCCTCTCCTGGATCTCGATGATGAGCCTTTTCTTGTCAGGAATGGTAAACTTGTTCATGGCCACCGTGAACGTCCGGCTCTCATGTGCAGGTATCTCCTCCGGGTAGTCGAAAGCGAACAGGATGTTCTGCTCGATCTGCTGCACCGCCGTCTTCTTGTGAATCTTTGCATCCTGGATATAGAACCGCATGAAATCCGTCGTATAGCCTATCTGTGTGCGGTTTGTCAGCGTCATTCGCAGCAGCAGGATGTCCCCGTCGATGAAGATGTTTCCGACCTCGAACTCCATGCCGGCATTCTTGTCCTTCAGTCCCAGGTCCAGGGGAATCCTCTTCGAGATTGCCTGCCTGATCCTTTCCTTCTGTTCGCTTGACCGTTCCCTCTCGTCAAGGATGGCCACCCTTTGCGTCTTTTCCTTGTCAATGACAAAGCTGAAACGTTCCGGGAAAGGGGCATAATGGAGATTGAAAGTGTAGAATTTCCCCCCTTCGACCACTGCCGAGATGTTCGTGTCTTCCGTAAACTCTCCGGTGGCTTTCACTGCCAGGATGTTGTCCACTCCCTCGGCCTTTTCAACCTCCACATTTGTACTGCCATAGTCCACATAGGTGATTCCGGCCGGGAAAATGAGGAACATCTGCCTGTCCTTTCCCACCGGCAGTGTATGGGGCGCGGGCGCCTGGCCGTCCACACGCACATAGTTCTCCACCGGGTGGGCGTTATAGCTGATGGCATAGGAGTAGAACTTCGTGTCGGCTGTCACCACCGACAGGGTAGTCTCACCCGGGAAATTCTCCTCGGCCGCTTTCAGGCGTATGATCTCCGGGCAGTTCCCGACTTTCTCACCGATGACATAGTCACCGCCGATACTGTAATACTTCACCTCGGTAGGGAATATCAGGTGCAGGGTCTTCTCGTATCCTATCTGTAGGGGAACAGCCGGAAGTTCCTCTATTTTCTGCGCTTTCCCTGAAAGGAAAACGGACAGGAACAGTCCTGTTATGTAAATTCTGTTCGGTTTCATGGTTTTCTTTCAATTCTATATCTTTGTATGCTAATTTTAAAGTTGTTTGCTTATGAATACAAATCTCAATCAGTTGCTCAAGGATCTTGAAATAGGTCCCGCTTATGTCAAGATCCTTATTTGCCTCTTGGGGTGTACTTTTATGCTGTACCCGACCTTTTTTCACTTCACCTGTTTTTTCCGGGAACTTCCTGTATACGAACAGGTACTTTTCACATCGGGCAGTTCCGCTTTGTATACGGGGGTCGGAATTCTTCTTTCAGCGATAAGTCCGGTGAGGTATCCAAGGATACTCTATACCCCTTTGGCGATGCTTTCCTCTTCAGTAATGATAAGTCTTTTCATTTGTTTATTTTTTCTGAATGAGGAGTGCAACCGTTTCAAGCTATTCTCAACCGTTCTGTCGGTAATGTATCTGCTGCAGTTCATTGCGGGTGGCATTTCCATACTCAAGGAAAAGAAAGGAGAGAAAGACAATGCACATTACTGACTCCCTTATAAAATCCGCGTATTCATTTACTGTTTGCAAGAAAGCGGAGAAGCCCATAAGCACACAGTCAGCCACCAAAAAGCAATGAAGGTATCCTGTTGATTCATATCATGCAGGATCTCAGTATTGCACAGCAAAGCGCTCCTAGCGCACAAAACAGCAACAGCAGCCAGTACCAGTTCTCACGTATGAATGCCCCCAGGTGGCTTTCCCCTTTCCGTGCCTTCACTTCCCGCCCGCCTTCCGGTTCTGAAGCCAGACGGAGAAGGATTGCCTCAAATGTCAGTACGGCAGCCATTGTGAAGAAAATGCCGGCATGGCTCAACAGGTTTTCCATTTTGCTTTAGTTTTTATTTTCATTTTCATTCTTTTTCTTTCTCATTTTTCCCTTGTCCTCTTCAGGCAGTCCTCCGGTTCCGCCTTCCTACCCAGATTCCGGCTGATTGTTCCGTGCCTCATAAAGAGGGGCTATCACTATAAGTATACATGCAATTCCTAATACTATGATGAATAATAGTCGGATCAGGTAATCTGCTTTTTCCCAAATAATTCCCATATCACATCGTTTTTTAATTCTTTATTTGATCAGACTCTTTCAGGAACCGTGCCACATCGACGGCTGGTCTTTCCTCTCCCTGATATCATGCAATTTATTTCATGGATGTTTCATTTTTCTTTTCCTTATGATATTCTCCAGATATACCCAACATCTTATTATAATCTTTTCAAAGATGTCAGTAAACAAGAGTATATTTAAACAGAGTAACATAAGGATAGGGACAGCATATCCCCAAGCCCCAAGCTTGTTCCAAAGTTCTTCCATGTCATACAGTTTTTAAGTTATTCAATCTGTCAAATTCCTTCAGGAAGCGTGTCACGCCGTCAACCGGTCTTTCCTCTCCCTGATATCATGCAAATCTATTTCATGGACGCTTCTTTGCATCTGTCCGGTCCCTTTCTGACGCCTTCTTCTTTTTTCCTTGAATATTCATAGTAACTCTTCCAAAAGCCCAAAATGTGGGAAACAATATTAAGGCTGAGAAGAAAGCAGAAAAGCAAGATGGTCACAGAGCCGTTTTTCGATAAGAATTCTTCCATATCATTCAGTTTTTATCATTCGTTATTGTCACTTTCAGAGTCCGTTTATAATAGTTTACAGGCACTTCACTTCCTGATTAGCGGATGCCTTTTCCCCTTTAAATACTTTTTAATTTTTCGCATGGCCTTCTTTACAAAAGTCCCGATACTGAGAATGAAATTTTCCAGTTTCCCTGAGAACAGGAGTAGGATATATCCATTCAGGCAGATAACCAGAAGGGCAGAAAGTGCATAGTACCAGAATTTTTCCATGTCATACAACTGCATGATTATTCATTTCATCAAACTCCTTCAGGAAGCGTGCCACATCCGCAACCGTTGGGAATATCCCGTCAAAGAGATTGTACATCAGTTCCGGTCTCTGTGGCCGCCGATATACTATCACTTTCTTTCCGGACCCCTTCATCCATCCCGCTTCTGCCAGCGGATGCTCCAGCGCGTCCAGGTACTCGTCTGTTTCCATTTTCTCCCAGTTCCCGCTGATCTGCGACCAGCAGAAGTCCGTTTTTCTTTCAGGGTTCCTGAAGTCATACACCTCATGCCCCCGTTCTCTTAAAAAAGCCACGATCCGTGGCTGGTATTCGTTGCTCCAGCTGCTTGCCACATATACTTTCGCCATTGTCCTTATCCTTTCCTGCTTAATCTGTATTTCTATTTTTTTGCATCCTTCAGCAGTATCCGGTAGTTCGTCTTGATGGTCACCTTTATCTTTCGGATATTCTTGCTTGCGGCCGACTTGGTCGCGTTGATGACGCTGTTCGCCGCGCCCGCCACTATCTGGCTTCCCATGTCAAGTCCCCCGGAAATACTTGTGTTCGTTCCGCTGACACCCGCGGCTTCCGCCTCCTTGATGGTTTCCGCCTTGGCATTTCCCGGAACGTATATGCCTTCCATGGCATCCTCGGAATACACCTCCTTTTCAAAGGGAAGTATGTTCCCGGCCAGATTCACCGAGGTGATTTTGACCAGTACCCGTTCCCCGTCGATTCCGGTCACCTCCCCGAACACCGGTGTTCCCTTGCGGATGCGCTGTCCGTCGTCCGTAAGGCAGTTCTCCGCCAGCTGCATCTTCAGCGTCGCTCCGACCATGACCGTCTGTGTGGAATGTACGAATGCCCGTATGACGTTCCTCTCGTCCTGCCGGACAAGGCGCACGCTGTTGAATCCTCTCCGGGGAGTCTCTTCGGGAACCGTGTCCTCCGGTTCCGTCTTCCTCGGTTTCTCCTCCTCACCGTCCGTCATCTCCTTCTCCCTGAAGGCGGAGGGGGCGGGCTGTTCCGTTCCGAACAGCGGACCGCTTCCGAGGGTCTGTTCGTTGCGTCTGATCAGTTCCCGGATGCGCTGTATCTCGCTTTCCGGGGAAACGGTGTCCTCCGGTTCATCCATTCCGTAATTCCCTCCACCGGGCATGCGGTTTTCTCTCCGGTTCTCCATTTCCTTTTCCACACTCCCGAGCATGTCCTTGAGCGTGAAGTTGTCCTTGATTTCAGAGCGCAGCCTCACTTCTTCCTCCCTGCCGTCCTCTTTTTTCGGTAATGTGGCGATGATCCCCCATACCAGCAGGATGATCACGGCTCCTATACCCCCCAGCGCCACTATTCTGCTCCTTTCAGTTTTTGTCATGGCATCTCGTATCGCTGGTTGTATGTCCGGAAGAAAAATCCGGAAGTGTTCTCCGGAAAACGTGGTGTGGTACGTATGACGGTACCCTCGCTGAGAATCCGTATCTTCCTGACATCATTTCCGTTGATGATGCTCAGGACTGACGAGAAGGTGACGTGATACTCGTCCCCGCTGACGGATACCGAGAGCATCTTCTCGAACTCCGTCCTGTAGACCACTCCGAGTTCCAGGGCGTCGCCGTACCCCCTGTCAGCCTGGTATTTGGCGAATATGGTGTTCGCGTCCGGCTTGTTGACCAGGAACAGGGCGCGTGCCCGGTTCTCCTGCAGGGAGAGCCTGTCGAAACTGTTCAGATAATAGGCCGTATGGTAGCAATGGTTCTTTAAAAGGGATTCATACAGCAGATCCTGCTGCATGGCCTTGAAGCGGAGCAGTTCCCCGCCTTCATTGACGACCAGGATCTTGTCCATCGCGCTGTTTACCACCCTGTAGCTGAAAAACAGCACCATCGCTATTGTGGCGGCACAGAATATGAATACCAGCCTGGTGCGGAACGTATGGTTCTTTCTGGCTTCCGCCAGGCGGGAGAAATCTTTAAGTATGTTCTTTATGTCCATCATATCAGCTATAACCATTTGTTAACCGTTGCTTTCACCGTGGCGAGCATCGCCAGTTTCAGCAGGAAGGAAAATATCACCATGAGCGTTATCGACCAGGGGCGCTGCTGTACATAGTTCACTACAATCAGATCAGAAAACACGCTGGCGATGACAAATCCCGGATACAGCATGTAGCACCCGACCATCTGTCTGGCCCATGTGTAGAAGGAACTGCGGGTGTCGCTGTTGTACAGGCAGGCTATCGCCAGGGGCGATATGACCTCGAGCAGTATCAGGATGAGGTAGCGCGTGCACAGGAACACCAGCATGAGGTAGTCGTATGCGACTCCCCCGAAGCTGCCCACCGCTCCCGCCAGCAGGGAGTTGAAGGTCGTGTCCAGCCCGTTGACCGCTATGTCGATGATGTCACTGTTCATCAGGTCGTCGAAGGCCTGCTCGATCGGCTTCTTCCAGATATTGTCCGGATTGTAGACCCCTCCGGCGGCGAGCGACTCCATCAGCCTGTCCGCGGCGTATGCAAGTACGGTCTCAAGCGTGTCCAGCAACACGGGCATGATGCAGATGAGGGCTATGCAGAGGATGTACTCCCTGCCCAGCTCATAAAACTGTTTTGCATTGAATCCCTTGCCTTCGTGAACCATCTCCTTGATGATACC
>Ga0137298_11010_pt1 | contig 17754 bp, 16 predicted proteins | sample RamsorincwithD2O_2_FD_97182 | JGI IMG/M metagenome (GOLD analysis project Ga0137298, IMG submission 97182) | Mouse cecal microbial communities from Vienna, Austria - Glucosamine amended with D2O | ecosystem: Host-associated > Mammals > Digestive system > Large intestine > Cecum | place: Austria...
GTGCCGGGAATGTGTTTTCGGTGGCAACGGCGCTGGAGCGTCTCGGTGTCAGGTCGGCCCTTACGTCGGATCCCGATGTGATAAGGCGTGCCGAAAGGGTGATCTTTCCCGGGGTAGGACAGGCGGGACAGGCTATGGAACGGCTCGTGTGCACGGGATTGGATGAGGTTATACCCCGGCTTACGGTGCCGGTGCTGGGTATTTGTCTGGGTATGCAGTTAATGTGCGCGCGCAGCGAGGAAGGGCAGACCGAAGGGTTGGGCATATTCCCCCTCGATGTAAAAAAATTCGGGGGTGGAGTAAAAGTGCCGCACATGGGATGGAATAACCTGACGGAGCTGAAAGGCCCTCTTTTCAAAGGGTTGGGCGAGGAGGCTCCGCGGATGTATTTCGTCCATTCGTACTATGTGCCAGTGAGCGGTTTTTCGGCTGCTGTGTGCGATTACGGATTTGCATTTTCCGCTGCGCTCGAAAAAGATAATTTTTTCGGATGCCAGTTCCATCCCGAAAAATCGTCTGCAATGGGGCAGGCCGTTCTTAAAAATTTTCTGAAGCTATGATGACGATAATACCCGCGATAGATATAATAGACGGACGCTGTGTGAGGCTTTCGCAAGGGGACTACTCCCGATGCAAGGCTTACTGCGACGATCCTTTGGAAGTGGCGTTAAGGTACGAGGATGCCGGATTTTCCCGCCTGCATCTGGTGGATTTGGACGGGGCTAAAGCCTCGTCGGTGGTAAATTGTGATGTTTTGGAGCGGATATGCGCCGGGACTTCGCTTAAGGTCGATTTCGGCGGAGGTGTAAAATCGGACGCCGACATACGGCGGGTGTTCGATAGCGGAGCGCGGATGGCCTGCATAGGCAGTGTGGCGTACACGGATCCGGCGCTTGTCGGGCGTTGGCTCGCCCGTTACGGCGGGGACAGGATAATAATCGGCGCGGACGTGAAAGACGGGATGGTATGTACGCACGGATGGAAAAATGTGACAGATACCACTATTTTCGGCCTTGCGGACATATACAAAGGCAGGATGAAATATCTTATGTGTACCGATATATCGCGCGACGGCATGTTGTCCGGTACGGCTGTGGAGCTGTACGCTTCCCTTATGGAGCGCTATCCGGATGTGCGTGTGATAGCCTCGGGCGGAGTCGGAGGCACGGGCGACATAGACGAACTGAAGGATGCCGGCGTGTGCGAGGTGATAGTGGGAAAAGCTATTTACGAGGGCAAGATAAGCCTTGAGGAATTAAGGCGTTACGAGAAGTAATAAGCGGCCTTTCCGGTCGTAAAAACAAATAAAGCGATGTTGGCAAAACGTATAATACCCTGTCTGGATGTAAAGGACGGCAGGACGGTGAAAGGGACTAATTTCGTCGGTCTGCGCGATGCCGGGGATATTGTGGAACTGGCTTTAAGGTACAGCCTGGGCGGGGCCGACGAATTGGTTTTCCTCGATATAACGGCCAGCCACGACCGCCGTACGACGATGCTCCCGTGGGTGCGCAGCGTGGCCCGCGCGGTGGACATTCCGTTTACCGTAGGAGGGGGGATAACGAGTGTGGCGGATGTAGAGGCGCTGTTGGGATGCGGAGCGGACAAGATATCGGTAAATTCATCCGCTTTGGACAGGCCGGAGTTGATAACGGAACTGGCGGAAGCTTTCGGAAGTCAGTGCGTTGTGGTGGCGGTAGATGCGCGGCAGGAGGATGACGGCCAGTGGTACGTTTACGTGAAAGGAGGGCGCGAGCGGACACCGCGCCGCCTTTTCGAGTGGGCGGAGGAGGCTTGGCGGCGTGGTGCAGGCGAGATACTTTTCACTTCGATGGATAACGACGGAACGAATGCCGGGTTCGCATGCGAGGCTACGGCACGCATTTCGCAATCTGTGGATATACCTGTGATAGCTTCCGGTGGAGCCGGCAGTCTGGGCGATTTTTACGATGCTTTTGCCATTGGATGCGCCGATGCAGCTCTGGCGGCCGGGGTGTTCCACTACGGTAGGTTCACTGTCCGGCAGGTAAAGGAATATCTGGCATCCAGAGGAGTGGAAGTAAGGCTGTAGCTATAGGCTGTTCGATGTTCATTTTTGTTTTGCCGGGATATCGTCCGGCGGCCGACTGATGCAGGTGAACGGAAAGTAATGCCGATGATTAATAGTACTTTTAATCCATGATATCTACCCCACTTTCTTTTGCCGCTCCAAAAGAAAGTGGCAAAGAAAAAGAGCTATTCCGTGTGCGTGGAGCTAACGGTTCCTCTCGCTCGCTACGCCCTGTGGGAGCGGTAACAAGACCGCGTAAAACCCGCCCCCACAGGGCTGCTACGCTCGGAAACAGACGCTCCACGGAAGAAATTGTCGGTTAAAAGTACGCTTAAGTATATAGTTGCCGAAAATAAAATTTTGATATAACAATGGAAAAACAAGACAGAACATCTGCCGTAAAAAAGGGGTGTATAAAAGCCCCGGATGTGTCGCAGGTGAAATTCGATGAAAAGGGATTGGTCGTAGCCATAGTGCAGGATGCGGACACGCGTATGGTGCTTATGCAGGCGTATATGAATGCAGAATCCTATGCCGCAACGTTAGAGACGGGACGTGCGTGTTTTTTCAGCCGTTCCCGCACTCGGTTGTGGACAAAGGGTGAGGAAAGCGGTAATTTCATGTACGTAAGTGAGATACTTGCCGATTGCGATTCCGATAGCCTGTTGGTAAAGGTACTTCCCGCCGGCCCGGCGTGCCATACGGGGAGCGATACCTGCTGGGGCGAGAAAAACTCCCCGGCGGACTTTCTTTTTTACCTCCAGGATTATCTGGAGGAGCGTAAGAACGATTCTCCGGAAGAGTCGTACACGGCGCGCCTTATCTCGCGCGGGATAAACAAAGTGGCGCAGAAAGTGGGCGAAGAGGCTGTAGAAGTGGTAATTGAGGCCAAGGATGACAACGAAGAATTGTTCCTTAACGAATGCGCCGACCTGATGTACCATTATATCGTGTTGCTGGTGGCGAAGGGTTACCGTTTGCAGGATGTGATACGTGTGCTGGAGCAAAGGCATAATAAATGATTTTCATGCCGGCGGGGTAAAAAGGATAAATACAATGCTTTTAGGGTGTTTGTGATGCGGATTTTGTGTTAAAATAGAATAAAACATGAAAAAAAACGACCGTGTGTTTTGTGCGGGAATAAAAAATCCCCATATTTGCTGCGTTACATAAGGAACAAAATGAAATACAATCTTGCAAACATACAGTGGTGGTGGCGCTCATCGTACTCGAAACGGTGTAGCGTAGCATGGCCACATATGTAAGTTTGCATTTTTATACAGACCAACCATATAAAAGGGCTGCCGTACACCGGCAGCCCTTTCTTTTTTTATCCGGACAGATAATAATTTTAAAAACATAAAGCGAAAATGAAAAAATACGAAGTTGACCAAAGAGGTTATTACGGCCGTTTCGGCGGGGCATTCGTCCCCGAAGTGTTGCATGCCAATGTGGAGAACCTGCGAAAGGCATATCTGCGCGAGATGTCGGACCCTTCGTTCCAGGATGAATTCCAAAGCCTTCTGCGTGATTACGTGGGCCGCCCGTCGCCGCTTTATCTGGCACGCCGTCTTTCGGAGCGTTACGGGGCTAAAATTTACCTCAAACGCGAAGATCTCAACCATACCGGCGCACACAAGATAAACAATACGATAGGGCAGATATTGCTTGCCCGGCGTATGGGCAAGACGCGCATAATCGCCGAAACAGGGGCGGGACAACACGGAGTGGCCACTGCTACCGTATGTGCGCTGATGGATATGGAGTGCATCGTTTACATGGGGGCTACCGACATAGCGCGCCAGAGGCCCAATGTGGAAAAGATGGAAATGCTCGGCGCGCGGGTAGTTCCGGTGGAAAGCGGCAACAAGACACTCAAGGATGCCACCAACGAAGCTATACGCGACTGGTGCTGCAATCCTCGGGATACATACTATATAATAGGCTCGACGGTCGGCCCGCATCCGTATCCCGATATGGTGGCCCGTTTCCAGTCGGTGATATCGCAGGAGATACGCCGCCAACTGCTGGAAAAGGAAGGACGCGAAACACCGGACTGCGTCATAGCATGTGTGGGCGGGGGAAGCAACGCGGCCGGGGCTTTTTACCATTTCATAAACGAACCTTCGGTAAAACTAGTGGCTGCCGAAGCCGGAGGGCTGGGGGTGGATACAGGATACTCCGCAGCCACGATACATCTGGGACGGGAAGGTATAATACACGGGGCGCGCACGCTGGTGATGCAGACAGAGGACGGACAGATAACCGAACCTTACTCGGTTTCCGCAGGGTTGGATTATCCGGGCATAGGCCCGTTGCATGCGTATCTTTCGGACGAGGGCCGTTTGGAGGTGCTGGCAGTGAACGACGGCGAGGCTCTCGACGCAGCTTTCCTGCTGACCGAACAGGAGGGAATAATACCGGCTCTGGAGTCGGCCCATGCACTGGCGGTGTTGGAGAAAAAGAAATTCGCCCCTTCGGATGTGGTGGTGGTTAACGTGTCCGGACGCGGGGACAAAGACATGGAAACATATATACGTGAGCGACAGGCGCGCACATCTGCGTGCGAATGTCGTTCGCAGGCACTATAAAAACGTTTGGGAAAAATGAAATTTCATATCAAAACAGTATGCCGGACGATACCGGCGGATCTTCTGACTCCAGTGGGCATTTATTTGAGGGTGCGCGATATGTATCCGCAGTCGGTGCTTCTGGAGAGTTCAGATTACCATACTTCGCAAAACAGTTTTTCGTTTATAGGGGTATGCCCCTCGGCGCATTTTACCGTTGCCCAAGAAAAGGTGTCGTACACGTACCCGGACGGCGGCCGCACTGAAATACAGGTGGATTCGTCTGTGGATGTGCCTGAACTTCTCGGCCGGTACATAAGGAGTTACGATGTCGACGAGAATCCTGCGGGCGTGAACGGTTTTTTCGGTTATACGGCATACGATGCGGTACGGTATTTTGAAAGCGTAGCAATACAACCACGCGAGGATGAGTTCGCCGGAGTGCCGGATATGATGTACGTGTTTTTCAGGTATGTGATAATCGTTAACCATTTCAAAAACCAAGTGACGATCGTGGAAAACCTTTCCGGCGACCAGGAAAGCGGGATGGACGAACTGATAAGCGTGTTGTCCAATCAGAACGTGCCGCAGTACGGTTTCCGCGTGTGCGGAGAACCTTCATCGCCGCTTACCGACGGGCAGTACATAGACATGGTAAGGCAGGGCGTGGAGCATACGCGCCGGGGCGATGTGTTCCAGATAGTGCTTTCCCGGCGTTACGGCCGCGCTTTTTCCGGCGACGATTTCAACGTTTACCGTGCGCTGAGGTGCGTCAATCCCTCGCCGTACCTGTTCTATTTCGACATGGGTTCTTTCCGCATTTTCGGCTCTTCACCGGAAACACACCTGCGGGTGCAGGATGGCAGGGCGTACATAGACCCGATAGCGGGGACTTTCCGGCGCACGGGCGACGATGCCCGCGATGCGAAACTGGCCGGAGAACTTCTGGAAGATCCGAAAGAAAATGCTGAACATATCATGCTGGTCGATTTGGCGCGCAACGACCTTTCGCGCAACTGCCGCAATGTTAAGATGGAATACTTGCGGCAGATACAGTACTATTCGCACGTGATACATATGGTATCCCGTGTAGGGGCGGACCTTATGCCTGGTGCGGATACGATACGCCTTTTTGCTGATACGTTCCCGGCAGGGACACTTTCCGGGGCGCCGAAGGTCAGGGCCATGCAGCTTATAGACGGGATAGAACCGCACAGCCGCGTGGTTTACGGCGGGTCGATAGGTTATCTGGGATTCGACGGTTCGTTGAACCAGGCCATAACGATACGTAGTTTCCTTAGTGTCGGGGGACGGTTGTACTGTCAGGCCGGAGCGGGCATAGTGGCCGGTTCGCAGCCCGAAAACGAACTGAAGGAGATAGGGAACAAACTCGGCGCGCTGATGAAGGCGGTGGAATATGCGGAAACGTTTTCCCGGTAACAAGGTTAAAATATTGTAAGAAATGGAAAAAATACTTATATTCGACAATTACGACTCGTTCACGTACAACATAGTACATCTTGTCAACTCACTGGGTTACGATGCTGATGTGTACCGCAACGACCGTATAAGCATCGAACAGGCCGGAGCGTACGAGCGTATGATCATATCGCCGGGGCCGGGCCTGCCATGCGAATCGGGAATACTTCCCGAACTTCTGCGTCGTTATGCGCCACATAAGAGCATTCTCGGAATATGCCTGGGCCATCAGGCGATTGGCGAATGTTTCGGGGCGCATCTGGAAAATCTCCCTCATGTGTATCACGGGGTGGCAACCCCGGTTAAGGTAATCGGGCAGGACCCGATTTTCGACGGCCTTGGCGGTGAGTTCACCGTGGGGCGTTACCATTCGTGGGTCGTTTCCGACGAAGATTTCCCGTCGTGCCTGAATGTTACGGCCAGGGACGGCAACGGGCAGATAATGGCGCTTGCGCACCGAAGGTACGATGTGCGCGGGGTGCAGTTCCACCCGGAATCCATACTTACTCCCCAGGGGCATATACTGATGAAAAACTGGCTTTCCATGCCGCGGCCATAGACCGTTCGATGTTTTTGTCCGGAGAAGACTCCATACGGACCAGGCCAAAAGAAAGCGGAATAAAAAATGAACGGGATAATTAAACATATAGTTATTAAAGACAGACACAAGGATATATGAAGAATCTTCTCATACAAATGTTCGAAAACGGCAGCCTGACGCGCGCTCAGGCTCACAATGTGTTGTCGGAAATATCGGACGGTAAATACAACGATTGCCAGCTTTCGGCTTTTATGACCGTTTTTCTGATGCGCAGTATAACTACGGAGGAATTGTCGGGTTTCAGGGATGCGATACTCGAACGCCGCGTAAGCGTGGATCTAGACTCTTCCGGCGCAATAGACATAGTGGGTACGGGCGGCGACGGGAAAAACACGTTCAACATATCGACCGCTTCGTGTTTTGTCGTGGCGGGGGCCGGTTACAGGGTGATAAAGCATGGCAACTACGGAGCCAGTTCGGTAAGCGGCGCGTCCAACGTGCTGGAGTATCACGGGGTGCGTTTTACGGACGATACGGATAAACTGCGCAGGTGTTTCGATTCGTGCGGGGTGGCGTACCTGCATGCGCCTTTTTTCAGTCCGGCGATGAAAGCGGTGGGCGGAGTGCGCCGGGCGCTGGGCGTGAGGACTTTTTTCAATATGCTCGGCCCGTTGGTGAACCCCGTCATGCCGCGTTATCAGCTATTGGGCGTGTACAATCTAAAGCTAATGCGGCTGTACAACTATATATGTCAGGAAAACGGCACTGACTGTACCATAGTCCATTCTCTGGACGGTTACGACGAAGTATCGCTCACCGGGCCGTTCAAAGTGGCCGGGCCTTCGGGCGAACATGTCTATACCCCGGAAGACCTCGGTTTTTCCACCTGTGCCCAGAATGAGCTTTGGGGAGGGGATAGCGTAGGTGAAGCCGCCGGCATTTTCGACAACGTACTCTCCTGCCGGGCGACGAAGGCTCAAAGGGATTGTGTGGTGGCCAATGCGGCATTTGCCATACTTACGCTCAAGCCGTCGGCTGGATTTGCCGCCGCCCGTGCCCAGGCTGAAGAATCGCTCGATAGCGGACGGGCACTGGAGGCTTTCCGCCGGTTCGTAGGCATGAACAGCTGACAGCCGTGTTGCGGCATAACAAATCGTTTAACTTAAAACCGGATTTCATCATGAAAAAGAAAAAAGACGTACTAGAAAGGATAATATCGGCAAAGCGCCGTGAAGTGGAATTCCACAAGGCCAACATACCGGAGGAGGTGCTTTTGGACTCGACGGCGGCGCGCGCTCGCAAACGCTCCATGAAGGAAGCTCTTTTGAAAGCATCGCCTTATGGCATAATAGCCGAATTCAAGCGTAAATCCCCGTCCGGAGGATTTATCAACAGGGATGCGGACGTTGAAAAGATAATTGCCGGATATGCCGCGTGCGGCGCGGCGGCGTGTTCCGTACTCACTGATCCGGCTTTTTTTGCCGGCTCGGCGGCCGACCTTCGCAAGGCGCGCAAGGCGGCCGATATACCTATTTTAAGAAAAGATTTCATAATAGATCCGTACCAATTGGCCCAGGCTGCGGCATGGGGAGCCGATGCGGTACTTCTGATAGCTGCCGCGCTGGAAAAGGAACGTTGCCGTTATCTGGCCGCCCGCGCACATGAGTTGGGACTGGAGGTACTTTTGGAGATACACGGGCAGGATGAACTGGATCATCTGGGACCTGATGTAGATATGGCCGGGGTGAACAACCGCAACCTGAAGGATTTATCGGTGGATGCCGGAGTGTCGCTGAGTCTTGCAGGTATGATACCAGATGGGTATGTCAAAGTGTCCGAGAGCGGCATAGAGTCGGTAGCGGATGTGGCCCGGCTTTATGAGGCTGGGTACAGGGGTTTTCTTGTCGGCGGCCGTTTTATGCGTGGAGACGATCCTGCATCGGAACTTAAAACTTTTCTGGCCGATGTTGGTTAAGGTATGCGGCTTGCGCGATGCGGAAAACGTCCGCCGGGTGGGCGCTTTGCATCCGGACATGGCGGGATTCATATTCTACCCGGCTTCTGTCCGCAATGCATGCGGCATGGCTGAGGATATCCCTGCAATGTTGCCATCCGGTGTGAGGCGCGTGGGCGTGTTCGTAAATGAAAAATGCTCAGCGGTACTCGATACGGCGGAAAGATATGGTCTGGACATGGTACAGATGCATGGTGAAGAGACTCCGCAGGAGTGTTCGGCGTTGAAGGAAAAAGGGCTGTCGGTGATAAAGGCGATGGGAATATCGGATGTGACGGATATGTGGACGGCTGCCCGTTACGACGGGGTGTGCGACTATCTTCTTTTCGATACCAAGAGTTTTATCAGGGGAGGTACCGGAGAGCGTTTCGACTGGGGCCTGTTGGAAGGTTACAAAGGCAAAACGCCGTTTTTCATCAGCGGAGGGATAAGTCCAGGAATAGTGTCAAAAATAGCCCGCGTACATCATCCCATGTTTTGCGGCGTGGATGTGAACAGCCGCTTTGAGACATCGCCGGGAATCAAGGACGCCGCATTGCTTGAAAAGTTTATAAAACAAATACGGAATATTAAAAAAGATATTTAATGTTATGAGTAACAGATTGGAACGTTTGTTCGCTAAAAAAAGCGGCGGTTTGCTGTCCGTGTATTTCACGGCCGGGTATCCGGAACGTGACGATACGGAAAAAATAATTCTTTCCCTTGCGCGGCACGGGGCGGATATGATAGAGGTAGGCGTGCCTTTTTCCGACCCTATGGCCGACGGGCCGGTGATACAGGACAGCAGTACATCGGCTCTTAGGAACGGCATGACCATGAAACTGCTTTTCGACCAGGTGGAAAGTGCGAGGGAACAATGTCCCGACATACCGTTGGTGCTGATGGGATATTTGAATCCGATGATGCAGTTCGGGATAGGGAGATTGTTCGAGAGGTGTTCGTCGGCCGGTATAGATGCGGTGATAATACCGGATCTGCCGTTCGGCGAATATATGGAGCATTTCAAACCGCTGTGTGAAAAATACGGCATTCCCGTGGTGATGCTCATCACTCCGGAAACGTCGGCGGAAAGGATACGGCTTATCGACGGGAACTGCGGAGGATTCATATATATGGTGTCGGCGGCTTCGACAACCGGTACGAAAGACCGTTTTTCCGATGACCAGAAGGAGTATTTCCGCAAAGTCGATTCGATGGGGCTGAAAAACCGACGCCTGATAGGTTTCGGTATATCGAACCAGGAGACATTCGCCGATGCGTGCCGTTACAGCAGCGGTGCTATAATAGGCAGTTTGTTCATAAAATGTCTCTCTTGGGCGCCGTCCGTCGATGCGGCGGTGGAGGAACTGATGCACCGTGTGGGGCGCGGACGGTAACCGTGGGGTGTTTCCGGTTGCTTAGCCGGGATCGGTCATAAAAAACGCGCTTTTGAGAAAAAGCGCGTTTTTTTTTGGAGCCGGGGCCGGTTAGCGTTCTTTCGGAATGCCTTCTGCGGTCCGGTTGTCCGGAAATACGTAGGAAAGTATGCCGCCGCTTAGCTGAAGCAGGGATATTTCACATATTTTGACCGAGTATTCGGCTATCGAAAGGCGTTCTTCGGCCTCCAGCAGACTGTTTTGGGCTTCTCGCAGTTCTATGCCGGCCAAATCGCCGAGTTTGTATCGTTCTAGTGCTATGTCGTAGTTTTCCCGGGCGGCAACTAGGTTTTCCTTTTCGAGGCTCCACAGGTTGAGGTTGTTGCGGTATGCCATCCACAGGTTGCTCATATCCGCGCGAAGCGCGAGTTCGGTCTCCTGTACGGCTAGGGAGCGGTTGTCCATCTGTATGCGGGCGTTGCGCTGTTCGCGGCGGCGGTTCATGCCGTCGAATACGTTTATGCCGAGTGTCAGGCCGTAGTTGAAACCGAGCCGTTGTTGGTATTCCGTGTTGCCGGAACCGTACCAGTTGCCCGTGTAGCCGTATCCTCCGTTCAGTTTCAGGTACGGGTAGTTCCTGCTCCGGGCTTTTTTAAGGTCGAGGGACGAAATGTCGTAATTTTTACGCGACATGAGCAGCGACACGTTGTTGCGTTCGGTGCTTTCCCACAGAAGGTTGCGGCTTAGCAGCGAATCGGGATATATAAGCGAGTCTTTTATCGCAATGGGCGCTTCTACGTTTTCAAGGGCCATAAGTTCGTTGAGCCGCGTGCGCGAGGTGTGTACCATTTCCAGTTGGTTGAGTACTTTGGAACTGTCGGCGTTGAAATCGACTTGCGCCTGTTGCAGGTCCAGACGCGACATGGAGCCTATGGAGTATCTTTCTTCCACTATGCGGAGCCTTTCGCGAGAGAGGCCGAGTGTCGAACGCAGATTGCGCAGGCGCGTTTTCTGGCGTATCAGGTTGTAGTATTCGGCCGAGATGTCGGCAGCGAGGTTTTCAACGGCCAGACGCGTGTTCAGTTCTCCCATAAGGCGCAGTTCCTTGAGCCTTGCATATTCGGCCTGTATGCCTAGTCCGTCGAACAGGGTCCAGTTTATGTTCAGTCCTGCGTTGGCAGTCTGGTTGTCGACACCTCCGGTTTTTTCCACAATGCCGTCGGCGGCCGAACGGGTGCGGACATCGTTGAGCGTACCGTTGTATCCTCCGCTCAGGTCTGCGGACGGCAGGTAGCCGGCATTGCCTGGTATGGCGTTGTTTTTGGTTATTTGTTCCTCGCCGCGCACTATCCTGATAGAATAGTTCTGCCGGAGCCCCGTTTCTACGCATTCCCTAAGGCCGTATGTCTGTTGCCCTGAGGCCGGAGTCGCGGCTAGAACGGCTATGGCAAAGGCTGCGGCCGTTTTTATTATTTTACATGCAACGCTCTGCCGACCGGGTGATCCCTGTGGAACAGAAGCTATGTTGGTTACAACACCCTGTCGCTCATACACTGTTTTATGGTTTTTACTATACATATCTGTCATTTGAATGTTCATGGAAATAAACCGTAAAAATCAAATAGTTTCCGGCTTGCCGGAATATTCGTCCAACAGTTTTTTTCTTCCGGTCGGTCGATATGAAACTGTACATCGCCGGTACTATGAAAAGCGTGAGCAGCGTGGACACGAGCATGCCGCCCACTACGGCCACACCCATTGCTATACGTCCGTTGGCTCCTTCGCCTGAGGCTACCACCAATGGTACGAGCCCCAGTATGGTCGATGCGCTGGTCATCAGTATCGGGCGCAGACGTTGTACCGAAGCCACCAGTATCGCCTCGCGCAGGCTCATGCCAGACTGTTGCCTCTGGTTGGCGAATTCGACGATAAGGATACCGTTTTTGGCTACCAGGCCGATGAGCATTATTATGCCTATTTGGCTGAATATGTTCATGGTCACTCCGCTTATATACATGAACATCAATGCGCCGGCTATGGCCAGAGGCACGGTGAACATGACTACCAGCGGGTCTTTGAAACTCTCGAACTGTGCGGCAAGCACCAGGTATATCATTATAAGCGCAAGTACCATAGCGAACATGAGACTGGAGGAACTTTCGCGGAATTCTTTCGATTCGCCGGAGAGTGCCGTACGGAAACTTTCGTCGAGCGTTTCGGCGGCTATGCGGTCCATTTCATTCAGCCCGTCCCCTATTGTGTGTCCTTTGCTCAGCCCGCTCGATACGGTAGCCGACACGAAACGGTTGTAACGGTACAACTGGGGCGGGGCCACGGTTTCTTCGAGGGTTACGAGGTTGTCGAGCTGTATCATGTGGCCGCTGCCGTTGCGCACGTATATCGACTTGAGGTCTGCCGGTTTGTTGCGCTGCTGGCGGTTTATTTCGCCAAGTATCTGGTATTGTTTGCCGTTCATGTAGAAATAGCCCATTCGCTGTCCGGAGAGTGCGTATTGGAGTGTCTGCGCTATATTGCGCGTGCTTACTCCGAGAAGAGAGGCCTTATCTCGGTTTATCTCGATGTGCGTTTCCGGTTTGGTGAATTTAAGGTTTACGTCGGCCATCTGGAATACGGGGCTGGCGTTTACTTTTTCCATGAAACGCGGAAGGAATTTTTGAAGGCTGTCGAGATTGGACGCTTGTATGACATATTGTATGGGCATGCCTCCGCGGCGTCCTCCGAAGGTGGACTGCTGCTGGACGAACGCGCGCGCTTTGGTTTCGTTCCTCACGGCGGCGGACAGTTTTTCGGCTATTTCCATCTGGGAGCGTTCCCGGTCCTTTATGTCCGGCAGTACGAGGTTTATGAATCCGCTTCCGCTGGACGAGCGCGCCATGAGCGACTGCCGTTCGGGGGCTATGGAGTCGGCTATTTCGGCTATGCGGTCCGTGTAGTCGCGGATGAATTCGAATGTAGTTCCTTCGGGACCGCGCATGCTGACGGTTATCATAGAACGGTCTTCAAGCGGCGCCAGTTCGGAAGGTATGACGTTCCACAAAAGCACTATCGATCCCATCAGTACCGCCACTATCGGAAGTGCCCATATGCGGCGGGCGAGGAATGCTTTGAGGGTGCGTTCGTAAAAATTGTTCATCCCTGTGAAAAAAGGCTCGGTAGCTGCGTAAAACCAGTTTTTCTTTTCCTGTTTGCGCAGTAATTTGGTGGCCAGCATGGGGGTGAATGTTAGTGCGGCGAAGGCCGAAATGGCCACGGCTCCGGCTATGACGATACTGAATTCCTTGAACAGGCGGCCCGTCATGCCTTCCATAAATACAATGGGAAGGAATACCGATATGAGCGTTATGGTGGTGGAAATGACTGCGAAGAATATCTCTCGCGAGCCTTCTATGCCGGCCTGTTTGGGAGACATGCCCTCTTCGATTTTCACGTATATGTTTTCCGTGACCACTATTGCATCGTCAACCACCAGTCCGACGGCAAGCACCACGGCCAGCATCGTCAGCACGTTTATGGAAAAACCGGCAAGGTACATTATGAAAAACGTACCGACCAGCGATATGGGTATGACGACGCACGGTATTAGCGTCACGCGCCAGTCGCGAAGGAAAAGGAAAATGATAAGCACCACCAGTATGAACGCTTCGTACAACGTGTTCTGCACTTCGTTTATCGAAGCGCGGATGAACTTGGTGTTGTCGTACATCATTTCGATGGTTACGTCTTCCGGCAGGTCTTTTTTGAGTTGTTCGATCCGGCGGTAGGCTTCCTCGGCTATCTCTATGTGGTTTGCGCCCGGCTGAGGCACGATTACGTTTATCACCATCGGCTCGCCGTTCTTTTTCAGGATACTGCGCAGGTCCTCAGGGGATACTTCGGCATAACCGATGTCGCTGAAACGGATGACTTTACCGTCGGATTCTTTTATTATCAGGTTGTTGAACTGGTCGGCGGTGGTCATAAGCCCCATTGTGCGGATGGACAGTTCCATCGTGTTGCCTTCGATACTTCCGGAAGGCAGTTCCACGTTTTCGTTGTCCACGGCGCTGCGCACGTCCAGGGGAGTGACACCGTAACCGGCCATTTTTACCGGGTCGAGCCACAGCCGCATCGAATAGCGTTTCTGTCCCCAGATGTCGACCGAACTTACGTCAGGAATAGTCTGAAGGCGTTCTTTTACGGTTAATTCGGCTATTTCGCTCAGTTCCATAAGCGAGCGTTTGCCGCTGCGTACCGCTATCTGCATTATCGGCGAGGCATCGGCGTCGGCTTTGGAGATGGTTGGTGGGTCGCAGTCGCGCGGCAGGTTGCGCTGGGCGCGGGATACTTTGTCGCGTACGTCGTTGGCTGCGGTTTCCATGTCGACCGAAAGTTCGAATTCGACGGTGATACGGCTCGAGCCCTGGCTCGATGTGCTGCTCAGGGAGCGTATGCCGGGTATGCCGTTTATGTTCTGTTCGAGCGGTTCGGTTATCTGGTTCATTATAACCTCGGCATTTGCACCGGGGTAAGATACGTTTACGGATATGATGGGCTGGTCCACGCTGGGGTATTCGCGCACGCCCAGAAAGTTGTAGCCTATGTATCCGAACAGCAGCACCACCAGCATCATCACTGTCGACAATACCGGGCGCCGGATACTCGTTTCAGATATGTTTGCCATCAGTTCCCGCTGTCTTTTGTCAGGTTTTCGATATTCACTTTCATGCCTGTGCGAAGCTGCATTACGCCAGAGACGAGTATGGTATCGCCTTTTTCAAGCCCGCGTACCACCTGCACGTGCGAATCGGTACGTATGCCGAGGGTTATTTCCTGCGGGACAGCCGTGCCGTTTTTGTACAGATAGATTATCTGGCGCCCCATTTCCGGTATTACCGCTTCGCTGGGCACGGCTATGGCGTCGGTTATCTGGCCGCGGTTAACTTCCACCGGTACGTAACGGCCGGGGATTATGCTCTCGTCGGAGTTGGGGTATCTGGCGCGTACTTTAAGGGTTCTGGTATCCAAATCGACCATGCTTTCCACCGCATAAACGGTTGCCTTGTAATCTTTCATAACTCCGTCGGTATCCATACGGAATATTACCTGCGAGCCTTTTTTGACGTCGGAGGCATAGTTCTCGGATATGGAAAATTCTATTTTTATCGGAGATATCCGCGTCAGTTTGGCGACAACGGTCGATGGCGAGGCGTAGGCTCCTTCGCTGACCATTCGCAGGCCTATTATCCCGTCGAACGGGGCGCGCAGTTCGGTCTGGGCCAGATTGGCTTTTACTAGGTCTATATCGGCCATAAGTTTGTCGTATTCGGTGGTAACCTGTTCGTACGCTTCCTGGCTCACGGCATCTTTTTCCAAAAGGGTTTTCTGGCGGTACACGCGGTCGGATGCCAGCTGTATTTGGGCTTCGAGTTTTTTGAGTTGTGCCTGAAGCGGACGGTCGTTTATCTTGGCAAGGAGCTGTCCGGCTTTCACGTGTGAGCCTTCGGTAAAGAAAATATCGGTTATCTTGCCTGAAGATTCGAACGAGAGGTCCACTTCCTCGTCCGGCATGGTGCTGCCCAGGCTCACGGTTTTGTCCGAGAGAGTACGATAGTCCAGTATTTCGGCGTTTACGCTGAGGGTGCGTTTGGCAGCCGGGTTCGCCGGGATGTCTTGTGAGGCATTTTTGGAAGCCGTAACGCTTTTCTTTACCTTAGGGAAAGCGATCATTCCGGCAACGAGCAGTACTATCGCCGCAGAGACTCCCCACCGTGCTTTTTTTGTCATTTTTTTGTGATTTTACGGTAAAAGTGCTGTTTGTAATTATCGTGATTTTCAAAAGAAGCGGAGATGATGTAGTCTCCGTTTATAAAATATGACTGCACACATGTAAAAAGGTTTAATACAAAAAATGTATTTATGGCAGGCATAAAAGCGTTTCTTTTGAAAAGAACGTCGGATATCCGCAAAATTAGGAATAATACGCCGGATATTTGCCCTGTAATCCGTCATATACGATAAAAGCCTGCGGAAAAACCGCAGGCTTTGAATAAATGGCGCGGTTTGGTAACACGCGGCGTATTTGGCGTTCTTTTGTCAGCCTCCTTCCTTGCTCTTGTCCCAAAAGTAGTCGTAGATGGCGGTGATGCTGACTATTTTGTCCTTGCCGTAATTTATGGTCCGGTATTCGAATGAAAAACGCGTTTCGGTTCTTCCGTTCCTGAAACGCGCCAAATCAGGCAGGACTTGTCCGTTTTCGCGTTTTGTAGCTGACATGTACGCATTGTCGGCATCTTTGAGAAAGGCTTCCGTTACTTCTTTGAGCAGAGGAGAGTCTCTTGGAAAAGTTATTTTGACCGTTTTCCCTTCCAGAATGTTAGTCGTGGCGGCTGCCTGAGCGCTTTCGGCGGACTTTTTGTCGTTGTTGCGGTAATTTATCACCATGATATCCACTGCAGGATCTTTCTCGCACCTTTCGACCCAGCGGTCGAGGTGGGTCTGTGCGTGCGCGGCTATCGAAATAATGCTTGCGGCAAGGATTAGCGGCAATCTGTTTGTTTTCATCGTGTTTATATTTTTATTCCGGTTATATGACAATTATGCGGAATGTGTTTGTGCCCGTGGTCAAAGGTTGGCGGTGTGCTGGAAGTTAGTGTTTTTCCGTATTTCGGACATTATGATTTCCGATTCGGTTACCGGTCCGGCGGAATATGCGGCTGTTTTTATATCGGGCAGGCGGGTCATTTCTTCCAGCTCCATTTCCTTGCGGGCAACTTCTCGCCGGATGTCTTCCCACTCGGCGCGGACGATGGCCGGGTCGTATGTTTTTACGCCGCCTACCCTTATGTAGCTGCCTTTGTACGGGTCGGGCTTTTCCTGATGGTTGAAGAGATACAGAGGAATGGCTGCGAGCAGCAAGAGTACGGCTGCGGCGGCTGCCGTTTTGCGTAATGCGGTTCTTCGCGGACGGATATGTATAGGACCGGCGCCGGTTGTTTTTTCGTTTTCCGGCGTTATGCCGTTTTCAAAATATCCGAACATGCGTTTGTACGGTGCGAGATGTTCGGGAAGGTCTTTTGCGTTTTTGAAAAAAACGTATAATTCATTTTCCTGGGAGTTGGATGTGGCTCCTTCGAAAAACAGTTCCGTCAGTTCTTCTATGTATTTATATTTGTTTTCCATGGTTATGCATTTTTATGAATATGTCCCTGACCCTGCGCCGAGCTCTCGACAGGTTGGTCCGTACCGCCTCTGCGCTGGAGCCTGTTATTTCGGCTATTTCGGATATTTCAAGGCCGTCGAAATGTTTCATCACCAGCATAGATTGCTGTTGTGGGGGTAGCGATGCGATTATGCTCATGACGTGGCCGACGTCATCGTGCTGTTCGGTTATGGAGAGCGGCGTGGGGGAGTGGCTTTCCACAGTTATTCCGTCGTGCAATTGACCGCTGCGCCCCATCTTTTTCACGCGGTTAATGCTCAGGTTGCGGGTTATGGTTATCGACAGCGCTTCTATGCTGTCGTATCCCGACAGGTTTTCGCGGATGGTCCATAGCTTAAGCATGACTTCCTGTACGATGTCTTCTGCTTCGTCCCTGTCTTTGACGATACTTCTGGCGTATCCTGCCAGTCGTGGCCTTAGGGGGAGTATGTCGCTTATGAACTGCTCTTTTTTCATTCCGGATCAAAGACAAAGATGTGGGGGTAAATGTGACATGCCAAGGTGTTTTTAACGTGTTTTTGTGCTG
>Ga0137298_11012_pt1 | contig 17695 bp, 19 predicted proteins | sample RamsorincwithD2O_2_FD_97182 | JGI IMG/M metagenome (GOLD analysis project Ga0137298, IMG submission 97182) | Mouse cecal microbial communities from Vienna, Austria - Glucosamine amended with D2O | ecosystem: Host-associated > Mammals > Digestive system > Large intestine > Cecum | place: Austria...
CCCAAGCGGCGCAGGTTCGTACGGCGAACTGTCGGGACGCAACATAGACGAACTGCTCGAAGGGACGCGCGCGCTGGACGGACAGAACGAAAAGCGCTCGCCACGCGACTTCGCACTGTGGAAAAAGGCATCGCCTTACCATATAATGCACTGGCCCTCGCCCTGGGGCGAAGGATTTCCCGGCTGGCATATGGAATGCTCGGCCATGAGCACGAAATACCTGGGCGAAACGTTCGACATACACGGCGGTGGCATGGACCTGAAATTCCCTCACCACGAATGCGAGATAGCCCAGAATCAGGTACACTCGCACAGCCGTGGGGCACGTTACTGGATGCACGCGAACATGCTGACGCTCAACGGGCGCCGCATGAGCAAATCCACAGGCAACATACTGAACCCGCGCGAACTTTTCTCCGGTGAAAACGACATACTGAAAAAAGCTTTCCCTCCGGCCGTAGTCCGCTTTTTCATCATGCAGGCGCATTACCGTTCGGTACTGGATTTCTCGTCCGATGCGCTGGAAGCCGCCGAAAAAGGTTACTACCGCCTTATGGAGGCTATCGACAAACTGCCCGGTCTGCCCGTTTCGGATGAAAGCACGTTCGATGTAAAACAGTGGCGTAAAAAGTGCTATGCCGCCATGAACGACGATTTCAATACCCCGGTATTGCTGTCACATATATTCGAGGCTGTCGGTGAGATAAACAAAGCCGCCGCCGGACAAGCAGCATTTGCCTCAGATGACAAAGAACTGCTCTGCGACACTATCAAAGGATTCGTGTACGAAGTAATGGGTATCGAAAACATAGAAAAATCCGGCGACGGGGACATTACGGACGGGCTTATAAAAATCCTCATCGAACAACGTCTGCAGGCACGAGAAGAGCGCAACTGGGCGCTTTCGGACCAAATACGCGACCGCCTGGCGGCTCTGGGCATATCGCTCAAAGACGGACGTGACGGGACCACATATTCGATAGAACGATGAGACGCGTGCTCATTTTCCCGCTAGTGGCGCTTATCAAATTTTACCAATGGGCCATATCGCCTCATCTGGGTGCTAACTGCCGCTATACGCCTACGTGTTCCGCTTACGCTTTGGAGGCGCTGGAAAAACACGGCCTTTTCAAAGGTTCTTACCTGGCGGCACGGCGCATTCTGCGTTGCAGTCCATGGGGAGGTTCGGGATACGACCCTGTACCGCCCGTGAAACATAAAAACCAATTTTAACCAATTATAATATATGAAAACAAAACTATCCGTTTTTCTGTTTTTCACAACCGCCATGATTTTAATCGGCTGTTGTCCGCAGGAAACAAAAGGGCCTGCAATTCCCGCAGCCGACCGTCCCGAACTTTACCTCCATCTTCTCGAGGGGAAAAAAGTCGCCCTTGTGAGCAATCAAACCGCTTTGCTTAGTGACGGAAGCCATCTCATCGATTTCCTTGTGAAAAGCGGTGTAAACGTAGTCAAGATATTCGCACCCGAACACGGTTTCAGGGACTTGGCCGACGACGGAGCCATAATAAACAGCGATGTGGACAAAAAGACAGGCATTCCCGTGCTTTCGCTTTACGGCGGTGAAACCAAAAAACCGAAACCCGAGCTTCTCGAAGGCGTAGATATACTCCTTTTCGACATTCAGGATGTGGGATGCCGTTTTTACACTTACATAAACACGATGCAGCACATAATGGAGGCCGGAGCGGAAAACAACATACCCGTAATAGTGATGGACCGCCCGAACCCCAACGGTTTTTTCATAGACGGACCCGTTCTGGAACCCGAATTGAAATCTGGCATAGGCTACCAGCCAGTACCTTGCGTTTACGGCATGACCATAGGCGAATACGCCCTTATGCTCAACGGCGAGGGTTGGGCTGAAAACGGCGCAAAATGCGATCTTACCGTAATCCCGCTGAAGGATTACGACCACAATACCCGCTACAGCCTTCCCGTGCTTCCTTCGCCAAACCTTCCTAACGACAGGGCCGTCAACCTCTTCGGCAGCCTTTGCCTTTTCGAGGGCACGAGTCTTTCCGAAGGCCGTGGAACCACATCGCCGTTCCAGCTTTTCGGAGGACCGCAAATAGATTCCACAAAAACATATTTTTGGTTTGTCCCCAATCCTTCTTTCGGAAGTATGAAATCGAAAAATTTCGGTGAAAAATGCTGGGGGCTGGACCTCCGTAATGCTCCGGAACAAGCACAGGTAAATATCGACTGGCTCATTTGGGCATACCGGAACAGCACAGACAAGGAAAACTTTTTCCTCAACAACAATCCCGAAAAAGGCAGCCGTGACTTCGCAATACGCGTGGGCAACTACGAACTTCAAAAACAGATAGAAGCCGGCATGACGGCCGATGAGATCAAAGCCACATGGCAACCTGGCATAGAAAAATTCAAAGAAATCCGCAAGAAATACCTTCTGTACAAGGATTTTGAATAACTGCCGATAAACTTATTGAGAATAAAATAATCCCGCAGAAAAAATTCTGCGGGATTTTTATATCATTCAAAACTCCCCGAATAGGGCGGCATATTTTACAGTCTTTAAAATAAACTTTAATTTTTCTTCAAAAAATGTATTAATATTTTCTCTCATTCTTTTCTCCTTTATTTTAATTAATTGTTTTATGGCAATATTGCCAATTAAATTAAACAATAATTTGAAAAATACGATAAAGACTGAAAGAACTTGGCCGCCATTCGGAATAGTTCCAATTACTTGGCAAATTTACATCCCAAATGTATAAAAAAATAAACACACAACCATTACTTATTTGCAAGCTCATTTATTCTCATAAATAATTCCGGAAGACAATCCGCATTTACAGAAAACTGAGTCGCTCTTCTCGGAAGCATATATCTGCCCACTCCCTCACCATCTCCCCACCGGCATATGCGGGGTTTACCTCCTTTGACCTTTTCCGCTTTCTTGTCGATTTTACGCACCTCAATCCATAGTAGCCTTCCGAGAAAAACCGTAGTAACCGAACAAGGATTCTTCTCGTTTTTGCGGTAATACAGTATAAGTTCGTCGTTCCCTATGTTTACTTTTTTCATTCGTATTGATAATTTTTTGGTTATATCTGTAAATACGAATGAAAAATTTAACAAAATAAAAAGAAAACGAACAAAACCCAAAATAAAAGCCTATAAATCAATGCAATAACACCAAAACAACAATTGGCCAGGAGAATAGATTTAACTTATATTTAACACAAATCGCCTATTTTTCGGACGATAGCCTCCGCCATTTTGCGGTTTGCCTCGTGCGTCCAACCGCCTATGTGCGGAGTAAGTACCACCCTGGGGGAATCTATGAGAAACGTAAACGCATCGGGTAACGTACCGGTGAAAAAATCCTCAAAAGATGACTTTTCGTATTCCAGCACATCGAGAGCCGCACCCGTCACACGCCCTTCGCGTATAGCGGTTACCAGGTCTTCCGTCACACAGCATGCTCCGCGAGCCGTGTTTATAAAATATATCGGTTTTTTGAACCGCGAGAAAAATTCTCCGTTTATCATTCCGCGCGTGAGGTTAGTGAGCGGTACATGCAGACTTACGATATCGGCCTTTTCAAACAACTCGTCCATCGTGGCGCGGCGTGCATAATCGTCCGAGTAATCTCCGGGCTTTATATCATAAGCGAGTACTTCTTCAGGTCCGAAACCGGAAACGCACCTTGCAAACGAACTTCCCATATTGCCGTAGCCTATTATACCCACCGTGCGGCCGTTTATCTCGTAACCACGGTTACCCTCGCGTATCCATTTGCCGTGGCGCACCTCACTATCGGCTACAAGGATATTTCGCATAAGCGCAAGAAGCATTCCGACGGCGTGCTCGCCCACGGCCTGCCGGTTACCCTCGGGAGCGGAAATGAGTTTTATCCCCTTGGAAGCGGCGTATTCGCAGTCTATATTTTCAAGACCGGCACCCACACGGGCGATGAATTTCAGTTTTGTGCCGGCATCTATGAACTCCCTGTCTATCTTAAACCTGCTGCGGATTATAAAACCGTCATACATATGCAGAGACCGCTGCAATTCCTTTTTAGCGGAAGTATTGTCCAGCGTACAATTATGCCCCTGTCCTACAAGCGTATCCCACAGGTAAGGATCCGTAGTGTCTATGAAAAGTATATCCATACGTTTTTTTACCGATTTATATCTTGAACCACCCCAAATGTACGAAAGTAAACACGAGAATACTTGTTTAAAAGCAAGTAAAACATACCCGCTTTACAACATGAAAAAAAACACGATGGCAAAACACTCATTTCACCAGCATGATCGTGTAATTAAGGTCGCTTTCCGCCTTTTTGAGGTCATTTCCAAGCATCGTCAGGCTGTCTTTCTCATACAGGAAATATGTTTTATAACCGGTGCTTTCCTCCGTCAGCTCATATACCGTCGCATCCGGATCGACTGCATCGCCGCGCTGTGTAGTCCACGTACCTGCGGATTTGAACTGCGCATCCTTACCACGGTCAGCCTCGAGGTATGTCATCGACAGAGAATACACTCCGTCTCCGCTATGTTTCTGTGAAGTAAGAGCCAACTCGTACTTTATTCCCGGACAGTCGGCACACGGCACAACTCCCTCGAAAACCCTCGTCTCCACAGGCCCCAGATCGTCCTTTATCGGGAATTTTGCATTCAGCGCCTCAAGGCGTTCCTCCTGCACGGATGCACTTCCGGCATCCTGCACCTCACCGCTGCCGCACGCAACACAGAACAATGCGGTCACCGCCAAAGTAAATAAGGTATTTTTCATATTTTGACAGTTTTTAGTTAAACATACCGATATCAAATATAAGGAAAACACGGTAAAAAGAAAACAAACATCCGTTTAGTGCGGAGTCCTTCGGACATTTTCCGCTATTCCGGCATTAAAACACCACACACCACGGCCTGTCAAAAGTCCGGCTCTAAAACGCTCTGAAACCTTTTTTATGGAAAATATGGAAAAAACCGAGAATATATTTGGTTTATTTCATAAACTACTTTATGTTTGCAAAACAAACACACACATCCGGTCGCGTACCGACATCCTAAAAATGATACTAACTCTAAAAATCTGAAAAAAATGGAAGAATATTACAGACAACACACACAAAATCTCTCCGTAAGACGGTTTTACCGCAGTTTTTTGACATACCTGTCCGTTTGCGGCCTGTTAACCGCACTCAACATATATACCTCACCCGGACACCTGTGGGTGGCATGGATATGGGGCATATGGGGCATCGGGATACTGTGCAAAGGTATATTCGCCCTGGTACCGGAACCGGAAACCCGGTACGGCAACGCGGCGGACGATTACCAATGGCATGCACCGTACCATACGTCCCGGACATACCGCCGCCGCACATTCCTGTGCCATATCGTAACATACGTCTTGTCTATATCTGCTTTGACATGGATACTGCCGGGCAATATATGGATATTTCCCGCTTTGGGATGGGGCATAGGCATTGCCGTACACGCCGTGAACACATTCTTTGAAACAGAACCGGACAGCCGGCATTAAAGCGGGCCGCTGAAAAAAACGAAAAACAATAACGATTTACACACCGAAAAAAAATGGAAGACAGAAAATTAAACTCACAGGAAAGCCTCGACCTGATAGCGTCGATGATCCGCAACACGCAAAATACGATACAGAAAAATGCGGGCTCGTACTCGGTACTATGGGGCTACATCACATTCCTTACAGCTCTTGCGGTATATTTTTGCGTATATTACACCGGGGATTACAGATGGAACTACATGTGGGCCGCAATACCCGTAATCGGCATGCCAATAATGCTGATAAGCGACCGCAACCGCGAAAAACCGGTACGCACGTTCGTCGATACGGCAGTAAACAAACTGTGGATACCGGTTGGAATATCATTGTGCATATTCCCGTTTTTCATAGGCCGTACGGCGCTTACAATGGTAACGCTGCTTTTCAGCATAGCCATGATGCAAACAGGGCTCGTAGTAAAGTACCGTGTATTCACCATTGCCGGCGCAATAGGAATAGCGGGCGCGTTAGCTCTCATTTTCATTCGCGGACTGGACCAGATACTGGTATTCGCCTTTCTCGACCTGCTGGTACTGGTAGTGCCAGGACATATGCTCAATTACAAATCCCGTAAATCCGTTTCAAGAAATGCTTAAACAACTGGACCCTCTGCTGCACTCCGAACTACGCCTGGCGGTGGTGTCCATACTGGTAGGGGCGGAGAGCGCCGATTTCACATACCTCCGCGAACAGACAGGGGCTACGGCAGGCAACCTGTCGGTACAACTGGACAAACTGCAAAAGGCCGGATACGTGGACGTGGAAAAAACATTCAAAGGTAAAATGCCGCGAACGGTAGTAAAACTCACCACGGCCGGAGCCGATGCTTTCGCCCGGTACGTGGATGCGCTAAAAAGCTATATAGACAAGTAAAAGGTATTTTCCCGACGCCGAAAAACTCATTCTTTTATTATCGGACGTTCCTCCCGGCCTTTCCCGAAAGAATGCCGGGAGTGTGCGTATATGTTACCGGCAGTGCCGTAAACGAGGCGGGCCGGTAGTTAACTGCCGGCCCGCCTATCGATTATCGCATCAGCGTGGTCACTTCCGGTTAGAATCAACCGTCAATACTCGTAATCCACTACCGAACGTATGGTTATCAGCGGCTTGAACCATTCCAGAAAAGCCAGATGAACCGGATGTACGGCATATGCGGCAAGGCCTTCACGGTCGTCGAACGTAGAGGTGAGAACAAGATCGGCCGACGGGTTGTCCTGCGCAAAGTCTATTCCCACTTCCATCGAACGCAGCGAAGGAGCCACTCCTACCATACTTTCGAGTTCTTTTTTCGCACGGGCCGGAGCGTCGTTTTTGGCTTCGGCCTTGAGTTTGAACATTACGATATGCTTTACCATGTTTTATTATGTATTTTTCGTGTTTTTACCATGTATGTAAATCCGGGTGTAAAATTAATCGTTATTTTTGTTTTCAGGTAAACACAGCTATATAAAAATGATGAAGATAAACGATTTCAGCGGTGAAAAATCAATCCTGAGCACTTACATCGCACGTCTTAGGGACATCGATGTACAAAAGGACCGCATGCGTTTCCGCTACAATCTGGGACGCATAGGCGAAATACTGGGTTACGAACTGTCCAAAACACTCGAATACGAATACAAAACTGTAAAAACACCTCTGGGAACGAAAGAGTGCGCCACACAAAAAGACGAAGTGGTCATATGTTCCATCCTGCGCGCCGGGCTGCCTCTGCACAACGGCCTTCTGGAATGTTTCGACGACGCAGAGAACACGTTCATATCCGCTTACAGACGGCATAAGGAAGGCTCGCACGATTTCGATATAGTAGTAGAATACCTCGCCTCGCCGTCGATAGAAGGCAAAGTACTGGTAATAGCAGATCCGATGCTGGCCACCGGTTCGTCCATAATGTCCGTATTCGAAGCGCTGAAAAAACGCGGCACACCGAAAAAAGTACACGTGGTGTCGGTGATAGGCTCGCAACTCGGAGTGCGCAATATAGCCGACTTTTTCCGGGATTACGACTCGCAAATGTGGATAGCTACTGTCGATCCCGATTTAAACGCGGACAAATACATAGTTCCCGGTCTGGGCGATGCCGGCGATTTGGCGTTCGGGGAAAAACTGTAATTCCCGCCTCGTACCGCAACAAATAAAAAACAGGCGCGGCCCGATGGGCCGCGCCTGTTTTTTATTCGTATCCGATAAATCACACCGCTATCTGGTGGTAGGATCGTTCTTCTTTACATCGTACATGCGGAAGAAATCATCCGAATAACGGACGCCCCACAAATCGTAACGTTCGAACTGCGAAGGCATCTTACGCAGGAACTTATCCCAACCCTTGACATCGGGCTGCGACCATGCATTCTCCGCCAAGGCGGACAAACGGGGGAACAATGCCCACTCGACCTTAGCCGTAGTCGGGAAATATTCCGTCCACAAGCATGCCTGTACGCCTATTATGTTCCCTGCCTGGTCTTTTGTCAGTTCGTCCGGTATCACCTGGTAACCGTACACCTTATCTACAGGAAGATAACCCTGATGTGTCACCTGTGTCTGGTTGCGGGACTGCATATTATTGTAGTACGAATATCCGGAAGGCGTCATAATTACGCGATGACCGGATTTGGCAGCCGTTATGCCTCCGGAAGTTCCCTGCCAGCTCATAACAATAGCGTCCGGAGCCAGACCGCCTTCGAGAATTTCGTTCCAGCCTACCACCGTCTTGCCTTTTTTATTTATCACATCACCCACGTAATGGATGAAATAACTTTGCAGCTCATCTTCATCCTTCAGGTTATTATCCTTCATGAATTGCTGGGCCTGTGCCGATTCTTTCCACCACTTCTTGGCGCATTCGTCGCCGCCAACGTGTATGTACTGCGACGGGAAAATATCGCACAACTCGGAAAACACGTCCTCAAGGAAAGCGAACACTTCGGGTTTCGGAGCCAGCACGTTGTTGAATTTATTGTAAATGCCCCACGTCTGGGCCGTTTTGTGTTCCTTGTCAGGCTCGGTGCCGAACTCAGGATGTACGGCCAGCACAGCCATGCAGTGTCCCGGTATGTCTATCTCAGGGATCACCGTGATATAACGCTCAGCGGCATATTCGACTATCTCGCGCGCCTGCTCCTGCGTGTAGTAACCGCCGTAAGGGCGTTTTACGTACGTACCGGGATACAGCCCCAGTATCTCGCCTTCTCGGTCGGAGCCTTTATGCGTAAGTTCGGGATGCGACTTCATCTCGATACGCCAGGCCTGGTCGTCCGTCAGATGCCAGTGGAAATAGTTCATCTTGTGCAACGCCAGATAATCTATGTATTTTTTGATGTACTCCACCGGGAAAAAATGACGCACCACGTCGAAGTGCATGCCCCGGTACTCGAAACGCGGATAATCGTTCACCGTTACGGCAGGTATCACCGCATGGTTGCCGGCACGGGTAGGCAGCAACTGTATAAGCGTCTGTACACCGTAAAACACTCCGGAAGCATCGTTACCGTCTATGGAAATACCTTCGGGCGTTACCTTAAGCGCGTATCCGCCGGAAACTCCCCCGTTTTTAGCATCCGAAAGGACGATAACCCCTTCGCCTTTGGGCTTTTTCACAAGGCTCAGTTCGTACCCGAAATTGCGGTTGAAATAGTCGATGAAATAACGCGCCGATTTAAGCGCCTCTTTGTCGGCGGCGTAAACCTTGGTGTTGCGGTCTATGGTAAATGCGCCCTCGCCGCGCTCGACCTTTACCGGTTCGGGGATAATGTTCAGCGGAGCCGGACGATCCTGACCCCATACGGCCGCACAAAACAGCATAACCGCAAATAGTAGTGTTTTTTTCATACGATGCTTTTATTTTTATATGATACTTATGTATTTACCTGTTTTCTTACGGCAACCGTGTAAAACATGACCGCCAGATGCAAATATAGCCATAAAAAAATCGTTTTCGCCCGCCACAATAATAAAGCCCTGCATAATATCCGTATATCTTGTCTAATATAGGGTGTGCCTTGGCAAACCTATAAAAATACTCCGGCTTTTTTCGGTTTCCACCCTGCTTTCACTATATTTGCATGATATAGGATACGCCTTGAGCATAACTTCAAATAAACTTGAGTTCTGTATTCGGCTTTCGCTATATTTGTCTGCAAAGTGACGCCTTATGGCCTGCATAAAACACCATTTCGGCGTTAAACTATTACGGAGCGGTCTTTCTCAGGCAAGCCGTAAACCGTACAAGGCGCCGATCCGGAAAAACTTTCGATATACGATGGACGATACTTTCAAACCGACGGATATAAAATGTTTGCCCGGAAGTTTTTCTTCCGCATGGCAAAGCCCGTCCAACATAGCGATAATAAAATACTGGGGAAAACTCCCCGGCCAGTTGCCGGCTAACCCTTCGCTGAGCCTCACACTGGAAAAATGCCATACCGAAACACGACTGGAAATGTCCCGCCGCGACACGGCAAAAGAAAGCTTCGATGTAAAAATATACTTCGGGGGACAGGAAAAACCCTCGTTCGCACCTAAGATAGAAAAGTTCTTTTCACGCATCGAACCATATGCTCCGTACCTCAAGGATTACTGTTTTACTGTGCGCACAGACAATACATTTCCACATTCTTCCGGCATAGCGTCCTCAGCATCGGGCATGAGCGCATTGGCGCTATGCCTTACGGATTTCGAGAGGACATGCGGACAAACAACCGCCGGCCAGGATTTTTCCCGCCGCGCATCTTTCTACGCCCGGCTGGGTTCGGGCAGCGCATCCCGCAGCATTTACGGATGTGCAGCCGTTTGGGGAAAGACGCCGGCTGTGGAAAACTCGTCGGATTTGTACGCCGTACCTGTTCCGTACGATTCGGTACATCCGGTATTCCGGAACATGTGCGATACGGTACTGCTGATAGAAAGCGGAAGCAAAAGCGTGTCGAGTACCGAAGGTCACGCGCTTATGGACGGTCATCCGTTCGCCCGGCAGCGCTTCGTCCAGGCCGGGAACAACGTAGAAGCCCTGGCTGCCATACTGCGCGAAGGCGACACCGAAGCATTCGGACATATGGCCGAAGCGGAAGCCCTGACACTGCATGCCATGATGATGACGGGCGAGCCTTACTACATACTTTTCAAACCGTTTACAATAACCGCGATACAGGCGATATGGGCTTACCGACGCGACACAGGCGCACAGGTGTATTTTACGCTCGATGCCGGGGCCAACGTACACATCCTCTACCCGGAGGCCGAAAAAGACAAAATACGTGATTTCATAGAAAACACCCTTGCTCCCGCGTGCGGAAACTGCGGTTTCATACACGACAATGCAGGACCCGGCCCCGGAAAACTGAACTAACGAGAACACGACACGTACATGAAAATATACAACAGGACAATAACCGGTATTCTCACTGTATTGCTTGCCGTATTTTCATACGATACCGCACTGGCACAATGGATAAAACCTGAGGGCGACACACTGAAAATACTTCTTGTGGGCAACAGTTTTTCACAGAATGCCACGCGCTATCTCACTCGCATGGCATCGGACGGCGGTTACACCCTCGTACTGGGACATGCCGAACTTCCGGCCTGCCCGGTGGAGCGGCACTGGAACCGCGCCATGATAAGCGAACGATACCCCGACAGCCTTGCCGGGCGTCCCTACAAAGGACGTTCCCTGCGGCAAATGCTCGAATCGGAGAGATGGGATTTCATCACCATGCAGCAATATTCGATGCATTCGTCCGACTACGACACGTACATGCCCTGGGCCGACAGCCTGTACAATTACATGAAAGAATTATGCCCTGGCGCTAAAATAGTATGGCACCAGACATGGGCCTACCGCAACGACGCCCGCATATTCGGACAGATAGGCACGGATACCGCCACTGGCAAACCCGTAAGGGCCCGAAACGATCGGCAGATGTGGGATGGAATAGTCTTGTCGACCGAAAAACTCACCGGAAAACTGCCGCTTGAAGTAATCCCCGTGGGCGAGGCTTTCCAGGATATCCGGTGCGGGAAAAGGACATCTTACGGCAAGGACCCGGCGTTCGATTTCAAAAACCCCGTTTATCCGGCCCTGCCTGCACAGGATAACTCGCTTAACGTGGGCTATTACTGGAACAAGGACAAAAAATTCATCCTCGACCCCAACCATGCCAACCAGGCCGGATGTTATCTCGGCGGACTGGTATGGTATTCGTTTTTTTTCGGGGAAAACCCTGCAAGCGTAAAATACATTCCGGAAGGAGTATCGCCAAAATTCGCCTCAGAACTGAAAAGAACAGCATCGAAAATATTCAAAGAACATAAAAAACAACACGAACACAAGTAAAAAACGAAAGAAATGAAACATCTGAAACTTACACTCTTCATCCTGGCCGCTTCCGTATCCGGAGTATGGGCGCAGAGTGTGGACACGGTTGCCGTGTGGAGCCAGTCGATGAAAAAGAACGTCAAAAACGTGGTGATAACACCGGCGAATTACAAGACGGCCAAAAACGAGCGTTTTCCTGTGGTATACCTTCTGCACGGAGCCGGAGGCAACTACTCAAACTGGATAAAAAAGACACCTTTCCTGCCCGAACTGGCATCGCGCTACGGCATGATAATAGTATGCCCTGACGGTAACACGCACAGCTGGTACTGGGATTCCCCTGTCGACACCACGAGCCGCTACGAGACTTACGTATCGAAAGAATTGCGCGAATTCATAGACAAAACGTACCGCACGGTAGATTCCCGCGAAGGCCGCGCCATAACAGGCCTTTCGATGGGCGGTCAGGGAGCTCTTTTCCTTGCATTCCGCCACCTGGACCTCTACGGGGCATGCGGTTCGATATCCGGCGGCGTGGACATACAGTCTTTCCCGTCGAGCTGGTACATGGAGCAGAAACTTGGCTCGCAGGCTGAAAACCCGGAACGCTGGGCCGAGTACAGCATAATGAACCAGCTGTACCGTTTGAAACCGACGAGCATAAAAATCATATTCGACTGCGGCACGGATGACTTCTTCTACACGGTAAACAAACGCCTGCACGAACAGATGGAATACCGCCGCATCGAACACGATTTCATCTCGCGCCCAGGGAACCACAGCTGGTCTTACTGGACGAATTCCATAAAATTCCAACTGGTGTTCTTTGACAATTATTTCAAGGACATGGCAGCAAAAAAAGCGGCGGAAAAAACTAAATAACAGTTCTCATACATAACATAAAAAGACGTGACTTTTTCAGCCACGTCTTTTTTATTTATCATTAAACCCGATAAGTTCCCGACGTCAAAGACAGAGGAGACAATTCCACAACCGTTCGTTACTCGGAAATAAAACCGAAATACCGGTTTATAATTATCCTGAACCACTCGGAAAATTCTTCCGGATGCGCATTCATATCCATACGCAGTTCTTCAGGCTCGGCCAAACGCCAGTCCTCGACCTCGGCCGGGTCGCACACAGGAACGCCGTCGTACGTTCCGATAAATACATGGTCATATTCATGTTCGGTAAGGCCGGTATCGAGCGTGGCTTTGTACACGAACGAAAACACTTCCTTAAGAGGCGTATCGAAACCCATTTCTTCTTTCAGACGACGGTGCGCAGCATCCTCGGTACTTTCGCCCGGTTCCGGGTGGGAACAGCATGTATTGGTCCACAGCCCCTGAGAATGATACTTGGCGGCGGCGCGTTTTTGCAGCATTATCCTGCCCTTGCTGTCTGTTATTATAACTGAAAAAGCGCGGTGCAGTTTGCCTCCGTTCAAGTGGGCTTCCATTTTTCCGGCCGTGCCCGTCTGGTTATCGTTTTCGTCCACCAGTATCACACACCGGCTGTCATCTTCGTCTGCCATTTCCTGTCAGTCCAGAACTTCAGTTAATTTTTTGAATTTGGGACGGCGGTCACGTCCGTCGTAAAGTATGCTGTACACCGTTTCAAGTATCGGCATTTCTATATCGTGTTTGCGCATGAGCTGATAGACCCCGTACGTGGCATAATAGCCTTCGGCCACCATGTTCATTTCCAACATGGCCGACTTCACTGTATAGCCTTTGCCTATCATCGTTCCGAACATACGGTTACGGCTGAAGTAACTGTATCCCGTAACCAACAAATCACCCAAATAGGCGGAATCCATTATGTTACGGCCCTCCATAGGATATACGGCCGAAAGAAAAGTATCCATCTCGCGTATAGAATTCGACATGAGCACCGCCTGGAAATTATCGCCGTAATTAAGCCCATGGGCTATGCCGGCCGCTATCGCATAAACGTTTTTTATAACCGCCGCGTACTCGACGCCTATTACGTCCTTGGACAATTTGCATTTTATATACGGGCCGCTAAGGTAAGAAGACATTTTTTCAGCCAACGGCAGGCTCTGGCAGGCTACCGTCAGGTACGAGAGACGCTCCATAGCCACTTCTTCCGCATGACACGGGCCTGTTATCGCCCCTATCCGCGAAGGAGCTATCTTAAACCTCTTCGAGAGATACTGTCCCATCACTATGTTTTTGTCGGGCACAAGACCTTTTATGGCCGAAAATAGCGTTTTCCCATGCATAGAGGCTTTCAGTCCGCGTATTTCTTTGGTGATAAACGCCGACGGTATGGCAAAAATTATAGTTTCCGCACCTTCTATTATCTCGTTTATGTCGTTGCTGATATGGAGTTTGTCCGTATCGAATTCTACCGAGGAGAGGTAGTTCGGATTGTGATGGTCCTGCAGGATATATTCTACCGTTTGTTCGGAACGGATGTACCAACCCACTTTTTCCTGGGTCTCGCACAGCATCTTGACTATGGCCGTGGCCCAACTGCCACCGCCGATAACCGCCACTTTATAGCTACTATCGTCCATCTTATTCGAATCAAGGAATATACCGGCAAAGGTAGTTTTTTTATATTTGAAATGAAAGCGAATTTTACCACAGAAGGCTTAGGGGCGGATCCACGGGGTAAAATATTAAAAAAACAGAAAAAACTTTGAGTATAATCTTATCGTGATTATATTTGCAATCCCGTGCGTACGGAGTACTTCATGCACGATTTTGCGGAAATAGCTCAGTGGTAGAGCACCACCTTGCCAAGGTGGGGGTCGCGGGTCCGAATCCCGTTTTCCGCTCAGATTAATTTAACGCCGCGAAAATAGCTCAGTTGGTAGAGCACGACCTTCCCAAGGTCGGGGTCGCGGGTTCGAGCCCCGTTTTTCGCTCAAAATGCCGAAAACACAAACGGACAGAATTAGGACAACCCCATTGAAACATTGCTTCAATGGGGTTTTTCATATCTTACCACAACACATCGCAGGGACCAGTAAATTCATAACGGATATTGACGACAAACGAATTCAAACACAGATGCGCAGGCAAATACTCCCCTATGAACTGAAAAAAACATCTGTCCGCTCCTTGTTTTTTTACCGACTAATATATACATTTGCACCTCGTTGTTGCGTTCTTACTAAGGGGTAACAAGGGACTTTCGCTAAAAATATTGCGGAAATAGCTCAGTGGTAGAGCACCACCTTGCCAAGGTGGGGGTCGCGGGTCCGAATCCCGTTTTCCGCTCAACTTTTTAAAACGATGTCACACAAAACCACGCCACAATCAGGCATGGTTTTTTTTATAAGTCCCCCCTCTACATCAAACAGAACACATTTCTATAATATTTTCCTGGAAACTTCGGCATATAAAGAATGCGCAGGGTATAGCCCTGCGCATTCTTTATATGCCGCGCCGTGTACATACCTATTTCCCACGGCCGAATTTCCACACAACATTGCCGTTTCGTGACAAAACGAGGGAATCGGCATCCAATCTGTCTATTTTCAGAGTATCGGTACCGTCGAACACATGTCCGTTACCAATACTTTTATAACCCAGTAAAAGCACGCCGCCATCCATAGACCAGTCTTTAAACAATAACGTTTCCATGCCTACCGACACGGCAATACCGTCCCCGCCGAGAATCACGCCCTGTACCTGAGCGCTGTCTATCGGATTGGGTTCCACCCACGTACCCTGTATGTAGTAATACGGCGAATGTTTGATGACGATAAGCGATACCACCATCGGAACCGTCACCCCGTCCGTATCTTTCATCACATATTTCACCGCCACAGAATCGCCTATCAAAACACCCGGCACTTTATCCGGATCCGAATACATAGTGCTTACGAATACCGTATCGGAACCCGTATCTATCGACATCCCGTTCATAGTAGCGTCCGCCACAGTGCCTTCGGCCGAATGTTCCTTGTCCCCTGCGCATGACGACAGTGAGAAAACGGCTGCCATAGCCATAAACAAAACAGAATAATGTATTTTTGTCATCTTTGTACCTTTATTTTGAAATGGACACACATTGTTATACGGCACAAAAGTACGATTTACACATGACATAGTGATGTCAGCCCGAATAAAACGGAACCGGTTTACAAACAGCGTATATCCGTTCACAACGACCTTGATATAATTTACCGCACGGTACAGGCTTCATACATGGAAAAAACCGTATATTTGTGCGTCCGGAAATACTGCCTCCGTAGTTCAAAGGATAGAATGATGGTTTCCGGTACCATTGATGTGGGTTCGATTCCCGCCGGGGGTACAAAAAACTCCGTATGGTAAGGCCATACGGAGTTTTTTTATTTCAGACTTTCAACTGCTGCATTCAACCGATCGAGAAACAACCTTTGGGCAAAGTATTTGATAAACATTGGCAACGATTATCAACAGCGCCATACCGTCAGGCAACTCGATACAAGAAATGTAAAATTATTTGACGGAACAAAGAATTTTACTGCTTTCACTCAATCGGAAGATTATGCTGCTTCAAAAACGATAGTTTATCCCAATATCCTCTTTGAAATACGATTTTATCGTTTTTTACATGAAAAAATCCACTCCCACGAAGTCCAAGAGGGTCTTTCCATTCCATTATCGCCCACTGCCCATCTTCAAAAATATTTTCGACGATGCAAACCATTTTAGCTGCCGCAAATTCATTTACAAACATTTTGTAAATAGCCGCCTTACCTACTACCGGTTTATTTGCAATTTGATGGTTTACCGCATCTTCTGCATATAATTCAGCGATACAGGCCGCATCGGCAGCATTAAAGAAATCTATCCATTTTCTCAAAACTTCTTTAGGCGTCACGATCATTCTTAATTTATAATCCGTACTGCGACATTACACCCTGTTGCGGACATCGGCCGTTCGATATTTACTTAACTATTCAGGATATCGTCAATCGAGGATATCTTTAAAATATGCTATCGTTTTGGCCAGACCGTCCTCGAGCTTTACTGACGGCTGCCAGCCCCCTAATTTTTCATAGGCAAGGCTTATGTCCGGTTTGCGTTGTTTCGGGTCATCCGAAGGCAGAGGCATGAATACAAGTTTGGATTTAGAACCTGTCATGCTTATCACTTTTTCAGCCAATTCCAACATCGTGAACTCTCCTGGATTACCGGTATTAACAGGCCCTGTGAAATCATCGCCGGTAGCCATCATACGCACCATAGCTTCTACCAGATCGTCGACATACTGGAAACTGCGCGTCTGCATACCGTCGCCGTAAATGGTTATATCCTCTCCGCGCAATGCCTGGACAATGAAATTGCTGACCACGCGCCCGTCCGAAGGATTCATCCTCGGACCGTAGGTATTGAATATACGCACTATCTTTATCCTGACACCGTTTTGCCGGTGATAATCCATAAAAAGCGTTTCCGAGGCACGTTTTCCTTCGTCGTAACACGAACGCAGACCTATCGGGTTGACATTCCCCCAATAACCCTCCTGCTGGGGATGTACAGCAGGGTCTCCGTAAACTTCACTGGTCGAGGCCTGAAGTATCTTAGCCTTGGTACGTTTGGCCAGTCCCAGCATGTTCATAGCCCCGTAAAAGGACGTTTTCATGGTTTTTATCGGATTGTACTGGTAATGCACGGGAGATGCTGGACATGCCAGGTTATATATCTCATCCACCTCGGCATAAAACGGCTCTGTCACATCGTGGCGCACCAGTTCGAAATTGTGATTGTCCAGAAGATGTCGTACGTTATCCTTGCTGCCCGTAAAGTAATTGTCCAGGCATATCACATC
>Ga0137298_11017_pt1 | contig 17630 bp, 16 predicted proteins | sample RamsorincwithD2O_2_FD_97182 | JGI IMG/M metagenome (GOLD analysis project Ga0137298, IMG submission 97182) | Mouse cecal microbial communities from Vienna, Austria - Glucosamine amended with D2O | ecosystem: Host-associated > Mammals > Digestive system > Large intestine > Cecum | place: Austria...
CCCTGCTGGCAGTGATGAAAAAATCCATGAAAAACATCAAGGAGTATCATGAAAAGCAGAAGCAGTACAGCTGGTTTGACAGCAGGCCGGATGGCGCCATACTGGGGCAGAAGGTGACTCCCCTGGCCAGCGTGGGAGTGTACGTGCCGGGAGGAAAGGCGGCTTACCCCTCTTCTGTGCTGATGAATATTATTCCAGCCAAGGTGGCAGGGGTGCCGCGGATTGTAATGGTGACGCCTCCGGGCAAGAACGGAAAGGTGAATCCGGTGACCCTGGCAGCGGCCCATTTAGCGGGGGTGACTGACGCCTATAAGGTAGGAGGTTCTCAGGCGATTGCGGCTCTGGCTTTTGGGACGGAGTCCATTCCGCGGGTGGACAAGATCGCCGGGCCGGGGAATATTTTTGTGGCTCTGGCAAAAAAAGCCGTTTATGGTCATGTGAGTATTGACAGTATTGCCGGGCCCAGTGAGATTCTGGTGCTGGCAGATGACAGCGCCAATCCCCGGTACGTGGCGGCAGACCTTCTGTCTCAGGCGGAGCATGACGAGTTGGCAAGCGCCATTTTAGTGACTACCAGCATGGAACTGGCTCAGAAGGTTTCGGCGGAGATCCTGGTGGCGGATTCCATGGAGGAGGCCATTGACACGGCAAACCAGATTGCCTCTGAGCATTTGGAGATTGTGACCCGCAATCCCTTTGAGGTGATGACGAAGATTCAGAATGCGGGGGCGATTTTCCTTGGCGAATACAGTTCGGAGCCTTTGGGCGATTATTTTGCAGGCCCGAACCATGTGCTTCCTACCAATGGGACAGCCAAGTTTTTCTCGCCCCTGGGAGTGGATGACTATGTGAAGAAGTCCAGTATTATCTATTATTCCAAGGAGGCGCTGGAGCCGATTCATAGAGATATTGAAGCTTTTGCAGAGGCAGAAAGGCTGACGGCCCATGCCAATTCCATTCGGGTACGGTTTGAATAGTGGGGGAGGGAAGACAGAATGGGACTGTTTGATGTGTTTAAAAAGGGGAAAAAGGAGGAAGATCCCCAAAGACAGGAAAGGCCAAAAACAGCGGCAGGGATGTATACCTTTGTCGTTCAGGATATTTTTACGCTCAAGAGTCAAGGCTCCGTGGTTGTGGGAGTGGTTGAGGGGGATACGATCCGTGTGGGAGATCCGGTTTATGTTGTGAAAAGGGGAAAACAGTTTTTACAAGCCGTGGTGACAGCGATGGAGAATCCGGTGAACGGAAGGATGAATGAGGCTTCGCCAAAGACGAATGTGGCACTGATGTTTCGGGAGCTGGCTTCTGCAGAACTGGAAAAGGGAGATGTGGTTTGTAATGTGCGGCCCACCTTTTCCTATGAAAACGGCGAAATAAATCCACGGCTGCAAGGACTTATGGCGGAGAGAAGCCATACGATTATCAAAAACCTGGAGGAGTATATCCAGGAAGAGATCGCCTTGTATGGACAGGAAGAGGGGGTTAAGGGCGGGGCAGAGGTGCCTCGTAAATCCTGAACACTGCCTGAGGCGATGGACCTTTCAGGGCAGATCAGAAAAAGCAGGAGGATTTTCATGGAAAAGGAAGGGACGAAGGGGAGGGCTGCCACTATTACCAGAAGGACCAAGGAGACAGAGATCTCTCTGACCCTGGATCTGGATGGAAGCGGCCAGGCCCGGATTGATACGGGAATCGGATTTTTTGATCACATGTTGGATGGGTTTGCCCGTCACGGGCTGTTTGATCTGCAGGTGGCGGTGAAGGGAGATTTGCAGGTAGATACCCACCACACCATTGAGGATACAGGGATTGTGCTGGGAAATGCCATCCGGCAGGCGGTGGGGGACAAGGCGGGGATTGTCCGCTACGGTTCCCGGATTCTTCCCATGGATGAAGCTTTGATTCTCTGTGCCCTGGATTTGTGCAACCGGCCGTACCTGGTCTATGGCCTGAGGCTGGACCGGGAAAAGGTGGGGGATCTGGAGACGGAGATGGTACGGGAATTTTTCTATGCCGTATCTTACGGCGCGGCCATGAACCTCCATATCAAGCAAATGGAGGGAAGCAATAACCATCATATTATTGAGGGGGCATTTAAGGCTTTTGCCAAAGCGCTGGATGAAGCTACCAGGCTGGATGAACGAATCATCGGAGTGCTGTCTACGAAAGGAAGCTTGTAGAAAAAGGAAGCTGATAAAAGGGATGGAAAAGAGAGACGGCAGAAATCATAGGAAAAGGAAGGGGCAGAAAGATCATGCAGTTATATCCGGCAATCGACATGAAAAACGGGAAGTGTGTCCGTCTGACACAGGGGCTTTTTGACAATGTAAAGGTGTACGGGGACAGTCCGGCAGACATGGCAAAGCTGTGGGCCAGCCAGGGGGCTACATTCCTTCATCTGGTGGATTTGGACGGGGCGCTGGCAGGCCATTCGGTGAATGAGAGTGCCATCCGGGCTATTGTGGAGCAGGTGAAGACGCCGGTGGAACTGGGGGGCGGCCTTCGCAGCAGAGAGGCTGTTCAGTATATGCTGGATTTGGGCGTGAGCCGGTGTATTATCGGGACAAAGGCGGCACAGCAGCCGGAATTTATCCGGGAACTGGTAGACCAGTTTGGGCCGGAGCGGATTGTGGCCGGTGTGGACGCCAAGGACGGCATGGTGGCCGTGGAGGGATGGGAGCGGACCAGCGCCTTGACAGCCCTGGAACTTTGCCTAAAAATGAAGGAATACGGGGTACGGCATATTGTATACACAGATATTTCCCGGGACGGTATGCTGACAGGCCCTAATGTGCCCTATACAAAAATGCTTACGGAAAAGACGGGTCTGGATGTGATCGCTTCCGGCGGCGTATCTTCCATGGAGGATTTGGAAACCCTCTATAAAAATGGCATCCAGGGGGCGATTATCGGAAAGGCGTTGTATGAGAACCGGATTCATCTGCCGGAGGCGATTGCCCGGTATGAAGCCAGGAAGTGAAGAGAGGGAGGATAAAGTGATGTCGGATGTAAAGAAGCTGCTGGCGGGAATTGGCTGCCGCCAGGGAGAGGCGGTGCTTTTGAATCAGCCGGGTGGTGTCGGCAGCCGCTCGCTGAAAAACCTGGCTCATTATTATAATGATAACGGGGCGGATGAACTGCTGCTGTGGGATTTGTCGGAAGATGATGAAGATCATGAGCGAACCATCAAAATCATAAAGGAACTGGCCCGGCTGATTGATATTCCTATCATCACCGGCGGCCGGGTGCGGCGGCTGGAGGATGTAAAGAAATATCTGTATGCCGGCGCAAAAGCAGTATTTCTGGACGGTTCTGACATGGATAATGTAGACCTGATTAAGGAGGCGGCCGACCGGTTCGGCAGCGAAAAGATCTATGTCCATCTTCCGTCCCCCCGCCTTTTGGGCCGGGTTTCGGAGTTCCTTCAGCTGGGGGCCTCCATGATTCTGCTGGATGTGGGCAGCAATGTGGAGATTTTGGAGGCAGGGTCCTACACCAGCCAGGAAGGCCCGTTTTTGATTATGTGCAATGAGCGGGAACTTCCGGTGATTTCCGTGTGCATGGCGGCAGACCATTGTGCCGGCGTGGTGCTGACGGCGCCCAAAGAAGAGGAAGGCAGTTACATGGAGTTGAAGGGAGAACTGAAAAAACGGGGACAAAATGTGATTACCTTTAACAGCGCCGTGGAATGGAGCAGCTTTAAGACCAATGAAGACGGGTTGGTGCCGGTGATTGTACAGGATTACAAGACAGAGCAGGTACTGATGTTAGCTTATATGAATGAACAGGCGTTTTTGGATACCCTGCGCACCGGTAAGATGAATTATTACAGCCGCAGCCGGAAATCCCAGTGGCTGAAAGGCGAGACCTCCGGGCATTTTCAGTATGTGAAGTCTCTTCATCTGGACTGTGACAATGATACCGTTTTGGCAAGAGTGCATCAGATCGGCGCGGCCTGCCATACCGGCCAGGCCAGCTGCTTTTTCCAGACCTTAGCCAAAAAGGAGCATAGGGAAACCAATCCCCTGAGGGTATTTGAGGACGTATTTGCCGTGATTCAGGACCGGAAGGAACATCCCAAGGAAGGCTCATACACCAACTACCTTTTCGACAAGGGGATTGACAAAATCCTGAAAAAGGTAGGAGAGGAAGCCACGGAGATTGTGATTGCCGCCAAGAATCCGGACCCGGAAGAGATCAAATATGAAATCTCGGATTTTCTGTATCATGTGATGGTGCTGATGGCAGTGAAGGGGATTACCTGGGAGGACATTACAAAGGAACTGGCCAACCGGTAAGACAAAGAAAAGGAGATTACGGATATGTCAGGCAGTAAGGTAACAGATAAGTTTTTGCGTTATATAGCCATGGATACCCAGTCCGAGGCGGAAAAGGAGCAGATTCCCAGTACAAAAAAGCAGCTGGCCCTGGCAAGACAGCTGGCGGAAGAACTGAAGATTATGGGAGCGGCAGAGGTAACTCTTGACAGTCAGTCCTATGTCTATGCCGTGATTCCGGCCACCATAGAGAAAGAGCTGCCGGCTATCGGCTTCATCGCCCATATGGATACCTCGCCGGATGCTTCCGGGGAGAATGTAAAGGCCAGAACCGTTTGTCAGTATGACGGGAAGGAGATCTGTTTACATGAAAAGAAAGGCATCTTCCTGTCGCCGAAGGAATTTCCGTCCCTGAAAAAATATGTGGGACAAGATTTGATTGTGACAGACGGAACCACCCTTTTGGGAGCGGATGATAAGGCCGGGGTGGCGGAAATTATGGCTATGGCAGAGTATTTTCTGACGCATCCTGAGATTCCTCACGGAAAGATCTGCATTGGATTTACCCCGGATGAGGAGGTGGGACGGGGAGCGGACGGCTTTGACGTGGCGCTTTTTGGCGCGGATGTTGCCTACACGGTGGACGGGGGAGCTCTGGGAGAACTGGAATATGAGAATTTTAATGCTGCTTCCGGCAGGGTTCTGATCCATGGCCGGGGTGTTCATCCGGGCGCTGCCAAGAATATTATGAAAAACGCTTCTCTGCTTGCCATGGAGTTTCATCAGATGCTTCCGGAAGAACAGAATCCGATGTATACAGAAGGGTATGAGGGATTTTTCCATTTGACGGATATCCAGGGGAGTATGGTGGAGGCCAGAATGGATTATATTATCCGGGATCATGACCGGGAAAAATTTGAAAGGAAAAAGATTCTGTTTTCCCGGATCGGGGAATTTCTCAATGAAAAATATGGAGAGGGTACGGTTGAGGTGATTCTAAAGGACACCTACTACAACATGAGAGAAAAAATAGAACCCCATCCCTATCTGATTGAGGCTGCCAGGACTTCCATGGAAAAGCTTGGCATTGAGCCAAGAGTGGTGCCGATCCGCGGCGGCACCGACGGGGCGCGGCTGTCCTACATGGGGCTTCCCTGTCCGAACCTGTGTGCCGGCGGGGAGAACTGCCACGGGATTTATGAATATGTCTGTGTGCAGTCTATGGAGAAAATTGTGGAGCTGCTGGCAGAGATTGCGGGAGCGTTCGCCAAGGGGTGACAAGCCTTGCCCAAAAATGGTTGGGCAAATAAAAAGGCGGGAAGGTTGCTCTGATGGGAGAGGATGGGCAAGGAGGAGAAAAGACAATGAAGAGTGATGAGGTACGCATCCGGGTAGCTGCATTGGAGGATGCAAAGGAACTTCTGGAAATTTATGCACCTTATGTGGAAAAAACAGCAATCAGTTTTGAATGGGAAGTTCCCGGACTGGAGGAATTTCAAAAAAGAATCGAAAAAACCTTAAAAAGATATCCATATCTAGTAGCGGAAAAAGACGGGAGATTGCTGGGTTATGCTTATACCGGCCCATTTGTAGGCCGGGCCGCCTATGTCTGGGGGGCAGAGGTAAGCATCTATCTGAGGGAAAACCAACGGAAAATGGGTATCGGGAAAAAACTCTACCAGGCGATCGAAGAGATTTCCAAAGCACAGAATATTACAAACCTGAATGCCTGTATCGGCAGTCCGGAGACGGAGGATGAATACCTGACCAGAAACAGTATGGGATTTCATGCCCATATGGGTTATCGCATGGTGGGAGAATTTTATAAATGCGGGTACAAATTCGGACGCTGGTATAATATGGTATGGATGGAAAAGATCATCGGGAAGCATGAGCCGGACCCGGTGCCGGTGATTCCTTTCCCAAAACTGGATACCAAAGTCACAGCAAACATTTAAGAGCAATCATCACTTTTCCTGGATTTCACTGGCCAGACTGTACACCTGCTCCCAGTTCAGAATCCGAAGTCCCTTGGGAACCCTTTCCACGATTCCCTCACTGCACAGTTCCGAAATCAAGTGCATTAAATGGCGGTAAGAAACCGCCAGATATTCTGCCAGTTCCACATATTTCACAGAAAGAATGCCGTCATTTTGCAGAAAAAGCAGACTGGCGGCAAAATTATTGCGGCAGGGGTAGGCGGTCAGGTTCATATAACGAAGATTTTGCGCCGCATTTTGTTTCAATGCCATGCTGCAGCAGAACCTCAGAAAAAGCGCATCCTGCAAAAGCAGGGCGCGGCAGCGGGCAGTATCCACTTCGATGAAACGGCAGCGGGTCTGCGCCACCAGCGGATAGGGCTGTTTGCTTTCCTCAAAGAGTTCAGGGACTCCCAGGAAGCTGGGGGGCGTAAAGAAGTTGATCAGAGACTGGCGTCCGTTTTGATGCTGGCTGTAAAGCTTGGCCGTCCCTTTGATAAGATAAAGGATACGGGTCAGATTGCTTGTGCTTACGATAATGGATTCGTCCTTCTCATATTCCCGGACCCGGGCATAGGGACGTATATCGAAAGAAAACTGGCTGAAGAAACCGGACTCCTCCAGGATCTGGCCGGCATTTGGCCGGCCTGCCGCATTTTTTTCAGATGTTCTTGGAATCGGATAATCGTTCACTTCACATAATCCTCCATTATTTTTAGAAATGTGAGAAATCTCATATTAGTTGCTGCTTTTTTATTATATACTATTTTTTAAGTAATGAAAATAAATTTTTATGGGGAGTGCAACTGTGTATCGAAAAATTGATTTCAGGGTGCGTCCGCCCTATGGAAACTATCTGGCGATGTTTCAAAATGAACAGGCGCATTTTGCGCGGCTGGCCGATGCTTTTGATATGACTGTGTCTGAGTCGCAGCGGACAGGAAGTTTGGAACGGTTTGTAATGGAAATGGATGAAGCAGAGATAGATCTTTCGGTGGTTCCGGTACGCAAGAACCTGGGAGAGGAAGGGGATGAGATGTTTTCCCTGACCGAGAGGTATCCGGGCCGTTTTCTGGTCTTTCCGTATATTGATCCTACAGACGGGGAGAGTGCGCTGGCGGATATTGACCGCTACCGGGCAGAGCGGGATATCCGCGGGGTGAGCGCGGAGCCAACCTTTCAGCCAAAGCCTTATGCCTTTGACGACCCTCTGGCATTTCCGATGTATGAGAAGCTGCAGCGGGAGGGAATCCCTCTGTTTATCAGCTACAGCGCCAAGCTTCTGCCTGTGGTAGATCCGGATACCGTGCGGCAGCTGGGGACAGTGGTGAATCGTTTTCCGGAGTTGAAGCTCGTGGTAGGGCATGGAGGATGGCCCTGGCATCTGGAAGTCATGTCCATGGGATTTAATTCGGACTATGTGTATATTGTGCCGGATATGTATGGCCTTTGCGGTGCAGGCAGCCAGGATTATGTGAAGGCCGCCAATACGCTGATGAAGCGTCAGATGCTGTTTGGCACGGCTTATCCGATTCTGAATGTTATTGATACGGCCAGGTTTTATGAAACCTGTGGAATAAAAGAATCTGTACTGCCGGATTTCTTTTACAATAATGCGGCGAAGCTGCTGAAGCTGTGACGTGGCCGTAAGGCGTCATGCAGAAAACATGAGATGAAGAAGGAGGAATGTAACATGAGAAAAGTTTTGTCAGTTGTCCTGTCACTGTGTATGGTGTCTATGCTGTCAGCATGTTCGTCGGGGGGCAAAGAAAGTACGACGGCAGCGGCAGGCCAGCCGGAGACGAAGGCGGAGGCTCAGGAAACAAAGGCGGAAAACGCGGACGCGGCAGAACCGGACGCAGAAGCAATGTCGCTTGACGATTATGTATATGAAGGGGATGCGCTGGAGATCCATCTGGGAGATATCAACAGCCAGTTCCCGCTAAACCTGGCCTATAATCTGGGGTATCTGCAGGAGGAGTTTGAGGGCAGCAACGTGACCTTTACCCTCGATTATTTCCAGAACGGTCCGGCGATTTCCGAGGCATTTGCTTCCGGAGACCTGGATTTTGCGGAATTCGGCGAGCAGGCTGCCATTGCAGGTATCTCAGCAGAATATGGTTATAAGATCATTGGCCGTAATTGTGATACGGAGACCATGTATCCGCTGGTTGTCAATAGTGAGATTACGGACGCAGAGGGTTTAAAAGGCGCTAAGGTGGCTGTTTCGGTGGGAACCAGCGCACACTATCTGCTTCTGACTTATCTGAATTCCATGGGCCTTAGTGAGGATGACATTGAACTGGTGAATACCAATGATACGGTGACCCTGCTTGCTTCCGGCGAGGTGCAGGGAGCGGCTGACCAGCTGGCAAAATTTAATTCCATGATTGAAGCCGGGGAGGTTCATGTGCTGGCTGACGGCACTGCCAGCAGCACCTGCCAGATCAGCGCTTTTGTGGGCCGTACTGAGTTTTGTGAAAAGTATCCGGAGATTACGGCGAAGATCCTGCGTGTTGTGCAGAGAGTGGACGACTGGATGGCCGAGAGCGAGGAAAATCAGCAGGAGGCATTTACCACTTTGTCGGGAATCACACAGCGGGAAGAAAACTGGTTTGCCACCATGTACGGCGGCTCCAACTTTGGCATCAATCTGACCGAGCAGGATTTGAAAGTGCTGGGCGAGGTCCTGGAATTTATGAAGGATAATGACCTTTTGTCCAATCCGGACGTTACCATGGACGATATTCTGGAGCTGCGTTATCTGGAAATTGCCGGATATCGCTAGAAGAGTGATACTGCCAGCACAGGAAGGTTACTTATAGAAAGGTGGATTTACGGATATGTTTAAATGGAATTCCCCTAAAAATACAAGGTACAATCAGACCTTGTTAATTGTCGCTGTTATATTTCCGGTTCTGGTGCTCCTGTTCTGGCAGTTTGCATCGACCCACGGGCTGGTGAAGGCGGCTTTAGTGCCGCCGCCCCTGACTATTGCAAAGACTTTCCTCTCCTATATCGAATCGGGGAAACTCTGGAAAAACCTGAGTGTAAGTTTTGGCCGCGTGGCCTGTGGCTATGTGATCGGCGCGGCCTGCGGTGTGGCGGCAGGCTTTTTGATGGGACTTTTTAAACCGGTCAATGCGGCTCTCAGCGGGATTGTCAGCGTTCTGCGTCCCATCCCGACCATTGCGCTGATTCCTATCGTCATCCTTCTGGTTGGCATCGGTTTTTCCTCCAAGGTGGTAATCATTGCCTTTGGTTCCTTCTGGCCGGTGCTGTTAAACACTATTCATGGAATCCAGACCGTTGATAATAAGCTTTTAGAGGTGGCGTATACTTATCGGATTCCTACCATGAAGACGATCTTTAAGATCATTGTCCCTTCTTCGATTCCGGCGATTCTGACAGGACTGCGTCTGGGAATGAGCAATGCCTGGATGAGCGTGGTGGCTGCGGAAATGATCGCGTCCTCCACCGGAATCGGTTATCTGATCACCCTGTCCCGTGAGACGGCAAACGCCAGGGTTATGTATATGTGCGTGCTGGTGATCGGTGTCATCGGACTGGTAATTGACAAGGGCCTGACACGGCTGGAGCGTTATTATCTGGCTAAGACCCGCGGCATTACCGAGAACTGATAAGGAAGGAGGGGGGGTAACCATGGAAAATCAGGAAAATATTTTGGAAATACGTGATCTGCACAAGGATTTCTATATCCGGGGGCAGAAAATCGAAGTCTTGTCCGGGGTCAATCTAAATGTGAAAAAAGGCGAACTGGTGGCTATCGTAGGCGCCAGCGGATGCGGCAAAAGCACGCTTCTGAAGCTGATTACCACACTGGAGTCCGTCAGTTCTGGGGAAATCCTGCTGGATGGGGAGCCGGTAAACGGCCCTTCGCCCAAATGCAGCATGATTTTCCAGGAAGCAAGACTGTTTCCCTGGCTGAGCGTGCAGCAGAACATCGAATTTGTCATCCCGGATACCATGCCAAAGGGTGAGAAGAAGGAACTGGTGGAGTATTATACAAAGCTGGTAGGCCTTTCAGACTTTACCAATGCGGTACCGAACCAGCTTTCCGGCGGTATGCAGCAGCGGGTCAGTATTACCCGTGCGTTGGCTACGAGGCCGCAGCTTCTTTTACTGGACGAGCCATTTGGCGCGCTGGATGCCTTTACCCGTATGACCATGCAGCAGGAAGTGCTGCGGATCTGGGAGCAGGATCAGACTACCATGATTATCGTTACCCATGATATTGACGAGGCCATCTATCTGAGCAACCGGGTAGTCATTATGGGAAAGAATCCCGGCGTCGTGAGAAAGATTGTGCCGGTGGAACTGCCCTTCCCCAGAGGGAGGACAGACCCGGAATTTTTGGAGATCCGCGGAGAGATCATGAAGGAATTTTTGCAGACATAAGAAGATGGAAGAAAAAACGTTTCGGATTATATTTACCAGTGATATTCACGGCCGGCTGTTCGCCTCGCCCGGGGAGGCCGGGTTGGATGGAACAGGCCGGCATTTTTGTAAGGACGGAAACACGCTTATTTTCGACGGAGGCGACCTGCTGCAGGGAGGAAGCGCCGGAACTTTTCTGGCTCACCAGATGAAAAATGGGGAGTCGGAGCAGGAGCATCCGGCGGCTGTCCTGCTGAATGAGGCTGGCTACGATGCCGTCACTCTGGGAAATCATGATTTTAATTATGGAATTTCCTGCCTGGGGCAGTATCTGAATACCCTTTCTGCCAGCTGCCTGTGCGCCAATATCCGGGACCGGGCCGGGAACCTCCCCATCCGGGACAGCCAGGTTTTCGTTTTGGAGAACGGTTTGCGGATTGGCGTGTTTGGCCTGTGCACCGATGCCCTGGCAGGCTGGGAGCGGGAGGAGACTCTTTTAGGACTTTCCATGGAACCTCCCCTTTCTGCCGCCCGCCGGGTTATGGAAGATCTTTCCGGGCAATGTGACCTGACGGTGTGCCTGTATCATGGCGGTTATGAGGAGAATCCTGACACAGGGGAGATCCTGGATGACAGCGGCGAAAATATCGCCTGCCGCCTGTGCCGGTGCTTGAGTCCGGACGTGCTGCTCACCGGCCATCAGCACCGGCGGGAACCTGGGCGAATGATCGGCAAAACCTACACTCTTCAGCCCGGGTGTTTTTGCAGCTGCTATGCGGAACTCTTTGGCACATTCCGGGACGGACGTCTGCAGGCGATTTCCTCCCGCCTGGTGGATTCTCCGGTAACAGAGCAGATGCCGCAGCCGACCGGGCTATCCCTGGAACTAAGACGCTGGGAGGGACGGCTGCTTTGCCGTATGCCAAAACCGATCCCCATGGGAGACCGGATTGAGATGGCGCTTCATGGCTCCTCCCTGGCAGCTTTCATTAACCGGATTCAGCTTTCTGTCACAGGGGCGCAGCTTTCCGCCACCTGTCTTTCTAACACTGCCGTCGGCCTGCCAGCCAATGTACGGGTGAAAGACGTATTTCGCACCTATACCAGCGCCAATACTCTCTGCACGGTCCTTTGCAGCGCAGGGACACTGCGGCATGCCCTGGAATGGACAGCGGAATTTTTAGAGTTAAAGGATGGGGAATACCAGATCAGCCGCCGATTCCTGGAGCCGAAACCCCGTTATTTCCATTTTGATTTTTATGCGGGAATCGACTACCGGATGGATTTTGCCCGCCCCCGGGGCCAGCGCATTACAAAACTGCAGTTTCAAGGCAGGGATGTGCGTCCAAAAGATTGCTTTACCCTCTGCATTACCAATTACCGGCGGGCCGGCGGCGACGGATATGAAATGTTTCGTTCCTGCAGGCCTCTGAAGGCAGATCCGGTTCCCGTAGTGGAGCATATGATTGAATTTCTGGAAATCCTGTGATAAAATCAGGAGAACAATGAAGGAGGAAAGATTATGCTGTATCCAACTGTCGGGGTTCCCATCATAGGAAAGAGCCTCTTTCACCGCTACCTGCAATACAAATATACCCGTCCGTTGCAGCGGGCCAGAGCCTCTATACAGCTGCTGATGCCAGATACTTCTGCCCAGGCCATGTCCGATGCCATCAGCCATTGCACTGGCTTTCTGTTTCCTGGCGGGCCGGATATCCGGCCGGAACTGTATGGGCAGACTCCTCAGCCTGGCTGCGGGAAGCCGGAGCCGATGAGAGATGCCTTTGAACTGCAGCTGCTCCGCTTGGCAATAGAGGCCAGGAAACCGCTGTTTTGCATTGGCCGGGGGATGCAGCTCTTGAATGTGGCCTTTGGAGGCACTTTGATACAGGATATCAGGCTGAAGCAGGAATATCCTCACATGGATTTTGCCAACCGCTCATCGGCCACCCACCCCATTGAACTGGACCCGGACAGTCTGGTATCACATGTTTTGGGTTCCGATGCTGTTACGGTAAACAGTCTGCACCATCAGGCTGCGGATACGATTGGGGAGGGTCTCTGGATCGCGGCGGATAGTCCGGAAGGCTATCCGGAGGCGTTGGAGATTGATGATTATCCCTTCTGTCTTGCCGTACAGTGGCATCCGGAGCATATGGCGGCAGGAACGCCGGTACAACAGAAATTGTTCCAGGCATTTGTAGATGCCTGCCGGTGATCAGGAGAGGTATTTCTTCATCTGTTCAATGAAACGTTCCATCTGCGGTGTGACATACTTGTTGCGATGGTATACAAGCTGGCTCCACATGCAGAATTCCGGACATTCGGTATCCAGGATCACCAGCTGTCCGGCTTTGACATAATCCCGGATCACATATTCCGGGAGAAAGGATATGCCTTTGTTTTGGAGCAGAAACCGGGTGATCACATCTGTGTTGCCGACCTCCAGGACCGGATGCAAAGAAAAGCCTTTCGCCGCCAAAAACTGCTCCATGGAAAAACGGTAGCTGATTCCTTTTTCCGTCAGATAGAGCGGTTCCTTTAGTAGGCGTTCTATGGAAATGCGGGTTTTTCCTGCCAGGGAGGAGCCGGCAGAAGCAGTAAAATAGACCTTTTCTGGTCGTTCAAATATCTTAACCCATTCCGGGAAATATATCTTCTGATCAAGAAAATACAGCAGATCCACATCATTTTGCCGCAGCATATCAAAAAGGTCGGTCACAAATGCCGTATGAGTACTGATTTCCACAGACGGATAACGTTCATTAAATTCCATGATAATCGGCGGCAAAACACTGGTCACATAAGACTCGCAGGTACCTATGCGAAGCCTTCCGGCGATAGGTTCTGCTTCCTGGGTTATCGTTTCTGCCTTCCGCATGGCATCAAGGATTTCCAGGGCATAAGGCATCAGCCGTTCTCCGGCCTGAGTCAGCTTTACCTGTTTCCCAATTCGTTCAAATAAAGGCGTATGCAGTTCTTCTTCCAGCTGCTTGATCTGCATGGTAACTGCAGATTGAGAGTAGCCAAGCTGCTGGGCAGATTTTGAAAAATTCCGTAATTCTGCAATCCGCACAAAAGTTATCAAATTCCGTATTTCCATCAAATCACCCATCAAAGTTTTTGAATGCTTTTATCAAATTCATGAATTTTACAAAATGGTAATTTTATGATAGCATGGAAATCAGAAAGAATCAAGTACAGGGAGCGTGCAGTGTTATGGAAAAAGAAAGAAGAAAGCAAAATATTCTGGTTGGGAAATTGATGAAAGGATTTGTGGACCAGACTGTTGAATTTTATAATGGTATGAAAGAACGGAAGATATGCCGTCCCACAGACAAAAAAGTATGGGATCGTTTGTGCAGGCAGACGGTTCCTGTAAAAGGCAGGCCCTTAGAGGAAGTGTATCAGGAGATGCTGGATGATGTCTATATGAGCATATCGCTGGCGCAGCATCCGCGCAGTTTTTCCTGTGTCCCTTCCACGGCTTCTCTGGTTTCCTGGATGGGGGATATCATGACAAATGCCTTTAATCCGCATGCCAGCTGTAAGAGGAATGCCTTGGCTGCCGATCTGATTGAGAAAAAAATGATTCACTGGATGTGCGATTTGGCAGGATATCCGCAGGGATGCGGCGGTTTGTTTGTATCCGGCGGTTCTATGGCAAATCTGACGGCGCTGACGGCAGCAAGAGACTCCAGATTAAAGGAGGAAGAACGTGGTAAGGCAGTTGTCTATCTTTCGGATCAGACGCATATCTCTTTGGCGAAGGGACTGCATATCATAGGGTTTTTCCAGGACCAGATCCGGATGATTCCCACAGACCGGGATTTCCGGATGGACATTTCATTGCTGAAGGAGGCCGTCAAGGAAGATGCCGGGAAAGGGAAAATCCCTTTTGCTGTCATTGCCACGGCAGGAACCACCAATACAGGAAGCGTAGACCCGCTGCCGGAGATTGCGGCGCTTTGCAAGGAATATCATATGTGGATGCATGTGGACGGAGCTTTTGGAGCGTCTGCCTTGTTGTCGGAAAAACAGCGGAAATATCTGGCGGGAATTGAACTTTCGGACAGCTTAAGCTGGGATGCCCACAAATGGATGATGCAGACGTACGGGTGCAGCGTTGTTCTGGTTCGGGACCAAAACAACCTGACGCGCAGTTTTGCCGCCCATCCGGAATATCTGAAAGATGCAAAAGGCTCAAAAGACAGTGTGGAATTCTGGGATTTGGGGCCGGAACTTACCCGGCCGGCAAGGGCATTGAAATTGTGGATTACTTTACAGACGTTTGGCAGTCAGGAGATGGGAACGATGATCGATCATGGCTGCGAAATGGCTGAATTCACCGAAAAAGTGTTTGGCAGTGATAAACAGATTATGAAACGACTTAATGATTTAGGACATGATTCCATTCCACGTCTTGTATTGCGGCTGGCGGTTCCTACCATGCTGGCGCAGCTGGTAAACGTACTTTACTCTATTGTTGACCGCATGTATATCGGCATCGGCGTAGGGAATCTGGCTTTGGCCGGAGTAGGCGTCTGCGGGCCAATCGTTACCCTGCTGTCTTCTGTCTCATCGCTGGTCGGCCTGGGAGGCTCTCCCATACTGGCCATGCGCATGGGGGCCGGAAAAAAAAGAGAGGCGCAGCAGATTCTTAATCATAGTTTTCTGATGCTGCTGATCCTGTCCGTAGCGCTGACGATTCTATTTTTGGTGTCCAAAGACCGGCTTCTTATGTGGTTTGGCGCCAGCCAGTCCACTTTTGAATACGCCGATATTTATCTGACCATTTACACCGCAGGGACTTTTTTTGCGCTTATGTCCGCGGGAATGAACAGTTTTCTGATCGCTCAGGGTTTTTCCGGCCTTGGCATGGCCACGGTAATGATGGGAGCCGCATTCAATATCGTATTGGACCCCATCCTGATCTTTGTTTTTCGCATGGGAGTGGCAGGGGCGGCGACGGCTACCGTGATTTCGCAAATGGCGTCCTGCGTTTTTGTGCTGCTGTCGCTGTCTCAGAAAAAAATGCCGGTCCGCTTAGGATGGGGGGATTTTCATTGGCCGGTTATCCGTCAGATTCTCTCTTTTGGATTTTCCCCATTTCTGATCATAGCCAGTGACAGCGTAATCCTTATTGCCTTAAATACCGTTCTCCAAAAATACGGCGGCCCCAACGAAGGTGATATCCTGATTACCTGCGCCACGATCGTACAGAGTTATCTGCTCCTGATTACGATGCCGTTAGGCGGGATCACGCTTGGCAGCCAGCCGGTAGTCAGCTTTAACTACGGGGCTGGCAATGTCCGCCGCATCAGGCAGGCATTTATCTGTATCATAGGGCTATGCGTCACCTTCTGTACCCTGATGACGGTTGTGACACATTTGTTTTCTCCTATTTATGTGAATCTATTCACAAAAGATGCCGAAATCTTGCACCGTTCCGTGATGTACATAAAAAGGTTTACCGCCATGATCATCCCGCTGGCCGTCCAATATCCTTTGGTAGACGAGATCACTGCATTAGGGCAGGTTCGGTTAGCTTTATTCTGCTCTGTTTTCCGAAAGTCCGTATTCCTGGTCAGCCTTCTGCTTCTGCCGGCTCTGTTTTCAGCCGAGGCTACCTTCTTTTCGGAACCGGTTGCCGATCTGATAGCAGCTACGGTAACTACCACCCTGTTTTTGCATGCCTTTCCCCGTATCATGGCCAAACGGACAAAAGAGGGCCAATAAAGAGCAGAGACATCACAGCAAAATCAGCAATGCCCCGGTGATCATCACAATGCTGATCACGATAGACAGGGAATTGACCGCGCTGGCCAGTTCCACATCGCCCCCTGTCTTTCCGGTAAATGCCGGGGCCACGGATGAAACCGGTCCCAGAGCAATAAGCGCAATCGCCTGCCGCACCTCCAGATCAAAAGGCAGGCAAAAGTAAGACAATACGGCAATCGATATCCCCATTCCATAACGCAGAATCAGAATCTGGAGGATTTTTGCAATTTTCTCCCGTTCCATCCGGATTTCAAACCCGATTCCGATCATCAAAAGAGCCAGAAACGCATTTGCATTCCCAACCGTCCCGGCATAAGAGGTAAACAGTTCCGGCAGGGAGATCCGGCAGACTGCAAGCACGGTCATAATCAGGTATGCGTCAAACGGAAGCGAGGAAAACAAACTCTTCAGCACATTTTTTACAGAGGGCCGGTCTCCTGTTCCCGCCGCAATGGAAGCCATCGTATAAGTCACTCCCGTACACATGACGGCGTTCCCCGCGTCAAAAAGACTGGTTGCCGCAAATCCTACCGGTCCCAGAAAACTCTGAACAAAAGGAAGGGTAAAATTTCCGATATTATACCCGGACAAATTGAGCATGCCAAAAGCCCGGTCCTGTCGGCTGCCGCGCAGATTCACCACAAATCCGACAGCCACCATCAGCAGATTGACCGCCAATCCGATCACGCACATAAACAGCAGGGAATTATCCATGGATATTCTGCTGAAGTTTGAAATAATCGCACAGGGCAGCGTAATGCGAACCACCACTTTGGAAAAAAGGTAAAAATCATCCGGGTGAAAAAAACCTTTCTTCTTCAGCACATATCCGGTAACAATAATCAAAACAAAAGCCACTGCCCTTGCCAGTACACTCGCAATCCCAGCCATCACTTTCTCCTTTGCAATCTGACAGATTTCATTTTATTCAAACACATACGTTTTATACTATCAAATCCTTGTTGAAAGTGCAACTGATTTTTGACAGTCAGGCAGTCCTTTTATGGCAGGAATTATCTTTCAAAATATCGGACGGCTTCAGACTCTTCAGACGGGAAATCGTAAGCAAAATGTCCTCTTTTGTGGTTTCCGGATGGATGGTGCACATCCGCAGCACCCTTTTTCCATGAATCTCTGTAGTGAAAACCTGTGCATAACCGCTTTCTGTCATTTGCCTTGCCATTATCTGATTGAT
>Ga0137298_11026_pt1 | contig 17532 bp, 14 predicted proteins | sample RamsorincwithD2O_2_FD_97182 | JGI IMG/M metagenome (GOLD analysis project Ga0137298, IMG submission 97182) | Mouse cecal microbial communities from Vienna, Austria - Glucosamine amended with D2O | ecosystem: Host-associated > Mammals > Digestive system > Large intestine > Cecum | place: Austria...
ATCGAAGAAAAATGGTTACAAAAAACCGGCAGAAGCACGAATATAATTGCCTCTGCCGGTTATAATGAGTATAGTAGTGGGATTATCTGACTACGATTTTGTGTGCCATGCTGTCAACAATCACGATATAGATTCCAGGCTCTACGGGTTCGGATATTGGAGCCGCGCTACCTTGGGCAGTGAAAGCGTGGGCTTCTGAATAGTCTCCGTGAATGATAATGCATCCGGCTGACGTGGTTATGGCTATTTGTTTCTCAGGCGAGAAATTGTCAATCTCAGGCGCATCGGTATCAGCCACATCGTTGGTTGCCCATATGCAGAATTCGCCTGGAGCAAGCTCCGCGCTGACCTGGCCGGGTGTATAAGACAATGTTGTTTCTGTTTGCCATGACGAGGCTATATATTGGGAGTTATCCGTTGTAAGATGTGCCACCGGTGCGGTGACAGTGCGTCGGCTGCCCGTTACGTCGGGATTGAATAATCCCACGATTTCTTTATTCCCAAGGCGCAATGTTATATAGCGTTGTTGTGATAGTGGCGATGCAAATCCGTTCAGCGTGCAGTCAACATCGTCTCCAGAGAATATATCAGGATTCATCAGCCGGAAATGACACAGCGTACGGTATAGGTCATGAAGAGCTTTGCGTGCCTGGTCGTCGAGATGCCCCCATTTGGGTTGAATCGGCCGCAGTTTCTCCATCTCTGAACCCTGTTGGTCGTCGGCAGCAAGCTCGCCGAATTGCCATATCATTTTTGCCCCCGGGCATAGCAGCATTTGTGCTGCAACTGATCCAAGGCGTTTTATTGCTGCAACCGACGGGGTTGTACCGGTGTATTTTACAGAATTATGTCCCGATTCGATTATGGCGCGGGCAATACGCTTTTCGTCGTGGCTTTCCGCATAGTCTACGGTCTGGCCGGTTCTACGTCCCCAGCCAGTGGCGTAAAAGCCACGGGTATCTGCTGAGCCTGTTCCTCTTGCATATGCGGCAGCGGCACCGTTAACGTTTACCCAGTTAAGTTGTCCGTCCTCGCCATTTTCATTTTCTTCTTCAGCTGTTCCAAGCAATTCATTGATATGTATGCCATTGGGATTTACCGATTTTATGACCGCATGCAGCTGTCGCATTTTTATGATTCGCGACTGGTTATATCGGTCAGTGGCTGCGTTGTTTCCTGTTCCGTAGCTGTTGCTGGCTCCAAGTCCTTTTACCAGGTCGAACCGGAATCCGTCAACCTTATATGCTTCCATCCAATATGTTATAACATCTTCCCAATATGCTGAAACGAGTGGATAGTCTTGGTTCCAGTCGTTGAATGAATTATAGGCGTGGGGGGCATTAGCATTGAAGAATGGGCTTGTCGACGGGGCATACATCTGATACCATGGATGAAGCCCATCGGCATGGTTAAGCACAATATCGAGGATTACAGCTATTCCCTGGCGGTGGCATTCCGCCACAAAGTCGCGCATGTCTTTCGGTGTTCCATAAGTTTTGTCTATAGCCATGTAGAAATTCGGATTGTAGCCCCATGAATTATTTCCGCTGAACTCCATTATAGGCAGTAATTCTACGGCATTGATGCCTAAATCTTTAAGATATTTTATCTTAGGCATGGCTGAACGGAGTGTGCCGAACTGTTTGCCGTCGAGATCGGAACCGTCGCCGGTGAAATCGCGCAGTAGCAGTTCATAGATTGTCAGGCTGCGGTGGTCTGGTATTTCAAATCCTAACGTTGATTCGTCCCACTCATACTCATCGATATCGCTGTGGTAGACGGCAAGAACCTTGTCGTTGAACAGATGATAGGGATATTCTGGCATATTTTCAAAGCATCCGGCTGGAATCGATTTGTCATTCCATGGATCCAGAACTAACTTCGCATATGGGTCGGCAACCGCTTTTTCAGCATCAACAAGATAATAATACGGCATATATTCCCCTGCGGCGATAGGTCGGTCTGTGGTAGTCCAGAAATAACTGGTTCCATTATAGTCATGCCGGTTCATTAGGGTGTGTGCAGACGGTGTGTAGTCATTCCATTCCCCAAGAATAAGAACTGATTCTTTTTTGGGGGCAGCTATGCAAAATGTCACTGTCCCGTCGGCATTCCTGACATATCCTTGGCGGGGCACTCCTCCGGGATAAACGGCAACCGGAGATTGCCCAGGATATGCTATCACCAGTTCTTTGGTCAGCGTGGTGGCTCCGTTTATTGCAGTGGCAACAACCGAATGGAATGACCCCGGTGTGGTGAAGTTATGGCTACCTGTGATTGCTGTCGTACCGGTTCCATTGCTTATGTTTTTGCCATCTACGGCCAATGTCAAATCACACGGATCGGTTGACATGAATGTGAAAGTAATGTTGCGCCCTTTTGATATGACATCAGAAGGGGCATCATGTTCCAGCTTGATCTGGAATCCGGGTTCGGCAATGTCGATGAAGTTGTCGGCAGTCTGGCTTTTGCCGTCGGCTGTACGCGCTATTATCGCAACCTTTGCGATTTTTTCCGATGGTTCATTGATGCCGAAGTAGGTTCGGATATCCCCAATGGATAGTTCCCATAGCCCTGAACCGTTTTTAATGAATCGTTTGTTGTCGGTGTTGGATGTCCACGTCCCTATGATGTGAACCCACTCGGTTGGTGCTGATTGCAATGTCACCCCGATATGGGCATATAGGGTGGTTGCTTTTTTTAGAGCTTCAACTCCTGATTGGTCTGCGTCGAAAATGATTTTCACATTTTTGCTGTTTTCCTGCAGAATGCCCGGAAACGTTGAAAACATGGCTGCTGACACATTGGTATGAGCCAACATGAGAATCGACACGAAAAACGATAGTAGTTTTTTCATGAATTCAAAAGATAAATTTGGTAAGTAAAGATGAATAGTAAGAAAAATATAAAATGTAGAGATTTATATGAATGCAAGATAAATGCACGTGGCATAGACTTTGCATAATAATGCAAAGTTACTAATTATTAAGCGGTTTAGAAAGCTGTAAGCCTTAAAATCAAGGTGGGGAGTTAATTTGTAACCGATTCCGGCAGATTCCGTCGATGGTCACATGGTGTGGCGGGAACGTCGCGAAGCATCAATGCGGAGCAGGATGAACAGCAGGAATGTGAACCCCCAAAGAGATGAGCCGCCGTAGCTGAAAAAGGGGAGCGGTATGCCTATTACAGGGCACAGCCCGATTACCATGCCGATATTTATACAGAAATGGAAAATCAGATAAGATGCGACACAATAGGCATATACACGGCCAAAGACTGTTGGTTGGCGTTCAGCGAGAGTTATAATCCGCAGAATCAGTATCAAGAAAAGAAGAACAACGGCGCATGTGCCCAAAAAGCCTTCTTCCTCCCCGATAGTGCAGAATATGAAGTCGGTATGTTGCTCAGGCACATATTTTAGTTTGGTCTGTGTGCCTTTTAGGAATCCTTTTCCGACTGCTCCCCCTGAACCGATGGCTATCTTTGACTGATTTACATTATAGCCTGCATCGCGTGGGTCATCTTCAATGCTTAATGCCACTTTTATTCGTTTTTGCTGATGTGGCATCATGTTGGAGAACACAAGATTGACTGAGAACAGGAAACCTATTGACAGCACGACGGTCAGGAGTGTGACCATTAACCTCCTGGCTTTGATGCGCAGCATTTCAAAAAGGCAATAGATTATGGCCACCCCTATAACAGACAGGAAATACACATAGCCGTTGACATGTAGATTCCAATTAGACAGTATGGCTTCTATTATGCCGGTTGCTGCAAACCATAACAAGACATTGCGGGCCGGCTCAAGCCTGCGCACATAGAATGCCAGCATCACAACCATTAGAATCATTACCATACACATTACCGTAAATTCTCCGGAGGGTATTCCGAGAATCAAGGTGGAGGTGTATTTGATAGCCACAACGAAAATAACGACTGCAACGAATGCCGCAAACAGCACTAGACCGCTCATCCCTTCCCTATAGAGCACGAAAAAAAGTGACAGATAGGCCAGGGCAGACCCGGTTTCTTTTTGAGCAAGAATCAGAATTATCGGTATGAATATTATCAGCAATGCCTTGAGGTAATTACGTGCTGACGAATTTAGTGTGAAATTATAGCTGCTGAACAGTTTGGCCAATGCTAATGCCGTTGCAAATTTGGCAAATTCTGCAGGTTGCAGGCTCATGGGGCCGAAAACCAGCCATGACCGGGAACCTTTGATGTCAGGAGCAACGAAAATTGTAACTGTAAGCAATACGAGCATCCCCAGGTAGATAGGATAGGCGTATGTTTCATACATCCTGCCATCGATAATTAAAAGCACAAGTCCAAGTAGTAGCGACAGGCCGATCCACCGTATCTGTTTGCCGGAAAATTCGTTGAATGAAAAGATGCTGGCATTGTCGAAATCATAACTAGCTGCGTATATTGATATCACGCCGGCGGTTACCAAAAGTAGATATAATATGACTGTGAACCAGTCGATATGACGGAACAGCGACTCTCCTTCTTCAGGGGTGCAGCGCTGTTTGCGGTTGAGCATATATGATGAACCAAATTCCATATGGCTTTATATGATGATAGCAATAATGGCGTTAATGTTTCTTTACGCCGCTATATATGATGGTGTTTGAGTTGAGCATCCGTTCTTCGAGGTATTTTCTTTCAGGAGAGATGTATCCTTTGAGATATTTTTCGATTACTAAACTGCCGATAGGCACTCCATATGTAGCCCCGAACCCGGCATTCTCGACATAGACACAAACGGCTATCCGGGGATTTTGGTAAGGGGCGAATCCGATAAAAGCCGAATGGTCTTTGCCGTGGGGGTTTTGGGCAGTGCCTGTTTTGCCACAAACTTCTATGTCTGGAAGATTTGCCAAACGGCATGTGCCTCCTGTAACAGCCATTCTCATTCCTTCTGCAATATCGTTGAAGTGTTCAGCGGATATGGTCGGATGGCGTTGGGTTCGGTATTGCTCGTCAATAATAGTGTCTTGGATTTCTTTTACAACATGAGGTGTTATGAACCACCCTCTGTTGGCTACGGTTGCGCATAGGTTGGCAATCTGGAGTGGGGTCGCAAGGATTTCTCCCTGTCCGATTGCAACAGAGATAATGGTGTTGGCGCTCCAATGGTTTTCACCATATATTTTATTATAGAATTTGGCGTTTGGAATGAAGCCTCGCCCTTCGGCCGGAAGGTCAACGCCAAGCGGATATCCATATCCTAATGAAACAAGATGTTTCTTCCAGACCTCGAATGCATTGGCTGAATTTCCGTATTTAGAGCGTTTGTTATCAATCATGGCTTTGAATCCCCAACAGAAATATGCGTTGCATGAAGTCTGAAGTGCCGGTTTTAATGGGATAGGTGATCCATGGCCATGGCAGCCGACGCGTAGGCGCCCGTTGATAAAGCCGTGGTAACAGGGATAGGCGGTACTGAGATTAACAATCCCTTCTTCAAGGAATATTAGTCCCTGTGAGGGTTTGAATGTCGAACCGGGAGGATATGCTCCCATAAGTGCACGGTCGAATAGCGGTTTGTAATGGTCGTTGACAAGTTCGCGGTAGTTTTTCCCTCTTTCACGCCCTACCAGCAGCTTCGGGGAATATGTCGGACTCGACACCATTGCCAAAATCTCACCTGTGGCCGGTTCAATGGCAACGACTGCGCCTATTTTGTTGACCATAAGACTTTCGGCATATTCCTGCAGTTTGATGTCGAGGCTTAGCTTCAAATCTTTTCCTGAAACGGGTGCTATGTCTCGGGCTCCGTCTTCAAAACGTCCGCGTATGCGTCCGCGTGCATCTCTTATAAGAATCTCATTTCCTTTAATCCCTCTCAGGAATTTGTCGAAACTTTTTTCTATGCCAAGGTCTCCGCAGTAGTCTCCGGCTTTATAATAGTCATCGCGCTTAATGTCTGATTCCGACACCTCTCGTATGTTCCCAAGAACATTTGCTGCTGCATCGTAGGCATATTCTCTGAGAATACGTTTCTGGATGAAGAATCCTGGATACCTGTAGAGCTTTTCTTGCAGTTTCCCGTAATCTTTTGCCGAAAGATGTGTAATCAGTGTTTGAGGGGTATAGGATGAATAGCTCGCTGAATTCTTCATCGCACTGATACGTGCATCAAATTCTTCCGGGGTGATTGATAATGTTCGGCAGAAATCAATGGTGTCGAAATCATGTACGTCACGCGGAATCATCATCACATCATAGGCCGGTTGATTGTAGACAACAAGAGAATCGTTCCGGTCATAAATCATTCCCCTTGAAGGATAGACTGTTTTGCGGAGGAATGCATTGTTATCGGCATAATCCTTATATTTATCATCTTGTATCTGAAGCCCGAAAAGGCGGCAGACGTAAATGACTGCGATGATTGCGATGAAACCGCCGATTACATATTTGCGCTTTTCCAGGTTATAGTCTTTACGCATGGCTGTTATTTGCGTGATGGAGAGGAAAATCCTTCAAAGGCTAGGATAATGATGAAAGTAAGAACCGACGATGCCACGATCCTGAGCGCAAGCCTAAGTGGATTGAAAAATGTGAATGCTTCAATGGCGAAAAACAGGGCGCAATAGATAACAACCATAGTTCCTGCATATTTCATGAATACAGGAAGCCCCAGGGTATGCACAGATGGAATCGGATTGGTCAGATCGTCTTGACGTGGGAAATAAAGATGAAGAACCGGATTACGGAGCACCGCCAACACTGTGCAAGCCAAGGCATTCATTCCTTGTGTGTTGGCAAATATGTCGATGGTCAATCCGAGAAAAAACGACAATGTCATTAACCAATTCACACCAAGCGTAATTGGCAATTTTATGATGAAATAGATGAAAACCAACGGGATTGCCATGCCAAACAGGCATATATGGTTAAACACCACTACCTGACTCAGCACAAGAGCCAGGAATATCAGAGCGTATTTAATCAATTCTTTTGACATTTACGTATGCCTGTCTTAGCGTGGTTCTTTATGCTTGGGTTATATCGGATGTTGAGGTTCTTGAATAAAGACAATTCCGGTTGCACAATTTCAGGATGTCGCTATTCTGAAGCATTGTTGTCTGTCTCTACTTGCGATATTTCAACAATGTCACGATTAGATATAACCTTTACGGTAGATAATGTTGTGAAATCGGTTAACAGCTGTATGCGAAGTGTGTGGAAGTTGTCATCTTCGCCCCGGGTAGATCCTAGAATGACCCCGACCGGAATCCCTTCAGGAAACATTGCGGAATAGCCTGAAGTGATTATTGTGTCTCCGGTCTTGAACTTGACCTGCTTGGGAAGTTCCTCTAATATGGCTTCAGATGGGCTTTTGCCGTCCCACACAAGTGATCCGAATGCATCATTGCCACGGAGCTTGCATGATAGCCTGAAGTTGGGATTCAGCAACGATATGATTCTGGCATGGTGTGCCGAAACAACGTTGGTGACACCTACCACACCGTTTTGATCCATAACACCCATTTCAGGGGCGATTCCGTCGGCGCTCCCTTTGTTGATAGTTATGAAATTATACGGCCGGATTACACTATTGTTAATAACGGAGGCTATTACGAAATCGAATCGGCTTAATGAGTCGACACGTTTAAGTGAATCCTGCATTATATTCTGGCACAGGAGGCGCGCTTGATGCCGTAAGGCAATAACTTCAGACTCCAACGCTGCATTGCGGCGTTGGAGGTCTTCATTTATATCGCGTAGGTTTATATACCCGGTGATATTGCTTGTCACATCATAAATTCCTGAAGCTACGGTGCCGGCCGATGTCAGACAGACATGGTGCTGGTATGGGTTCTTTTGAAACAGGAGATAGCAACTCACCACGAAATATGCAGCAAACACAAACCATGCGCTATAGCGTATGAAAAAATTAAGCAGGTTGCGCACTTCCGATATACAATCTCTTTAACCCGTAGATCTTATCAGATTATCAATTATCTGATAAGGAACGAGAAGTTATCAATGTTTTTAAGAGCGACTCCTGTGCCTTTGGCAACGCAAAGCAATGGGTCTTCCGCCACGTGGAATTGGATTCCGATTTTGTCTGTCAGGCGTTTGTCAAGACCGCGCAGCAATGCTCCGCCACCTGCCAGCCATATTCCGTTACGAACTATATCGGCATAAAGTTCAGGAGGGGTCTGTTCAAGAGCGCCAAGCACGGCGGTTTCGATTTTTGTTACAGATTTTTCGATGCAGTGTGATATCTCCTGATACGAAACCGGTATTTCCATCGGGAGGGCTGTCATCTGGTTCGGGCCATGCACAATATAGTCTTCAGGCGGATTCTCCAGTTCTGTGAGAGCTGAACCTACATTCATTTTGATTTGCTCTGCAGTGCGCTCGCCGACCCTTACGTTATGGGCACGGCGCATATGGCCTTGGATATCTTCTGTCAAATCATCACCTGCAATCTGTATGCTGCGGTTGCTTACAATGCCTCCAAGCGAGATGACTGCGATTTCGGTTGTTCCGCCGCCTATATCGACGATCATATTGCCTTCAGGGGCTTCCACATCAAGACCGATGCCGAGGGCAGCTGCCATTGGCTCATAAATCATGTAAACGTCTCGTCCACCGGCATGTTCTGAGGAATCGCGTACGGCACGGATTTCCACACCGGTTGAACCCGATGGGATTCCGACAACCATGCGCAATGACGGGGAAAACCAGTTGCTTTTTGAACTTGCTTTTTTTATCAGGCCGCGAATCATCAGTTCTGCGGCATTGAAGTCGGCAATGACACCTTGACGTAACGGACGCACGGTGCGTATCTGTTCGTTTTCACGGCCAAGCATAAGCTGGGCTTCTTTACCAACCGCTATGAGTTTGTCGGTACGGCGGTCTAGGGCCACTATCGAGGGTTCGTCAATCACGATTTTGTCATTATGGATGATGACTGTGTTGGCGGTTCCCAAATCAATGGCTATTTCTTTTGTCAGAGAGAATAGTCTCATCTTTGTGTCGGATGTATGAGGATAGTTGTGGTAATTAATTTTAATGTTTGAAATGGCGGAAACCGGTCATGACCATTGCAATGCCATTCTCATCACAATATTGTATTGAGTCATTGTCGCGGATTGATCCTCCAGGTTGTATGACAGCGTCTATTCCGGCTTTATGTGCGATTTCCACGCAATCTGCAAATGGGAAGAATGCATCAGATGCCATCACTGCGCCATTCAAGTCGAATTTGAACGTATGAGCTTTTTCAATCGCTTGGCGCAAGGCGTCAACGCGTGATGTCTGCCCGACACCGGCTGCACATAGCTGTTTGTTTTTGGCAAGCACAATGGCATTGCTTTTGCAATGCTTCACTAGTTTGTTGGCAAACAGAAGGTCTTCAACACGGCTGTTATCTACAGGTGTTGTTGTCACAAGACGCAGGTCTTCAGGGGTCTCATGTTTGAGGTCTCGTTCCTGAACCAATGCGCCATTAAGTACCGATCTGAATTGACGGGTTGTTGTCAGTGGTGCTTTCTGCCTTAAGATGATGCGGTTTTTCTTCTGTTCCAGTATTCCTATGGCTTCAGGTGTGTAGTCAGGTGCAATGATGACTTCAAAGAAGATTTTATTGACTTCTGCTGCAGTTGCTGCATCGATAGGGCGGTTGCAGATTAACACTCCGCCGAATGCTGATACGGGGTCTCCGGCTAATGCATCTTTCCATGCGTCTATTACAGTCTCACGGGATGCCACTCCACATGCGTTGTTGTGTTTTAGAATTGCAAATGTCGGTTCATCGAATTCTGAAATCAATGATGTGGCGGAGTCGATGTCAAGCAGATTATTGTAGGAAATCTCTTTCCCGTGAATCTGCTCGAAAAGCTTGTCAAGGCGTCCGAAGAAGAATCCTTTCTGATGTGGATTCTCGCCATAGCGCATGGTTTTTTCGCTGTCTATTGCCACCCGGAGTGCTGTCGGTTTTTCGTTTCCATCGAAATAATTGAATATCGCACTGTCGTATTTCGATGATACTGCAAACGCCTCTTTGGCGAACCAAATGCGGTCGTTCAACGATGTTTTGGCTCCGTTCTCAGCAATAGTACGCCTCAACGGCTCATATTGCATTTTTGATGGCACAATAACAACATCGTTGAAGTTTTTCGCGGCGGCTCGTATCAATGATATGCCGCCTATATCTATTTTTTCTATAATATCGGCCTCGGAAGCTCCTGATGCCACCGTTTCTTCAAAAGGGTATAAATCCACAATCACAAGGTCGATTGAGGGAATCTGGTATTGACGGGCTTCCTCCTGGTCGGTTGTGTTGTCGCGGCGGTTCAGAATTCCGCCGAACACTTTTGGATGAAGGGTTTTCACCCGGCCTCCAAGTATTGACGGATATGTTGTCAGGTCTTCAACTGCATCGCATTTGTATCCTTGCGACTCAATGAAGTTCCTGGTTCCTCCCGTGGAAAGAAATTTAACGCCGTGTGAATTTAGTATGCGGAGAATCTCGTCTAATCCGTCTTTATGGAATACCGATATAAGTGCTGTTTTAATTTCCTTTATGTCCGTCATCCTTGAATGTGGTGTTAATGTTGGAATTTTCAAGGTGCAAATTTACGGAAAAAATAGAATAACAGCACTATAATGGCTGTGAAAATATATGGCAGCCTTGAAATAAATGAATATGTAGAGGCGGAGGGGGCTTTGTCGGAATATGACGGGGGAATTTTGTGGAATTTGGCGCTTGGGGATTGGCGAACCAACATCTATGTTATTTCAATAAACGTGAGTAATATGAAAAAAATAGGGATATTTTATGGTTCAGCCACGGGGACTACCCAGAATGTGTCTATGCGTATCGCTAAAATGCTAAATATTGCTGATAGTGATGTTCATGATGTGGGGAAAACGTTGCCATCGGCTGTAGGTGGTTACGACATATTGGTTCTTGGCACAAGCACATGGGGGAGTGGTGAGCTTGAGGATGATTGGTTCGATTTCTTAGACGGCATAGAGGTGCTGGATTTAAGGGGGAAAGAGATTGCCCTGTTCGGATGTGGAGATGAGACAATGAGTGATACTTTCTGTTCGGCAGTGGGCATATTGCATGACAGGCTGAGCGGTACGGGCGCAATGTTTATCGCTCCGTATGATACTATAGGATATGATTTCGATGAGTCTTTGGCAAAGCCTGCGGAGGCGGAGGCGGCGGTGGGGTTGTTGTTGGATGAAGTGAACCATCCGGAACTAACGCCCCAAAGGCTTGCAGGCTGGACAAAATTAATAATGGATTCCCAAACCGCGTGATTTGGACTCGTACACAAATAATAACTGCCATGGTCATTATAGGCTGTGGCAGATTTTTTGGATGTGTTGCAAAGCTCCGGATCGTAGGGATGCACGAGCGTGTATCCCTACAATTTAGCGGCAAATAACGGGTTTCACACAGTTTTTATCTCAATCATGATGCTCAATGGCGGTATATCGAATTTTGACATATCTCCATCGGATTATATTACATTTATGCCTGGCTGTTTCTTTAGAAGGTCGGCAATAACGATAGCATTATTGTGCGCCGTGTTGTGAGAGCTATATAGCAGCGTGATCGATGGATATTGTTTTATGGCTTTGACCAACTGTTGAAATGCGGGAGATGCGTCAAGCTCGTCGGTGTATTTTTTTTACAAAGGTCTCCCAGTTTTGTTGCTGATTCCTGGTGGCACCACTTGCAAAATCGCTAATAGTCTAATCTATAGATTGTTAGCGATTTCTATTTTAGCCACTATTTTGCAAAGTCACTACAAAAGTCACTATCGCAATTGTATTGGTTGAAGTGAAGATGGTGTGAAATAAATAAACCGAAATTAAATCCATTAACATTTCTTAGTACAGCGTGATGCCTTATCCCCGGAATCCTGAGGGATAGGGGTTGCCTCTCCCATGCCCCGGCTGCTGCGTCGATGTGACGTGGCGGTCGGGGCTTTTGTTGTTCAGATGGTTCAGACATGAAAAATTTGTTGGGACATGTTGGGGAAAGATTGGGGCCTGTTGGGGAAGTGTCTGATTTGCTGTAAACTATCAACATATTGCCGATGTTGCAATATCAGACGCAGGTCAATCAGATACGTGATGCCTGATATTGACAGCCTCTGAATACTATTTTGGTGCAGTCTGATGATGGTGGTGTTGCCAAAGACACCGTCGTTGAAATTCAGAGGCGGGATGATGATAATGGAGTTGCACCTGTTATCATGGTCAAAAATGGTGTCTCAACGAAAAAAATTATCGGACATTTGAATTTTAACATTTGCCGTTTTGAGATTCTATCGTATCTGATAATCTGGTCTAATCTTGTCGCAAGGTCTGACCAAACATCGGACAAAAGCCAGACAATATCAGCCAACTATCAATATATCAATTATTTGAGTAAACAAAATGCAAGATTGATAGTTATAATGATAGACTGGCAGACAATCCGTCGGTACGATTATTCTCATTGATAATCCCACGAAATAAAAAAGTTGAGAAAAAATCTCGGAAATATCGGGAAACCGGTATCGAGAGGCGAAACAATCTCACATGGCGGTACATTTGTCGAGTAAATGCAGGGAGAAACGGATTCACAATCCGGCACCTCTGCGACCAACCAATGGTCAGAATGTTGACGGTATCCGGAGACCGAAGGCAGATGACCGACTTTTCATGACCCGCGCAGGGTTAAGTGCCAGCCTTCTTCCTTTGGCAAAGAAGAAGCCGTAAATTTTGTTCCCAGTAATGCTTGAGGCTTTGGGAGAGCCAGAGAGCCCACGGAATGTATATCGTTTTAATGGCCACTTCCCACTTCCATATTTGATATTGTCATGTCATTTGCCTTGACCCAAGTGAGTCGAGAACGCTATCGCCATGCCTGTTTTCAAATTGGAAAGACCACGAATCCACGTCAATCGTGACGAAAGGTATGGGATGACCTAAATCCGCCATCGCTCCATGCCTTCCATCATCCGGCGGAACAAAAACTTGTATGAATAACATTATTGAACTCGTCAAGAGTGGGGTTACCGGTCTTACCCTCAACATAAAAATCGAAGACCTTGTGGAGTTTGCCGACCATTTTATCAGCGAGGCGAAGGAGGCACTGCTCTCGCCGATGGTGAAACAGTCGCAGGAAAAACTTCTGCCCAAAGCGGAAGTGCTGGAAAAATTCAACATCTGCCCCACCACGCTCTGGAACTGGGAGAGGAAGAAATACATCGAGCCTGTAAAAATCGGCCGCAAGGTCTATTACCGTCAGGCAGATGTGGAATGTCTCATCATTGAGCGCGGCAAACGATGATGGATGCCAACGAATTGGATGTACTGTGGCATACTTCGCAAATCAGAGTGACGGACGAGATTGCCGTGGCACCGGAGGTTCTCTTTTGCAACGGCTCCGTTATCGGCACCCTCGGCAACTTCTCGGCATCGACCGGGAAAGCGAAGAGCAAGAAGACTTTTAATGTCAGTGCCATCGTTGCGGCTGCGCTGATGAACGGGGAGGTGTTGCGATATGTAGCCGAATTTCCCGACAACAAGCGGACTGTCCTCTACTTCGACACCGAGCAGAGTCCCTATCATTGTCAGAAGGTGATTCGCCGGGCATTGCAACTTGCCGGTCTGCCGCTCGACCGTCATCCCGACAATCTTATTTTTGCCCAGCTTAGGGCACAGGTGCCTGACATAAGACTGGAGATTATCGACCGGGCGATTGCCATAACACCGAATGTCGGACTGGTAATCATAGACGGTGTACGCGACCTGATGTTTGACATCAACAATGCCACCGAATCTTCAAGGCTCATCAACAAGCTGATGGAATGGACGGACAAGTATCAGATACACATCCACACCGTCCTGCATCTCAACAAGAGCGATGACAACGTGCGCGGTCATGTAGGCACGGAGCTGAACAACAAAGCCGAGACAGTATTGCAGGTTTCCAAGAGCACGACTGATGATGAAGTGACCGAGGTGTCGGCATCATGTATCCGGGCTATGGACTTCGCGCCATTCGCTTTCAGGGTCAATGACTACGGTCTGCCGGAGATTGTCGAGAACCACACCTTTGGCAAAGCTTCCAAGCAACAGGTGTTCTCTTACAATGAGTTGTCGCCCGACCAACATCGCGAGGCTCTTGAACTCGCCTTCGCCGACGGAGCCATCAAAGGCTGTCAGAACTGCGAGGATAAAATCAAGGCGGCATACGCATCTTGCGGCTATCCGTATGGCGACGGCAAGGTCACCAAACTGAAGACCTTTCTGATGAACAAGCGAATGATTGTCAAGGAGAACGGAGCCTATCAGTTCAACCGCGACTTCTACTACTAATCGAGTTTAGTTCGGTACGGTGTGTATATATGTGCGCTGAACCTGAACTACCACCCCTAAACATTTTTGCCACAATGTTCAAAGAGATAAAATCTATCCCTTTAGCCACCTTCATGTCCCGACTCGGACATGAGCCGGTCAGACGGAGTGGGGAAAACTCTGGTATAAGTCACCGCTAAGACAGGAGCATACGCCATCGTTCAAGGTGGAGACTACGCTCAACTGCTGGTATGACTTCGGTATCGGTAAAGGAGGCAATATCGTAGACCTTGCAGCCGAGATATATCAGTCAACCGATATGCGTCATCTCCTGCGTTGCATAGCCGACAGTTGCCCGATACCATCAATGCAGACAGTCGCTTCCACATCCGTTACGCGACACTCTGCTCCGAGTTTTGAGGACATCCGAATAGTGCCGTTGGAGAGCCACGCACTTGTCGCTTATCTCCAAGAGCGCGGCATTCCACCGGAGATTTCAAAGGCACACTGTCAACAGGTGCATTACAGTTGCCGAGGCAAACAATATTATTCTGTTGCCTTTGCCAACGAGTCAGATGGCTATGAGATACGCAACCGATATTTCAAAGGTTGCATCTCGCCGAAAGACATCTCCATACGGCGTATACGCGACGACCCGTCAACAGAGTGCGCAGTGTTTGAAGGGTTCATTGATTATCTGTCGGCACTGACACTCGGAATCATCGGAACGGACATAATCATTTTCAACTCCGTCGGCAATGTCAACAAGACAATCCCCCGTCTGCGGGATTACAACGCTATCCATTGCTATCTTGACAACGATGTTGCAGGTAAAACAGCATTGGGTCAGTTGACAGAACGATTCGGAATAAAGGTGATTGACCGCTCCACACTCTACTCAGGGTACAATGACCTGAATGAGTATCTGACAACAAGTTTTACAAAAATCAAAAAATACAATTATGAGTAATAAAAAGAATTTTACAGAAACTCCGTCATCCGAAATGACTGACAACATCTTCAACAATAGTGTTGAAGCCAACAGCGACACCACTGTCAACAATGCGGATAACGCAACCGCCGAGAACAACACAACAGTTGCACCACTGTCAGCAACCGAGCCGAAACTACAGCGCATCGGCATAAAACAGCGCAAGATGGAGTACGAGGAATACAAGTCAGCCTACCTCGCCCCGAAGATACTTGACCAGCGAAAGCATACGAGCATCAGCAAGGAACTATACAACCGCATCGCGTTGATGGTTCGCCGTCTCGGAGGCATCGACACCACCATCTCCGGCTTTATCGACTCGGTGCTTCTCCGCCACATGGACGACTACGCCGCCGACCACGAAATCTGGCGCAAACTCTGATTGTTTGATTGCAACTGTCTAAAAATGATTAATCACGACCACTAAAAGCGGGCTTAGTTTCGCGCAGCTCGAAACTATCGTCAGTGTTCGGTTGGGGTTGGAGCGAGTTTATGTTTTCGTATTACATGTAATCCGAAAACGACTCGCCCAACCGCTCCCGATGGTCACAGGCTTCTAAACACACTGCTATTATGAGAAGATCCAATTCCCGACCTTCCAAAGGTCGCCCCAAATTGCCAGCCGGGGAACGTAAGTCAATCGTTGTTCCGGTGAAATACGACCTCGACAAATATGAGATAATGATGAACAAGGCAATTGTTGCTGGATTGAACCGTTCGGAATATATCCGTCAGGCATCAATCCATTGTACGGTGACGGAGCGTCTAAAACCCAAAGACGTAAAGGCGATTAGAGATCTCCAAGGCATAGCCGAGAATCTCAATCGCATCGCCAAATTCTGTTCATCTATTCTAAACAGAGGTTCAACAAATGAGAACCTTGTCCAACTTTTCCGGGACATGTACGAATGCCGGGACTTTATTTTGTCGCTTATCAAAACCTATCGTAATACTCCCGACAGCGTATGATGGGCAAGATAAGCAACGGCGGAAGTGCCGGAGGTTGCATTGATTATGTCACCCGAAAGAAGAAGGACAAACCGGATGGTTCGCCCTGTGATGAATGGAAAATCATCGACTCTAAAGATGTATTTCTGTCAGGTGGGCGAGCGGAAATCACCGCCTCTTTACAGGATAACATATCTATGAATCCGAATGTCAAAGACCCGGTCGGACACATTTCTCTCAACTTTCACGCCTTGGATAAGGACAAGGTGACAAAGGAAATGATGGTTGAAATCGCTGGAAAATATATGGAGAGAATGGACATAAAAGGCACTCCTTATATATTGGTCAGACATTTCGACAAGGATTATCCGCACTGCCATTTGGTGTATAGCCGCATCAATAATTTCGGTGATACTATCTCCGACAGTAATGATTATAGCCGCAATAAAGACGCTTGTCGTTCCTTGACTGAGGAGTATGGGCTGCATATTTCCGAAGGTAAGCAGCATACGAATGTGGACCAACTTCGTGGTGTCGAGAAAATCAGATATGAGATTTTCAATGCAGTAAATGATGCATGGGAAGATCGTAGCATCTGCGATTTTGACAAATTCAAGGCTAAACTCAAAGCGTCAGGTGTCGGTATAGAATACAAATACAGGCGTGGCACCAATGAGGTGCAAGGCCTGTGGTACACCCGAAAAGGGAAACGGTTTTCTGCATCGAAGATTGACCGGCGTTTCAGTTACAGTAATATTCGAAAGCATCTTTCAGAGAATCGACCATTGCATCCCGACTCAAAATGGATGTATGCCGACGGCTCCATTGTCCCGATAACCAATTTCCGAGGAGTGAAATTTTCGGGACAGCAGATTAATGACTACGTTGCCGGTAAAGCAATCCGTGTCGATGGATGTAAGGGAGAATACTCTACCGTCTATTTGAAATTCGTACCGGAAGTCAAAGTCCCCAAAGTATTTTCATCAAATCCAGACGAGCCTAAGCAGTCTGCGACTTCTTCCTTTGCCTCATCGCTCAGTCATACTCAGCAACCGCCTGCCCCCGATGATGGAGGCTGTTCAGTATCCGGAGGCGATGCCGAGACATTCCCTGAGTTCAAGGCAATACATCCGGAGCTTACTCCTAAGCAAGCCCTCGACGCATGGCGCGCCAAACGCCGAGGCAAGCACCTCAACGGCGGCTTCCACATGTGACAATAATCCCAATTCAATGCCATCGGCAGCTCACGCAGTTGCCGGTGG
>Ga0137298_11029_pt1 | contig 17492 bp, 16 predicted proteins | sample RamsorincwithD2O_2_FD_97182 | JGI IMG/M metagenome (GOLD analysis project Ga0137298, IMG submission 97182) | Mouse cecal microbial communities from Vienna, Austria - Glucosamine amended with D2O | ecosystem: Host-associated > Mammals > Digestive system > Large intestine > Cecum | place: Austria...
ATTTTAATTACTTTTGCAATATGGAAACCAATAACGAAACTCAGCTGGTAATATACCAAACTCCAAACGGAGAGACACAGTTGGACGTAACTGTCCGAGGTGAGACAATTTGGCTCACACAGCGTCAGATTGCCGATTTATTCGGAACGAAAGTCCCGGCAATCTCCAAGCACCTAAAAAATATCTTCGCATCGGGCGAACTGGATCGTGATGCGACTATTTCCAAAATGGAAACAGTCGTGAATCGAGGTTTCCGCGGCTCATCAGTTGAGGTTGTCGATCACTACAATCTTGATGCTATTCTATCAGTCGGTTATCGCGTCAATTCAAAGAATGCCACGGCTTTTCGCATCTGGGCTAACAAGGTACTGAAGCAATATCTTCTCAATGGCTATGCTATCAATGAGCGGGTTGCCTCGCAGAAATATGACGAACTGAGCCAGTTGGTCAAAGTTCTCGGTAGGACTATCCAAAATCAAGAGAAACTTACTGAAGATAGTCGTTCTTTGCTTAATGTAGTAGTGGATTATACCTATGCTCTTGACACTCTCGACCGATACGACTATCAAGAGTTGAAGATAGAGCAGACCACAGGGCAGGAGGCTTTTCATGCCACATACGAGAAGGCGATGGAGGTTATCAGGCAGCTGCATGAGAAATTCGGCGGCTCATCACTCTTTGGCAACGAGAAAGATGACTCATTCAAAAGCTCTATCGGACAGATTTACCAGACTTTCGGAGGCGTTGACCTTTACCCTTCAGTTGAGGAGAAGGCTGCCATGCTCCTGTATCTCGTCACGAAGAACCATTCTTTCAGCGACGGCAACAAACGAATTGCCGCCACGCTGTTCCTATGGTTCCTCAATGGAAACGGAATTCTTTACAATGAGGACGGCACCAAACGCATAGCCGACAATACCCTTGTAGCCCTCACTCTCATGATAGCCGAAAGTCGTACCGAGGAAAAGGACACGATGGTCAAAGTCGTGGTCAATCTCATCAACAAGAACAACTGATCCTTCTTTTCACTACTTCAGTATAAAGAAAGGCTGGAAAAATCTCAAAAAAATTCGTCTGAAATTTGGTTTATTCAATAAACCGCTTTACCTTTGCAGTCGAAATGATTTAAGAGCGGCAACGCAAGAGTCAGCTCTTTTCTTTTTCAGAATATGGTTTATTACATAAACCAGTTTGTTCAACCCATAATTAAACTCCGACTATGGAAGAAAGAAAGATTACGGAAGCAGAGAGCATCGAAATCATAACCTCGATGATCTCGCGCACAAAAGACCGCCTCGTAAAAGGCAGCGGCAATATCCTCCTCATGTGGGGATACCTCATCGTGGCAGTAACGGCACTTATATGGGTGCTCCTTGTGACCACTAATAATCCCGCCGTAAACTGGCTATGGTTTCTCATCTGGATAATAGGCGGTATCGCTACTCCGATAATGGCTAAGAAAGAGCGAGTGGCGTCAGGCTCAAAGAGCTATACTGACAAACTGACTTCACAAATGTGGTCTGTTGTCGGATTGACCGGCATAGCTTCTGCCCTGTTATGTCTCGGTTTTCTTGTGATCGGCGGAAAAGACTCATGGAGCATGATGTTTGCTTTCGCTCTAATCATCGTTCCTATGGCTGAGATCATGCAAGGGTTGGTAATCAAAGAAATATCACTCATTGCGGGTGGCAGCATCGGACTTTTGACAGGAATTTTCACCACATGCTGTATCTCTGCTCATGTGGCTCTTATGGCGAGTTGGTTCATGCCGCTATTCATCATTGCTTTTGCAGCAATGATGATTGTTCCCGGTCATATACTTAACTCGAAAGCAAAGCGCGGATTATGAAAGAGCTGAATCCATTGCTGCATTCTCAGCTGAGACTGGGCGTAATGTCGATTCTCATGAATCTGGAAGAAGCCGATTTCGTATATCTCAGGGAGAAAACAGAATCGACAGCCGGAAATCTGAGTGTACAGCTTGACAAACTTTCCGCAGCCGGATATATCTCCATTGAAAAAGGGTTTGTCGGGAGGAAAACACGGACTACCGCCCGTATAACTCTAGAAGGCCGCAATGCCTTTGAAGAATATGTCGAGGCACTGAAACAGTACATTTCTATGCCATAGAAGTAGATTTACGATGAAGATCAACACGAAGTTCATGCGAATATATCTTGGCATACTGTTCTTATACGCGATAGCATTACTAAATGCTGTCGCTCAGAACGGGTTGCAGGATTCCTTGGATATTTCGCGTGAACTGAATGAGGTGGTGGTAGTCGCTCCTGAAAATCAGGTTATTGGCAACAAGACTTTTTTCTATCCCACAAAGGAATTGAGGAATGCTACGAACAGCGGAGTTCAATTACTTGCCGGTCTACAAATCCCCGACCTGATTATAAATCCGGCTACCGGGTCTATTGAGAGATTGGGCGGTGGCGAGTTGTCCATAAGGATTAACGGTCGTCCTGCCTCTCAAATAGATTTCACATCCATATCACCCAAAGATATTACCAAAGTAGAATACATATCTAATCCAGGCGTGAGGTATGGGGAGGCAACAGGAGTGTTAGATATAACTGTAAAACGACGCGAAACAGGCTATGGTGTATCCCTCAATCTGCTCCAATCTGTAAACCGTGGTTGGGGTAATTATACCGGGGCGTTGAAATATACGTCGGGGCGTAGTGAATGGACTCTTGATATCCAGTCCAATCCTATGTGGAGAATGTCTGCTTTCCGTGACAATTCTGAGCATTATCTCTTATCTGACGGAACCGAAATATTACGTTTAGAGAACGGCATAAATGCCCCTAACAGGATGGCTTCTCATCGAGTGTCATTGCAAGATTCCTATGCAATAGGGAATAAGTTTCTGTTGAATACTCAGTTACGCATATTCCGCAAGAGCGACCGCTATATATCAGAGGGTGAGATAATCACCATGATTGGTGATGAAATTATAGATGATTTTGAACGGGAGGAACTACCGATAAAATCGACACAGATTGACTTGGACATCTATATGCATTGGAAAGCAAATAAATCTAACAAGCTGTACTTTAACATAATCCCAACTGTAATGAATGGCTCGAATGGCCGTAGTTATCAAACATCGGAGGTGGAATTATCTACCTCAATATCCAACAGAGGATACAGATTGTTCGGTGAAGGCGTTTGGGAATGTCGTATTGGAAATGGCACCCTGTCATCAGGAGTTCGCAGTCTAGGCGAATGGAACGAAGCGCGCTATAATTATTCAGCAGACATCAATGAGAAAAGTGTTATGGGTAGCTTATTTGTCGAATGGAAACAGAACTTGGATAAGATTCAATATAGTATCGGTATGGGAGGAACTGCCTATATCGTAAAAGAACCGTTGAAGCACAATTACTTCAATGCAAATCCACGGATATATTTACGATATACACCTGTCTCATGGGGCGGTATTTCCTTTACAGGGAATGTAAACACGGTGTCCCCCACAGTGAATCAGCTTAATCCGGTTATTCAACAAATTGACAGTTACCAGTGGAGCAAATTAAATCCCAAAGTCTCCGCATTTCAGCAATATGACACAAAGGTAGAATTTGACGGTAGATTTAAGGATATATCTCTGAAACTTACTGCTGGCAATACCTACAATCACAATCCAATAATGGGTGCCAAGACATATATTGACAATCAAATAGTCAAGTCCTATCACAACTCCGGCTATAATAACAATTTCATAGTCAAGGCTCAGATTAGATTGCCGATATTCATAAAGCAGCTTAATCTTTCTTTAGAAGGAGGCTGGCATAAGACAGTCAGCAAGGGACTCAACTATCGACATGATTATTCACAGCCATTTGTAAATGCCCAACTTATGTATGTAAATGGTTCGTGGTGGGTTATGGTTAAGTATAATACCACATATAATTCTCTATGGGGAGAAGATATATTCAGCGCCAATAACAATATGCTGAATATCGGAGTAGGATACACATACCGCAATGCGACTTTTATGGCCGGTGCTTTCAATCCCATTGGAAATATCAGTGTAAAAAGCCGGGATTTGAGTGCTATCGCCGGATTTGACAGAGAATACCAAGTTTCATCAACTCGCCAATTATTCTGGGTCGGGGTCACGTTAAATCTCTACAAAGGTAAAAAGCGAAGCGCGCCACAACGCAAGTTAAACAACTCTCAAACATACGAATCAATAAACAATGTAAAGAAATGAAAAAGTTATTATTCATCTTCGCATTGATCGCCCTATGCGTCAGTGCGAAGGCCGGAACTCCGGTTTTCACAATCACCGTCAGTGAGTTGCCGTATACCGAGGGAACTCTCTATGTCTCTGCGACCTGCGGAGATAAAGAATTACTCAAAGTCGCAATCGAAGTCGAAGACGATTCTATCGTAATACCTGTTGATTTCTCAGAGGCAATCGACAAAGAGGTGTCGATACGAGCCTTTCAGGATCTCGATGAGGACAAGCAGCTGAAATTTGACAGTTATGGTCGCCCGGTAGAGCCATTCTTACAAACCAAGCTCATCCCTCAAAAAGAAAAAACGAACTATGGCTTCAAATTGACCGTATTGCAATAGCGCAATTTTTCATACGACAAATACAGGCAACCCCGATAGCGATTATCGGGGTTGCCTGTATTTTGATGAAAATAACTCATATCCTTCAGACCATTCGAGATTTGCGAGTTGGGGATAATGGGCTAGCGAGCGAATAATTTATACCTCGGATTTCGCCAGAATTAATGTGAGATTTATGTTAGTGGTACAATTGAAAGCGAAATTTTTCTTATAGATACAAACTGTAACGCATGACAATTATAGTATTACAGAAATTTTCAATTGATTGCTGCAACTTCTATCCGGTGACACTGAGTGCAGATACTTTGCTGTTCCCTGATAAATAGGACTACAGTATGTGTGTGTGTTTATGTGATTATGAGGGATTTTGTCGGAATTGTGTCTAATGGTTGAGATTTAGCAATGGGTTTGTGCGAACTTTGTAGCCACAAAACAAAAGATATGAGTACCAATAAGAATCATAAGGCTCCTGAACGGAGTGAGGACGAGATAAAGGCGTGGATGGAGGAACATCCACAGGAATATGGTGAGTTTGCCGCTGATATGAGCGAGGCTGACTTGTTGGCGGTATTTCTTTTGGGGCAGTCAGCGTTTTCCGCCTCGCCTGAGTTCCGGAAAAGGCTGGAGGATATGATCGACCTCGACAATCTGGACTTGGAGGAACTTTTGAAGATTCTCCGGGAATCGGGCTATACCCGGATTGTACTGGATGGGCATTCGGAGGATAGTGAATGGGAGAAACACCGGATGCCCTTTGCTGCATGGCTGAAATATGGACGCTCATCGGAAATGCTGATTGAGAATATTGAAGACGCCTCACAGTTGATTGACAATCGGCAGTACCAATGGCAACTCTCAAAGTTTCTGAAGGCATTTATGACCCGTGAAATTGAGAACAATCATCGAACCCGAAAGGAGTTGAAGGAGTTTCTGGACTTCCGGAAAAGTGTCGATAACGGAGATTTGGCAGATTGGGTATTGGATGGAATTGAGAAGTTACCACCCACAGCTAAAATTTCAGAAGATAAAGAATTTGTGCATGACCTTACTTCCCTCTTGTCATCTCACGACAGTGAAACGGTAAGGCGCATCGGCAAATGGACACAGACACATATTAGTGGCGTTGATATTGCGCATCTGTATATTGCATTGGTAGAATCAGGGGAATTGGACGCCCGAAGACCTGTAAAACAGTTTGCCGAGATATTGGCCGCTACTTTCCCAGAAAGCAAAATTGTTGGCGAACGACAGGTGCAAAAAAGCGTAAATGCACTCCAAAGCCTGTCTCCCAATCGCAAACAATATGTCAAGGACGAACCGGAACACCGTTTTGCAATCGACAAGATAAAGACCGGTATTCTCCTGATTAATCCGGATAATGTTGGTTGAAATAAGCTCTTTTCGATTCGTTTGATTCGTTTCAGCGTTCGCGTACTTAACGAACCGTCATTTCTTTTCAATCCAATAAATTACGCTATACTTTTGCGTCACCGTTCCATTTCGGAACGGTGGCGTTTTCGTTTTTTGCCGTCATCGGAACCGCCATAATCCAGACGGCAATCGGAATAAATATGCAAGACTTTTTAGATATGCTGAATGAAGGCCGCGCTCATGTCAAGGTGGAGATGAGTGCCGAAGACCTCAAAGCCTTTTCTGATGACCTTATACGCCGGGCCAAAGACGAACTCGGCTCAATGGTCGAGGCAGCGAAGAAAGAACGTATGCTTACCAAGGCAGAGGTAAAGAAACTGTTCGGAGTATGCGATGCCACCCTATGGCACTGGGCCAACAAGGGAATCCTCAAACCTGTGAAGACCGGGAACAAGGTACTCTATCCTGAATATGAGGTACGCAAGGCTCTAGGACAACGCAACATCAACATCTGACGGATATGAGCTACAATAATCGCCGTCACCGTCCAATTATCCCTTCGTGTGGTCTACATGAGGATGAATGGCATGATTCCATTGAGCCGGGCGAAGCATCAGCATCGTCATTTCCTCTCGAAGTATTCCCGACGGCAATCCGACATATCATCGAATCTCTTCATGAGTATGAGAACTTCCATTTGGATTTCACTGCCGCGTCAATCCTCACAGTGTTTGCAGCGGCTATGGGAAATACATGGTCTGTCCGCTTCATGACCGGATGGGTCAGCCGTCCGATAATATATATGGTGCTTGTCGGTTCGCCGAGTTGTGGCAAGACACCGCCGCTGCAACAGGCGGTCGCTCCCTTGCTCAAACTTGACGGTGAATATGACTATGTTTATTGCAAGGAAATGGAGGCGTACCGAAGATGGGAACGAATGTCAGCGAAGCAGCGAGAAAAGCATTCTTTTCCGGAAGAGATGAAGATGCCACAGCGGAAATGTCATGTAGTGGTGGATTCAACCGTCGAGGCTATGATTGCCGCCATGCGTGACAATCCACGAGGAGTTCTCATATATAAGGATGAGATTGACAGCCTGCTTTCCAACTTCAACCGATACAATGGTTCTGACGAGAGCTATTTCCTCAGCCTGTTCAGCGGTACACCGTTCAAGTATAGCCGTAAGTCAAACAACGAGCACATATTTCTCTCCAATCCCTATTGCTCGATAATCGGCTCAACACAACCGGGGAGACTCTCCGAACAGTTCGGAGGTAAACGCCTTGTGAACGGATTTTCGTCACGGTTTCTGAAAGTCTATCCCGAAATCAATGAAATGCCGTCATGGAGCGATGCGATCATGCCTTATAAGATCCTTGAGGAATGGGAAAGCATCATCCGAAAGGCTGTGAGTATCAATCCTCCAATAGACCAAGAGGGAAAAGCAAACTCTATCGAGCTTACGTTTTCCCGTGATGCGAAGCAGCGTGTGATTCAATGGAAGGACGAGGTAAACAACAAGGCTTACTCGGAAACCGAATCGGACGCTGTAAGGGCGTTATGCGGCAAACTGGAGACTTATCTCATCCGCTTCTGTCTGATTATACAGGTCATGCACAGCATCTGCGGAGAGTCCGCTATGGATGAAATTGAACTGAAATCAGCGGAACTCGCAACTAAGCTTACCGAATATTTCAGAAACATGGAAAGTAGGATAACCCCGGAGATTGATACCGGTATGCTTGATAACCGGTTTACCGAATTACTCGGCAATCTCAGAGATTCATTCACCACATCCGAGGCAGTCCGGGAGTCTCTGAAACTCGGCATCTCTGAATCTTCGGTCAAGAGATTTCTGAGAGACGGTGGACGGGGATTCATCAAGAAGGAGTCTCATGGTCGCTATCGCAAAATTTGAAATGTACGGTGACACTTTGAAATTTTGACATTATGACCTTTTCGACCGAAGCAGGATTGAGGGAAACAACGAGGCTACTCATGCCTGGTTTGGAGTATAGACCTAGCTTTGCAAGATATGCCGCTTGTGTCCACAACGGCAATCCCGCCTCCTTAGAGGTGAGGGTCAATTCCGCTCGAAACTCGCAGTCTTTTATCTGATGAAATACGGTCATAGGATTATGCGATAATGTCAAACCAAGATATACAGGCATTAAAGCTTCAAGTTATGGAAACATCAAGACATCAAGTTATCATGACAACAATACATGAAGGCATCAAGGCATGAAGGCATCAAAGCATCAAAGTATAAAAGCATCAAGGTGTCATTGTATCAAACTATCAAGACAACGAATAATATGACAACAATAAAATCTGAAACTATCAAAATACGAGTTGACTCGCAGACTCTTTCGGAGATTCAATCAAGAGCCGACAGATACACCAATGGAAATCTGAGCGCATTCGTGCGCTGCGCCACACTCCAATACAATGAGAAACAAGTTGCTGAACGTGAGAATCCACAGATGATAGCGTCGCTTAACTCCGCGCTCAAACTTATCGGCAGGATTGGAACAAACTCCAATCAGGTCATCAGGCATATCAACGAGCAGCAGAAGATGTTTCCTTTATCCCTCAGGGCGTCGGATCTTCTTCCCTTCAGCCAATTTCACAACGACTGGACCACAGTGCAGGATATGTTGAAGTATCTGTCTAATCTCATAACCAACGCTAGATGATAGTAAAGAAACTCAGCGATGTGTCCGGCGGTGCATTTCCCGGTGCCAGGTATAATGAAATGAAGGTAGCGGCGGGTGTGGCTCAGCTAATGGCGATGGAGAACGTGAGTGAGGCATTGCGTCACAGTGTGGAGATTCTTCATCACTTCAGTCTCGATGCATCGGCAGAGATTGAGCGTTATCTTAAAGACCGTTCTCAGACTTATGGAAATACAAAAACAACCCGTTTTCAGTTCCATGTGTCGGCATCGGTCAAGGGAAGAGTGATGTCTCCGGAGGAATTGACCGATTTCGCCCGTGAGCTGATGGATGGCATGGGCTATGCCCGACAGCCGTATTTCGTTTATGCGCATCATGACACCGGAAACAATCACGTCCACATACTGTCAACACGGATAAAGCCTAACGGCTTCCCGATTTCCGACCATCAGGACAGGCGTAGGCTTAACGAGTGTGCCAACCGGATTCTTGCATCCGACATCAGTAAAGACATCGACCATATATTCAGCTACGATTATGAGACCGAGGGGCAGTTCGCTAATATCGTAACGGCTCACGGCTATAGGATGGAGAAGTCGCTCAATGGCTACCGCCTTTTCAAATGCGGAGGCAATGCCGGGAATATCCCCATCGGCGACATTTTCAACCGAATTACTAAGAACAGTGCCCGGCGCAAGGAGCGTGCGAGACAGCTTCGTGCCATTATCCGTAAATACAAGTCGGAGATAGCCGGAGGAAAATGTCATAATGTCGAAAATGTCAAAGTGTCAGAAGGTGGAAAGAAAAAGCCGATTCGCACAAAATTCAATTCCGATATAAAGAAAATTCTTGACAGCAGCGGTCAGCCGTTGGATAAGGAGACGCAGGATAAGATACAACAGCTGCTCGATACGCTGAAAACCCGCTTCGGCATCGACATCTGTTTTCAGAAAGACAGAAACGGACAAGTCCGGGGTTACGGCATTGTTGACCATGCCGGGAAGATAGCCTTTGACGGTAACAAGGTGATGAAGCTTTCCGAACTGATTGACTTCACCCTGCAACAAGAACGCCAGTCTTCTCCGCTTGACGTTTACCGCACTCTTTTCACTGTCGAGATCTGCAGGGAGGGCTTAAACGACTATATACGAATCCACACGAAAGATGGTGAAACATATCAAAAGGGCATATCCATGCGGCAGTATTCCTGGTATCATGGAGTGAAGCCGGAAGAACGCGAGGATGTTGGCTATATGATAGCCGCCACGATGTTGTCTGAAGAGATACTTGCTACCTATCTGAAACAAAATCCAATCAATAATCGCGAAGAATCAATAAAATCAGTGGCAGTAATCAGGCACCGCAACGGAGGGTATGCATTGAGAATCACAATGGCTGACGGCTTCTCAACATCAATCAATACCATGACCCAAGAAGAAATCAACCGTTATCGAGCAATGCCACCATCAGAACAGCAGGAGTATCTCCGTAAACTTGCGATCGCATATTTCACCCATGAGGATGCCCGAACCATTACCCGCAGAATCAAGGAGCAGACATTGGCTCAGACAGGCACAAAAGTGCTAGCAAACCGCACACAGGACTATCCGGAGCAGATAACGAGGATATTTGCCATGAATCTATCAGCAGCCATTTCTTCCCTCAACGTCAACACAGCTCACGGCATGAATCGTGAATGGGAGGTTGGTCGACGCTCCCGATATGATGCCATCGACAACAAGCAATCCGGCACACAACTTTCAATGTAGAAGATACCAGCCCGTATAACGATAGTGACTATTCCAGTCCGCCACGCGGATAGTCACTATATTTTTATGGGAAATTTAATGTGGAGTGAATTGGAGTTAAAGTTAAACGGATTCTTTTAAGAACATTTAATCAAGCCGATTTAAGGTGATTTATAGATGTTTAGATAGTGACTATTGTAGTGACTATGGGCGATAGGGACTAAAAGAAAAATCGCCAACTCTTTTGGAATTAGCGATTTAACTTTCTTGGAGGTGGTGCCACCAGCACCATTTTTAGTGGATTGAAATGAATTGTAACAAATCGCCTTAGACACTAATACCCTATGTTTCAACGTTATTAAACTGAATTGAATTTATTTTCAGGTGTTAATATTCAAGATTTATAGGTAACTTTATAGGTAACTTTTCAAAAGTTCACTATCTTTGCAGTCGGGGAATCGAACTGATGATGATTCCGACTTTGAGGCATTAAAGTTACCTATAGAATTACCAATAAAATTATATGTTATGGCAAAGACTCTCTCCAGATTCTATCTCCTTAAAAAGGATGAGAACAAGGATAAGGCAACCCTTTTTGTGAGGGTACAAGACCCCATACGCAAAATTGATGTCCAGTTTACAACGCGGCTCCGAGTGTCGGTGCCGGAGTGGAAGGTGGCGGTGTCGAACGAGGACGCATTGGCACGTCATCGCAAGGAGCACCCGAAACTGCATGACAAACTCGGCAGAATCGAGGTAATGCTCAAGCGTGAGATGGAGGCACCAGAATTTGACCGCGAAAAAGTCAAGCAGGAGATAATGGCTATCGCCGACCCGGAGAAATCGGAAATTGTGCGCCGTCAGCAGGAAGCCGAAACGATTGCAAAAGAAAAAGAAGAACGCCAACAATGGGAAGAAGCGGAAAAAGCTCGCATTGCCGCTGAAATTGAACGTGCGAATATCTGGAATTTCCTTGACTGTTTTGTCGATGAGATAAAATCCGGCAAACGACTAAATGGCAACAATCGTTACACAGCCGGGAGCTGTAAGGCATGGAGCAGTTTCCGAAAACTCTATAACGGATTTGACCCGCTCCACAAACTGACATGGGCTGATGTTGACCGCGCATTGGTAACGAAGTTTCTGGATCACCTTCAGAAACTCGACTACATGGGCAGCTCTGTCAATAAATATCTCGTATCATTCCGCGCTATGGTCGGCTACGCATACGAGGACGGATTGCACAACAATGACCGCGCATTATGCTGTTTCTCCAAACGTAAAGTCGAAGAAAACGACAAGGCGGCTGAAATCTATCTTACCGAAACCGAGTTGCAGGCATTGGCGGAAATGGAGCTGACAGGGCTCAAAGACCAAGTGCGGGATATTTTTCTCGTTGGTTGCTACACCTGTCAACGCGTCAGCGACTACAACAATATCCAGCCGGAGGACTTTACAACAACAGCGAAAGGTACGCCGATTATCCGTCTTGTCCAGCAAAAGACCCGCAACGAGGTCAAGATTCCTATAATGAATCCCAACCTCGAAGCCATCTGCAAGAAATACGACTATCATCTGCCTTCGGTGGTTGACCAGATTCTGAACCGCTATATTAAGGATATACTGAAAGACCTCTCAGAGAACGTGCCGATGCTTACTGTCAAGGTGCCGACCAAGCTCACGATGAAGCAGAAAGAGAAGGAGAAGGCCGGAGAACTGACGGTAGAACGCAACGACAAAGGGGAAGTTATGATGCCGCGCTATGACTGTGTGACAACCCACACCGCACGACGCAGTGGCATTACCAATATGTACCTGTCCCACAAGTTCACCATTGTACAGATGATGCACGTCAGCGGCCACAAGACGCAAAAGACGTTCATGGACTACATCAAGCTCTCATCAGATGAAATCGCCGATGAGATAGATGCAATCGTCAACGGTGCAAAAGAAGAAGTGTTCTAACAAACGGTATAAATAATACATTGAATATGGATAAATTAGACTTTATTAAGCTATTGGAAAATACTACAATTCCAGAAGGGTGTACTGATACTGCTAAATACTTACAGCCTATTGCCAATGTTTTAATGGAAATCATGCCGCCTCTATTATTTCGCTTTCGCACAATAAACGAATATTCTCTTAGCGCATTGGATAAAGATTTAATTTTTTGCTCTCGTGCCAAAGATTTCAACGACCCATACGACAGCTTATTAACTGCCCAAAGTTTAGAAACAATTCTAAATACCGATCCCAAGAGTCAGTTTTCTTTAATGAGTGTGTTTCGTCAATTACTCATAGAAGGATATGAGATTCCGGAACATATCAGAGATGTATTTCCATCAGACTTATTGAAGAATCTGGTTGCATCTCTAAGAGAGAAGTCTAATGACAGCACAGATATTAACGATATGGATAAATTTACGCAAATAGTAAATGAACTAAAGAAGCGAGTGAACTTTTTTGAGGTGGAACTACGTAATAGCAATTCATTTGCTTGCTTCAGCGAAGCCATTTCATCTATAACAATGTGGGGGCATTATGCGGATTATCATAAGGGTTTCGCTCTTTCTTATGATATGAAACCTCTTATAAGTAGTCCATCAAGAAATATTATGGTAATGCCAGTAATATATTCATCCGTAAGATTTGATGCAACCAATCTGTTAGCCTCATGCTTAGGCAAAAATGTCGGAATACCAGTGAAAAGATTAGATATGCTTGACTCAATTAAGTCTTCACTCTACAAATCTCCTGATTGGGAATATGAAAAAGAATGGCGTTTAATCAACACAAACAACATGCTTGATTCGCATCCGTACTTAAAGTATGCTCCAGTAGGAATTTATTACGGCGCCCAGATTTCCGATATTAACAAAAAGATATTACATAGAATCGCATTTGAAAAAGGTTTGGCTGAATTTGAAATGTATATTGATAAAAGTTCATCTGACTACAAGATGAAAATTAGACCATTGCCTTTCAAATAGCAATATATCTCAATCATATTAAGCTATCTTATGTCAGACTCTTGCGCGTTGCGTAAGTCTGGTTCTAATGAATTGGGTTGAAATATTTTTTCTTCTCACCAGTCCACCACATATACAGTTAGGTTTGGTTTATCGGGTATATATAAGGCCCGAACCAAACTAATCCGGCTTCTAACATCCATGACGGCGCCAAATATGTATAAAAACTATTAGATTTGGCTGCGTGACGTAAGTAAAAATCGTTGTTGCACCCTGAATAATGAGTTAGATTGCATCAGGGGCTACTTACATCGTATAGCCAAATATGGTGCAAAAATATGTGATTTGGCTGTGTGATGTAATCAAAATTTCGTATCTTTGTAGTCTAAATTATACCTTATATGCTGATCGGAAGAGAGAAAGAGATACAGGAACTTCGACAGGCCTACGATTCAGACGAGTCTAAGTTTGTCGCTATATTCGGACGCCGTAGAATTGGTAAGACCTATCTGGTCAGGGAGGTCTTTCAAGATAACTTTGCATTTACTTATTCCGGAATGGCGCAAGCTTCTACAAAGGAGCAGTTGCAACGATTCTATTTAACTCTAAAGAGTCAAGGATTCAAGGGAGGGGCATACCCGAATAACTGGATTGAGGCATTCTACATGTTAGAGCAGTATCTTGAAGGATTACCAGAAGGGAAAAAAGTGGTGTTTTTGGATGAATTACCGTGGATGGATGGTCCAAAATCAAGCTTTATGCCTGCTTTTGAGAACTTTTGGAATGCCTGGGCTTCAGCGCGAAAAGATATTCTTCTTATAGTGTGTGGGTCTGCAACATCATGGATGGTGAAGAAGATACTCAAAAACAGAGGGGGACTGCATAATCGTCTGAATAATCAGATACACCTTCAGCCGTTTAATCTGCATGAGTGCGAATTATATGCAAAGAGCATCAATTTGCCTCTGGAACGGCAAGAGATAATGGAGGCATATATGGTGTTTGGTGGTATTCCCTTCTATTGGTCACTTCTGAACAAGTCACTCAGTCTTCCACAGAACATTGACACATTATTTTTTGGGAGAACGCCTAAATTGGGGAATGAATTTAAGGAATTATACTCATCACTTTTTAAGCAGTCGGAGCCGTATCTGGATATAATAACAGCCTTGGCTAAAAAGAAGATTGGAATGACACGTGAAGAGATAATTACTAATGCCAATCTCGCCACAAACGGTCAACTTACTAAATATCTGGAAGATTTAGAAAATTGTGGATTTATCCGACGTTATCAGGCCATTGGCTCTAAGACAAAGAATGCCCTCTATCAGCTTATTGATAATTTCACGCTCTTCTATTTCAAATTTATGGAAGGCAAGAAGAATACGGATGCTAATTACTGGTCTAAAATACAGATGGCATCTATCTTTAATACATGGTGTGGTCTCGCGTTTGAGAGGATATGTCTCTTACACTCAGAACAGATAAAGAAGGCTCTTGGAATAAGTGGGGTTATCACTACCGAATACTCATGGCGCACAGCTGCCACTGATGAACATTCCGGGGCACAGATTGACCTGTTGATTGACCGCAGCGATAAGGCAATAAACCTTTGTGAAATAAAATATTCCGACGGACCATATACGATTGACAAGAAATATATGGAGAATATACGCAACAAGGCAACTCTGTTCCGTCAGTTGACAAAGACCCGCAAAGGGATCGCCCTGACAATGATAACAAGTTATGGACTTGTGAAGAACTCCTATTCGATGAATAATATTCATTCGCAAATCACAGCCGATGACTTGTTTATGGACGCATAAATTACAGATACAATCATAAGAAAAGATGAATCAAATTGATAGAGATTTTGAACAGCGTGTCAAGGTCGCAGACGCTGTCAAGAAATACAATGAGAATCCTACGCCGGAAAACTTCTCCAAATTTTTGATAGAGTTTGCAAAACTTGGTATCGTCAGGTCAAATAATACCGATGAAGAAAAGAAGGTTGCTAAAGAATGGGCTGATTTAACTTATGAATTATTTGCGTCTAAGGATTACGATAAAGCGAAAACAATTCTTGCTAAATTGATGTCTGATGTAGATGCCCTTATTGAGAAAACATCAATACAACAAGGCTAATCCGTAATAGGTGTGATCAACACGATAATAATTCATTAACTTGCTGAATATTTGTTTTTACAAGTTTGTAAAACAGATTTGAGTTTCAAACGTGTTAAGCCTCATCAATCCTCTTTAAGTATGCCAAAACTCCAATAAGACTTTTCTGTGCTCTATCATCATTTTTTAGCCGCATGACAATTTTATTATAGCCTGGTTGATGCCGAAGTTTGTTATTATGAACAACGACTCCCGTCACAACAGGATTCTTAGTTTTATAAAATGTTTTATCGTGACTAATCTTAAAACCGTTATCCATAAGTATTTTCAAAAAACTAGGTATTAAATATTTAAAATCTTGGGATGAAGAAAGGGTCATATCATCTACATAAATAGTAAACTTGATTTTGTGCTTTATAGCTAAATCTGAAATTATTTGACCAGTAGGTTGAAAAACCAGATTAGCAATTAGTGTAGATGTGGGTATGCCCTGTGGAACCTGTCCATTACGTGTAATAAGACGTGTTATAATCCTTGCAATATCAGGTGTAAAGTTGAGGGTTATGAGTGTAGAATATACGCGTTTATGAGAAATTGACGGAAAGAACGATTTTAGGTCCGTCGTGAAGACATATTTATTTCCCTGATGAAAACGAGCATTTAGAATATTATTCTTACCTTTAATACCTCCAAAAAAGAAATCGGGAAATGAAATATTAGACGACAAAAATTTATATATCCGAGATTGTATATTTTTTAAATCTCCTTTTGAAGAATTTATTGTTCGTTTTTTTATATTGCCATTTCCATCTAATTTCGGTTTGCCTGTTAGCTTATCTATCTTAACTTTATCAAATGAGTAGTAGAACTCATCTAAGTGTGTCAAAATATAGTCAAGCCTTTCTGAGCTAACCTTTAAAATATGTAGTAGATGACGTTTGTTTTTAATCATAGAAAGAATTTAGAGAGCAGATCAGTTGAGCACCCATTCCCAAATGAGCTTTATCCAAGGTTTTATTTGGTCATATGCGGATTTTACAACCACAAGACCTTTCGTTATAGACTTTATGAATCCTGTCAATGCAACAATCCATTTAGTCCATTCCTTCACCTTTGAGGTACTCTTACTAACCGCGGAGGAACAATGGAGGGATTTCCGATTAGCCTTCGTCCCTCTGTTTGAAGGCTTTTTTTATTTTTTGCCATAGTTGAAAAATTTTAGTAGTGACGACATTGTCACGTGCCAAAACCAACATCGGTACATGCTAAAACTAACTATAAGCATTGTCTCCATTGCTCTCTAAATTTCACGTGCCATAAAATGACATAGAGGATACAACCATAAAGCACAATAACCAATAATACAATAAGGGTAAAGTGCAAGCAACACTACAACTATAACCCCAAAGGCTAGTAAAGTTGAGTCATGCGGCTTGAGGTCTTTTGTCTCCCCGGTAAACCCGGATAGGGTGCGAATCTAATCGCTTCAATTTTTAGCTTCGTTTTAGCTCTAAAAGCCTTCTCAGTATTTCAATGTACTAATACGATTGCAAAGTTAACATTTTTTTAGGTCTTACCAAAATAAAAATTGAATGTTGACTCCAGAGAACAAGAGAGTAGTATGGCAGTTAATAATGATTTGTGTTGCAAAGTTACGCCATATGTCTAGACTCACACAATTTTTTCTTTTCACCAGCCCACATATATAGTTAGGTTTAGTTTAGTCGGGCATATATAAAGCCCGAACCAAACCAAACTGATTTATCGCTGTGGCGTAGTAAGGGGGCAATGGTCATAATGACTGGGGAAAAGAAACTGTATTATCCGCATTATTTATGGTGGTAGCCGTGGAGATGCGGATTTTTCTTGCCCGATTATCACTGGGTTACGAAAATTTGTTGTAACTTTGCATATGGTAGATAACCGACTCTTTGATAAGCATTGCGCCAAGATCATAGGCATTGCGCGTCACCGTCTTTCCACCGACGGCGACGGCGTGACAACGC
>Ga0137298_11031_pt1 | contig 17479 bp, 16 predicted proteins | sample RamsorincwithD2O_2_FD_97182 | JGI IMG/M metagenome (GOLD analysis project Ga0137298, IMG submission 97182) | Mouse cecal microbial communities from Vienna, Austria - Glucosamine amended with D2O | ecosystem: Host-associated > Mammals > Digestive system > Large intestine > Cecum | place: Austria...
AGGAATAAATGCAAAACATAAAAATAAAAACAACCAGTCTGCCTTACATATTGCATCAAATTTTGGTCTTTATAATACAGTAAACAGGCTTTTAAAAACAGGACTTCCTGTTAACGACAGAGATAATGGCGGCAATACTCCATTAATGTATGCAGCTGCTTCGCCAAATACTTATGTTACTGACTTATTAATAGATAATGGTGCAAAACTAGAAGACAGAAACAGTGACGGAGAAACACCGCTTCTTATAGCTGCAAGAGCAGGCAACACAAAAACAGTTGATAATTTAATGAAAAAAGGTGCAAATCCATCCGTAGTTGATAATAAAGGCAATGGTGCAGTTATGAAAGCTGCTGTAGAAAATAATAAATATACTCTGCAAAATCTTTTATCAAAAGGGTTAAACCCTGATTTAAAAAACAGGAAAGGTTATACTCCGCTTATGATGACAGTGCAGCAGGGAAATACTGATATTACAAATGACCTTTTGAAAGCAGGTGCAGATATTAATGCAAAAGACCCTATAGGTAATACTCCACTTATGACTGCCACATTATCTGGGGATACTCCAATGGTGAGAGAGCTTTTAAAACATAAACCGAATATTCAAGTTAAAAATAAAGAAGATAAAAATGCTTTTGATTTAGCACGCGATAACGGATTTGCTCAACTTCAAAGAATACTGGGGCAGAATATGAAAACTTTTGATGATGCCTCTATTGCATTATTTGATAAAGCTGCAAAAAATGATACAGACGGTGCAGTTTATGCTATAAAAATGGGAGCAAATCCAAATGCAAGGGATAAAAACACAGGAAATACTCCACTTTTTACAGCTGTTGCAAATAACTACCTTTACTTAACTCAAAGTTTAATTGCAAACGGTGCTGATGTAAATATTAGAAATAATCTTGGCAATATACCATTAATTATTGCAGTTACTTCTGCAGATACTGCTATGGTTGATACACTAATAAAAGCAAAATCAGATGTAAATGCTGCAAATAAAAATGGAGATACTGCTCTTATATGGGCAACTAAATTAAAAAATATTGATATGGTCCGTCTGCTTTTAACTGCTGGAGCTGACCCAAACAAAAAAAATAATGACGGAGTTTCCCCTTATTTAATAGCATATAATGAAAACTCTGATGATATTTTAGGGCTTTTACAGGCAGCAGGCGGCTATAAATAAAACATCTAAACTAAATAGTTCTGCTCTAAATAAAGGGAGCAGAACATATTTTTGAATCTATTTTTTATTTCTTTATTATCAATAATTTATATTTAATAACTTTATTTTTTTTGCTTGCTTTTATATTTTTATGATTACAAATTAAAAAACTTATGCTATTGTATTTAACATACTTAAAAAAGGAGTATGTTACATTGTTTAACAGATTATTTAATTTCAGAGCAAAACGGTTGGGACATATTTCAATAAAAGCTAAAATGTGCGTTTTACCACTTGTCTCTTATGATGATAAAACAGAAACTCTTGATTATGGTCAGTGCTTTACCATTGATGTTATAAGTATGTCTTTAAACTCTATGACTGTCCGCCATAATGATGTGCTAAAAAAAGGTAATATTTTAGAATTTAGAACAAAACATGCACTTGAAGGTAAAGAGTGCCTTAAATGTATGAATTTTCAAACACTGCCTGAAACTCCATCTTTCAGCTCTTTTATAGGTAAAGTAATATGGCGAAGCAGTGGAGAAGCTGGCATTAATATTATTATGATGAGAGAGCAGGATAAAACTGCTATCTTAAAAATGATGGCAAACAAATCAAAAAAATAATTTATACTATCCTACACTCTTCATAACAAATGAAAGCACAAGCATAATAAATAATACTGCCCCCATAAGTGCTGCTTTATATCTTGCTTTTAACATACAGCCTGTTATAAAAAGCAGTGTCCATATAAATGGAGAAATACATACAATAATCGCAGAAATAAAAAACAACTGTTCACTTTTAGCAGATATAAACTTTATATCAAAATATTCAAATATATTTATACAAAAAGAAAACAGTATCATAAAAAGTATGAAATAAAACATATATTTCATACAAAGTGCTATAATATTTCTTACATCAGTCAAGCAAACTCACTCCCTCATAAAGCATTTGAAAAGCTACTAATAAAAGCAGAGCTATCAAAAGATATGATACTTTCTTATCTGTTATTTTAGAAAAATAGCGCATACTTATTGTTGTGCCTGCATATATACCTAATATTATAGAGCATACAACTTTTACATCAACATATCCTGCCTGCATATATACAATACTGCCTGCTGCTGCAGTAAAACCTATTATAAAAGAGCTTGTTGCAGTTGCAGCTTTTATTGGTATATCTGAAATTAAGTTCATTCCGGGTATAATCATCGCACCACCACCTGCACCGCTTAAACCTGAAAATACCCCAGAAAAAACACTGAATAAAAAGTTATATCCTGTTTTTACAGGGTTGTATTTAACAATATCCCCTGTTGCTTTGTCTTTATATTCACCATAAAAAAAACTTTTATTTTTAATATCTGCAATGCTGTGATTTTTAGAGCCTTTTTTCATTTTAATATATGTAAGATATGCCATAATAAACTGGATAACTCCAAGTATTATCATAACTGCACTTTGTGGAAGATGAACTGCCGTTTTACTGCCTATTAAAGCACCTGCAACTGATGCAATAGACAATGCTATGCCTAAATTTAAGTTTGTTGCACCTGTTTTTAAATAAACTGCTGATGTGGACATACTGTTTGCTGTAATTACTACAAGTGAAACTGCAATGGCATTATGCACAGGCATATCAAACAAAAAAGTAAGAACAGGCACCATAACTATGCCGCCGCCTATTCCTAAAATAGCACCTAATATACCAACAATAACCCCAAGCAGTAGTAAAAGAAATGTTGTAATCATTTTATTTATTCTCTGACTGCAATATTGTTACAATAGCTGTGTTAAATATATACATATAAGAATATCCTCTTTATACATTTTGATAAATCATTCATTAGATATACCTTTTTTATACCTATTCCCCTTTTGATTTGCATTTTTCATAATAGTAAGCAGCAAGCCTTTTAAGTGTAGGCATATAACTTTTTATATTAAACAAAAATTTTTTGCTAATATCAAGCTGTTTTTTGTTTCCTGCATTTTTCTATATGTCATAAATTTTTTTAAAAAAGAATAGCTGATAATGTTATTTTTTCTTGATAAATTATTTTCTTAATATATAATCATAGCTTATGAAAAAAATAGTATTTATGGGGACACCTGATATTGCAGTCCCATCATTAAAAGCATTAGTTGAAAATGGATTTGATATTCCATTAGTAATTACTCAGCCAGATAAACCAAAAGGCAGAGGACAGGCAGTGCAGTTCCCACCTGTAAAAGAGTATGCATTAACTGCTGGTTTAGAAGTATATCAGCCTGAAAAAATCAAGAATAATACTGAAGTTATGGAGAAACTTAAAAGTATATCACCAGATTTTTTTGCTGTTGTAGCTTATGGAAAAATACTGCCGCAGGTTGTGCTTGATATTCCTAAAACTGCTCCAATTAATGTGCATTTTTCACTTCTTCCAAAATACAGAGGTCCTGCTCCTGTAAACTGGGCAATTATGAATGGGGAAGAAGAAACTGGTGTTGATACTATGCTTATGGATGCAGGTATGGATACTGGTGATATTCTTTTAACTGCGAAAACTCACATACTTAAAAAAAATGCAGGGGAGCTTGCAGATGAACTTGCAGTTACTGGTGCAGAACTTCTTATAAAAACATTAAATGAATTTGACAGCATTATACCAGTTAAACAGGATAATAACAAAGCTGTAAAAGCACCTATGATGAGTAAAGAAATGGGGCTTATTGACTGGTCAAATAATGCAGTAAATATAGAGAGAATGGTTAGAGCATTCACTCCATGGCCTGCAAGCTATTCTATGCTTGATAATAAAAAAGTAAAAATATTTAAAAGCGAAGTTGCTGAAATATGCCATAATGCAGTTGCAGGCACTGTTATAGATATAGAAAAAGACAGCTTTACTATTGCATGCGGAAATAATGCTTTAAAAATATTTGAGCTGCAGCTTGAAGGGAAAAAAAGAATGGATACTAAAAGCTTTTTAGCTGGTTATAAGTTAGAAAAAGGCAGTGTATTAGGTTAAGATAATTATATCTTACTGAGCCTGAAAGGCAAAGTATCTAAAAAGATAATTTAAATATATTATGTGCTGCTGAAAAATATATAATTTAGATTTTTGCCTTTAAAATCAGGCTCTAAATAACTGCAATAAAAATTTTAGTTAAACTATATGCTGTTTTTAGCACAAGCAAAAAATCTAAAATATTAATGCTTAAATAAATAATCTTTTGTTACTGCATTAATATTTAACATTATCATTATTTTATATTTTTGTAAAAATTATGTATGATATATGAAATAATATTGCATATAAAGTTTTATTCAATATATTTCTAGCTATATCAGAAGTGGCTTACACTTATGAATATATTAAACTATGTAAAGGAAATAAAATGACAACAGTAAACACTTTAAAAACAGTTTTTTTAATTACCTTAATGACTGTATTATTAGTATTTATAGGTAATCTGATTGGTGGCAGAACAGGTATGATTATAGCACTTGTTTTTGCAGTAGGTATGAATTTTTTCTCATACTGGTTTAGTGATAAAATTGTCCTTAAAATGTATAAAGCTGAAGAAGTAAATGAAGCATCTAATCCTAGATTATACAGAATAGTCAGAAATCTTGCTACTCGTGCAGGACTTCCTATGCCAAAAGTATACATTATTATGAACGGCACACCTAATGCATTTGCCACAGGCAGAAACAAAAACCATGCAGCAGTTGCTGTTACAAATACATTAATGAATATGCTGGATGATGATGAACTAGCTGGTGTTATAGGTCATGAACTTGCTCATATTTATGGTAAAGATATTTTAATAGGCACTATTGTTGCAATGATGGCAGGGACAATTATGACTATTGTTGATATTTTCCAATGGTCTATGATATTAGGCGGTGGAAATAGTGATAATGAAGACGGTAACCCACTTGGCTTTATAGGCTCTATTGCTATGATAATACTTGCTCCACTTGCAGCAACATTAATACAAATGGCAGTTTCCCGCTCAAGAGAATATATTGCAGACCAGCGTGGAGCAGAGTTCTGTGGTAACCCTAAAGCACTTGCATCTGCTTTACATAAAATAGCATACGGAATAGAAATGCATCCAATGGCAGAAGCTAAACCAGCAACTGCACACATGTTTATTGCAAATCCATTTGCCGGACAGAAAATGATGAGCTTATTTTCTACTCACCCACCAATAGATGATAGAATAAATAAACTTGTTACTATGGCAAATTCCAGAAGCGGCAGAGCATACTAATTTATAAATAAAAACTTAATCAGCGGGCTTAAAAAACCCGCTTTTTTTATATATTATTCTAATGTTGGACTTACTAAAAATTTGGTATGGCAGTCATTTTAAGCCTGATTTTCAAGGCAAAAAATCTAAATTATATATAACAGCAGTGTATAATATATTTAAATTATATGTTATTTATAATAATACTTGAAGATTATAAGTATCTTATTTATATTATTTTTATGCATTTAATGGAAAATGATATGAAAAAATTATTTGTTATGCTGCTTTTTCTAATATTACCTGGCTGTGCTGATGATGAAGTAAATAATTCCGCTGCTACCCCTATTGTTTCAGAAAATCCACTTGTATTAGGTATTAATCAGGTAAATTATAACAAAAGTAAAACTTTTAATACTCTTATTTATCATGTGCAGGCAAATGCTGATGATAATGATTATATAATAAAAAACAGTTACAGTATTTTTGCAAATGAAAAGCATGTGCAGTATATAAAACCAGCACACCATATTCTTCCTAAAACATTTGATGTGGGAAACAGTATAAAAGAAAAGATAAATGACATTAATAAGAATTTACAGCAGTTTACTTATGATAATAACATTATGCCAATAAATCAAAACAGCAGCATTTTAAAGCGAACTATACCACAGATTATAAAAATTGGAACAAAATGGGAGAATATTAACCTTTTAAATGTAAATAATAACACATTTTCTACAATTAATGCAACTTGTATAGCTGTATCTAAATATGCCTATTTTTTCCTGCAGGATGGACTTAGTAATTTAACTGATGAGCAAATTAATGCAGTTACAACTGCTTTTGATAAAGATTATGCTATAATACACAAATATTATGGAGAAGAAACAGATACTGATGGCAATGGAAAAGTTTCATTTTTAATTGCAGATTTTCCACAATATTTATTAGGCTTTTTCTATACTGCTGATAAATACAGGTTAAAAGATTTACCTGATAATATTAAATCTAACGAAGCAGATGTGCTTTATGTAAACCATTATTATTTCAGAGATAATAACTGGGTAGATAATGAGATTAATTTAAAAGCTACTTTTATACATGAATTTCAGCACATGGTGCTTTTTGACAGCAGAAGCAGACATAATTTGAACCCTAACCTTAATACATGGCTGAATGAAGGGCTTTCTATGCTTTCAGAATATTATGGCGGATATGCTGCACCACATTACCGCTATATAAGCAGCTATTTTGATAAAAAACAGGGTATATCATTAATAACTAATAATTCATCACAAGATTACGGCTTAAGCTGTCTTTTTATGAGATATTTGCAAATAAGATTTGGTGATGATGTTATTAAAAAAATATATTTATCCAAATATACTGGAATGAAAGCTGTAGAAGAAGCAGTGAATATGAATTTTAATGAACTGTTTTTAGATTTTACAAAAATGATTTTAGTTACCGGCAGAAATATAACAACAGATACAAGATATAATATAAAAGAATTTAATTATCCAGAAGACAGTGACGGTTATAATAAAAACGGCTTTAATCTTGCTTCACTTATTGATGAAGTTTATTCATATAACAGGCAGGACAGTCACTTTATTACATATTCAGGCTATAATAATAAACAGATTAGTATGTATGGATTTGTAATAACTAAATGGAATGGTAATATTGATAATATTACATTATCAGGCAGTGACGGTATTGCAGGAATGTATGCTGCATGGTAAATGATAAACATGCCAAAAAATTATGCATTTGACAAACTATACAAAATATATGATAATAAAGAAAAAATAATGGAGAAAGATATGAAAGTTAATAAAGAATGGCTTGAAGTTTATAATAAAAAGAAATCTATAATGTGTCCAGAAAACTCTCTTGAAAAATATTTCACAGATAGAAAAATAGCAGGCTGCAAAATAGATACTTTGGAGCTTGGAAATATAAAAATAACTTCCGGCGAAATTGTTGCCTGCGACCCAACTGCATGCCTTGATAATGGAGTAAGCCCGTTTTTTGATACTTTTCCAAAGGGAGAGTTCCCTGTTACTGCATCAATAGTAGTTGATGAAGAAGAAGAGATGGCAAGCCCTATTGCTCTTGTCCGCATAAAATTTACAGACAATGTCCCTGTTTCATATAGAGAAGCATTATATGGTGATGAAGATTTGTCAGAAATAGAAAATCAAGGTGACTTTTTTGGTATAATAGTTGACACTGGTCTTGCCTGTTTTATTGACAGGGATGGTTATAATGTATTAGCAGAAGAGCTTACAAAAAGAGAAGAAGCTGATGAAGATTTTGATGCTTATACAGATATTTATTCCATTGAGCTTGAAAAAAGTGCAAAAAAGCATCCAAAATATCAGTATCCAGATGGCGACTGGGTAAATTATAGTATAAACGAAAAAAATAATGCAGTGCTTTTTTCTTCCCCTTATGGCGAAGGCTACTATCCTGTATATGTGGCAGAAGATAAAGACGGAAATATATGCCAGCTTGTAATTCAGTTTATTGATGTAGAACTTAGCGATGACGAAGATGATGAATAGTTAAATATATTTTATACAGTATAATATACATCTGCTTATATCCCTTGCTATCATATATCAGGGGATATTTTTTTTATGCAGAATGCAGATAAAATATATGACTTATCCAAAAATTTTGTCATATAAGTCATTTTGAGCCTGCTTTTACAGGCGAAAAATCTAAATTATATATATTGCAGTAATGTGTAATATATTTAAAATATCTATCATTTTTAGATACTTCGCCTTTGGCTCAGCATGACAGGGGGGGGGAGAGCAGGCTCAAAATGGCTGTAAAATGAAGGTTATATACATAAAAAAAATCATATAAAATATACTGCTTAAAAAATAAGCAGCATGGTAAAGGGCTTGTTAAATCAGAAAAAACAATCTTTATCAACAGAAGTTATCCACAGCTTAACCACAATATAATTTTAAAAAAAAGCTTGACAAAAGATTTGCCTTATATATCAATACTTTTCTATAAACTATTGATATATAATGATAAAAATATATATCCTTGAATTATCAATAGTTTCAACAAGTATTACAGCAAAAAGTTATCCACAGGTTATCCACAAAAAAATATAAGCAAATGTAACAGCAGTTCATTAGCTTTTATTTATAAATATTTAATAATAAATATAAAAGAATAAAATTATTTACTTAATTTTTATTGCATTTTGCCGAAAATAATATATTATGGCTTTATATGGTAAAGATTAGAGAATATAAAAGCAGAAAAGCTGCAGATAGTGCATCATCATATTTAATGTCAAAAGGTATTCCTGCAGTAATTAAAGGATATGTAGTCGTTCCAAAGGCTTTAGAACATTTAAAAGACAGCATGGTAGAGTTAACTGTGCCAGAGCATTTATTTGATAAAGCAGCAGCATACTTATCTGAATATGAAAGCAGAATTGAAAATAACCACAAAAAATAACTGGAGGTTATATGAGAAAAAAGATATTATTAGTCGCAGCATTTATTTTAATCTCAATGATACTTTCCTGTTCCAACACATCAGTTGGTAAAAGCAAGTTTTCACCTTATTATTTTTATACAGATACAAACAAATATTTATTTGAAATCAGCCGCTATGAATTAAGCAAGCTGGTTACATTTGACAGGCTTACATATAAAGGCTCATATCTAGATAACAGAGCAATGACTAAAGAAGACTTAGAAAATATAAAAGATAATAGAAATGTAAGCAATATACCATCTATTGTAGTGCCGCAGGTAGGCTTTACCACTGAAAGCCTTAATATGCGTCTTTATCCTACACACCATACAATACACAGGGGTAATGAAAAATTTGATTCTAATCAGTATACAAGAATAAGTGCCTTTGCACCAGTGTTTGTGCTGCATAAATCAAAAGACAAAGAATTTTACTATATTATGACAGAGTTTATGCGTGGCTGGGTGCCTGTTTCAAAAATTAAAATATATTCTCAGGTTGCTTTTTCTGGTATTCAGCAGATGCCTTTTATAAGAGTAATAAAAGATAATATAACAATAGGCAGTGTGAAATATGGTATTGGTGATAAAGTGCCGCTTCTTTCTCAGGATGATGATAAAGCAGTAGTTTTAACTCCTGATGGCAGCTATACAGCAGTATTAAAAGACGGCTCATTTGTTATAGGCAATGCAGTATATGATGAAGAACTAATGAAATCTATGGCAGAAAGCCAGCTTAATAATCCTTATGACTGGGGCGGAAAAGCAGGGTTTAGAGACTGCTCTGCTTATGTTCGTGACTTATGGCGTGTTTTTGGTGCAGATATTCCAAGAAGTTCAGGGCTGCAAAAACTTGTAGGCAAAAAACTAATAGATGCTCCAAAAAGTGAAGAAGAATTTTATGCAGTTCTTCGCAATGCTAAGCCATACAGAACATTAATATTTTTTAAAGGTCATGTGATAATGTATGGCGGCATGGAAAATGACGACTATATAATTTATCATGCAGTAAACAGCCTTGTAAATGATAAGGGTAAAAAAGTGCTGATTGCAAAGGTAGCAAAAAACAAACTTCGTGAAGAGCGATTTATAAATATATGGAAAAGGGTAATACGAGTATCAGAAATATCTCCACTTATTTCACCAGAGCTGCCAAAAGAGCCTGAACTAATTGAGATAACTAATATTATGGATAAAATCTCAAAAATAGGCTCTTATGAAAAAGAAATGGCAGAGCAAAATATACAAAATAAAATTAAAAAATAATATACAGGCTGACATTATACTGTGGTATAGTATTTATCAGAGTTATAATATTCAGCCTTTATTTTGTTTGCTTTTATTAAATTATCTATATGTTCTTTTATTTCGCTTTCACTTTTGCCAAAAACACCACTCATATCAAGCAAAGTGCATGGACGCATTTTAAGAAGTGCAGGTATTAAATCATCTAAATCAAGAGAAGCAGATGTTTTATATATATTTTTAAAGCCGCCTGTTACTTCTGCTGAAATATTGTGTTTTAAAAATAATTTTGCAGTTTCAAGTAAAAATTCATCACTTACAGGGCAGGCAGTGTTATATGCAGGTGGTCTGTGAATTGTTCCAATCTGCACTTTACTGCATTTAATGTTTTTTAATACTTTTATAAGACTTTCAATATGCTCTTTGCTGTCATTTACATTTTTGCAGAAAAGTATTTCTATAAAAAGTTTTCCATTATATTCTTTAGAAAATTTTTCAAGTCCTGCAATAATATTTACAGTATCAACAGATTTTTCTGGCAGATTAACTGCTTTAAATATATTGTCAATAACTGCATCCAGACTTGGAACAACTATATCAAACTTTAAAAGGCTCATAAACACTTCATTTATATGAATAGTTGTAGTATTTGTAAGAATTGCACAAGGTTTATTTGTAATTTCTTTAATGCCTGTAATAATATTATCAAGCTCAGAATTAAGTGTAGGCTCACCTGCACCTGTTACTGTGATAACATCGCATAAATCATCAAATTTATCAAAATTTTCTTTAAATTCTTTTAATATATCTTCAGCTTTATAATATGCCTTTCTCCGCATTGTAGTCGTTTTTGTCCTGCCTGCTTCACAGTAAAGGCAGTCAAGAGAGCATATTTTTGCAGGCACTATATTTATGCCTAATGACCTGCCTAGTCTTCTTGATGGTGCTGGACCAAATAAATATTTTAATTCACTCATATATCACCTTAAAAAGCAAAAACCTGCTTTAAACAGCAGGCAGTTTTATAATACAGGCTGCAGCTAAACTTGCAGACATATCTAAATGCTGTCAAAGTATAATATATTAAATATAATATTATGCAATAAAATAATACTTCTGAAATTAATAGTCAATAATCATAAAATACCTTTATTTAGAAAATTTCTTTTAAGTATTTTTATATACTGCCGATTAATCTATGTATGGAAAATAATGGTAAATTAGTAAATAAAATACTGAAAGATTTTTTAAAAGGTGAAGCAGAGACTACTGATATGCGTATAATATCTATACGCCATTTTTTATCTGCTCTAAATAATGCTGTTGATAAATATATTGCTGAAAACTATGACGAAAAAAACAGCGAAGACAAAAAGAAGCTTGCAGCAATGCTTGATGACATGGCAGAAATATACCGTAATGAGATTTCTGATTTGCTTGTAAAAAGAGGTAAGCTGCAGCATTATTTAGAAATATTTAATGATGAGTATAAACCAGATGCCAAAACTAATAAACAGTTTACAAAGGTAAAAGAAAGCCAGTCTAATTATATAAATTAAAACAGTTTTTTTATAAGCCGTAATCAGCTTTTACTGAATCAAACCATTCTTCAATAGACTGCTTTTCTGTGCCAAGTTGTTCAAATGCAGCTTTGTAGTCAAAATCTAAATCGTTTCTTGCATGCTGCTCTAAATCTTCACAAAGTTTTCTAAAATATTCAAAACCAAGATTAGCTGATGAGCCTTTTAATTTATGGCCTATTTTGTGGATAGCAGACCTGTCATCAGCTGCAACAGCTTCTGCAAATGCAGGAAATTCATCATTTACAGATGAAACAAATATACCAATAAGAGAAGCAATAATTGTTTCATCTATACCGCCCCCTAGAAACTCCACTATTTTTTTAATATCATATTTTAATTCATTCATAAATATTTTTTATCATTGTCAAATAAATTAATCAAGAAAAAAGTTAATGAAATATCAAAAAAGATTTACATTTGTAACAATTTATTATTAAGCCACAGACAGTGTTATTTAATGCCTGCAATAATGGTGTAGAAAATGTGTTAAATCAGTAATAGTTATTAAAAAATATAAGTTAGTAGTAGACAAACATTAATATTAAAATTAATATATGAAAGGTGATATATGGAAAATCTTGGCAAATTGATAACAACTGCTAGAAAGTTAAACAATATTGGCAGGTGGGCAAATGAGTTTTTACATCAAAGGTCATCAGTTGCAGAACATTCTTTTTCTGTTGCACAGATTGCCCAGCTTTTAGGGATAATTGAAGAAGAAAATGGCAGACAGATTGACTGGAAAAGGCTTTATAGAAAAGCCCTAAACCATGATATACCAGAAGCTGTTATGGGTGATGTAATAAGCACTACTAAAAATTCTAATGCAGAAGTAAAAAAAGCATTAAGCATTGTAGAAGAAACTTTGGTAGAAGAAAACCTGCTTAATTCTATCTCTGAGCCTTATAAATCTATATACAGAGAAATTATTTTTGACGGAAAAGATGACAGTATTGAAGGTCTTATTTTGACAGCAGCTGATAATTTAGATGCCTTAATTGAATGTATTCAGGAAATTAAACTTTCAAATTGTGAGCCATTTCTTGAAAAATATACATATATCCTTGATAAAATAAAAAGCATAGACTTATATTCTGCTGGCTATTTCGCTCAGCATATTCTGCCATATATTACAAATAACTGTGATGCTTTAAAAGATAAGTAAATATTTCAACTGAAATTATTTTTAAGACTGTATTTTTATTTTAAGAAAATATTAATATTCTTATGCATTTTTTACATAAAATCCAGCTTATTATATTTTCTGCTTTTCTGCATCAAAATATTTACAATTTAATATAAATATATTATTTTAAATGTTTGAAATACTATTTTAATATATAAGAATAACTTTTAAGTTAAAAATTTACTGACTTTTTCAGTATTTTAAACTATGATAAATAAAGGAGTTTTTATGAAAAAAATATTATTACCACTTTTGTTTATTTTATTGCTTTCTGTCATGTCTGGATGCAATAAAAATCAAAATACAAGTTCAGTATCCAGTATGGAAATACTTAATACTGAAAGTTTTAAATCAGTTTTGCAGGAACATAACGGTAAAGTTGTGCTTGTAAACTTTTTTGGCTCATGGTGCCCGCCTTGTAAAGCAGAAACTCCTGATTTTGTTCAAGTTTATGAAAAATATAAAGATAAAAGCAAGTTTGTAATTATTGGTATTGCTGTTGATAAAAACCAGTCAGATGCACTTAAATTTGTTAAAGATTTTGGCATTACCTATCCTGTCTATCAGGCAGACAACAGTCTTCTTGCATATTTTCAAATAAATCCTATACCTACATCATTTGTGTTTGATAAAGATGGCAGTTTATTAGACAGTATGGTAGGGTATATAAGTAAAGATATAGTTGAACAAATAGCACAATATGGGGGAGAATAGCTATGAATAAAGTGTTTATCTGCGGTCATAAAAATCCAGATACTGATTCAGTTGCATCAGCTGCTTGCTATGCTTATTTAAAATCACAGATTAATAAAGAATATGAGTTTGTGCCTATAAGGTGCGGCACAGTTAATGACCAGACAAAATTTATATTCCAGAAAGCAGAAGCAGCACTGCCTGCATATATGAAAGATATATATCCAAAAGTCATAGACAGTATGACTACAAATGTTGTTACTGCAGAAGAAAATGACCCACTCTCAAAATTTTTAAGAATTTTAAGAGAAAAAAATCTCCGTTTTATACCTGTAATAAATAAAGAAAATGTATATGAGGGTATGCTTGGAGTAAACGATGTAACAGAGCTTTTTTTAAGAGATGACAGGGCAGCAAAACCAGTATTTTCTTTAAGAGCAGATTCTCTTCGCCGCTCACTTAGGGGCACAGTGCTGAATGTTGGTGAATTAGAAGAATTTTCTGCATCAGTTGTTGTTGCAACAATGGCCTATGATGATTTTCACAAGCATGTATCAAATGTTTCTAATGAAGAAAACACTCTTTTAATTACAGGTAACAGGCAGGATATTCTGCAGGATGCATTTACAAAAAAATATCCTGCTGTTATTATTGTTGGACTTAATGAAGAAGCATGTAAACAGCTTGATTTTGGCAATTATAAAGGCTGGGTGTTTTATTCTCCATTTGATTCATCTCAAACTATACGCTGTGTAGAAATGGCTACCCCTATTGGTAAACTTTTAAATAAAGTAGAGCCATGTGCACCTTATGATTATATAGACAGTGTAGCAGAAGCAATCAGTAAATCAGCTACAAAAAGCCTGCCTGTTGTATCAGATGGTAAATTAATTGGTGTTATTACTGGCACAGATATTTTAAAACGCAAAAGAGCTAAACTTATTATGATGGACCATAATGAAGCTACTCAGGCGATAGACGGCATTGAAACAGCAGAACTTATGGAAATAGTAGACCACCACAGGCTTGGCACTATAAAAACAAGCAGTCCTGTTACATTTTATGCAAAACCTGTTGGCAGCACATGCACACTTGTTTATCAGCTTTTTAAAACATACAAAGTTGATATTCCTAGAAAATATGCACTTCTTCTGCTTGGTGGAATGCTCAGCGATACAGTTATTATGAAATCGCCAACAACAACACAGGATGATATTAATGCTATTAATGATTTAGCATCATTATGTGAAGTAGATGCAAAAGAATATGGTGTAGAGATATTCTCAGCAACAGATTCTCTTACTTCCCGCTCTGCAAAAGATATTATAGGCACAGATTTTAAAATATTTGAAGAATACGGCATTCGTTTTGGTATAAGTCAGGCAGAGACAGTAACATTAACTCAGCTTGGAGAAGTAAAAGACAAATTGAAAAATGAATTATCCAACATAAAGGAAAATAATAAACTTGACTGGATGATGCTGCTTGTTACAGACATTATTAAAGAAGAAAGTCAGCTTTTAACAACAGGCTTTGCTCCAGCTGAACAGATATTAGGCTATAAAAAATTAGAGGATAAACTGTTCTTTCTTCCGGGTGTCCTTTCAAGAAAAAAACAGCTTCTGCCAGAAGTATCAAGAATATTAGAAGAAATCAGCAAATAAATACTAGATAAAGGGAGCTTTTGCTCCCTTTTTTATGTGGAAGGACTTAGAGAATATTTATAAAGAGATATTCGCTGTAACTTATGGTGCTCCAATGGATGAGCTATTTACACGCTACATGTATTATAAAAGAGCTAAACAAAAAATTAGCAATACAACAGTTGAAGGATTACGCAAATTTTATGAAAAAAACAACTATGAACTATTATGCAGTGAAGATACTTTTAATGATTTAGAATTTTTAGCTGATTTTTGGTTAAAGATATACAGACAAGATGATTGTTTTTCTAAGAGAATATTACAAAAATTATTTGTTTTAAAATACTCCCCTAATAGTATGTGGACATATTTAGTTACAACTTATTTTTTTAAATATAAAAATAAAAATAATGAATTAGATGAGAAAGATTTTTGTTTCTTTTTAGATAAAATAATTGCATTTATTTTTGGTTATTCATTAATAAAACCAGGAATAAGTGCATTAAAAATTCCAGTATTTGCTGAATTAGTAAATATTATAAATAATAGTCAAATTGATTTTAAAAGACATAGAATTAATAAAGAATTAATTGCTCAAATGTTTGCTGACTATAATACATTTACTAATAATAGACCAATTACTAAATCAATGCTTGCATGGTGGGCATTTTATCAGAAAGAGCAAAAAATATTTGATTCAGATAAAAGTTTTCATATAGAGCATATTTATGCTAAAAAAAGGTATGATATAGATGGTGATTTACAGAATAAAAAGAATATTGAACTAATTGGTAATAAAATATTACTTGAAAATTATGTAAATATTAGAGCCGCAGATTATAGATTTAAAGAAAAAAAAATATATTATCAAGGGTATACTACTAATGATGGGGTACAAAAGGAAGGTACTGGAATTGAAGAATTTCAAATATTAATGACTAAAGAAGATTTTAATGAAAAAGATATTATTGATAGAACAGATGAAATTAGAGATTCTTTTATAAATTATTTAGAAAAAATGAATCTAATAGAAAGTTAATTTATATACATTATCTAATCTATGGGTAAATTTTTGAAAACTTTACCCATAGATTAAGTTTGGTGTGTAAAAATCAGCAGATTTTACCCATTACTTATGTATTAGATAATATATTAGCTAATGTTTCATTTATATAATATACATTATTGCCTAATTTATGTTTAGATAAAATATTATATTCACATAATTCGTTTAAATATTTAGCTGATGTTCTTCTAGTAATATTTAAATATTCTTCTATAAATGCAATTTTTGTATATGGCATATAAAAAAGAGCATTTATAAGTTCCTGAGAATAGTAATTGAGTTTTAATTCATCTCTTATTTTATGTTTTACTTCCATCATTGTTTTTGATATTTTCTCAACAATACTGATAGTATGGCATGAAGTTTCATAAACTGCATCAAGCATAAATAATATATATGGTTCATAATCATTTGTTTTTGTAACATAATCAATTTTACTGTAATATTCCTGCTTATTTTCTATAATATATTTACTTAAATATAAAACTGGACTGTCTAAAAGTTTTTTTAAAGTTAAGTATAGCACATTGATAATACGACCAGTTCTGCCATTACCGTCAAAAAAAGGATGAATTTTTTCAAACTGATAATGAATTATTGCCATTTTAATAAGATTATCAAGTTCTGGATATAAAGCATCATTATTAATAAAGTTTTCTAAGTCAGCAAATAATATTTCTATTTCCTGTTTTGTTTGTGGTGGTTCATAAATAACTTTACCTGTTGCAGCATTTAATATTTTAGTTCCACTTTGACTTCTAATTCCAGCATTATTTCTTTCAAGTATAGACTGAATTTCACATATTCCATTTATTGTTAAAAGCTCAGTATTTTTAATAATATCATAGCCACTGTATAGTGCTTCTACATAATTTTCTACTTCTTTTGCTGCAATATGTTGTGATTTATCAAAAATAAACTGTTTATAAAGTTCATCATGTGTTGTAATAATATTTTCAATAGCAGAGCTGTCTTTAGCTTCCTGTAAAAATATGAAGTTAATCAATATTTTTTCATTAGGAATTGTTTTCACAATACCTTTAAGCTCTGCAAGCTTTTTATTTGCAATATTAACTTTTTTTAATATGGATACTGTTTCCATATTATCTGTAATATTTATTTT
>Ga0137298_11032_pt1 | contig 17478 bp, 22 predicted proteins | sample RamsorincwithD2O_2_FD_97182 | JGI IMG/M metagenome (GOLD analysis project Ga0137298, IMG submission 97182) | Mouse cecal microbial communities from Vienna, Austria - Glucosamine amended with D2O | ecosystem: Host-associated > Mammals > Digestive system > Large intestine > Cecum | place: Austria...
TCACAAATCATTGCTCAAGAGGGATAACTATGCCGGCAATCACAAGAAAAGGCGATAAAAGTACGGGGCATGATAATTGCGCCCCGGTTGAAGCGATCGAAGGCGCAAATAATTTTTTAGTCAATGGCAAGCCCGTTGTTTTGGTTGGCGATAAATACGCTTCGCACGGTTGTTTGGTGCATAGTTCGCATCAAGGACAACTTGCAGGGGGCAGTTCCTCGTTTTTTGTCAATGGGCGTGCCGTGGGGCGGGTAGGCGATCCCATAAGCTGCGGAGGAACCGTGGCGGAGGGAGATAGTTTTTTCATTATTGGCAACGGGAATGAGAAAGCTTTGAATAAAGCAGGGTATGAATTAAAAAAAACAGTTACACGACATACAAGAAGAAAAGAAGACGATATTTTCTTCTGCCTGCCGCTGATTGCCGACGCAATGGGCAATAAAGCCAATGAAAAAGACAGAATAGGCTGGCATTATCTGCGGGATATGTTTTATAAATGGCTTGCAGGTGAAGCAAATGATGTGCCGCAAAATAATCCCAATCCCTTTTGGGTGGATATTGATTGGGTGTTAAGTTATGAAAAAGCCGAAGAACAATGGAATAAGGCTATAGAAGAATTAATTTTAAATGAAAACGCAATAAAAGAAATAAAATCTCATCTGATAGAATTGGGTTATATTGCAGAAAAAAGAACGGAATTTGATTTTATCAATATCCCTTTTTCAGAATGGGACAAACATCATTATCAGCATATATCTATTGATTTTTACGACTGGAATTTAATTGTTGAAGCCTTTACCCAATTTACAGGGTTGTTTGTAGCTTTAGGAAGTTTTACTTTCAAGTTCTTAGCTAAAGGAAAAATAGAATATCATGAAAACGACTTTTCTGTTCAGATAGAACAGCTAGCAGGTTTTGTACATGATTTATTTAATTTTGAACCTTCAGAATTTCGTCCGAAAGATATTTTAGGATATTGGAACTGCGCAGACAGGCAGATGAATATTTATGAATTTATTGATGGCAAATTAATGACTAATGGAAGATTTAGAATATTTAGAAAGCATAATAAGATTGGAAATGATTTTATAGTATTATCCAATCAAAAATTAATTGACCTATCTGCAATTATTTAGTATTTTCATCAAATGAATATACAAAATAAAAAATTTCATATTTTTTTGTCTTTTTCTTTAATTTTTTTACCTTATATAATCCTTGTAGGAATTTTCAATATTTTTCTTTATTTTTATCATGGTTATAATGAGTTTCTTATTGTAGATTGTTATGCTATGTTATATTATTTTTTTATTGAAGGATTATTTAAATTTGAAGAAGCTTGGGGGTATTGTTATCTTTTTAGTGCATATTATACATTAATTATAGAGTGTTTTTTTCCTACTCTTATGGGAATGATATATTTATATTTATCAAGTAAGGTGACGTATAATTTTTGGAAAAATCAGACGAAGCAAAATAAACGCCGTTTGTATTTGGTAAATAGTTTTTTGATAAGTCCAATAGGGGTAATATTGACATGGATAGTTTTTCAGATAATTTTGAAACATATTAATCATTTTTATTATGGTTCTTAATAAGATACATTTTATCATTGAGATATAATTTATTTTTTAGTTGGTAATCATTTTATGTGTTTTATACTGTTATTTGGACATTACAGGGGGATTTTATTTTCTGTGTCCTCCATGCCCGGAAACGGCTCAGGAATATATTAAAAATCCAATTCTTTCAAAAGGTGCGTAACACACCTTTTTTATTGATTAAAGTCAAAATTTTTTTATCAATAGTGTTTACAGTAAGAAATAAACTTCTTTGTGAGCATAACGAAATAATAACACGGCATACAAGAAGAAAAGAAGATGATATTTTCTTCTGCCTGCCGCTGATTGCCGACGCAATGGGCAATAAAGCCAATGAAAAGGACAGAATAGGCTGGCATTATCTGCGGGATATGTTTTATAAATGGCTTGCAGGTGAAGCAAATGATGTGCCGCAAAACAATCCCAATCCCTTTTGGGTGGATATTGATTGGGTGCTAAGATATTTTCCAAAAGAATTTTTAACTATTACTTTTCCTCTCAATGCAACAACCGCAAGAGCAATTGATTCATTAAATACTATTCTTGCCCGTGAGGGGTATTTTGAAGAAAAGAATAAAAAATTTGATTTTATCAATAGCCCGTGGCAGGAATGGGAAAAATACTATTATCAGCGTTTTGATGTGGAAGAGCGTCACTTGGTTGAAATAGGAATAATTGCAGCCTTGGAAACTTTTACTTTTCGCTTTTTGTCAAAAGGAAAAATTGAATACTTAGACGAAAATAAATATAAAATTATCGTTGAACAAGTTGCAGTTTTTGTGCATGATGTCTTTAATTTTGAGGGTAAAGGAACTCTTTTTTTTGATTATTTAGGTTATTGGAGTTGTGAAGAAAAAGATGTAAGTGGTGTTCCTAAAAATAATCGCTATGAAGCAATGAATAATGCAAAGTTTAGAGAATTTAGAGAATATAATAAAATTGGTAATGATTTTTTAGTGTTGTCACATCCTAAAATAATTGACAATTTTATTGAATATATTTATGATTATAACCATGAATAAAATATTAGTCACTATAAAAAATTGTTTAGTAATACAGGTTATAACTATTATAGTTTTTAACTTTTTTTTATCTAAAATTTTACCAAATGACGATAATATTTTTAAAGTTTTATTAGGTTATTTTAGAGGTATTCCCTTAGGTTTTTATTATATGTTTAACTCAGAGTTAAAGTTTATTTTATGGCCACTATTATTATTAACAATTTTTATAACAATATTCTTTATAAAAAAACAAAATAACACATTAACTTTTTTATTTTATTTTTTTTATACCTTTGTTTGGGCTTGTCCGGGATATTATCTAATTCTTTTTTTAGTATTTTTCATACAGAGTGACAGTTCGAGAATATATTAAAAATCCAACTCTCTCAAAAGGTGCGTAACGCACCTTTTTTATTGAATAAAACTCAAAAATTTTTGTCCATAGTGTCCATAGCGTCCATAGTGTCCACGACAAGTTTTAAAAAATGTTTTAGTTTGTCATATTATGAGTATTTGGACGAAAGAAGAATTAAAGACGCACATAGCTGCCTATAAAGAGGCTTTGCTTTCCTGTTCGCAAGGCAAGTCTTATTCCGTCGGCTCCCGTTCACTGACCCGTTCCGATATTCCCGAAATTCGGGAAATGCTCGGCTATTATGAAGAAGAACTCAATAAGCTGGATAAGGTGAAGTCTTCTTTTATCGTACAAGCTAAAATCCACGGTTCTTTCAGGCGGTAGTCATGGCGAATGCGATTTTACAAGGCAGGAAACTTCCAAGCACGAGTTATGAGGCTGGCTCGAACCGAGGCTCCATAGCGGGCTATTTTCCCGTCCGCACCTATTCCAAGGAATGGGAGGAAAACGAACGTTTATTGTCCAGTATCCGTGCCGATGATTTGGTCGCCAACGACTGGGCGGCGAAAAGCGCGACAAACGCCATAGTGACGAACAGCGTAGGCACGGGGCTTACGCCGCAGTCAGCCATTGCGTACCAGGAACTTGACATGTCCCCTGAAGAAGCGAATGCGCTGCAAAGCAAAATGGAATGGCTGTGGTACGAATGGACGGAAGAATGCCATTACCGAAACAGTCTTTCCTTTGACAGCCTGCAGGCTTTGGCAGTGCGTTCTTTGGTTCGCAACGGCGAGTTTCTGCACTTGCCTGTCATGGAGTTTCGTCCCGGAAACAAATTCGCTCTGAAGCTCCAAGACATAAAACCTCACAGGCTCTGTACGCCGTGCGATAAGAAGACAAATCCGCTCATTCACGACGGAGTGGAAATCACGGAAACAGGCATTCCCACGCATTATTGGATTTGCAGCCCCCGTCCGAGCAATATTATTTTGACTGAACAAAATTACTCTTCAAGCGAATTTAGGAAAATACCCGCAAAAATTGGGCACAGAAGAGGGATTTTTCATATTTTTATTCCGGATGAGGAAGAGAAGTATCGGGGAATTTCAGACCTTTCCGCCGGCATAAAATTCTTCAAGCATTTCAATGACGCTATCGACTACGAACTTGTTGCTCAGATAATAGCCGCAAGTTTTCCCGTGTTCATCAGCCTGGAAAAAAACAAGCAGGAACTGCCCTATGGCGTCGGGTTCGAAAAAAAGGAAGAAAATCCCCGTTATTTTCAGGAAATCAATCCCGGCTCAATCATGTACGGCAACGAGGGTGAAAAGCCGGAAATTTTGGAAAGCAAACGTCCGAGCCAGAACTTTTTGAGTTTCTGCGAGCTTGTTCTGCGCTCCGCTTCCGCATCTCTCGGTTTGCCATACGAGGAAGTCAGCAAGGATTTTTCAAAGACGATGTATTCGTCCGCCCGTGCGGCTATGATTGGTGCGTGGCGGATTTACGGCATTTACCGTGAGTTTTTCCGTCGGCATTACTGCCAGCCGCTTTGGAACATGGTCATGGAAGAGGCGTATTTGCGGGGATATCTGAACTTGCCTGCCGGAATGGATTTTTATAAAGCGCTTCCGTTTTTATGCAACTGCCGCTGGATAGGACCCGCCCGCGGTTACATCGACCCGCTGAAAGAGGTTCAGGCGAACATACTGGCGATAGACCATGACATCATGACTATGTCGGACAGCATTGCCGAGCGCGGCAGCGATTTTGATGAAACCATAAATCAGCGTGAATATGAAGAGCGGCGTATGCAAAAATTGCGGAGCCTACGAAATCCCGTACAGGATAAAAAACAAACAAATCTGCAAGATACAATAAAATCTGAAAACTCAGAGGAAGAACATGACAAGTAAAGTATGGGCGATTTTGCCGTCTGTTTTGGAAGATATTGACACGGAGAAAAAAGCGGTTCTGCAAAATGCGGCGTTTTTGAATGCGTTGCTTCCTCAGGTAAGGCATACTGAAACAACTGTGCGGAACGGCGTTGCCGTCATCAGCATCGAAGGAGCTGTTTACCGTAAAAAATCTTGGTTTATGCCGGGAATGACCCATAAGCAAATCAAGAATGAAATTGAAAAAGCCCTGCAACACGATGAAGTCAAAGCCATTTTTTACAATATTTACTCTCCGGGCGGGACGGTCGCGGGAACGCAGGAGCTTGCTTCCTTCATAAAGGAAGCCGCCGCCATAAAACCAAGCTGTGCTTTTGTCGACGGCATGTGCTGTTCCGCGGCGTATTGGCTTGCGTCCGCAACCGGCAGAATTTTCGCCACACAAAGCGCGGAACTCGGCTCAATCGGCGTGGTGCTGAAACATGCGGACGCCAGCAAGTTTCTTGAAAGCGCAGGAGTGAAATACACCCACATCACTGCGGGAAGCAAAAAAAGCGTCGGAGCGAGCGAAACGCCTTTATCCGAAGATGACAAAATGTACCTGCAAAATCAGGTGAACGGCATTTATGACGTGTTTTTGCAGGAAACAGCGCAAAATATGGGGCTTGATCTGGATAAGAAACTGGAATGGGCAGACGGCAGGGTCTTTTTGGGAAGAGAAGCCGTCGCTCTTGGCTTGGTTTCAAAAATCGTAAAAACAAAAGAAGAGGCGATGAGCTGTCTTCTTGAAAACATACAGGAGAAAACAATGGCGATACCTAACATGGAACAGAAAATTTCCCATGAACAGACCTCCTCACAGCAAACGGTTTCAACAATCAGCGAAAATTTGTTTGCTATTATTGAAACCGTTTGCGGAGCGGACAATGCGGAAAAAGTCAAAACGCTTGCGGAGTCAGGGCTGACAAAAGCGCAGGTTGAGGCGCTCGGCTCCGTGATTTCCGTAAAAACGGAACAAAAAAATGCGGAAGCGGTGCGGGAAACCAATCAGCAAATCTTGGCGGCGCTTATCGCGGCAAGTCCCGATGCCGTAAACAGTGCTTCAAACATGAACAAAGCAACGGACGAAGAGCAAACACTCATTGAAAGAATAGGAAACATGAAAGGATAAGAATATGCAGCATATTGAAACCTATCAAAGAAAAGCTTTTTTGCGCGACCACCCGCCGGTCATGGTAAAGGTCGAGCTTGCTTCGCAGGCTGAGGAACAGACGCTTTTGGCAGGCGCCGTGCTTGGAAAAAGCGCTACCGGAATCGGGGTTTACAAGGCGGCTGACGGCGAGGAACCTATCGGCGTTTTGGTGGAAGACGTGACCGTTCCTGCAAGCGGAAATGCCGTGTCTTCAATGTATGTCCATGCGGACATGGTTTTGGAAAACATCATTTTTGATGACAGCGTTTCCGCAGACAAACAAAAAACAGCCATTGCAGCGCTTCGCGGGCAAGGCGTATATATTTATTAGGAGCAAAATATGCCGTTATCACAATTCACCCCGCGCGTTTTAACGGGGGTCATCAATATCCGTCCCGTAAACAGACGTCTGTTCACTTCCTTTTTTCAGGACAACGCCCCGAGCGAAACGGACGTGTTCGAGCTTGAAACAAGCTATCAGGGACGGAAAATGCTTCCCGCCCTGTCTTATAACAACGCAGGCACCATGCGCGACGGCGAAGTCAGAACGCTTTCAGCCGTAAAGGCGCCTATTTTCAAACCCAAAAGAACCTTCACCGCGGCGGATAAATTTGTCCGTTCCAAAGGCATGACGCCCTATGACCATCAAGACCCGCTCGAACGAGCCATTGCGGAAGACATGGACGCCCACATTTCCGACATCGAATACATGAAAGAAATCATGTGCGCGAACGCCCTTGTGAACGGGAAAATTCCGCTTTGGAACAGCGTGAACGGCAAAGTCGGACAAATCGGTGAAATTGACTACAACCGCCCCGCAAGCCATACGGTGACGCTGTCCGGCACTGCCGTATGGAGCGACCCCTCTTCCGAACTCCGGGAGCAGGCTGAACAGTATTCAGCTATGATCATGGAAGCGACGGGCGGTTTCGGCGCAACGGACGTCATCATGGGGACAAAGGCGTTTTCGCTTTTTCTGAAGCATGCCGACGTCAGAGATTTGCTCGATATGCGGAATATCCATATCGGCGAATTGAACCTGCACACCAACAGCCTTTACCGCGGCAACTGGAACGGGCTGAACATCTGGACAATCAATGCGGGCTATGTGGATTTGGCAGGCAAGCAGCAGATGTTTATCCCCGCCGACGTCGCTTTGTTCGTGGCAAGGGACGCAAAGCTTGAAATCGATTACGGTCTGCCGTCCGATCTTGACTGTACAGGTCCCACGAAAATTTTTGCCAAGCAATACAAGGAAAACGATCCGTCAGCCTATTTCACGCTTGCGGAAAGCCGCCCGCTTCCGCAGGTGAAGCATGCGGGAGCGACTGTTTCCGTAAAGGTCACGGAGGGTTAGAAGATGAAAGTAATATTGAAATACGGTCACCATAACGGCGATCGCTTTTATCATGCAGGCGAAATTCTCGACTGCGATAAAAAGCTTTTTCACCTCCTTGTGAAACAAGGTCTTGCCATTCCTGTAAAAGAAGAAAGCCCGAAAAAGGAAAACGCTCCGAAAAATCCCGATGAAAGCGGATCTCAAGCCGAAAACGGGCAAAATTCCGGTGAAGCGGATAAAACCGACGGACAGCAGGATAACGGAGCAAATGAGCCAAGTGCGCCGAATGTGTCAAATGTGGCAGAAGCGGCGAAAAGGCAAAAGGCGAAATAATGTTCAACACACAGCTTGAAAAAGACATTTCTTCAATTTTTCTCAATCTTCGGGAATTTGCGGAGCAAATTGACCTGGACGGGCAAGAAGTTCCCGCGGTTGTCGAGGATTTGGAATTGTCTCCCGACAACTCCCGTGAGGGCGTGTCTTTCGAGGGGCGGACGCTTTATCTGCATGCGGTCTGTTTGCAGTATGAATATGTCCCCCATAAGAGCTGTCTTTTGAACGGCGAAGTCTGGTATGTGCTTGAAAGTTCCGTTGAGCTTGGGCTTGCGATTGTCAAATTGTATCGGGAAAAAGCCTGATGTCCTCCTATTTGCGCGTGGAAGTTCCCAATGCGGAAGAAGTGGTGCGGGAAATGCGGCGTTTGCTTGACGCCGCCCCTGAAACCATAAACAAGGCTTCGGCAAAAGCCATGAACAGGACACTTCGGCTTATTAAGAATGAAGCGGTCAAAATAGCCAGGCGAACCTATACGGCAAATCCTCGTAGCCTGAAAAAGCGGGCGAAAATAACCAAGGCGACCTCGAAACGCCAATATGCATGTCTTGAAATCAAGGACAGAAACGGCATAGGGCTTATCAATTTCGCTTCTCGTCCCGGAAACGTCCTTTCCTGGAAAGGCGTCGCCCCGAAAAAAAGAAAGAAGTTTGTGACAAACAAGGTTCGGCGTGACGGAAAAAGAAGGGTTTTCAACGATCACGGTTCGCCTTTTGTCGCCAAAGCCGATAACAAAAAGCATATCTTTTACCGTGACGGGCGGGACAAACTGAAAAGACTTTACGGTCCGAGCCTTATCTATGCTTTGTTCGGAGCGGGCAAGGAGCTTGAAAGCCATGCGGACGAAGCGTTTTCCCGTTTATTCAAAGAAGAGTTGGACAAAATTTTGCTGTAAGGTTCTGCAATAAGGTTTCATCATGAGAAGCAAAGAACTTTTATTGGCTGTTAAAGCCCATATTTCGGAACATCTGAAAACATATTCGGAAATAAATCTGAACGTGTTCATCCATAACCTGCCCGTGCAGGAAGTTTCGGACAGTGAAAGTCTTTTTCCGTTTGTCATTCTCCGTTTCGATGAGCAGGAACTGAACGGGGAATACACGGAAAGCACGCTTGTTTTCGCTTTGGGCGTCAATGATGACTCCTCGCAGGAAAATGCGGGCTTATTGTTGGCTGAAATTTGCGATGCGCTGACGGCGGTTTTTTACAACAACAGGATAACGGGAACTTTTTTTGAAACAAAGCTTCCCATAAAAATAAAACAAGCCGAACCTGAAAAGAAATGGAACGAATACCATTTTTCAAGCATGGAACTGACTTTTTCCCATAACACTTTGCCTCCCCGTCCGCTTGGCGGGGAGTACGAAAATGAAGGTAATATCTTATGAGCCAATACAAACACGGCGTGTATACGAAAGAAATGCCCACAAGCATAGTTCCGCCCCGCATAGTGGCGACGAACACTGTTTTTGCGGTAGGCACGGCCCCCGTGCATGAGCTGGACGAAGGCAAGAAACGCTACGTCAACGAGCCCCGCATGTACAATTCCTATGATGAATTTGTCGAAGAAATGGGTTATTCGGACGATTGGATAAATTACACCTTATGCGAACTTGCTGAATGCCATTTTTCAAAATTCGGCGCGGCTCCCATTGTCTGTGTCAATGTTTTCGACCCTGAAAAACATAAGACCAACGACGAGCCCGACGCATCAAAAGTAACGACTGCCGACATTATCGGCGGCATTGACGAAAACACCCTCGAGCCGACCGGTTTGGAATGCATAGACCTTGTTTTTACGAAATTCGGTCTTGTGCCGTTCGCCATTGTCGCGCCCAAGTTTTCCACGGACATCGCAGTCGCGCAGACCATGGCGGCGAAAAGCCAAAAAATCCTCGGGCTGTTCACTGCCATGGCATATGCGGACATCGATACGAAAAAATGCAGGAAATACGCCGACATCAGCGAATACAAGCAAAATAACGGTTTGAATCTGGCAGGTCTAACGCTTTGCTGGCCTAAGGTTGCGCTTGGGGACAAGGTTTATCACCTGTCAACGCAGCTTGTCGGCAGGATCAGCGCGGAGGATGATGCCGCAGGCGGTACGCCGCAAGTCAGCCCGAGCAATAAGACGGGGTATTTCGACCGTTCGATTACCGTTATCGACGGCGTGGAAAAGGAAGTTTGGCTTACTTTGGAAAATGCGAACTACCTGAACTCCCAGGGGGTTGTGACGACGCTTAATTTTGACGGCGGATGGCGCATTTGGGGCAACAGGACTGCGGTATACCCCGGCATTACCGACCCGAAAGACAGCTACTTATGCTGCCGCAGGTTTTTCAACTGGTACATGGCGCGCTTCATTCTGACCTATTTCCAGAAAGTCGACGCTCCCATGACGAAGCGGCTTATCAAGACAATCGTGGGTTCAGCCCAGCTTGACCTTGACGGCTTCACCTCCCGCGAAGTCATCTTGGGCGGCAGGATTTCATTCCTGGAAGATGAAAACCCCGTGACGGATTTGCTGAACGGTCTGCTTCGATTCCATATTTACATCATGCCGCCCATTCCCGCGGAATCGATTGAAGGCACATTTGAACTTGACCCCGAATATTTAAAAGAACTTTTTTCCGCTTAATATAATGGAGTAAAATATGAATTACATTCCAGAACAGACAATCGCATTCCGTATCTATGCCAACGGCTCGGATTTACTCGGCGTTGCAAGCGTGGAGCTGCCGGAGCTTTCCAATCTTACCGAAACCGTTTCAGGTACGGGTGTGCTCGGCGAATACGAAAGTCCCGCCATGGGGGCATTCTCTTCCATGAGCGTAACGCTCAAATGGATCAGTCAAACGGAAAAGGCTTTTACCATGCTCAATCCTTTTGTGCCGCTCATGCTCGAGTGCAAAGGCTCGCAGCAGCGGGCTGACAAAAATACGGGTGCAAAATACACCGTTCCCGTTGAGATAACCGTATTCGGCACAGCCAAGAAAGCAAGCACCGGTTCTTTTGAAACAAACAAGAAAATGGAAAATGAAACGGAAATCGAGGCGATACGCATTATCAATACCGTCAACGGCAAACAGAAACTGCTCCTTGACAAAACCAACATGATTTATGCTGTTGACGGTATTGATATTATGCTTCCCGTCCGGGCAAATCTTGGTTTGGCTTTTTAAGCCAGCACAGGAAGTGCGAAGCCGCGCAGCGGGAGTGCAGTGTTTTTCGCATAAAACACAAACGACAGCGAGTAAGTGGCAGGACGCCACTTCGAGCGCAGCTCTAAAGTCAATTATGCTTCCCGTCCGGGCAAATCTTGGTTTGGCTTTTTAATATAAAATATTAACAGTATCTTGATTGGGGCGGTTTCGCCTCAATCAAGAACAAACAAAGGAATATGATATGAAAATCACTTTAGCTCAGGGCTATATGAAAAACGGCGAAACAATCAAAGATATAGAACTGAAAGAAAAAATCACCATAGGCATGGAAGAGGAAGCCCTTGATATGTGTATCATGCTTGGCAAGGCGACCAATATTTTAACTGCGGAAATCTGTTCTTTGGCGGTTGCCGCAGGTCTTACCTATGATGATGTCAGAAATCTGCACCCTTACGACTATAACCTCATAAAAGGCGCATACAACCGTTTTTTTTCAAAAACTCCGACAGCGGGACTGACGGAACGGCAGGCAACGGGCGAAACGGAAAAACAAGAGAATTTGATGCAGTAAAACAATTAAAAAGCCTGTACAGGGCGAAAGTTGAATTTGCCATTGCTCTGTATACGCCAATCAACGTGATAAATGAAATGACAATCCGGGAATTTGCCGGGTATATCGATATGTTAATCGCCAGGAATAAAAAATGAGCAGAAAAGAAGTTGAATACAGTTTCGCGATAGGCGCAGCCTTATCTTCAAGTTTCAGGTCTGCCGTGACAGGTGCGAAAAGGGAATTTACGGGAATTGCCAAAAGAATCCAAGAACTGGAAGAAACGGATACCAATAAAATCGGTTCGCAGTTCATACGGCAGAAAGAGCATATTAAAAATCTCGGAAAGGAGCTGACAACAGCGGAGGGAAAACTGAAACTTCTGCAAAACCAAAGCAAAGAAGCGGGCAAACATACCAAGATTTTTGAATTGCAGGTTCAGGAAGCGGAAAAAGATGTCAGCAGGCTTTCACAGGCTCTTGACAGGAATGTTGCAAGCTATCAAAGAAATATAGCCCAAATCAGAAATACGCAAGGTTCCGTGTCCGGTTTGGCGGCAAAATATGCCAATCTCTCTCTTGAAATGGAAAAGGCGAACAGCTTTCAAAACAGGTTTAAAGCCCTGCAGGAAAAGCAGGAGCGTTTCAGGGCGAACCGTTCGTCCATTCAGGCGGAAATGATGCAAACCGCTGTTCCTGCTTTTGCTCTTTCTTTGCCCATAAAACAGGCTGTTGAATTTGAAGCTTCCATGGCGGATGTGGCTAAAACCATGGACGGCATGCGTGACGATGACGGCAATCTGACAGTCAAATATTATGAAATGGAACAGGCTGTTAAAAACATGGCAAGACAAATTCCTCTGTCCCATGAAGAAATTGCAAGCCTTTTCGCTGCCGCCGGACAGCAGGGTTTGACGGAATTGTCCGATATTCAGGAATTTGTGACCATGTCTGCGCAAATGGCAACGGCGTTCGGCATAAGCCAGGAACAGGCGGCGGACGCCATCGGCGGCTATCGGGCGAGTTTGGGGCTCAGCTTCGAGGAAACTCGCTCTATGCTTGATTTGATGAACCAGTTTGCGAACATGTCTTCGGCAACGGAACAGGATATTGCGGAAGTTGTCAGACGTATTGGTTCCCTTGGCGGTCAGGCAGGTATGGCAGTAAAACCAATGACAGCGTTATCCGCAACACTTGTCAGTATGAAAGTTCCCCCTGAACAGGCAGCAACAGGTATAAAAAACTTTCTTTTAACCATGACCTCAGGTAATGCTGCCACAAAACAACAAAGTATTGCCTTTAGAAAACTTGGCTTTGATACTGTAAAACTAGCCAAAGCTATGCAGGAGGACGCCCCTAATGCTGTCTTATCCTTATTAAATTCTTTGAAAAAATTGCCTAAGCATGAGCAACTTTCAACAATGCAGACGCTTTTTGGCAAAGAAAGCTTAAACGTTATTTCTCCCTTGCTTTCACAGCTTGATTTAGTAACAAGAAATTTAGAAATTTGTGCTGATGAAACACAATATGCCGGAGCAATGGCAAAAGAAGCAGGCGTTAGGTGGCAGTCAACTGCCGGGCAGCTGCAAACATTAAAAAATAAAACAAATGAAGTCGCTATCAATTTAGGCTCTGCCTTGCTTCCGGCGATAAATGATACCATAGCCGGCGTTAGCCCGCTTATTACCAATTTTGCCGAGTTTGCAAAAGAAAATCCCGAAGTTGTAAAAAATATCGTCGGTACGGCAGGGGCTTTGCTCGGTCTGAAAATGACAACCCTTGCCGCAAGGTATGCCATAAACGGTTTGCGAACCGTCTGGACTGTGGGGAAAATAGCTGGTACAGCCTTTTCTTTTGCGGTGAAAACACAAACATATTCACTTGCGAGGCAGAAAGCCTTCATGCTGGCAAGCGCGGCGGCAACAAAAATAAGCACAGCCGCCCACTGGGCGGGAAGAAATGCCGCTTACGCTTTTTCTTTTATGACACAGCGGCAGACGTATTCTTTAGCCGCGCAAAAAGTCGCCATGCTGGCGGCCAGCACGGCGACAAAGGCGGGCACGGCGGCGCAATGGCTTTTAAATGCCGCTTTGACGGCAAACCCCATAGGCATAATTATTGTCGGTTTGGGAGCGGCGGCTGCCGCCATGTACGCCCTGTATCAAACCTGCGAGCCCGTGCGTAAGGCTTTCGACTGGGTTTTCAGCGGAATAGCGAGTTTTGTCAAGGAAATATGGGACGGGATAGTCATGTTATGGAACGGTTTGAAAAGTCTGGGGCAGGCTGTCGGGCTTATTGACGAAGATAAAGACATTGATTTGACGGTGAATAAAAATCTGTCGGAAAAATTAAGTCCCGCCGCCGATGCGGTCGCCAATCCGTTTTCGGTATTTTCCGCTTCCGCCGCCGCCGAGGATTTCATCAGTCAATCGGAATATCGACAAAACTTTTCCAATGCGCAGGATATGCAGATTTCCGTGCCTATGACGTTCAACGTCCAAGGCTTGGATCAAAACGAATTTCGCAGACAAATGGAACACGCCCGTCCCGACATTGAGGAGATAATCAGAAAAGTCATGGAAAAAATAGCACACCAGAAAGAAAGGATAAGTTTTGCAAACTAAGGAAAATTTTATGCAGACAAAACGAACAATCCAGGGCGAAGCATGGGATATCATCGCTAAAAGCAAATATGGCTCCGAGTATGAAATGCACACGCTTTTAGCGGAAAATCCCGCGTGCCTGGATACGCTGCTTTTTTCCGGCAACATTCCCGTCAATGTTCCGGAGAAAGAAAAAACGACGGTAAAAATCCCCGCCACATGGGAATGATGATTGTTAAAATATTTCGGCATGCGAGCCGAGTCTGATTAAAATGAGGGTATCCAAATCGGGCTTTTGATAAATGAGGAGTAAATCGGGTTTAATATGGCAATCTCTATACCCTTTTTTATCCCCTGTCAGCAAATGGTCGTGATGACGTTCTTCCAACGGTTCGTTATTAACAAGCTTTGCAAGCAAGGGCATAAGAAGAGCATCAAGATTTGCATTTTTTTTTTTTTCCCTTTTATAATCTTTTTTAAAAGCGTTTGTCCATTGAATGGGGGTATCAGCCATCTTTATTCAATTCCTTGAACATATTTTCCAATGAGGAGGCGGTATGAATGTTTTTTGTTTCAACGTCGTGTATGGCTTGCAGCGTTTCGGGGTTGGAAGTGAACAGTGCTGACGGAATAGCCTTTTCATGGGCGACACGGGTTAAAACAATTCTGATTATGTCGGAAATGGATAAGCCGAAATTGGCTAAAACCGTGCTTGCTTCTTCTTTTATTTCTTTATTTATGCGGGCTTGGACGATTTGGCTTTGTGACATGGCTTTTTCTCCTATGTATATGTTTGTATATTATATGTAATACATATAAATACATTTGTAAATAAATTTTTTGTCCATGGGGAAACACTGATTATGCTTAAACAGAAAATGCGCCGTGCTTATGTGAGAATTTTGTATAAAAACAAAGAGCCGGAGAAAGAAAAAACGACGGTAAAAATCCCCGCCACATGGGAATGATGGGGAATAACGAACAATAAATCTTAAAGGGTGTGTTATTTGATGGTATGGCGTTATGATAAATGCAATTCTTTTTTTATAGCTTCTTGCAATAATTGTGAAAAATTAATGTTATATTCCAAAGCCTTCGCATTGAGCCATGCGGGCAAGGTAACTGTTCTATTTACGGCTTTATTTCTGTTTGCCAAGCGGACGGCAGGCATAAAAACATCTATAAGACTGACCGTATCGTTTTTTTCAAGAGCTATTTCAGAAACAGAACTTGCAGGCGGTATCCTTTCGCCGTCTTCCTCCAATCCCATGATAGTGATGCTGATAAGCTCCCTTGATGCCAAAAAGGCTTTTTCTTCTGTTTCCGCACAGGTTGCAACGTCCAAATCGGGAACAAGTATTGCAATTCCTTTTTCACCTTCGTTTCTGAAAATAACGGGATAAACATATATGTCTTTTTGTTTTGTTTTCATGGTATTACCTTATTTCAATTCGATGTTTGCTTGTTTAAAAATGGATTTCAGCGTGCTTGGGGGAATATCTTCATAAGGGTGGCTGACGGTTACGCGTCCTTTTTTGGTCGGATGTCTGAATTGATGATGACCGCCGGTGCAGTTCACTTCATACCAGCCGTCTTGCTCCAGGATTTTTATAATTTCTTTTGAAGAATAGCCTCCCCATATAAAATAATAAAAAATATCAATATGATGAGTAAAAAATAAGCCCAATTTCTTGGGCTTATTTTTTACTCATAAGCAAGAGCTGCTTTTACTAAAAATCCTGATCGGGTAAGCCCTAATTGTTCGGCTTTTTTGTCGATGTTTTCTAAAGCTGATTTTGGGAAACTCACGGTTATTTTTACTGGTTTTTGACTGGTATCAGAAGCCTTAAAAAATTGGATAAGAGGTTCAAAAGATAAATCAAGCAATTCTGCATACTCTTTCATTTTTGCTTTAGCTTTTTTCTTTACTTCGTTCAGTTTGGAAGGTTCGGGCACATTTCTTCGTTCTCTAATATATTCTTCAAGTGTAATATTTAAAGCTTCATCTCCTAAATCAAGACATTCTTCGATAGTATCGCCTTGAGTTGTAGCTTCTGGAAAATCTGGAAAAAATACGGTATATCCAGTTTTTTTATCTTTTAAAATATATGCATAATAATATTTCATAGTGTTTGTCCTTATTATTTAAGTTTTACGCCTGTTTGCTTTTCGATATCACGGACACGCAATTCATTTATTTCATTTTGTCTGCTTATTACGCTTAAAAATTTACCTTCTTTTGAATAAACCTTAGTATGGTTTCCTCCTTCTTTGAAAATAAGCCCTGCTTCGGCTAATTTTTGGAGTATATCCTTGCGTTTCATACGTTCTCCTAGTTTTATATTAAATACGTAAATTTTTACGTATTGTCAATATTTTTTGAAACAATAAATATTTTTGTAAATAAATTTTTTGTCCATATTCTCCATATTCTCCACTACGTCCACGACAAAGCTTTTTTTCTTTGGTAGATATGATGAAAACAATAAAAGAGGGTTTGCTTATGCTTACACAAAAAACGCGTCGCGCTTATGTGAGAATTTTGTATAAAAACAAAGAGCTGACCAGGGACATCACGCAGTTCATCGCAAAATTTGAGTATACGGAACGGCTTGACGGCGAGGCTGACGATATTTCCCTTTCTTTTTTGGATAAGTACGGAACATTCATTTATGAGCATTTCCTGCCTGACCGTGGGGACACGCTCATTCCGACACTGTATTTTGAACACTGGTATAAAGAAGACGAAATCCATGAAGTTTCTTTGGGTGAGTTTGAAGTGGACGAGTTTGAAATCGAGAACAGCTTGGGCTCGCAGATTATCAGTATAAAGGCTGTGCCGGCTTTGGTAAATTCTTCATTGGCGGGACAGAAAAAAAACAGGGCTTGGGAAAATGTGAAACTCTCTGCTGTCGCAGGCGACATAGCGAACACGCAGGGCGTGGAACTGCTGTACCAAGCGAAGGAAATTCTCTTACGGCGTGTGGACCAGAAAAACCAGTCCGACCTTGTCTTTTTGGCGGGCGTTTGCAGGCAGAACGGCTTGCGCCTGAAAGTTGCTGACAACAAAATCATTATCGAAGAAAGCAAAGAGCAGGAAAAAAGACGAATCATAACCCAAAGCGATTATTGCTCGTTCAATGTGCGCGTGCAAAGTCAGGACGTGTATAACGGCGTGCATATAAAATATTACGATGCCTTGGAAGAGAAAGATTTTGAATATCAATTTACGCCACAAAACGCCCCGAAAGTTGGCAAGGTTTTGGAACTCAATGACAGGGTGAAGAACTTTGCGGAAGCGGAGCAGGTGGCTAAGGCGCGGCTTAGGGAAAAAAACAAAAAGGCTGTGGAGCTTACCATGAAAATTTATCCCAATCCGTTTATCCGTTGCGGGACAAGGCTTGAATTCAGCCCCGTGGCGTATTTGGGAGAAACCTTTATCGTTT
>Ga0137298_11034_pt1 | contig 17467 bp, 15 predicted proteins | sample RamsorincwithD2O_2_FD_97182 | JGI IMG/M metagenome (GOLD analysis project Ga0137298, IMG submission 97182) | Mouse cecal microbial communities from Vienna, Austria - Glucosamine amended with D2O | ecosystem: Host-associated > Mammals > Digestive system > Large intestine > Cecum | place: Austria...
CATACCCTGGAAGTCGTTCTGACGTCCTGAGAAATTCCACAGGAAATATCTCATGTTCATGTACCCCATCTGGTATGTTATGAAAAAGTACAGGTTGTCGCCGAATGTCGGAGCTTCGCCTTTTTTAAGCCCAGTCAGCAGGCGGTAGTTTTGCGCATACTGCGGCAAGTCGTTGGATATGCGCGGGAAAAGACTCATGTATTCTTTTTTGTAGTGTATCGAAAGACCGTGGTCCACGACCTCATAGCGCCCCGTTTCCTCGTTCGGCTCGTAAATAGGCTTGCCTATTTTGTATGGACCGGTCTTCGGGTCCGCCCGCCAGTCGGCCTCGGCGTTGTACGACGGGCCGTAGAGCAACGGGGATGATCCGTACTGCTCGCGCGAGAAGTAATAGTTCAGCCCTGCCGCAGTGGACGGGTTGTTTTCGTTTATCGGTGTGTTGGCGTTGGCGCGTATGGGTATCATCAGGTAACATGAGAAACCTATCACGATAAACATCAGAGCGAGCGTTATGGTGTTGCCGGCTATCCAGTTTTTCTTTTTTGTCAGCCACAGGGCCAGAGCCGAAATGCCTACCAGGAAACAAGCCCACAGGATGGTTCCTGTGTGGAACGGCGCGCCGAGTTTGTTGACGAAGAAAATATCCACTGCCCCGAACGAATTTATCAGGAACGGGAAAATGACTCCGAACGTCATGACCAGGATACTAGCCGCCACGATGTTGGCTATGATGAACTTCTTGGCATTGATTTTTTCTTCGGTCTTGAAATAGTATATCATTGCTACCACCGGTATACCGAGCATGCCCATAAAATGCACTCCGGGGGCAAGACCTACCAGGAGCGCTATCAGTATCAGCCATTTGTTATTTCGTTCGCGGCCGAATCCGTCTGCCCAGCGCACAGCGCAATAAAGTACCAGTACGGTGAACGTGTTGGCAAGGGAATAGACTTCGCTCTCTGTGGCGTTGAACCAGAATGTGTCCGAGAACATTATGGCAGCCGATCCTACCAGACCGCTGCCGAGTACGGCCGTGGCTGTCGGAACCGACATTTCGTCCCATTTTTTCCGTACGGCGCACCGTGTGAAATACGTGGTTATCCAGAAAAGCAGCATTATTGACACTCCGGATGCCAGACATGCGAATACGTTCATCATGAAAGCCACGTTGGACGGATCGACCTCGAACATGTTGGTTATCACGGCTCCCATCATCTGGTACAGCGGAGCTCCCGGTGGGTGTCCGACCTCCAGTTTTACCGCCGTTGAAGTGTATTCGGGGCAGTCCCATAATGGCGTGGTGGGCTCGGTGGTCATGATGTACACCGTCGATGCTACGGCGAACATAAGCCATCCCAGGACGGTGTTTATGTTCTTGAATGTCGGCTTTATTTGCATGGTCTGTAATTTTTTCTCTTTCCCGTAACTGTGCCGGGCGAATATTATACTTACAAGTTGCGAATTTAATACAAAATATGCGTTTTCCCCGCAGGGATGCGAAACTTATTTGATTTTATCAAAAACGCGTTTATGAAAAAATTAACTCGCACAAAGGCAAGAGAGCCAAAAAATTATGAGTTTTTTTAGCGTATATTCTATTAATTAGAATTAACTTTGCATTTACGCTCCGTATCCTTTTTCCGCAAGGGTGGAAACGCTTTCGGAAAATGCTTGTGAGGACTGTTGCCTTGGAGGGAGTGGGGAGAGTCAATACCCGGAATTATTTAGTTAAATAATTTAGAAATAAGGCAATATGTTTTTAATTTAAGCTATGGAAACGGCATTCATTACGGAGGACCGGAAAAGGTCTGAGTAGTGAAAATGTGAAACAGCGATTCTGAAAAAGAGTAATAACCAAATAAAACAGTAAGTCATCATGAATATGCAAACTGAATTCAAAATCGGCGATTATGTTTTCGATTTTCGCAAACGTACACTTACGTACGGGGGTGAGACACGTAAACTGACCACCCGTGAAGCCGAACTTTTGCTCATTTTCTGTGAGAATATGGGAGAACTGGTTGAGCGTTCATTTATCCTCAAGAAATTATGGGGGTATGACGATTTCTTCAACGCCCGTTCTATGGACGTATTCATCACCAAATTGCGCAAATATCTGGGCCAGGACGAAAACGTACAGTTGTGCAACGTCCGTGGTAAAGGATACAAGCTGGTGACCGACAAGTCCTGCTAAATGCAGTAGTATTTGACGGTTTTCCGGGCATCCGGGCGGAATTTCCGCCCGGATGCCTTTTTTATGTCCTGTTTTACATGGTTTCGGGGGTTAACTTTACGGGGCGTATATTTGTCTTGTGAAAGAGGTGAAGGAAAGGAAAATAATACATATAGACATGGATGCTTTTTATGCTTCCGTCGAACAAAGGGACAACCCTTCCCTGCGGGGCCGCCCGGTGGCTGTAGGCAGGGCTGAGGAACGCGGGGTTGTCGCAGCAGCCAGTTACCAGGCGCGCAGGTTCGGGGTAAAGTCGGCCATGCCGTCGGTAAAAGCGATGAAACTGTGTCCTGAACTGGTGTTCGTGCCGGCGCGCATGGATGTTTACCGCAGTGTGTCGGCGTCGATACACGATATTTTTCACCGTTATACGGATGTTGTGGAGCCGCTGGCGCTTGACGAGGCGTTTCTGGATGTGACGGATAACAAAAAAGGCATGCAATATGCCATGGACATTGCCGCCGCTATAAAATCCGAAATACGCGCCGAGACCGGACTGGTGGCTTCAGCCGGGGTGTCTTACAATAAGTTTCTTGCAAAAATAGCGTCGGATTACCGCAAGCCGGACGGACTTTATGTGATACATCCTTCACGCGCTGCGGAGTTCATTTCCCGACTTCCGATAGAATCTTTCTGGGGCGTTGGCGGTGCTACGGCTGAAAGGATGCGTGCTTTGGGGATAACTGACGGGGCTTCGTTGAGAGAGCGGACGCTGAGTTTTCTCACTGCCCGTTTCGGTAAAAAAGGACGGCTTTATTATGACTTTGCTCGCGGTGAAGACAACCGGCCGGTGGAACCTTTCCGGGAGCGCAAGTCGGTGGCCCGTGAACATACGTTGGAGAGGGATGTTACGGCGCTTTTCCCGATGACGGTAGAACTTTATAACGTGGTAAAGGGCCTTATGCCTCGACTGGAAAAAGCGGCTTTTTCGGGGAGGACTCTTACGTTGAAACTCAAGTTCGATGATTTTTCCGTAAAAACATATTCCGTTACCAGACGGAAGGTTTTTTCTGAATTCGCAGATATACTGGATACGTCAAAGGCTCTTCTGAGGCAGTCGGGGGCGGTGGGCAGGCCTGTGCGTCTTATCGGTGTGTCTTTGTCCAATTCTCCGGTTGGGTGCGGAGAGGGAACACAGTTGAGTATGGACGATTTGTAAGTAGCCGGGATGGTGCCGGTAAACATCCGGGTGGCCACGCCTGGACGTAAGTAAACATTATGATCTGTCAGTGGCGGGCGTTGTGTTTTTCTTTTGCGGAATTAGTTTTATAGGCCCATAAAAAAATCCGGCGCCTTATGGCGTCGGATTTGTATGTTTTTATCGTCTGCGGTGATTGAAGTTCCCGACAGGCGTTCCATGTCCGAAAATATCGGATGTAATGTTATGCTTCCGCTACGGGGATTACGTTCACTACGGATTTGTCTCCCTGTTTCTTCTGGAAAGAAACGACGCCGTCGGTCTTGGCAAAGAGCGTGTGGTCGCGGCCTATGCCTACGTTCTGGCCGGGGTGGTGTTTGGTGCCCCTCTGGCGTACTATGATGTTTCCGGCTATTGCTGCTTCTCCCGAGAAAATCTTTACACCAAGACGTTTGCTTTCCGAATCGCGTCCGTTCTTGGAACTGCCGACTCCTTTCTTGTGTGCCATTTTTTATACTATGGATTTAGTGGTTAGACTTTGTTTTTTAGGCGACGATGTCGCTGATGAGTACTTTTGTCAGGTACTGGCGGTGACCGTTCTGTTTCTGGTAACCCTTGCGGCGTTTTTTCTTGAATACGATTACCTTTTCGCCTCTGAGGTGTTCGAGGATTTTGCCTTCTACTTTGGCTCCTGATACAGCCGGGGTGCCAATTTTAACGTCTTTGCTGTCGGCTACGAGCAGGACTTTCTCGAATGAAACGGGAGCGTCCACATCACCTGCCAAACGGTTTACAAAAACGTACTGGTCTTTTTGTACTTTGTACTGGAACCCTGCTATTTCTACGATTGCGTACATTTGTAACTGTTTAAATGGTTGTTTGTTAAAATGAAATGTTCAAATCAGGGTGCAAAATTATGTCTTATTCTCCGCATTTCCAAATTTTTATTCGCGCCTTTTTTCAGCCTGCCGGGAAAATAACTTTAGCGGCGGGGCGCTCGCATGTCCGGCTTTAAATGAAAAAGGGGTATTTTTTGTGCGCCCCGGACGAACACCGTTCCGGGACACTCGCATACGATATACGACATGAGGTTTTTTACGATAATTTTAGCTTTTTTAAGCCCTTTCTCCTGTTTGTTCGCCAGTCATGGGATATGGGAGGAAAGTTCAGCCGGGGTGCGCGCGATTGTCGAAGTGCCTAAAGGCGGGCCTGCGGTTACGGCCGATATACTATGGAGGTTGCCATTCAATGTGGAGGAAAATCCGTCGCCTGAAGCGATGTGGGAGAAAATATCCGTTTACGATGCTTCTTCCGGCAGGCAGGTGCGCAACGTGCATGTCCGGGAGTTGTCAGCCGACCGGGTCATACTGGCTTTCGGGCCTGCCGATGCAGGTACTTACCACGTATATTTTTCTTACGGCGGCGCAAAGCCTTCGCGTGATTACGAATATTCTTCGACACTCGTCTGGGCAAAGGAGATGAAGCTGTTCAACTATCCTGATTTCAATAAACTGCCTAAGATGCGGGCCGATGGGGTGGAGATGAGATACCGTCCGCAGGGAAATCCTTATGATGCCGCTTCTACCGTAACCGAAGCCGATGCGTATTTCACCAAAAAGTCCAAAACCCCGTTTCAGGCATATTACGTTCCCGGTGAATACCCGGTGAATGACGCAGGCCGTCTTCCCCTGGCGTTTGCCGCCGAAATTGTGAAAAATACGGAAGAAGGGAAAACGGGCGGATTTTTCGGACGCGTGTTCCGTGGCAGGACTTCCGGGAACGGCGGTTCGGCAGACACGTTATCCATTGCCCCCGGCGGAAAAAAACTCATGCAGATATGTCTGGTAGGCACTAAAGGTACGACGGATGTGACAGTTTCCTTTCCGTCGGCTCCTTCGGCCGGGATACATGTGAAACCCGTCGGCAGAGGGAAGTTAAAGCTACGTGAAAGGGATGTGCGCAGTGTATGGGCTGTGGCTTCGGCCGATAGTGCGGCATCCGACGGCATGTATGAATTTCCTGTGAAAATATCCGGAGCCGGCAGGGAGCAAACTGTCAGGCTGGTGGTGGAGGTCGGGAAGACCGCATCTTCCGATGCCGGCGGATATGCGGATGCGGAATTTATAAGTCTTGTCGGCGCTCCTGGTCCGGGACCCGTTGCCGTGGACGACGTGAATCCGCGCTTTCCCGTTACGATGTCCCAGGGATACGATGTGCGCAGCGGCAACAATGTGTTGTCTATAAATCCTGCGACGGCCCTGCCGGGGCAGATTTTTTCCAAAGGAAGCCCTCTTTTGTCCTCGCCGGTTCTTCTGGTTTTTTCCACTTCCAACGGCACCAGGAAAATAGGAGTCGATAATCTGATGTTCAGCCGCCGTGATGGCGGGGTGCAGCAGTGGAGCGGTTCCATACGCACGCATGACATGGATGTAAAACTGAGTGGGAGCCTTGCCGCATACGGGATGGTGGAGTACGATGTGGATGTTATGCCGCTTCAGGATATTTCGTTCCGCAATGTAAGTCTGGAATTCGGTTTTGCGCCAGATATAACGTCGGCCGGTTACGACACGGTGAGGGTACTGGAAAAGGGTGCGGTGTCTTTGTCCGGACAGGATGCGTCTTCGGGTATGTGGATAGGCCGCGACAGGCGCGGGGTATATGTGAGCGTTCCGGCCGTGAACGGCAATATGTTTTACAGCGGGGACAATGCTTCGCTGACGCTTTACAATGGCAGTGGTATGGGACTTGTGGCGGGAACCGGCGCTTTCGACGCATCGAAAGGAGTGTCGTTTTCGCTGAAGTGCCGTATGCAGTTGCTGCCGGCGGATTATTCGGCTGAAAATCCGTCGGAAAGGAATCTGTATCTGGTACGTGGGGATACGTTGCCCGAACCTGGTGATATCCCTGGTGCGGGGATAGCGGTGGTACGGAATCCGGACATACTTTTCGATACGTTTAACGTTGCAAGGATGGAAAAACTCGTTTCTTCGGGCGTGAGGCTTGCTCCGAGGATAGAGCCTTTTTCACTTCCGGGAAAAAGCGCCGCAGCCAGGGTGCTCGCTTCGCTGGATTATCCGTATGTTTTTTCCGCCGATGGCAGGAATATGATGTTCGAGGCTTCGGACAGCCTTAAAGCGGCCTTCGTGTATATGTACGGGCTTTTGACTGAAAATCCGGCCGTGGGCGGCGTAGTGCTCGTTCCTTCGCTGCATAATATGGAAAACGCATACGCTTACTCGCAGCGCGGTGGCGACGGGTTTATGGTGTTTACCGAGGGCGGAGACGGGTTTGACGCTTCCATGTTCATGGCGGCGCCTTGGGTTGACGGGGTGCTCGAAACCGTACCGTGCTATGGAGATGCTGCCGGCGGGTTGTGTGCAGGGAGCGGGCTGAAGCCTTATTCCGCTTTGGGTGACAGGACGGTGTGGGACGCTTTGATTTCAGGGGCTGATTATTATGCGGACGATACCGACAGTACGGCTTCCTCTGCTGTGATGAAAGTGTGGAAACTGCGCCGGGAAATGGGTGTGGATGCTTCGGGATACTTGTTCTATCCGGCATGGGATGCATCGATACCTGTCGTGTCTTCTTCCGGGAAAGTTAAAATATCGGCTTACGAATCTGATGGCCGGTTGGTGGTCATTTGCAGGAATAGCTCCCCTGAGCCGGTAAAGTTCGTCCCGCAGTTCGACCTTAAGGCATTGGGCGTAAAAAAATGGGAGGTGGAACGGCTCGAAGCGCCTGCGTTGGACGGTCTTCAGGATGCTGCGTATTACCTGTTGGGCGACAGTGTGGAGGTGCCTGCTTCGTCCGGCGTGGTGCTGACGCTTACGTGGGGAAAGTTACATTCTTCGGGAGGTAAAAGTTAAAAATCCGATAAAACCAGCAGGCGTGGCTTTCCGGGTGGAGTATTGTTAGTATTTTTGTTACTCATGCGCGGAAGGCCCGGATACGGGCGGTTCTGCCTGTGGAAAGAATCGATATAAACCAGCATACGTATATTTTGGAAAAGCATTACATAGACGCTATTGCCTCTATGAGCGTAAAAAATCCTTCGCAGGTCATACTGCGGGGAAAAGACGGCGCCGGCCCGTGGTATGACGTCACATGGGGTGAATTTTGGAATGATGTTACGGCTTGTTCACGCGCGCTTATAAGCCTCGGCGTAAAGCCGGGCGACAATGTCGTGATATTTTCCCAGAACACCACACAATGGGTCACGTCCGATCTGGCCGTAATGGATATAAGGGCCGTAACGGTGCCGATATATGCCACGAGTTCTCCGGGGCAGGTACGTTACATAATAAAGGAAACTGGTGCGAAGGTGGCTTTTGCGGGAGCACAGGCTCAGTACGATATTCTGGCGGGATTGTGCAGTGAAGGAGCGGTGGAACTCGACCGGATAGTGGTTTTCGACCTTTCAGTGACGCTCTCTTCGGAAAATTCTGTTTATTTCAGGGATTTCCTTTCTTCCGTACCGGCGAGCGGAGCGCATGCCGACGAACTGGAGTCGAGAAGGACGCGGCGCTCGGATTCGGATCTGGCTACGATAATATATACTTCGGGTACTACCGGCGAGCCCAAAGGCGCCATGTTGGGCCATGATGCCATAATGCAGGCGATGAAGATCCACGATATCAGGATTTCGCTCGGTCCGGACGACCTTTCGCTCTGTTTTTTGCCGCTTTGTCATGTGTTTGAACGCGGATGGACGTGGTATTGCCTTTACAAAGGCTGTCCGGTAAGCGTGCTTACGGATACGAAGAAGATAGGGGAGGCGCTTCCTGAAGTAGCTCCTACGGCCTTTTGCAGCGTGCCCCGTATCTACGAAAAGATGTACCAGAAGATAAATGCCAATGTGTTGTCCGGCCCCAGGATAAAGCGTTGGGCGTTCAACCTGGCCCTGGGTATAGGCCGGCGCTATAACGAATGTCTGCGTTTGGGTAAAAAACCGTCGTGGTGGTTGCGCGGATTGTACACTGTGGCTGACCGTTTGGTTTTTTCAACAGTGCGCAATGCCATAGGAGGCAGATTGCGGATAATGCCGACGGCCGGAGCGCATGTGCCTCATTTCATAATAGATTTTTTCCATGCCATGGGAATACACCTTATGGTCGGTTACGGTCTTACGGAAACCTGCGCTACGGTGTCCGCCTGTCCGGATGTGAACTACGAACTCGGTTCTGTTGGTACGCCTTTTCCCGAAGTTGAAGTAAAGATAGGACAGGAAAACGAAATACTGGTGCGCAGCCGTACGCTCATGCGCGGGTATTACAAAAAACCAGAAGCGACAGCCGAAGCGATAGATGCCGAAGGGTGGTTCCACACCGGGGATGCCGGTATGTTGGACGAGGGTGGAAACCTCTTTATAACCGAACGCATAAAAGACCTGATGAAGACTTCTCAGGGCAAGTACATAGCCCCGCAGATGATAGAATCGCGGCTGACAGGTGATGCGTTGATAGAACAGGCTGTCGTTATCGGCGACCAGAAGCCTTATGTTACGGCGCTGGTAGTGCCTAACTTTGCAGCCCTTAAGGAATATGCGTCGGCCATAGGACTTAAATTCAAGACTGTGGAAGAACTTATAAATGCGCCGCGTATCCGCAAACTATACGAGGACAAGATAAACGAACTGCAGAAGGAACTGGCGGGCTTCGAAATGGTCAAGAAATTCACCCTTTTAGCCAAGGAGTTTTCGATGGACAACGGCGAACTGACGCCAACGCTGAAGATACGCCGCAAGATAATACTCGAACGTCTTGCCCCGCAGATAGCTCTTATGTACGGTCAGGGACAGGGCAATCCTACGGATAAATGATAGTTGCAATTAATAACATGTTAACCATATAATAACTCGACTTAAAATGAAAATAACGTTTAAAACATCGGCAGTTGTATTGGCTATGGCCGTATTGTCCGGTTTGACATCCTGTTCCACCATGAGTACGACTACCAAAGGGGCTCTGGTAGGAGCCGGGGGCGGTACGGCAGTGGGAGCAGGAATAGGAGCGTTGATAGGCGGCGGCAAAGGAGCTGCGATAGGGGCTGCCGTAGGCGGTGTCGTAGGTACTGGAGCGGGCGCTGCGATAGGCAAAAAAATGCAGAAACAGCAGGAAGAACTTGCAGCTATAGAAGGAGCGAAAGTGGAGGCTGTAACCGACGTGAACAATCTCCAGGCTATAAAAGTGACTTTCGATTCGGGCATACTTTTCGCTACGGGCAAATCGGAGTTGAGTCCTGCCGCAAGGGCTTCGTTGCAGAAATTCGCCGCTTCGGTAAAGGATAATCCACAGACGGACATAACCGTTTACGGACATACGGACAATACCGGTTCGCGTGAGATAAACGAAAAACTATCCAAAGAGCGCGCCCTGGCTGTGTCGAACTTTCTGGTGGGCAACGGTGTTTCGCGTGAGCGCATAAAGACCGAAGGTTTGGCATACGATGTCCCAGTCGGCGATAATGCTACCGCTGAAGGACGTGCCGCCAACCGCCGTGTCGAGGTGTATATAACAGCCAATGCGCAGATGATACAGCAGGCGCAGGCCGGTACGCTGTAATGCAAATGTTGTTTTCCCGGTCCTGTGTTGCCGGGGGGAATATATTGGCTGCGAACTATTATGACCGCACTTGTCAGGGTGCGGTTTTTTTATTGCAGGCATGTTTTTTTACGTCAGATGTTTGGCGGCAGGATTTCTAAATAACAAAGTAACGACTACCAATAATGTTAAGCCGCTTGACGGTGTTAATTTGTTTTGTATTTTTAAGGAAAATTTATCCGTAAATTCATTTTTAGCTAACTATAAAAATACTACTGTCATGGGAAAAATCAGGTTTTTTGCCAAGGGAATGGCTGTTATCGTTCTCTTTGGTTTTCTATTGGGGGGGTAGCTTCCCTGTTCAATGCATGTACTAAAACTTCCGGTATGGACGAGCAAAGGCTGCTCCAAATAGAAGAGGGGCGTAAGTTTGCGAAAGTGTTGAAAAATACCAATGTAAGGCCGCCTTCCGACAAGGATATCGTTTCTGCATACCGAACTGGCAACCTCCCTATTATTGGAGACACTGTGCCGTGCCGTAATGAAAATCTTATTCGAGAAAACACGGATTATCTATATACGGAAACTTATATCCTGGAAACCAAAAAGGAAATAGACCCTGTGGTGGAACAGAGCATAAGGTATATCGAAACTTATGGTTTTACCGGGCAGGATTTCCGTGACGTGCTTGGTATAGGTTATGATCCGGCGTTGGTTGTTGAAACAGCAATGGTTCTTCAGGTTATTAATAAGGAGAATGCTGTAGATTATGCCGAGCACAATATTTTTCCGTTTATAAATAAAGCGTATGCCGAAGATTTTTGGAATGATATTGCTAATTGTACTTTCAATGCTGTTTTCGGAGTCGATTGGGAAGATATAATGAATATCGAAACGGGTTATCTTTACGCTGCACAAAAGAAAATAATACTTAAGGCATTAGGTAAAGCCGCCACGAGAGCGCTCGGAGTAATAGGAGCGGCATTGGCCGTTTATGATTTATGTTCCTGTATGGGCTGGGTGTATAATGTTGAAAATGAAAACACTGAAATAATGTACGCATAAGCATGGAAACTAAATCATTGCTTTTTCTTCTTCTGGCTGGAGGGTTGTGTTCTGCACACTTGGTAGCCTCGATGATAACTTATAGAAAAACGCGCTCATGGCATGACATGCGGATGAACGTGTTCAAAACCGTGTTTTTCCTAAAACTGGCAGTCGTACTTTTTTACGGGGTAAGCAATAGGGAGAATATTTATTTGGCATGGAGTACGGACGTTTTACTGGGTCTGGCGTGTTTATATTTTTTATGTGTAGCTGTGTCCGGATTGCGGAAAACACGTTCGTGGTATATTGTGCGAAAAGATGTGAACGCTGCGCTTTACGGTATCGCTCTGTTTCTGATGGCAGGTCCTCTCGTGGCTATGCCGGAAGATGAAATAGTACGGCATATCGTGCCTGTCGTTGCGTTCGTATCTTTCTTTGGGTTGGTAGGTCTGTGGGACCTTTTGTGGGTTACTTTTACCAAACGTGACGTCACGGCCGGGATGTCCCTCGGTTCGGGGCTTGCATTTGCATTGTACGTATGTATGTTGATATTTATCTGCAAAGAAATAATTCCGGTAATGTGAGTCTGATGATTTTTCCGTAAAGTACGACACGCATATTATGGGCATGACTGGCCGGTAGTGCGTGTCGTTTTTCTTTCAGTTTTTTGCATGATAAAAATGCAATATTTTCACTGAAATTGTGGGTTGTTTTTAATAACAAATGTTAAAACATGTGTTTTATGTCAAAAAAATATGTGTAAAACTTGCTATATTTAAATGTAAGGCATACTTTTGGCTCCTATATGAAATGCATTCGATTAAATACAAGGCCGTACTCTGACCGTGCTTGCGCAGGTACTGGTCTTACATTGCGCTACGGCGGGAATCGCCGTGCGGGACTTATTGCATATTCTTTATCTACAGCCGCTGTCATCATTACAACTACAATTACCCCTAGGGGGTAGGCTGTCATATATTTTTCCGAAAACCGTACGATTGACCGTATGTTCCCCGCAGGGATTGCCGGGGCGGGATATTTTAATTCTTAGTTGTCGAAAAGTGTTTTTTATGTGAAAAAAAGAAACGATGGAAAATAAAAAAGTAAAAGTGTTCGCTCCGGGAACGGTGGCAAATATGGGCTGCGGCTTCGATGTGATGGGTATGGCCCTGGACGGAGTAGGCGATGTGCTCGAAGTAAGTTTTTCCGAAGGGGATGGCCTGGAGATATGTAATGAGAGCGGAGTTGAATTACCTTCCGATTTAGAAAAAAACGTGATAACTCCTGCCGTACGCGCGTTTATGGCGGCTTGGGGAGTTAAGAAATCGGTACATGTAAAAGTTTTGAAAAAGATACTGCCTGGCAGCGGTATAGGTTCCAGCGCGGCATCGTCGGCTGCGGCGGTTGTCGGGTTGAACGAACTGGCCGGAAGGCCTTTTACGCCGGAACAGCTCGTCGTATTCGCCATGGAAGGCGAGAAGCTGATAAGCGGCACGGCTCATGCTGACAATGTGGCCCCGGCGGTGCTGGGAGGCATAGTCTTCATGCGCGGTTACGGTCCGCTGGACATTGTAAAACTGCCTGTGCCGGATTCGTTCTGTTTTTCCGTGGTGCATCCGCATATCATGGTCAGCACAAAGGAAGCCAGGGATGTGCTGCGTAAGGAAATACCGATGCGAGATGCAGTTACCCAGTGGGGAAACGTCGGAGGGCTTGTAGCGGGACTTCTGACTTCGGATATGGAACTTATCGGCCGTTCGATGAAGGACGTGATAGCCGAACCGTACCGCAAAGGTTTCATACCCGGTTATGATAGTCTTAAAAACGAATGTTTTAAGAACGGCGCGTTGGCGGTCAATATTTCCGGTTCCGGTCCGTCGGTGTTCGCACTGAGCGATTCGATGGAAAAGGCACAGGCTGTAGGCCGGGCGATGGCTGCACATTTCGGCTCGCTTGGGGTAGAAGCCGACCTTTACGTGTCGCATGTGCCAAGGCGTGGGGCCAGGTTAGTGGAAGAGTGAGAAAAAGATGTGTTGTAGAACTAAAGAAGTAAAAGAACGAAATGAAATATTACAGTACCAGAGATAAATCATTGTTGTACTCCCTTAAAGATGCGGCCGTTATGGGGCTTGCTCCGGATGGCGGGCTTTTCATGCCGCAGTACATACCTAAGGCCGATATAGATGTGGTGTTCCGCAAGGCGGAAAAATCGTTCCCGGAAATGGCATCGTATCTGGCGTGGCTGTTTATGGAAGGCGATGTGGACAAAGATGCTTTGGACGAAGTATGCAGGCAGGCTTTCGGATTCGATGTCAGGTTATCGCATATCGAAGGTGATAAATATACTTTGGAACTTTTTCACGGGCCGACATTCGCTTTCAAGGATTTCGGAGCCGGTTTTATGGGTCGTATGCTGGGGGTTTTGAACGGTTCGGGTGAGGATCTGACGATACTCACCGCTACATCCGGCGATACGGGCAGCGCGGTTGCGAACGGTTTTTACGGTGTTCCGGGCGTTAAGGTAGTGGTTCTGTATCCGGAAGGAAAGGTGAGCGACCTTCAGGAGAGCCAGATGACTACCCTGGGCGGAAATATCTTTCCACTGCGTGTGAGGGGAAATTTCGACGACTGCCAGAGAATAGTCAAGGAGATTTTCAGCGACAGCGTTTTCCGTGCGGAAAAAAAAGTGACTTCTGCCAATTCGATAAATATTTTGCGTTGGTTGCCGCAGTCGTTCTACTATTTTTACGGATGGTACCTTTGGAACTCTGCGACCGGAAAATACATGCCTGAAATAACCGTGCCGTCCGGCAACTACGGCAATATATCGGCAGGCATGCTGGCAAAGAAAATGGGGCTGCCGGTAAAAGGTTTCATAGCTGCGTCCAACGCTAACGACATAATCCCGAAATATCTGGAAACGGGTGTGTTCGAGCCGAAGCCTTCGGTACATACCGTAGCCAATGCCATGGACGTGGGCAATCCGAGCAATTACGAGCGCATACTTGACCTGTACGGCGGTTCATTCGCGTCCGTGAAGGCTGATGTGCGCGGGTATAGCTGCGGCGACGGCGATATCAAAAAGGCTATACGGGAAATGTACGGACGTTACGGCTATGTATCCGATCCTCACAGTGCCGTAGGTTACAATGCAGCCGTACGTTACGGAGCGGACGGGTTTTGGCTGTCCACCGCCCACCGTGCCAAGTTCGCAGAGGTGATAGAAGATGCGCTCGGCAGGGATTTCCCTTTGCCCGATGCTCTGGAGCGTTTTCTGGGAAAAGAAAAAGTATTTACCCCGATAGATGCCGATACGCTGGCGGTCGAGGATTTCGTGCGCGGACTTTGATGTTCTGAGCGTGTAATAGCCGTACTTTGTAAAAAACGGTACGGTATTGCCTGGGAACGATACAGCAAATGGGGTATATTTGCAAGAGATATCATCGTATATAAAAACGACTGTTGCTATGAAACGTTTTTTGAGTCTGGACATACTGCGCGGCTTTACCGTGGCGTGTATGATAATGGTGAACAATCCCGGAAGCTGGGGGCATATGTATCCTCCGCTGAAACATTACATATGGGACGGCTGTTCTCCTACGGATTTGGTGTTCCCCACGTTTTTATTCATAGTAGGCGCGTCGGTATGGTTCGCGATGCGGAAAACGGGGCATGAACTTACCGGCGGCGTTGCTTTTAAAATAATAAAACGCGGCATACTGATTTTCCTTGTCGGGGAAGCGTTGAAGATGTACCCGTTTTACAATATGGAAGAATTCAGGATAAGGGGGTTCGGAGTGTTGCAGAGGATAGGCATTGCGTACATGTTGGGCTCGTTCATCGCGTTGTGGCTGAAGAGTTACCGCAGGATAGCCGTATGCGTTGCCGCAATATTGATAGGATATTGCATCATCGTATTTTCGTTAGGCGACGCAACGATAGAAAATTATATCGGCCGCAAGATAGACCTGGCCGTATTCGGCGTTGAGAGATTGCCTATGCGTCTGGGATACCATTTTGCGGCGGAGGGCATTTTAAGTACGATACCTGCTGTGGCTACAGTGCTGATAGGGTATATGGCCGGACGATTTATGGGAGAGAATATGAAGCCTGAAAATCGATCCGCCGTTCCAATCGTAAAACTGGCTGCTGCCGGCGGTCTGCTGGTAACTGCCGGGTTGATATGGAACGGTACTTTCCCGCTCAACAAACCGATATGGTCCAGTTCCTATGTACTTTATGCCGCCGGTATAGCCATGCAGATGTGGGCTCTCATGTCGTATGTTACGGATTATCTGGGAAAGACTTCCTGGGCTGGGTTTTTCCGGGTTTTCGGTACGAATGCGTTGTTCGCTTTCGCTCTTTCGTCGGTGATAGTGCGCACGTTGAGGCTGCCTCTTTTTTTAATCCGCTCGGATGGAAAGGAACTGGCCTTGTCCGGGTATTTTTACCGCGAAATGTCGCAGGTGGTAAGTCCTGAAATGGCCTCGTTGCTGTGGTCTCTGGTGATGGTGGGAGTATGTTGGGCGGTAACTTATCCCTTGTACCGGAAAAAGATTTTTATAAAATTATAACCGCTGGAAAATGAAAAACCGCTTTTATGAAAGCGGTTTTTTTTATCGTGTTATTTATGTTCTCTGCCGGGCAGGGGATTATATGAATTTTATGTCCATGTAGAAAAATGCCAGTACTAACATGAACAGGAAAAACGTCAGTTTCCGGCGTATGAACTTGCTGTCACTTTTCTTAAACAATGCTACGGCAAGGTCGTATGCCGTATATATTACCGCTAAGGCTATAAGGAAGATTATGAGGTATTCGCGTTTCATGTCTTTACGGTATTAGAAAAATATTTGTGTTTCAGTGATGTATCCGTATAACATCCAGCCTATCATGAAAAGGCCCAGAAGTATGGCAAATGTGCGGGAACGGGCTACCGAGAGTTCTTTTTCCCTTATCAGCAGCACCATATCGTATATGAAATATGCCGCTATTGCAATCAGAATAATCGGAATTAGTATCATAGTCTTATGAGATTTGTTTAACCTTTATCAAATTTAAGGATTTTTCTTATCATAAGGTCAAAAAAACGTGACTTTTTAAGATATAAAAAGGCGGACCCTTTGGGCCCGCCTTTTTTATCCGTAATGAAGCAAGTTTTATTCTGTCACTTTAGCAAGTCCGAGACCTACTTCGAATTTGGTGCTCTCGTTGATAATGGTCTCCATTTCAGGTATGACCATTTCTATGATAGCCTGCAGATCTCCAAGACCTTCCGAAGGAATGAGCCCTTTTATGATAGGGAATGCCTGCTGGAGGAAAGCTTTGTCGAAGTATATATCTACTCCATTGGCTGTTTTGGTGAAGTTTATAGGTACGTGAACGTATCCGTCCTTAACTTCAAACAACTGGGAGAATATCGAACCGTATCCGCCGGGAATCATGTTGATGAGGTCCATGTTTACAACGAAATATACTTTTCCTTCCTTTGCATACCAGCGTATGGTGCCTTCCGGTATAAGTTCGTTGGGGATGGTCATTTCGGCGTTTCCGTTCTGCGGGTCGTTGAACGAGAGCGCTATGCTTCCGTTTTCCTTGAACTCAAAATAGTTAAGCGCATCCAGATAGTTGTCCAGGCCATAGCCCATAGCTATCATCTTGAGGAAAGGGCCGAAAACATTCACATCCTGTTCGCTGCCCAGGAATATTATTTTTCCGGTTGTGTTTTCCACGTTGATTATAACACGGTGAACTTCTGTTTCGTTTCCGAAATTGTCGAGGCCCATTTCCTTGGCTATTTTCCATTTGCCTACTACGGCGCTGGTGTTTTTAACGCCTACTTCGAGGGACATCGTGTGGTCGATTATCTGTCCGTTTACGGAAACGGTCTTGTATTCGTCAGTATATTCGCCGGAGAACTGGCTCTGGGTGTTAAGTGTCGTAATCTGAAGGTTCGTGATCTCTATCGGTTCGTCTTCCCCGAGAACAAACCCGTCGATGATGAGTTTCGCATCAGATGTTTTCAATCCCGTTATCTGGGCGGATACGCCTTCGGGAGCTTCAGCGCCGTTGATGGAAGCCGACAGCTTTTCCCCGTTGTACGAGCCTGTAGCGCCGGTAATGGTTATGTTCATAACCATTTTGCCGTTGTTTATCTTACCGGTTATGACTACTTTGTTCAGGTCGGAAGCGCCTCCGCCCTGTTCGCCGCCGAATACCCTTGAATTGTCGTTATCGACGCGTACTTCGCAGCCTGTAACAGTGTATTCCGCCTGTCCGAGTACGGCGTTGTATATTTTGAACGTCATATCGTCCTGAACCGTTCCTGTCACTTCAACTTTTGCATTGCCGCCGGAGTACATAGAGCCGTTCACTGTTATCGTAACATTGCTTCCCTCGTATGTTCCTGGTACTCCGTCAAGAGTTTTGTCGGAGTCTTTCGAGCATCCGGCTACAAGTACTAATGCCGTTATGGCATATAAAAATCGCGATAATCTTTTTTTCATT
>Ga0137298_11042_pt1 | contig 17307 bp, 15 predicted proteins | sample RamsorincwithD2O_2_FD_97182 | JGI IMG/M metagenome (GOLD analysis project Ga0137298, IMG submission 97182) | Mouse cecal microbial communities from Vienna, Austria - Glucosamine amended with D2O | ecosystem: Host-associated > Mammals > Digestive system > Large intestine > Cecum | place: Austria...
CCTTATAGGCATTTTTCAGTACAGGATTACTTGCAGCTTTGTCATTGACTGCAATAATTCCATCGCATGGGAATTCTTTCGCCCATCGGGTACAAGTCTGTCCATGGATCATTCGATCATCAACTCTTAAGAATGTAACGCTCATTTTTTTCCTCCCTTTTCTTTAAAATGAAAATTTTTCTTTTTATGAATCTTGCAGCGGCTCTCTGCAGATCCATTGAGTAGCTAAACAATCTTTCATGCATTTTTAAATCAGAATTCTGTGGGTTTGCAAACTTGGATCAATCTTAGACTTCTTCGTCTTCATCATCTTCAACCGCAAGTAGAAATTCTTTTAGTGCTCCTTGTGCTTCCGATAACACACCATCTTTGGCATCATCCAGACTCATCGCATCTTTCATAAGTAATGCTGTCAGTGCCAGTGGAAGATTCATTCCTCCAATCACTCTGGTTTGTTCAGTCAATCCCTTTTCATTGATAACGTTACAGGCTGTGGTTAAAGGACTTCCCCCGATCAGATCGCCAAGCAGTAAGATTTCATCATCGGTATTGACATTCGAGATTACATCTTTGAATGCTTCCGCAAATTCATCCGCACTCTTACCATCTTCTAATCCACAGCTCAACAGGTCTTTTCGTTGTCCAGCAAGCATGCCAAGAGCATTGGCTAATCCATCCGCAAATTTCCCATGACTGACTAGAATTACATATTTCATATTCCGTCTCCCTTCTTACACACATATTTTCGATTTTTTCTCAGTTTTACAGTATTGTTAGATGTCATAAGTGATTGTTAGAAATTCACAATATCTTGTGACAGATGTCATTTGAATTATTTAATAATTTTTACTCCGGTAAAGCTAATCCCCTTTCTATCCCTGCCATGCAATTCGACTGATCAGGCCACAAAAAAAAGCTGACCGGATCAGTCAGCCGTAAAATAACAATATGAATAACCAGCAGCATAATACAGACAGCTGTCCGTGAGGCATTCATAGTTCTGATTATTCTCTGAGAAAAGAGTTGAGCTGTTTTTGAAGATCAAGAAGCTCAAGATCTAAATCCGAAGAGGATCTGATAATTTTACTTATTCCATTATTCAGAAGACGAGAGGCATCTTCGAATTTTCGAAAGCGCTTCTTTGCTTTCGTATGGCTTAAAGCAAAATCAAGCATATCCCAGGATACTTCATCATTTGCGATTTCAGTATTTTTAACCAGTTGAACCATCGCACTGGTTCCGCTGGTCTGTTCCATCATCATCGTTTGAATTTCAGGATCACATGTAAATAAACGCAAAAGGTCCCATGCGTCCTGTGGATGGGTAGTTGTTGCCGATATCCCCATCATAAGCGTTTCGAGCGAACAGCGGGATTGTTCGCTGTTCAGAGAAGGCATTGGTAAAATCGTCCAATCAAATGTAGAATAACGACGTACTTTCCATGGATAAGGACCATAAGTTTTATATTCAGCCAGACTCATTGGCGCAAAAGCCGTTTGCCCTGAATCAAAACCCTCGGTTGTATTTCCTGAAAAATTGCTTTGATCTACAGCAGCCATCTCCTGCATAAAAAGCACAGCCTGGCGAACATCATTCTGGTTGATATAGGCCGTATTGCCTTCATCATTAAATAAATTCAATCCAAAGGCCTCGATTGTATCATCCACCGTATACCCTGAAATTCCCCATTGGTCGACAATACCGTCATAATCAGAATCTTTTGTAATCTGCGAACTGATACGGAGAAGATCTTCTGTAGTCCAGTTCCAATCAGGAACTACTATTCCTTCTTTTTTTAGAAGACCCTTGTTAACGAACATCAGTTTCAGGTTGCATTGGTAGGGCAAAGCATAGATTTGATGATTATAAGTCCCTTCTTCGATCGCTGATGAATAAAAATCTGCGGATTGGACATATTGATCCTGCTCAATAAAAGAATTCAGTTCTTTCAAAGCCCCAAGGCTGGCCATAGTATTAAAGTCCTGATCCAGTACCATGAACAGATCAGGCTGCATCCCTTTTACAATCTGTTCCGAAAGCCATTGCGAATAGTCATCTCTGACGATTCCACTGGTGTATTTTACTTTCACATAAGGATGAGTACTTTCAAAACGAGAGATCACTTCATCTACAATCGTATAAGTTCCACTCTCCGGCACATTCCAGTTACTGGTGGAGAAAATTCCAAGATGAAGAGTATAAGGGATAGGTAAAAAACGCAGGAGACTGCAGATACATACAGATAAGACAAGTCCAACAATCACTCCAAATAGAATTCGATGTTTTTTTCGAATATTGTCACACTGCTGCTTCATCCTTTTTGAATTAAAAGTGTCAAGAAATCTTTTTAATCTATGCGATTTCCCGTCGTTTAACTCTCTTTTTCTATCAACCATCCACTAATCTCCGACCATCTCCCGGATTCGTCCACGGTTTTCTACAGCCCAGATGGCCAGCTGTGTTCGATCACGAAGAGAAAACTTATTCAGGATACTTGAAAGATAATTTCGAACCGTCCCCTCTGAAAGATAAAGAGCCGCTGCAATTTCCTTATTTGAACGTCCATGACCAATCTGTTGAATAACTTTCCACTCCGTTTTGGAGATTTCATTTTCCGAATTTTCATCCACCCGGATAATCGTCTCTTCTGACTGATTCTTTGAAAACATATTGAAAACTTTGGCAGCAATATCAGGGTTCAGCATGGCTCCGCCTGAGTGTACCGTTTTAATCGACATGGCCAGCTCTTCCATGGATACTCCTTTGAGAAGATATCCACTTGCTCCATATTTCAAAGCAGAGAAGACAAAATCATCATCATCAAATGTCGTCAGAACGATTACTTTTGTTTTTGGATAGTCTTTTTTGACCAGACGCGTCGCCAGAACACCATCCATTTTTGGCATTCGAATATCCATAAGGATGACATCCACATATTCTTTTTTCAGGAGATCCAGAACCTCGAGTCCATTGGCCGCAGTCCCTACGACTTTAATCTCCTCATCCATGGATAGAACAATTTTCAGTGAGTCTCGAATCAACGCCTGGTCATCCGCAATCACAACATTAATCATGAAATTCCCCTTTCTGCAGTGGAACCTGAATCCGAGTTGTAAATCCATCAGATCCATCAAAATGTATAGTTCCATGAATTGCCGCAATTCTTTCTTTCATCTGTGTCAATCCGTAGCCCGGCTCAATACAATGAGCTCCAAATCCGTTGTCATCAATAATAATATTCAGATTTTCATCAGCGATGTAAAAATGAATCTGTATATGGTTCGCAGCTCCATGACGAATAGAGTTGGTGATGCTTTCCTGAACTACCCGAAAAAGGGCATCCTCTTTAGCTACTTCAAAATCGATATTTTCAACTTCATAATTCAAATCAATCTGTAAATCATCACTCAGTCCGATAAACTCAGTAATCATCTTTTGCAGTGCTCCCTTCAGTCCTGCCTGTTCAAGAGCTCCTGGACGCAGCTTATTGAGTGAATTTCGAACATCGGATATGCCCTCACGAACGACCTGCGAAACAAGATGCAACTGTTTTTTAGCAAGATCTGGTGATTTATCAATAATGATCAATGTCGCATCTACCCCTGCTGCGATTCCTGTTAGAGCGTGTCCGAGCGTATCATGAATTTCTCTGGCGAGTCTTTTACGTTCATTGTTTTCACCGATACGCTCTGTTATTGCCGCATAATTCTTCAGTTCTCTATTCACCTGGTTAATCATATTTAACTCTTGAGCAATATTCTCATTTTCCTTGGTTTGATGATTAATATAGAGCGAAAGATACGCTACAAAGATCAGAAGATTAATCATTTCAAGCAGATTTTTCAGCATGATCAAAAGGCTGCTCAATGAATGATCAAAAACGTTAAAATAGGCTGCTGGATCTGCCATCGGAAAGAAAAATGAAACGACATAATAATTCGACAAGAAGTATAAACAGGCCAGAATTCCTAATACACTGTAACTGGTCGTATTCTTTTCCCTTCGCATATGAAACAGGCAATCCGAAAAAACCATAAGAAATAGACCTGAATAAGCCATGTTCAGATAATAAACGATCTGAAACCCAAGGATGATCTCCAGAATGATACTGGTCAGATTGGCTGCTTTTTCAGATATTTCACTGACAGACCGTGATAGGATCAATGCCGCCAGGACCGCATACAGAAACAGACAGGCAAAAAATATTGTTACCGGATTTTTCGGAATATGATCGATCTCGCTTAAAAATAAATTACTTTTTTGATGATTAACAATAAACCTAGTAGCTAACAGAAAAACTGAGGAATAAAACATAACAATCAGATAATTCAGACCCACCATGAGGTTTCGAAGAGATGAAATCATCCTCATTCCTGTAAATCGACTCATTGCCACTCCCTCAGCGCTTTTACATCCAGATTGCTGCGGTCGAGCAATTTAACAGGAATAACAGTTACAGGCTCAACTTTATCTTTTTGCAGCGCTCTATACATTTGTTCCGAGGCTATTTTCGCCATATCATAGGGCATTTGCATGACAGTTGCTTCTGCTGAAGAAGACCTTGTCAGCTGCTCTTTAAAGTCAGGAGTCCCATCGACTCCATAAACTCGTATATCGTCCCGATTAAGGTATTGAAGGGCTGCGATGGCTCCCATTGCACTTGGATCGTTCAAACACATGATGAAATCAATATCTGGAGTTTCTTCCATCATTGAAAGCACTGCAGGCATCGCAAGTTCAGTCTGTCCAAAGCATTCCGCTTCATTCACAACTTTAAATTGAGGATAGTTCGTTATTTCATAAAGAAAGCCTTCAATACGATCCCTTCCGCTTCGAACCTCGGAATGTTTGATCAATGCGACATTGCCCCCTTCAAATTTTGAAGCAAGGTCTTTTGCCCAAAGAACACCAGCTTCAAAATTATCTGAATAAATAGAACTGGTCGTACTTTTTGAGGTATCCATCGGACAGTCAATGACAATCACGGGAATTCCTGCATCTTTTGCCTCCTGCAGACTTTCTTCAATAGTAATTGAATCGACTGGATTAATGAAAATCCCATCGACCTTCATTTTTATAAACTCTTCGATCTGTTCAGATTGTTTATCTGGATCAAGCATTGGATCACGTAAAACCAGACGATCTCCCCGACTTTCAACAACCTTAACCAATTCATTTTGAATCACAGTATAAAATGGATTATTCATGGTCATATAGCTGACACCGAAAATACGGTTGCCCCCATAACTTTTCATCGTGTAGAGATCATATATGAAAGCCGAAGCAAAAAACATCAGAGCTATCATTCCCCATAGAAATAAATCTCGTTTCGACTTCATACTTCACTTCCTTTTATCACTATTCTATTAAATCTTCTGAATCAATTATGAAACCTCAATGACCCGAATCATAAGCAGTAATTATTCCGTTGTTGCTTATTACAATTCTATCTGAAATGATTAGTTAAAAGCTATGATTGTCGATGGTCTCTAACCTTAAAAACGTACAGGAATTCCATTCGAAAAACTAATGACATTTGTCATAAAAGGATTTTCCACTTATCAATTTTACAGAATTTCCCTGTTTGATCTTTAATAACTTCTGATTATCAGAAAAAAGATCCTATCTTGTGATCAAAAAGCGAATCACAAGATAGGATCAGTTTTTATACAGCCGATTCAAATGACTATCTCAACCAGACGAACGTACAAGCATACAATCAGGCTGACATGAAACAGATCATTTAACATGGCAATTTCTTAAGTGTTATTCAACAGGATTCGTTTTGTTAAACTTTCCTTTTAAAAGAATAGAGACTAACGCTGAACGCGTCCGCTTCCATCTCCGCCGGCAAGCTTTAAGACTTCATCTTCAGAAACCAGGTTGTAGTCTCCTTCAATGGTGTGTTTTAAAGCCGAAGCAGCAACGGCAAATTCAATCGCTTCCTGGCTGTTCATGCCCTTAAGCAAAGCATGAATCAGACCACCGCCAAAGGAGTCCCCTCCTCCGACACGATCAACGATGTTCATATCGTACTTCTTCGAGAAGTGATAATCATCGCCATCATAAAGCATTGCGCTCCACAGGTTGCGGTTGGCATTGATCGATTCACGAAGAGTAATCGCCACCTTATCAAATCCAAAACGATCTTTCAGTTTTTTAGCGACTTCCTTATAGCCTTCACGGTCGATCTTTCCGCCATGAATGTCAGTATTGTCTGCTTCAATGCCAAAGACATCCTTGGCATCTTCTTCATTGGCAATGACGACATCTACATACTGGCATAATTCATCCATGACCTTGCCGGCTTTTTCCTTGCTCCAGAGCTTGTTGCGGTAGTTGAGGTCCATGGATGTTGGAACACCCAGTTCCCTGGCGGCCTTTAAGGCATCCAGAGTAATGGCCGCTACTTCATCATTAAGAGCGGGAGTAATTCCTGTTGTATGAAACCATTTGGCATCCTTCAGGATTTCTTTCCAGTTATATTCATCTCTTGTTGAGTTGGCAATAGCAGAATTCGCCCGGTCATAAATGACCTTGCTTGGACGCTGGGAAGCGCCTTTTTCCAGGAAATAGATTCCAACACGATCCCCACCGCGAACGATATCTTCTGTGTTGACACCGTATTTTCTCAGGGAATTGACAGCCGCCTGGCCGATTTCATGTTTTGGCAGCTTGCTGACAAAATGAGCATCATGACCATAGTTAGCCAAAGAGACCGCCACATTGGCTTCTCCTCCGCCATAGGTTGCGCCCAGTTTGTCCGCCTGAACAAAACGCATATAGCCTTCCGGAGCCAGACGAAGCATCAGTTCTCCAAAAGTGACTACTTTATCCTTGGCCATTATCCACGGACCTCCTGAAGTTTCTTCACAGCTTTTTTGCAGAGTTCTTCGATTTCATCGAACTTGCCTTCCCTGATCAGGTCGGCTTTGACCATCCAGCTTCCGCCGACACAAAGGATCATCTTTTCCTTCAGATAATCTTCCATATTCTTTTCTGAGATTCCGCCAGTCGGCATGAATTTCATCATATGGAAAGGAGCAGCCAGAGCTTTAATCATTTTGATTCCGCCAGCCGGTTCAGCCGGGAAAAATTTAACGACATCCAGTCCTAAGGCATAAGCGGCAGTCACATCCGAAGCGGTTGCGCAGCCTGGAGTCACTGGAACTCCTTTTTCAATGCAATAGGAAACGACTTCCTTATCAAGACCCGGGCTGACGATAAACTGAGCTCCGGCTTCTAAAGCCTGATCGACCTGCTCTTTGGAAAGAACAGTTCCAGCTCCTACCAGCAGATCCGGACATTCTTTTCTCATGGCGGCAATGGAGCCTTTAGCAGCAGCGGTACGGAAAGTGACTTCAGCTGCAGGAAGACCGCCATTGACCAGCGCTTTTCCTAATGGAACGGCGTCTTTTACATCATCCAGCACGACAACCGGAATGATTCCGATTTCATGAAATCTTTCTAAAACGGCATTCATCTTATTTTTTCGCCTCTTTTGCTTCTGTCACTTTTTTATGAAGCGTTTTACGGACAGCGCCAGGTTTTTCGATCAGTTCATTGAAGATTTCAACGACTTCATCCGCCATACCGGCTTCATACAGGTCTACACCAAAAATCTTCTGATTGGAAAGAATTGGACGAAGTGTTTCTTCAGTCACTATATCTCCCAGTTTGATGTTGGCAACGACAGGTCTTACTTCTTCAAGAAGCGGATCTGCAGAGATTTCAAAACCTTCTCCCTGATCATCAATGCCCATCAGATAACGGATCCAGCCGGCAAATACAACCGGGATCAGTTTCAGATCGTTTGTGCTGAGATTTTCATCGTTCAGATAGGATTTGATGGTTTCTCCAAAACGAACAGACAGTTTCTGTGATGTATCTGTAGCAATACGCTGCGGAGCATCTGGCATAAATGGGTTAGGAAGACGAACACCAATTACGGTATCGATAAATTGCTTTGGATCCAGAATTCCAGGATTCACTACAACTGGCAGCCCTTCATCGTAGCCAATGATACGAATCAGATCTACGATATCTTCATCTTTCATTTCTTCAGAAATCTTATCGTAGTCTAACAGGCATCCATAAATAGACATGGCGGTATGCAAAGGATTCAGACAGGTAGTGACCTTCATCTTTTCGACATTGTTTACTGTGTCACGATCGGTATAAATAATTCCACCCAGATCCAGAGGCACTTTTCCATTTGGGAAAGCATCTTCAATAACAAGGTATTCCGTTTCTTCAGCATTGACAAACGGAGCCACAAAACTTCCGCGCGGCGTTTTTACTGGTTTAACATCTTCAAGTCCAGCTTCTTCAAGCATGGCTTCAACCGAAGCGTCCGGGCGAGGCGTAATCTTATCGATCATGCTCCATGGGAAGGAAACCTTTGCCGGATTTTCGAGATATTCGACAAATCCTTCGTCCGCTTTTCCATTTTTTACCCAGCCTTTCGCATAGGCCACAATGGCATCCTGAAGTTTCTGTCCATTATGAGAGCAGTTATCCATGGATACCATGGCAATTGGCAGCTGCCCGTTTTTGTAACGCTCATAAAGCAGGGAAGCCACTTTTCCAAGGTAAGACTCAGGATTTTGCGGTCCGTTTTCGAAATCTTTTTCTACCAGAGGAAGCAGATTTCCCGCCGCATCGGTAATGGCATATCCTTTTTCAGTGATTGTAAAGCTGGCCATCTGCAGACTCGGAGCTGTGAAGATGCTTGCCATCCGTTTCCATGCGTCCTGATCTTTTGGATCAAGCATAACAGTTTCAGCAATCGAACCAACCACTGTTTTATCGACGTTTCCATCGTGTTTTAAAGTCGCAAGAACAGCCAGGTTATCGTGTTCCTTGTTGACTTCGATCATAAACGGATCGAAACCTTCAACCGCGATGACACCTTTTTCCATCTTACCTTCATTGAGCAGCTTTTCAGCCACTGCAGCCGGGAATGCTTTAAACAGGTTTCCGGCTCCAAAATGAACCCATGTCGGCTCTGCAATGGTTTTTTCAACCATTGCATGACGATCATACGTTGGGATATTAAAGCCTGCGCTGACCCATTCCTGGGTATTCTTAAGGCCTTCGTTTGATAATTTCATCATTTGATCAGTCCTTCATTTCTACTATTTGATTTGTTTTTTACAAAAGCCAGTCCATTCTGGCTGGATTGTTTTTTACTAAGCCACTTCTTTTTCTTTTTCATCTTCAGATTTTTCAATGGCTTCCCACAGACCGTTAAGGTAAGTTGCACCTAAGGCACGGTCGTACAGACCATATCCAGGCATACCGACTTCGTTCCAGATCATACGTCCATGGTCAGGACGGATTGGTCCATCAAAGTTGATGTCGTGCAGAGCCTTCATGATTTCATACATGTCGAAAGTTCCGCAGCGGGACAGATGTGGTGCTTCTTCAAAGTCGAGTGTTTCAGGGTTTTTGTCATTGAATTTCAGGTTTCTGACATGAGCGAAGTGAATTCTTCCTGGCAGTGAACGAATCATATCTGGCAGATCGTTTTTCAGATTGGTTCCGTAACTTCCAGCACAGAACGTGACTCCGTTATGTGGGTTATCAACTGCCTTCATCAGACGCTGAATTTTTTCCTTGCTTGTGATGATTCTTGGCAGTCCAAAAATTGGCCATGCTGGATCATCCGGGTGAATTGCCATATTGATATCGTACTTATCGCAAGTTGGCATGATTCTTTCCAGGAAATACACCAGATTATTGAAAAGTTTTTCTTCATCCACATCCTTGTATGCGGCAAAGAGTTCCTTAATCTTTTCCATACGTTCTGGTTCCCAGCCAGGCATAACTGTTCCGTTCATGTCATCGGCAATGGATTCAAACATTTTTTCTGGATCCATGTTATCTACAGCTTTCTGGGAATAAGCTAACGCTGTAGAACCATCTTCAAGTTCGCGGGCAAGCTCAGTACGAGTCCAGTCAAATACTGGCATAAAGTTATAACAAACAGTCTTGATTCCTTCTTTTCCAAGGTTTTCAAGAGTCTGAATATAATTTTCAATATCCTGTTCTCTTTCAGGAGAACCAATTTTAATCGCATCAGAAACGTTCACTGATTCAATACCGGACAGATTTAATCCGTGAGATTCTACATATTCCTTTAAATTGTGAATTTCTTCCTGAGTCCAGAGCTCACCTGGCTGTTTATCATAAAGAGTCGTAATAACTCCAGTAACTCCTGGGATCTGTCGAATCTGTTCAAGTGTAATCGTATCGTGTCCTGGTCCATACCAGCGTAATGTCATTTCCATGTGTACATCCTCCTTTGCGTTGTGTTTACGCTTACATCGTGCTTTCAGTATCGATCTTCAGCACCCAAAATCCAATAGTGATAGTTGTCTATGATATTGCAAAAGTTGCTTCAGGAAACCATCAGTCCTTTAATGCCGAATCTTTCGAATTTACGGTCATTTTGCTCGTATTTTCTATTGTTTTATGTGTTGTACATTGCATATTGTTCGATCGAAAATCCCCAAAGACTAATGTACAAGTCGCATTGAATTGTTATCCGATTAAGATGGCCTCGTACTTATAATGTTAGTTTGAACAAACCATAAAGAAATAAATCTGCTCAAAAAAGCAAATCCATTGCCAATAACCGTTTTTCAGTTATTAATCCCATCACGCAAAATAATTTTGTGACCTGAAATCTGTTCTGCGCAAAAAAGAGCGTCAGATTTTAATGACCCAACGCTCTCTTTTTTATTCCTGATTTAAATTTATACAAATAAGCTTCCAACCTGATAGACAATCGTGGTTAAAGTCCAAGAGACAAACAGCTGAAAGGCTATGGATTTCCACATGAAGCTGCTGCTTCCAGATTCTTTTTTAATGGTTGCCAATGAGGCCAGACACGGCACATACAACAAACAGAAAAGCATCATACAATAAGCATTCAGAGCTCCAAAGCCAATGGCTTCAAGCTGCAGATGCATCGCCTGCATTCCTTCAAAGCTGTTCGCATTGGCTACCTGAAATAAAACCGCCATTGAACTGACAACAACTTCTTTTGCCGATACGCCGGCAATTAAAGCAACAACGATCTGCCAGAATCCAAGTCCGCAAGGAACCAGAACCCAGGAAAAAGCCTTACCAAACTGAGCTGCAAATGAAACAGATATATCTTCGGTATAACCACTTATCGAGAAATGCGTAAACAGCCATAACACGATGGATGCCGCAAAAATGATCGTTCCCGCTTTCATCAAAAAGCTCTTTACCTTATCCCATACATAAACGAGAACTGTATGAGCACTTGGCGCTTTATAAGCCGGAAGTTCGATGAGAAGTGGAAAATCTTCGGCTTCCTTTTCAAAATGTTTGAGAATCCAGGCAAGGAGTAAAGCCATTCCGATTCCGATCACATAAAGAGAATAGGCAGCCCACATTGGCTGCTTGGGGAAAAACATTCCCGCAAACAGAATATAGACCGGAAGTTTTGCCGAACAGGACATAAACGGAGTGATCAGCATGACTCTTCTGCGGTCTTTTTTGGATTCGAGCGCTCTTGAAGCCATAATGGCAGGAACTGTACATCCAAAGCCCAGAACCATCGGAATAAAGGCCCGTCCTGAAAGCCCAAGCTTTTCCATGATATCGTTCATGATATAGGCGACTCTTGCCATATATCCCGAATCTTCAAGGAAGGCAAGAGCGATAAACAGAATCGTAATATTCGGCAGAAAAGTAAGAATTCCGCCCACGCCTGAAATAATTCCGTCGCAGATCAGGTTGATCAGCCAATCTGCCGTATGCAGACTGACTAAAACTGAGCCGACTCCTTCGGTAAACCAGCCAATCAATATTTCAACATATCCACTGATCCAGTCTCCGATGGAAAAAGTCAGCTCAAAAACACCGGCCATGATTAACAGGAAGAGGACAATTCCCCAGAATGGTTTCAAAGCCACCGCGTCGATTTTTTCGCTGAGTTCATCGGACTTTTCTCTGCCTAAAAGAACCTCGTTGAGGATGGCCTGAATAAAATCATATTTCTGATTGATGATCTGATTCATCTGCTCTTCTGATTGAATTGGAAGATCATAGTCCTTATACCTTCTTGTGGTTTCTTCATCTTTTAAAAGCCACTCAATTGCACTTAAACGAGGATTGTCTGAGACAGAAGCCAGCTTTTCTTCGATCTGAGCAATCTGTCTTTCAATATCCGGTGAATAAGTCAGGACTCTTTCCTTAATCGTTTCAGAATGCAGATCCATCGGCTGATGGTTGATCGCATTAGAATCTTCATATTGATGCAATGCCGCATGCAGCAAAGTCTTTAATCCGCGTTTTTTCCTGGCGGTAACCGGTATAACCGGTACACCGAGAATTTCTGAAAGGCGATGTATATCCAGGTCAATTCCCCGTTTTTCGACAATATCCATCATATTCAGAGCAAGCACCATCGGCTTATTCATCTCGATCAGCTGAAGGGTCAGATATAAGGAGCGTTCAAGGGAAGATGTATCCGCGACATCGATGATGACACTGACCTGATCGGATTCAAGAAATTGTCTGGTAACCTGTTCTTCCATTGTAAAGGAGTTGAGTGAATAGGTTCCTGGCAGATCGACCAGACGAATGGTATGACCGTGTTCATTGATTGCCCCTTCCATTCTTTCCACCGTGACTCCAGGCCAGTTGGCTACTTTGAGATTGGCCCCGGTATAGGCGTTAAATAACGTCGTTTTTCCGCAGTTGGGATTGCCGATAAAGCCAATTGTGAGCTGTTCAGACATGATCCACCTCGATTCCAGCACTCATTTTTGATCCGATCGCAAATCGATTGGACCGCAGTGAAATCACCATCGTTCCTGATTTCTTCCGATGCAATACCTGTAAGGGGGTTCCGGGCAACATCCCAAGGGACTGCAGCCTACGTTTGGTATCTTCATTGAGATCTATAGAAACAACTTTTACGGTTGAAGAGAGCGGTACATCTTTGAGTCTCATAGTTCATCTCATCACTTTCTGTATTTAATCCATAATTTTTTAGGCTGAATCGATTATACAACGAAAAAGATAAAAAGTTAGCTTTAGCATACTTTCGATTTCCCGGCTTATTCATTATTCTTATCTTGAATAACATATTTTCTGATTATCACCATCTTTAACCATCTAATTCTGATTGGTCCATTATTCTGTCTTTCTGAAAAATGGGAGTCAAAATTGGATTTGAAGCTGAAACAGAACCCGAAATCAAAATTTCCCAAACCGTGAAAGAAGCAAAAGACAATCTATAATTTTTTTGAAATAAACGTGACACAAAACGCAAAAAAGCAGGTGTCAGATTCCGATACCTGCTTCATCGTAATAAAATCAATTCGTACTACTTATTGGAGAATTGAAACCAATAATTATTGAATGCTTGTTGATAATACTTAATCGCTTCTTATTTGTTCATCTCAGAAAGAATTGATTCAAGATGGGCATTTGAAATTTCTAAAAAATTAGCCACATATTCTTTTGATTGTCCATAATTCAGCAATTTTACAGCAATTTTTCTGAGTTCCTGATTTCTTCCGATTTCGATTCCTTCGGATTTACCAATCTGGATTCCTTCAGTTTTTCCTCTTCTTTCGCCAATTCGGATCCCTTCATTTCTATAGGAATTCTGCATTTGAATAATCGCTTCACACATATTGATCACTCCATTCCTTACCTTTACTTTTCTGTCAAATTTTATATTCGTTACTGCTTTAATCAGATCATTCGCCAAGACACACAACTTCGAAAAGTATGATTCATATTTTGCAGAACATCACTCAGTCGATCCTCGTCTTTCGAATTTATGATGAATACCAGAACTATCCCAAATTCTGGTCCATATTCCATAAGTTCCTCATCTCTTAATGCATAAGGTTCGATCAAATTCAGCGGATGATCTGGAATTTCCATGGTTAAGCTTTTAGAGATACGGATCAGGTCTCTTTGATTTTTAGCAGCAGGCCATGGATCGGCAGATAACCAGAGCACAATTGTCGTTACAAAAGGAAGCGATTGCTCGTTTTGAAAAACTTCTTCCTGTTCTGGATCATCTCGTTTTTCATATTCTGAAATCTGTATCAGTCTCTCATAGATGGCAAGATCGTAGCCATCCGTCCAAAAAACCATATCCTGCGAATTATAAGATTGAGGTTCAAGGCCAACAATCATTGAAAAGCAGCCCTCGTCGTCTTTAAAGATTACTTCCTTGATCAGATCTCTTCGAGTTTCCCGATAAACCAAATCCTCCTCTTTATTAATTCTGATTTGAGCAGCATTGGGATCCATTTCTCTGACACATTCAATCTCCACATCCTTATTACCGGAGAAGCATTTCACATGAACCAGTTGTTCGAATACTCCATCCTGTCGAAGAAGATTTTTTGCAGCCAGATCTGTACTTAATGCAATTGCACAATCCAAGTTGGAATCTCCTCTCATTTATTCTGACAAAATTTGATAGAGAAACCATAACAAAAGAAAGTGACAAATTAAGATGACGCAACCATAATTATTAAATTTGTTATCCTGTTATCAAAACTTCTTTTGATATTTATCTGAAGATATCCATCGGATCTGATTCGATCCAATCTAAGAATTTTTTCTGACACAAAAACATTTAAAAGTCTTACTGAAACTCTCTTTCCAATAAAGGATTAGAAACTGATGATCAAGTAAAACTTCTCAAAACAATCTTCAAAGTTAATGTTCTAAAAACCACATGTCTTTTTTCGAACAGAATAAGACATAAAGATTGATTTCAGAACATGATCAAGAACAGATGTAAAAAAGACGAAGCTTTAGCTCCTCCTTCAACGTTCAATTCCAATTATTTCTGAAAGAATCCAATTCCTGCTGCATCTGGTCCAGCATGAACCGCCAGAACTTCAGAAAGCGAGACCAGATCTTCATCTTTATCCACCAGACTGACCAGCTGTTCTTTCAGATTTTTTGCATTCGTATCATTCAGACCAGAATATCCAATGACAATGGGCATATTGGGATCGAGCGAAATCTCCTCAGCTCTGGCCACAATATTTTTAATTCCCTTCTTGAGTCCTCTGGCTTTTGAATCAACAACGACTTCACCCTTTTCGTCGATGGTCACTACAGGCTTAATTCCGATTAAATCGCCAGCCATGGCAGCGGCTGCGGAAATGCGGCCGCCTTTCTTCAGGTATTTCAACGTTGGAACCACGGCAAGCAGCTTTACTTTTTTCTTATCTTCTTCAAGCTGTTTTGCGATCTGCTGCGCACTTAGTCCCTGATCTCTTAAATCCATTGCTCTTTTGACCAGAGCCGTTTCAGAAAGCGCGGCTTGTCCTGAATCCACCAGCCAGATGTTGTCAAAATCCATAGCTGCAAGTCTGGCGGAATTGTAGGTTCCTGAAAGAGTTGAAGATAAAAGAACACCAAGAACTTCATCTCCGTTTTCTGTAATCTTACGGAACACTTCTTCAAAGTCTGCAGGTGTCGCCTGGGAAGTCTTTAAGGAGATTGAGTCATCTTCTAGCATTTCATAAAATTTTTCTTTGGAAATCTCTTCCTTTGATTCTTCGCCATTAATCATAATGGGCAGTTTCATGACGATCAGGCCATTTTCAGGATCGTTTTTCAGCTCCTGCGCACTATCGGTTACAATCCAAATCATTTCTTTTCCTCCATTTGTCGTATTCTGAGTGATCTGACTATTCTATTTCTTTTGATCGAAGCTGAATCCAACTTCAATTCTTCATTTTTTCCTTATTGTTCTACGTTCTGTTTACTGGATTCAGACTCTTTTTGATTGATCATGTGCTCAATCTGGACATTCAGGCTTTCAAGAAAACTGTAGAAACCGTCCCATTGATCGTTATCGAGAATGGAATGAGCCGCATCAAAAATATGGACAGATTGTTCTGAAAGATATTCAGCGGTTTTTTTACCTTCAGAAGACAGTGTATATTTTGATTTATAAAGTGTGCTGTTGTCTTTTTCAATCAGTCCATGGTTCATCAGCCGGGAGAGGCTTCGCGAAATCTGAGCTTTGTCGCTTCCAGCCATTTTGCAAAATTCATCCTGGCGCAGCCCTTCATTGCACGTCTGCAAAGCAAACAGGATCGGTAAGTCGGAGCCGTTGAGATCAAATTCTTTCATATACAGGGATTTCAGTTTGGTCACCTGTTTTTCCATTTTTCCGGTGATCATGAAAAACTTCATGATTTTTTCTGTCTGTTCCATGTCTTCAGTGTAGATAGATTTCGTTGACTTATCAACAAAACTAAGAATAAGACCTTGAATTCCCGAAAAACGCTCAGAATTCGCTTTCATATGCGGTCAGCTGCTCCTGATTTCCGGGATTTTCAGCCGTTTTTGTCCATATATGAAATGCTTCAGCAGAGCATTGCTTCCTGGATCGTCTAAAATTAAGTTATGTATAAAATCCTGAAAACATCCTTAAGTGGCGAACTGATTGAATTGAAAACTCCAGAACCCGGATGCTGGATCAGCGTGATTCATCCGGATGTTCATGAAATCACCTGGCTGAAAAACGAAATTGGAATTCTTCCTGAGTTTTTGCAGGCTGCTCTTGATCCTGAAGAGACCAGCCATATTGATATTGACCAGGAAGAAAATCAGACTCTGATCATTGCGGATTACTGTCTGAAAAATACATCTTCTTCTCAGGGTATACTTTCCTGCACGACCCATCCTCTGGGACTGATCTTTCAGGAAACAAGAATTATTACTCTCAGCATTGAACCGAACCCCTTCATTGAACAATTGGAGCAGGGAAAAATCAGGTCCTTAAATACTCAGCGAAAGACCGAATTTTTCCTGCATCTGATGTTTTCAATCTCGCAGAAGTATCAGCTGTATTTAAGACAGATCGAGGCGGAATCAGAGCGGATTTCTGATCGCCTGTATAAAAACATTTCGAATAAGGGAATCTCGGAAATGATGGAGCTCGACAAGTCTCTGATTTATTTTTCCGCTTCCTTAAATGCGGATGAAAATACACTTCAAAAGATCCGCAACGGGCGAATCCTTCCCATCGATGAAGAAGATCATGACCTGCTCGATGACGTACTGATCGAATATCAGCAATCGCTTGACATGTGTACGATCTATACATCAATCAATGAGAGAGTTTCCAATGGCTGCAACAGTATTCTTTCCAACAATATAAACGACATCATGAAAAAGCTGACTGTCATAACCATCGTCATGTCTATTCCAAACATGATCTATGGCTTCTATGGAATGAATGTGGGTGATCTTCCCCTCCCCTATGCATGGTTT
>Ga0137298_11043_pt1 | contig 17297 bp, 17 predicted proteins | sample RamsorincwithD2O_2_FD_97182 | JGI IMG/M metagenome (GOLD analysis project Ga0137298, IMG submission 97182) | Mouse cecal microbial communities from Vienna, Austria - Glucosamine amended with D2O | ecosystem: Host-associated > Mammals > Digestive system > Large intestine > Cecum | place: Austria...
GTGGTTCATTTGGACTAGGAGGTACTGATTCTAGAGCCTACTCTTCAGGTGGAGGTGGTGGATGGTATGGAGGAGCTGCAGGATATAGTTATTCTTCTAGTAGTGCTTCAGGTCCAACTTACTATTATACTGCTTGTGGAGGTGGTGGCTCAGGATATTTTGCTACAAGTATCTCTAATGGATGCATGTATAGTTATAATACAACATTTACTTCAAATGAGACAGCAACCAAAACAGTATCGACATCGAATGTATCAGAAACTCCAACATCAGGTTATGCAAAACAAGGCAATGGTTATGCAAGAATAACCTTAATAGAATAAAAGGTAATACCTTTAAGAACTTCACAAATTCTGTGAGGTTCTTTCTTTTCCTTGCTCTTTTAGTGGAATTGTAGTACAATAGATAGGTATTAGGAGGTGCGAGAATGAAAGTTCTAGCAGTAGGAGATATTGTAGGAGAGAATGGTCTTGAGAAATTGAAAAAAACATTACCAGATATTGTAGAGTCTGAAAATATAGATTTTGTGATTGTGAATGCAGAAAATTCCGCAGGAGGAATGGGAATTACCAAGCAAATTTTCCAGGATTTATTGGCATTAAAAGTAAACGCTATTACCATGGGAAATCATACGTGGGGGAAGAAAGATATTTTTTCATTTATTGACCACAAAACCATGATACGTCCAGCTAATTATTCCAAAGGCGTGGTAGGAAAAGGCTATCGTATATTTGAGTGCAAAGGCAAGAGAATTGCTGTTATCAACCTAATTGGTCGAACGGATATGAATGTCCTATCAGAAAATCCATTTTTAGTGGTAGACGATATTCTAAAAGAAGTGGTTGCCGACTATATTTTCGTGGATTTCCACGCAGAAGCGACGGCAGAAAAAATTGCCATGAAATATTACCTAGATGGCAGGGTAAATGTTGTATTTGGAACTCATACGCACGTGCAAACAGCAGACGAAGAAATTACCGAAAATGGCATGGGCTACATCACAGATATTGGAATGACAGGACCGGTAAAATCTGTGATTGGGATGGATGTTAATGCGTCTATTAAGCGCTTTGTTACTTCTTTGCCAGAACGATACAAATTAGCAGAAGGCAAATGCGAATTAAATGGTTGTATTTTTGAAATAGATGACGAAAATGGTCGAACCAAGAAAGTGATAAGGCTAAATCGTATGTAATCCTAGAAAAATGTCGAAAATAGTCAACCAAAACTTCCAAAACTTACCAAAAAGATATAGACAATTTCCAAATTTTGTAATATAAATAATGCGTAACGAAAAGAAACAAAAAAATTATAGGAGGCAAAAAATGGAAATTTTGAAAATCTCATCAAAATCAAATCCTAATTCAGTAGCAGGAGCAATCGCTGGATTAGTGAAGGAAACAAGAAAAGCAGAAATGCAAGCAATCGGAGCAGGAGCACTCAATCAAGCAGTAAAAGCAATTGCAATCGCAAGAGGGTTTGTAGCACCAACAGGAGTAGATTTAGTCTGTATACCAGCATTTGCAGAAGTTCAGGTTGAAGGGGAGGACCGAACAGGCATTAAATTGATTGTTGAGTCAAGAAAATAAAGAAAAAAGAGTAGGGGCATAGGAAAGTTATGTCCCTTTTTTGTTGGGAAATGATTGAAAAATTAGCAGAAATAAGATATGATAAGGACATAGAAAAAGGAGAAAAAAATGAAATCTTGGATTAAATATGGAATTGTGGTAGTTGTCATTGCCATTCTATTTTATACCGCGTATTTGGTATACAAAAGTAAGCAAAAGCCAGAAGAGCAATTACCAGTGGTAGTAGAGGAAGCAACGCCAGTGGAAAAGAAAAAACTAAGAATTGGAATTGCTGGTTTTGATACCATCAATCCGCTTGTGAGTAAAAACAAAGAAGTATTGCAAATGGCAAACTTAATTTATGAACCATTGGTACGTGTTACTGAAGATTACCGTACAGAGTTGTGCTTAGCAAAGGAAATCTCTCGTGCGGACGCAATGACTTACTTGGTAAAACTAGAGAATAACGTAAAATGGCAAGATAATACCGCTTTTGAGGCACAGGACGTGCAATTTACCATTGACCGCTTAAAAGAAGGAAAAAGTATCTATTCGTACAATGCAGAAGGGATTGCCAGTGTAGAGGTAATTGATAAAACAACACTGAAAATCCATCTCAATAACCCAGTATCTCATTTTGAATACAATTTAGCATTTCCAATTCTCTCTCATGCACAGTATGCAGAAGAAGATTTTTGGTCATCGAGCAAAACACCAATCGGAACAGGGGAGTTCCGTATTGCGAGTTTAGAAACTTCGGGAATGGAATTGAAACGAAATGAGAATTACCGCAAAAAGGAAAACTCGAATTTAGACCAAATCAATGTATCTTTCTTTGGTTCCATGGGAGAAGTATACAATAGTTTCAAAATGGGAAATATTGATTTCTTTGGAACACGCAACCGTGAAATTGAAGAATATATTGGAACTATGGGCTATGTCAAAAAAGAATACAAGGGAAGAGAGTTTGATTTTCTTGCTATCAACCATGAAAATCTAGCTTTAAACTGCTTAGAGGTAAGACAAGCCATTCAATATGCGATAGACAAAAATAACATTTTATCCAGTGTGCTTAATAACAAAGGCTATGTTGCAGACTTTCCTTTGGATTATGGCTGTTATCTTTACAAAGATGGTAGTATGGGAGCAGATTACAACACCGAAAAGGCAAAACAAGTATTGGTTGAAAACGGTTGGGAATACAAGAATAACCGTTGGCAAAAACTAATTGACCGCAGAAATGTACGTCTAGATTTTGATTTAGTGGTATGGAAAGATAATGGAGAACGCTTAAAAGCAGCAGAAATTATCCAAGAGCAACTACAAGCCATTGGCATTAAAGTAAATCTTCGTAAAGTAAACAATGACCAATATAACAATTGTCTGCAAAGAAAGAATTATGATTTAATGGTATCTGGTGTATACAATTCGTATAGTCCAGAATTAGACTATTTCTTAGGCGAAGGCAATATTGAAAACTATATCAACACAGAAGTAACCACATTGCTCAGTGAAATTCAAAATATTACAGATGCCAAATTATTGCAAGAAAAAATGAACCGTGTGGTAGAAATTTGTAAACAAGAAGTACCTTGGATTGGCTTGTATCGTAGCCAAAATCAAGTGATTTATAGTACGAGTGTGATGGGAAATATCACGCCAAATAACTATAACTATTTCTACGGTATCAATAGTTGGGTACGTAGATAAAAAATTTTTTGAAAAAAAAGAAAAAAGTTCTTGACAAAAGAAAAATTAACGATATAATGAAAATACAAACAAATGTTTATAGGAGGAACAAAAAATGAGTTTTGATAACCCAGAAAAGAGAAAAGCAATTGAAGCAGCATTAGGACAAATTGAAAAACAATTCGGCAAAGGGTCTGTTATGAAATTAGGAGATGTTGGAACCATGAATGTAGAGGCAATTCCAACAGGAGCATTAAGCCTAGACATTGCACTAGGAATTGGTGGTATTCCAAGAGGAAGAATTGTAGAAATTTATGGACCAGAATCTTCTGGAAAAACGACACTTGCTTTACATATGATTGCAGAAGCACAAAAAATGGGAGGAGAGGCAGCTTTTGTTGATGCAGAACATGCCTTAGACCCAGTGTATGCAAAACACTTAGGTGTGAATATTGATAATCTAATTGTATCTCAACCAGATACAGGAGAACAAGCACTTGAAATTGCAGAAGCATTAGTTCGAAGCGGTGCAATTGATGTGATTGTTGTAGACTCGGTTGCAGCATTAGTACCAAAGGCAGAAATTGATGGCGATATGGGAGACTCTCATATTGGTTTACAAGCAAGATTGATGTCCCAAGCGCTTCGTAAATTAGCAGGTGCAATCAATAAATCCAATTCCGTTATTATCTTTATTAACCAATTAAGAGAAAAAGTTGGGGTTATGTTTGGAAACCCAGAAACAACAGCTGGTGGACGAGCATTAAAATACTATGCATCCGTTCGTTTGGATATTCGTAAAATTGAAAATCTAAAACAAGATGGAGAAGTGGTTGGAAACCGTGCAAGAGTAAAAGTAGTAAAGAACAAAGTAGCACCACCTTTCCGTGAGGCTGAATTTGATATTGTATACGGAAAAGGAATTTCCAAATCCGGCAATATTTTAGACTTAGCCGTAAACTTAGATATTATTGAAAAAAGCGGTTCTTGGTTTAGTTATAACGGAGATCGTATTGGACAAGGTAGAGAAAATGTGAAGAAATACCTAGAAGAAAATCCAAAAATGATGGAAGAAGTCGAGAAGAAAGTTCGCGATAACTTCAACCAAGCATTTGAAAAAAGTTTAGGGGATGAAGAAGTAGACGAAGAACAAGAAACTGAACCAGAAGAAGAGGAATAAAATTGTATACGATTGAAGAATTTGATAGTTGTAAAACAAAAGTCCTAAAATATGTGTTGTATAAAAAAAGAACAGAACGAGAAATTAGGCAAAAATTCTCCAATACTTATGAGGAAAATTTGCTAGAAGACGTGATTGCAGACTTGAAAGAAAATGGATATGTTGGCGACACGATTTATATACAAAGAGCCATAAATGAATTTATGGCTCTGCATAATCTTTCCAAAAGAGAAATCCAGTACAAACTCTATGCGAAAGGAATTTCAAAGGAAGATTTCGACAATTTTCTTGAAAATAACCTTGACGAAATAGAGGAATATGAGGTACAATCAGCGAGTAAGATTTATCAAAAAAAGAGAGCAACGATGGAAAAAGAAGACATCCGTTCTTACTTGATAAAAAAGGGATACACAAAAGATGCAATTGATACAGCCTTGGCTGATGGAGGAGAGTAATGCAGAACGTTCTAACACTGGAAACAAACAAATATGCAATCAAATTAGATAATTTTGAAGGACCACTTGACCTGTTATGTCATTTGATTGATAAAAATAAAATGAATATAACCGATATCAATTTGAGTGAAATAACAGACCAATATATGGAAATCTTAAATGAGATGGAAAAAATGAACTTAGAAATCGCAAGTGAATTTCTAGTAATGGCTTCCACTCTTTTATATATTAAGTCCAAAAATCTATTACCAGTCGAAGCAGAGGACGAGTCTGAATTAACCGAAGAAGAGTTATTAAGAAGAATTGTAGAATACAAAAAATACAAAGAGATTACCAAAACATTTCGTGAACAAATGCAACTTTACGCAGGAAGATGTTTCAAGAAACCAGATGAGGTAGAACTTCCGAAACAAAAACTCGAAAAGAATTATGATAAAGACCTATTGTCCACGATGTATGCAGAACTTGTGGAAAGAAATGCACAAAAAATGAACCAAAATGCAAAAAACATCGAAAGAATTTCCCTTACGGAGACCTATTCCGTAGGAGATAAAGTAAAGGAAATGTTTCGTGAGTTAATTCGCAAAAAGAAATTTGTATTTAATTCTCTTTTCTCCATTCAAAAATGCAATCGAGCAGAAGTGGTAACTGCTTTTTCTGGCGTTCTAGAAATGTCTAGAAGAAGCAAAGTCGTAACCAAGCAAGACGAAACCTTTGGAGATATTTTAGTAGAAAAACCAGAACGAAAATAGAATAAAAGAAATAAAATCGTAAAAAATAGTAACAAAGCGAAACGAGGTGAAGCAATGTTACTATTTTTTTTCGGTTTAACCATTTTCTTTTTGGCTCTTTTTCTTACTATGGGAAATCTCCAAATCCGATTCGAAAACTTTTCCAAACAAAGTGAGCAAAAGATAAAGACTAAAACGGCTACTGTGAAAGTAGGAATTCTCTTGGGAGAAACCGTCAAACTTCGGAGAAATCCATGTGCAAGAAAAAGGTGTGTTACTCCATCAAAAATTGTGGCAAAAATTCCAAACGGTTATGAAAGAGAAAGAGTGGGAACAAAAGTGGAAGCAAGATATCAAGGAAATTGCCAAAGAAGAGCGAAAAGAACTCTTAAAAGAAATTTTGAATACTAGAAAAAATCCAATTAAAATCCGAAAACTTGACTTACAAATGCAAGTAGGAACAGGAGATGCTATTCTAACCAGTTATACAGTCGCTATTCTCTCTACTTTAATGAGTATCGTACTAACGGTATGGGGAAAAGAAAAATGGAGAAAAGATTACCAATTTGCTTTTTTACCGAATTACCAAGATAAACTTTTCTATTCCATCAATATCTCAACAACAATTCAAATTCGTATCTGGGAATTACTGCATATTCTGTGGTTTGTGTTTCGCTGGAAAAAGAGCAAAGCGAAAGCAAAGAAAGAACCTGTACTAGTAAACTAGAAATGTTTTGAAAAAAAGAATAAAACGAGAAAAATGGTACATATTAGAAGTATCGATAAAGAAAAAGGAGAGATGAAAATGAGCAGTGAACAACACCCGATTGAAGGACTTATGACAACAGCAATGAATAGTATTCAAGATATGATTGATGTGAATACCATTATTGGAGAACCGATTGAAACTTCCAATAATATTGTTATTATTCCAATCTCCAAAGTTGGTTTTGGGTTTGCGGCAGGTGGAAGTGAATTCAAAGGAGAAACCGTTGATGAATATACCAGAAAAGAAAAAGAAGAGGCCATTCAGTATCGCTTGCCTTTCGGAGGAGGTAGTGGAGCAGGGGTTAACATTACCCCAATCGCATTTTTAGTCATTCAACCGAACAATGTCCGTTTACTTCCAGTCAGCCATGGTTCTGCAATGGATAAACTACTCGACTATATGCCAGATTTAATGGATAAACTAAATAGCATTGCGAACCGAACCATCCAAAACAAAAAAGAAGAAAAAATGCAAGCCTTAAAATGTGCGGAGAAAAAAAGACAACAAGAGGAAAAAGAGCAAAAAGAAGAAAAAGTAACCAAAGAAGTGCGAGAGGAAACAAATTTGGGTCCAATTAAGACAAGAAGAGTCAAAAAAGAAAGCAAAAATTATGAAGTAGAGTATGATGAAACAGGCTTACCAGAAGCAGAAGAGGAATATACCGAAAACGATTATGATGACTAAAAAATATCCACCGATCGGTGGATATTTTTTAGGTGGTACGAAGTAGGGAACACCAAGAACGAAATACGGACTTGCATAAATTTGCCCAAGTATTTTTTTCAATGGTAGCAGTTGCCACTAAATCTGATCTTGCAATCTCTTTGCCATCTAAAGTGTAAACAACTTCTCCAAGTTTATCTCCTTTGGTAATCGGGGCTGCAAAATGTTCTGGTAAAAATACATTTTGGGAAACATCTCCCGTTTGCCCTTTTTTCAAAAGAAGACCAACATCATTTTGTAACATCACTTGCACTTCTGCTTGAACGCCTTTGTCAACGGTAAGATTGGCAAGGACTTCACCAGATTTTCCTAGGCTTTTGAATTCATAACCATTAAAACCATAATTGAGTAGTTTCTCTGCTTCTTGAAAACGAATTTTAGTCGAAGAAGCATTGAGAACAACTGCAACTAAAGAAAGACCGTTTCGTGTTGCACTAGCCGATAGGTTATATCCAGCAAGAGAGGTAGAACCAGTTTTTAAGCCAGTTGCTCCTTGATAGTTTCGAATCAGTTTATTGGTATTGACTAGACTAGATTTTCCATCACGAAGTGTATCCATCCAAATCGTTGTATAGTTTGTAATAGTTGGGTGTTTGTTCAAAAGTTCGCAAGATAAAATGGCTAAATCATAAGCGGAAGTAACGTGCCCATCTTCGTCAATGCCATGGCAGTTTTTGAAGCAAGTATCTTTCATACCTAAGGTCTTTGATTTTTCATTCATTCTCTGCACAAAGGCTTCTTCCGAACCAGCTAAATATTCTGCCATAGCGACCGTGCAATCATTAGCAGATACGACGCAAATGGCTTTTAGCATATCGTGGACACTAAGGGTTTCGCGTGGGTCTAACCAAATTTGTGAACCGCCCATACCAGCCGCTTTTTCGCTACAAGGTATCTGGCTATCTAAGGAAATCGTACCTTTTTCAAGAGCCTCCATAATGAGTAAAAGGCTCATCAGTTTGGTAACACTAGCAGGTCTTAATTGGTCGTGTTCATGGGAGGCATACAAAATCTGTCCAGTGGTTTGTTCCATTAAAATAGCGGAACTACAGTCTAAAGATAAGTCGGTGGTAGAAGCGGTTAAATTGGCATTGGTTGAAACAGTTTGCTTAGAAATACTTTCTGCATGATTGGACCAAACATAAATTGCATCTTCTGCTGCAAAACAAGGAGTAGCAAAAGATACTAGAAAAAACAAAATGAGAAAAAAGGAAAGTAATCGAAAACGCATAAAAAATCCCTCCGTTCGGTAGTACAATATATGTACAGGAGGAGGGAAATATGTCTAAAGTGCGTAAAAAGTTGCTTGAATTTCGGTATCGGTTACATTGACAAATAACTTGTAGGCTTGGGAGCCATTGTTTTGGAATTTTAAGTCTAAGGAACCATAGGACACAGCAGCATCTTTGCCTTCTGCGATATATGGTACTTTTTGGCTATGATTATGTCGTTCTAAGATTTCAAAATCTGGTACTTGCAATGCTGCGTTATATACCGTAGTGCTAACTTGACAGTTTCCACCACCGATTGCTTGAATGGTTTTTCCATCCACAAGCACATCTGCTTTTTGGTAGCCACGGGCAGAGGTTGGTTTTCCGACTACTTCATTGAAAGAAAAAGTTTGCCCAGCCTCAATGACGGTTCCTTCTAGGATAGAAGCGGTAATTTCAATGTTATTCCTACGCCCATTTGCTCTGGATTTTAGCGGTGTTGAAAAAGAGGCTATTGGCTCTGGCTCAGAAGAAACCTCATTTGTTTTTGGAGAAGCCTGAGCTGCTAAATCTGTAGTAGAGTTGGAGATGGTATGGTTAGTAGTCTGCGATTTGGCTCTATTCTCAAATTCAGCGAAAGTAGCATCAATTTCTGCCTGTGTTCTTTCGGCGGTATAGGGAACACTAGGATTAGAGGCTTTCGGTTGTAGAAAGCGAAAAAAGAAAAAAGCGATACCGTGCAAGAATCAGTAAGATAAGTACAATCATCCAAAATTTTTTCATGACAAAAATTCTCCTTTCCTCTTGTTTAGTATGGCTGAAAAAAGAGAATTTTATACAGAAGAGATAATAAAATACATTTTTTGGAAATGAAATCTTCCTTTTTTTGATTAAAAGATAGTATAATAAGGAAAAATATGGAAGGAAATATAATACTCAATATGGACATTATTTCAAAAATGTTAGAAAAATCTCAAGAGGCTTTCTTATTAGCCATAGAGATATATAATAAGCCAACGATAAAGTATCGATTAGAGGGCTTTTCATTTTTTATTTGTAATTCGTGGGAATTGTTATTAAAAGCATATTTAATAAGAGAATATGGACAACATAGTATTTATTATAAAGATAAGAATAACCGAACTATTGCATTAAGTGATTGTCTAAAAAAGGTATTTACAAACGAAAAAGACCCCATAAGAAGAAATATTGAAATTATTATTGATTTAAGAAATACATCTACACATTTCATTATAAGGGAACTAGAAATGATTTATCTTCCATTTTTACAAGCCAATGTATTGGACTATTCTCAAAAGTTATATGATTTTTTCAGGATTGATGTTACTAAAAATATAGATACTTCTTTTCTTTCTTTAGCGACTAACAGTACCAATTTAAATGAAATTGAAATTTTAAGCATATATGGAAATGAAGTATTTAATCGATACAAGAAAATAAAAAATGAAACTACGGCTTTACTGGAAAATGAAAACAGCAGTAAATTAGCAATCAATATTAATCTAAATTTAAGAGTGGTGAAAAATGAAAAAGATGCTCAATTAACATTTTCTATTGCAAAAAACGCAAAAGATGCTGTATATTTTATCGATAAAATAAAAGACATAAACACCATTTATCCATATTCTCAAAAGAATGCTAGAGAGTTAATAATGACAAACTTAAATAGAAAAAACATCAAATTAAACTTACATCAAACGAATTTTAATCTAATCTGCCTAAAATATGATTTGAAGAATAATCAAGACTATTTTTATTATCATACAATCAGTAAAAGATATATGTGTTCTCAAAAACTAATTGATTTTGTAACAAACTTACTGATAAAAAATCCCAATTTAATTGAAAATATTAAGTTAGAAAACAAAAAATGAGTTAACCCCAGGGGCAAAGGATTTCTAAATATACAAATGTATATCTACTCCCATTCGGGAACCCAGCCGTATCCTTCACAAGTTAACTCTACTACTAGTATTATACATCTTTTCTAGAAAAATGCAAGTCTTTGCATAAAGAAGTAGAATTGAAGACAAATTTTATCAACATAAAATCTATTGACAAATCTTAGAAATATAAGTATAATGAAGATATGCGTAAGAATAAGGAGGAAAAACGATGCTTGCAAAAATGTGGAAAAAAGTATTATTAGCCGTTGTAATTTTAGCCTGCTTATTTAATGTGGTAACAAAACTTGTGAAAAAGCCATCACTCGAACAAGAATTACGCTCATCCGCACAATATATGCAGGAACAACAAGAGGAAAATGCGAAATAGTTGGCAAAATACTTGAAAAATAAATTAAACTATGATAAAATATCAAACAGTATGTTTAATGAAACAATTAAGAGAGGTGAATACAAAATGAAAGAAGGATTACATCCAGAATATCAAGAAGCAACTATCACATGTGCTTGTGGAAATGTTATGAAAACAAATTCAACCAAAAAAGACATGAAAGTAGATATTTGTTCAAACTGCCATCCTTTCTGGACAGGAAATATCAAAAGAGAAACAACCGGTGGTAGAGCAGACAAATTCAAGAAAAAATATGGTATTGCTTAAGCAAAAAAAGTTCCATTTCAATTCAAACGAATTTGAAATGGTTTTTTTGTGTCAAAAAAGTGTACTTTCGACATTTTTTTTGATATAATCACTAGCATAAGAAAAGGAGATTGACGAGTGTGCAAGTTAAAGAATTAGAATATTTAGAAAAAGTAAGCCAACAAAACGAACGGAAAGAATAAAAAATATGTCATTTTGACGATGGGATGTCAGCTGAATGAAAATGACTCAGAAAAACTTTGTGGTATGATGGAGCAGATGGGATACGCCAAAACAGAGCGACTTGAAGAAGCAGACTTGATTGTATTCAACACTTGTTGCGTGCGAGAAAACGCAGAAGATAGGTTGTTTGGAAAATTAGGCGAAGTGAAAAAATACAAAGAAGAAAAAGGAACCATCTTAGCCATCGGTGGTTGCATGATGCAAGAACCACATATCTTAGAAAAGATAAAGAAAAGCTATCCATTTGTTGATGTGGTTTTTGGAACGCATACGTTACACCGTTTTCCAAAAGACTTGTACGAAGCCCTTCAAAAATCTGCAAAAGTGCAAGACATTTTAGACATTGATGGAGAAGTCATTGAAGGTTTGCCAATCGTACGAGAAAGTGGCATAAAAGCCTCAGTAACCATTATGAATGGTTGTAACAATTTTTGCACGTATTGCATTGTACCTTATGTACGCGGAAGAGAAAGAAGCCGTAAGCCAGAAGACATCTTGCACGAAGTAGAAGAACTGGCAAAGCAGGGTTACAAAGAAGTTACCTTATTGGGACAAAATGTGAATTCCTATCTAAGAGTAGAGAAAGAAAAAGGAATGGTAACCGGACAAGAAAAAATTCATTCTTTTGCGACACTCCTTCGTGAGATTAACCAAATTGATGGGATTGAGCGAATTCGTTTTGTATCGCCTCATCCAAAAGATTTTACCGATGATGTGATTGAGGCAATTCGAGATTGTGAAAAAGTATGTAAATTGGTGCATTTACCACTTCAATCTGGAAGTAGTAAAGTCTTAAAAGAAATGAACCGAAAATATACCAAGGAGCAATATCTAGCATTAGTAGAGAAAATGCGAGAAAGCATACCAAATGTTACATTTTCAACCGACATTATTGTAGGGTTCCCAAACGAAACCGAAGCAGATTTTGCAGATACGCTAGACCTGGTAGAAAAAGTAAACTTCGAGCAAGCATATATGTTCCTCTATTCCAAAAGAGTAGGAACACCAGCCGATACCATGGTAGGACAAATTCCAGAAGAAGTAAAACACCAACGTTTTAATCGATTAAAAGCATTGGTTGAAAGCCAAATTGAACAAAAGAATAAAACCTATGTAGGAACGGTACAAAAAGTACTGATTGAAGGAGAAAGCAAAACCAATCCAGAATATTTAACTGGAAGAACAGACTCGAATAAAGTGGTTATTTGTCAAAAGCCAAAAGAGAGTATTGGAACAGTTATTCCACTTCAAATTGTTTCCGAACATATGTGGTACTTAAAAGGAGAATAAACGAAAAAGGAAGGAAAAACAAATGGCAGAATTTTCACCCATGATGCAACATTATTTAGACACCAAAGAGCAGTATAAGGACTGTATTCTCTTTTATCGCTTAGGAGATTTCTATGAGATGTTTTTTGATGACGCAATTCTTACTTCCCGTGAGTTGGAATTGACCCTAACAGGAAAAGATTGCGGACAAGAAGAACGCGCTCCAATGTGTGGAATTCCTTATCATGCAGCAGAAACCTATGTAGCAAGGTTGATTGCGAAAGGATATAAAGTAGCAATTTGTGAGCAATTAGAAGATCCAAAAGAAGCCAAAGGAATTGTAAAACGAGATGTTATCCGTGTCGTAACACCAGGAACACTGATTGAAACCAATTTACTCGAAGAAAAAAAGAATAACTATATCATGGCAATTTATAAAAATGCCATTTATTATGGCTTGGCGGTTTGTGATTTATCGACAGGAGATTTTTTCACAACGCAAATTAAAGGAACCAATAATTTCAGCCGTTTGTTAGACGAGATTTCCCGCTATTCTCCATCGGAAATCATTGTAAACCAAATGGTAGCAGACTCAAGTGAAGAAATGGCAAAAATTAAAGAAAGGTTTGAAATGTATTTATCAACCTATCGCGAAGATGCCTTTTCGCAAGATGTGCAGAGCCTACAAGAAAAGTACCATATCGTCAACGAAAAAGGGGATACGATTGAAGATATTTCCGAAGAAGTGCTAGTGGTTGCTGCTTGTCATGGACTACTTGCGTATTTATTAGAAACCCAAAAAACAAACCTAGACCATATCAACAAAATTACGCTTTATCAAATTACGAAATATATGTCGCTAGATGTCAATGCCAGAAGAAACCTAGAAATTACAGAAAAAATGCGAGATAAATCCAAGAGAGGAACGCTTTTGTGGTGTTTAGATAAAACTGCAACCTCAATGGGAGGCAGACTTCTTCGCAGATGGCTCAATGATCCACTTTTGGATGTATGCGAAATCAATGCGAGACTAGATGCTGTAGCAGAATTAAAAGAAGATTTTATGCGAAAAGGTGACATTTTAGAAAAACTTAAAAAAGTTTATGATATCGAGCGATTAACTGGAAAAATCTCTTACGGCAGTGCAAATGGTAGAGATTTAATTTCCCTCAAAAATTCGGTACGACAAATTCCAGATGTAAAAAAAGCCTTGGAAAACTCTAAATCCGAACTCTTACAAACCATTCAACGAGAATTAGACGAATTAACGGATATTGACCAAATGATAGAACACGCGATTGTAGACGAACCACCAATTAGTGTCAAAGAAGGTGGACTCATCAAACTTGGCTATGACGAGGAAATCGACAAACTAAAAACAGCCACAACCGAGGGCAAAAATTGGATTTTGCAGTTAGAAGCAGACGAAAAAGAAAAAACGGGAATTAAAGGCTTAAAAGTAGGATACAACAAAGTTTTTGGGTATTATTTAGAAGTAACCAAATCCAATTTATCCATGGTGCCAGACCGCTATATTCGCAAGCAAACATTAACAGGAGCTGAAAGATACATTACCGAAGAATTAAAAACATTGGAAAACCAAATCCTAGGGGCAGAAGAAAAAGTTATTCAACTCGAATACAATGCTTTTGCCAAAATTCGTGAAGACATTGAAAAAGAAATCCCAAGATTACAAAAATCTGCAACACTAATCGCCACTCTTGATGTGCTATGTTCTTTTGCCACTGTGGCAGAGGACTTAAACTATACCAGACCAATCGTAGACAATTCTGGTGAAATCCAAATTGAAGAAGGACGTCATCCAGTCATTGAAAAAATGTTGCCAGCTGGAAGTTTTGTCGGAAATGATACGAAATTAGATAAAAAAGAAAATCGCCTTGCCATTATTACAGGACCAAACATGGCGGGAAAATCTACGTATATGCGTCAAGTAGCACTCATTACACTGATGGCACAAGTGGGAAGTTTTGTACCAGCAACTCATGCCAAGATTGGAGTAGTGGATAAAATCTTTACCAGAGTAGGTGCATCAGACGATTTAAGCATGGGACAAAGTACTTTTATGGTAGAAATGATGGAAGTAGCTGAAATCCTAAGAGAAGCAACTGCCAACAGCCTTGTTGTACTGGACGAGATTGGAAGAGGAACTTCAACCTATGATGGAATGTCGATTGCTTGGGCAGTGGCAGAATATATTTCAGACTTAGAAAAATGTGGTGCTAAAACCCTTTTTGCGACCCATTACCACGAGCTAATCGATTTAGAAGACAAACTAGAAGGTGTCAAAAACTATTCAGTTGCAGTCAAAGAAAAAGGCGAAGATATCATATTCCTTCGTAAGATTGTAGCAGGAGGAACCGATGAAAGTTATGGTGTTCACGTAGCCAAACTAGCAGGCGTGCCACAAGTGGTTACCAAACGAGCCAATGAAATCTTGAAAAGCCTTGAAAGAAAAAGTATGCTAGCGGATAAAGCACAGGAAAAAGAAAACAAAAAACAAACAAGCGGACAACTCGATTTATATAACTACAAATTAGCTGAACTTGCTCACGAATTAGACAAAATCGATATCAACCAATTAACACCAATCGATGCCCTAAATGAGCTGATGAAAATCAAGGAGAAAATGCAATAAGGAAGCAAATTAAAATTGCTTCCTTTTCTGCGTGTTTGGCACATCTTCCTCATATAACTCCTCAATGTACACATCACGTGCTTGGGAACCATCTAAAAAACCAATTGTAGCAACATTGTTTTTGAGTTCTTGCACCCAAACAGGCTTGTCTTCATAATAGATTTCTTGGATGTCTTTGTTTTTCAAAATCTCGTGAATTCTTGTATATTCCATACCATCACCTCGTCCTATTCAATCTTCTACTTCCAATATATCCGAATGAAAAAGAAAATATGCACACTTAGCAGGAAAAATTTGAAAAAAGAGAAAATGTATAATATAATAGAAGCGCACAAAAGAAATGAGGAGGAAATGACATGAAAATTATCTTAAATGGACAAGAAACAGAAGTAGATGAAGGAAAATTACCATTTGAAATTTGGAAAAATGAAATTGAGGCATCTGGCCATAGTTTTATCGCGTGCAACATTAACCACGAGGTAAAAAGTTTGAAACATACCTTAAAAGAGGGCGACCAAATTACCTTATTAAATCGAGCAGACCGAGATGGAAACGCTATCTATATCCGAGGAATTTTGTATGTGATGGCAATGGCTTTCCATCGCAAGTATCCAGAAATTCGTTTGACGGTCAAATACCAACTTTCTGGTGCCATGCTATGTGAAGGCGAAAATGCTGAAGTTACAGAAGAAATGTTAGAAAAAGTAAAAGAAGAAATGCAAAAAATTATTGACGCAGATTTGCCAATTAAGAAAATTGCAATGACGAAGGAAGAAGCGGAAGCATTTTACGAAAAAGAAAAGACAGTCAGAGGAAAATTGCAATTAAACAACAAAGCAAAAGAACAAGTTTCCTTGTATTTCTGTGAAGAATACTATAACTACTTTTTTGGCGTAATGCCGATTTCAACTGGATTTTTACCATTTTTTGATTTAGAAAATTACCGTGATGGGTTCTTGGTTCGTTATCCATCTAGAAAAGACCCAGATTGTATTAGTCGATACCAAGAAACGAGAAAATTACAACGTACCATGGAAGAGTATGAGGACATTCATCGCATTTTGAAAATCAATACGGTGTACCGCTTAAATCGAATGATTGAAAAAGGCAATGCGAAAGAAATGATTTTGTTAGCAGAAGCCTTACACGAAAAGAAGATTGCAGAAATTGCAAACCAAATTATTGAAAGAAACGGTATCCGCATGATTTTAATTGCTGGTCCATCTTCTTCCGGAAAGACCACTTTTGCAAAACGATTAGGAATTCAATTACGATTAAATGGCTTAAAACCAGTTACTATCTCAGTGGATAACTATTTTGTAGAAAGACCAGAAACACCAAGAGATGAAAATGGAAATTATGATTTTGAGTGTATTGAAGCGATTGATTTAGAATTGTTTAACAATCACTTAAAAGCCTTGTTAAATGGAGAAACTATCCAAGTTCCAACCTTTGATTTCTATCACGGAACAAAGGAATACAAGGGAAATACGATGCACTTGGCAGAGGACGAAATCCTTGTGATTGAGGGAATTCATTGCTTAAATGACCAACTAACTGCTGAAATTCCAAAAGACATTAAATATAAGGTATATATTAGTGATTTAACAGTATTAAATGTAGACGATTTCAATCGTATTTCAACCACAGATACCAGACTAATTCGCCGAATTGTACGCGACCACCAGTTCCGTGGTTATGACGCTTGCCATACCTTAAAGGCTTGGGAGTCCGTAGGAAAGGGAGAAAAGAAATACATCTTCCCATTCCAAGAGCAAGCAGACAGTATGTTCAACAGTTCACTCATTTATGAAATGGCAGCCTTAAAAGATATTGCTATCCCGCTATTGCAAGCCATTCCAAGAGAAGAGCCAGAATTTGCAGAAGCAAAACGCTTAATTGCCTTGTTGCAGTATTTTGAAGGATTTGACCACAATCTAATTCCAAAGAATTCCCTCTTACAAGAGTTCTTAGGAGATAGTATTTTTGATTATTAAAGGAAAAAAGAATGAAAAGATTTACTGAAATTGACGAAGAATTTGTATGTAGTCATTGTGGAAAGAAAGTGCCAAAGTTAGGGTATTCTTGCCGCAACCATTGTCCGTATTGTCTGTACTCGAAACACGTAGATATTAACCCAGGCGACCGAGCAGAAACTTGCCAGGGAACACTGCGACCGATTGGTCTTGAGATAGATGCAAAAAAAGGCTATGTCATTGTTCACAAGTGCGAAACCTGTGG
>Ga0137298_11046_pt1 | contig 17284 bp, 11 predicted proteins | sample RamsorincwithD2O_2_FD_97182 | JGI IMG/M metagenome (GOLD analysis project Ga0137298, IMG submission 97182) | Mouse cecal microbial communities from Vienna, Austria - Glucosamine amended with D2O | ecosystem: Host-associated > Mammals > Digestive system > Large intestine > Cecum | place: Austria...
CGTACCTTCGGCCTTGTCGAAAGAGTATATGGCCTCCAGATGCGGCATCCCGTTTTTTATCCTGGACAACTTATTATATAAAAAACCATCCGCCACGAAGCAAAAACGTATTTCCGAATGGTTGAAAATGTACAGGTAATCGTCCTGCGACACGGTAGGATAAACCGGGACGGTCACTGCGCCTATTTTCATAACCGCCTGATCGAGTATGCACCACTCCATCCTGTTGGCCGATACCAGACCTATTTTGTCGCCTTTTTTCACTCCCAGCCGCAGCAACCCGCGAGCGGCGGTATTTATCTTTTCCACATATTCCGCCGAAGATATGCTTTCCCACGTGCCGGTGACACGGTGTGCAAGAGCCGTGCCGAGGTTGTATTTTCCCAACTGGTACGGCGGTATGTCGAAAATGCGTTTTACACCCGATAAATCGCTCATCGTAAATCGTTTATGTTGTATATTCAGTCATTCCCCGACGGTGAGCGCCCTGAAGACGCAAAAAAACCGCACAGGGTTTCATATAACAAATATATAACCAAAAGTTATGCGGCAAAATATTTTCACGCGAATTTTTTTTAATAAATGACGCGGTGCGGCTGTTTGCGGACAATTTCTTAAATTTGCCAAAGCCCGGAAAAAACGGGGCACATCAAAGAACAAGCACATCTGCAAAGGAACGATATGTCGGATACTCAAACAAATAACTACACAGAAGACAAGATTGTAAACCTGTCCCCGCGCGAACACGTACGCCTCCGTCCCGGAATGTACATTGGCAAACTGGGCGACGGTTCGTCGTCCGACGACGGTATATATGTATTACTGAAAGAGATAATAGACAACTCGATAGACGAGTTCGTCATGGGCGAGGGAAATAAGATAGAGATAAACATCGACGAATCGACCGTGAGCGTACGCGACTACGGACGCGGAATACCGCTGGGCAAGGTAGTGGAATGCGTATCGGTGATGAATACCGGAGGCAAGTACGACACGTCCGTGTTTAAAAAAGCCGTAGGACTGAACGGTGTGGGTACGAAGGCCGTAAACTTCCTGTCATCCACGTTCGAAGTGGTGGCATACCGCGACAAACAATGCAAACGCGCGCTTTTCCGCTCCGGCATCCTGTCCGAAGACGACGCTCTGGCCCCGACAACGGAAAAAAACGGCACACGGATAACATTTACCGCCGATACGGACGTATTCCCGGCGTACAAGTACCGTTTTGAATACGTGGAGAACATGCTCCGGAATTATTCCTATCTCAATCCGGGACTTACCATCTGGCTCAACGGCACGCCTTTCAAATCCGAAAACGGGCTGAAAGACCTTATCGAAGACAAGATAGACACGGCGATAGAATATCCGATAATACACCTCTGCGGGGACGATATAGAAATCGCGATGACGCATTCGACTTCGCATTACAGCGAGGATGTGTACTCGTTTGTCAACGGGCAGTACACCCCGCTCGGAGGCACGCATCTGGCCGCTTTCCGCGAGGCTGTGGTAAAAGTGGCGCGCGATTTCTGGGGCAAGCAGTTCGAGCCGTCGGACGTACGCAAGTCGCTCGTTGCGGCGGTGAGCGGAAAGGTGATGGAAACCCCGTTCGGCGACCAGACGAAAACCCGCCTCGTTTCGTCGGAAATGGGCGGCGACAAGCCTACGATACGTTCGTACGTTGTGGATTTCATATCGCGCGAACTGGACAATTACCTGCACAAAAATGCCGAGACAGCCGCTGCCATGCTCCGCAAGATACAGGATGCCGAAAAGGAACGGAAAGAGTTGTCCGGAATACGGAAGATAGCCAAAGAACGGTCGAAAAAAATAAGCCTGCACAACCGCAAACTTCGAGACTGCCGCACACACCGGGGCGATATGAAAAACGAACACCGTCTGGAATCGTCCATTTTCATCACCGAGGGCGACTCGGCCAGCGGTTCGATAACCAAAGCGCGCGATGTCAACACACAAGCCGTATTTTCTCTTCGCGGAAAACCACTGAACTGCTACGGCATGTCCAAGAAAGTGGTGTATGAAAACGAGGAGTTCAACCTGCTCCAGGCTGCTCTGAACATCGAGGAAAGTATCGAAGATCTGCGTTACAACAACATAATCATAGCAACGGATGCCGATGTCGACGGTATGCACATACGGCTTTTGCTGATAACGTTCTTTTTGCAGTTTTTCCCCGAAGTCATCAAGGAAGGCCATCTGTACATACTCCAGACCCCGCTCTTCCGCGTACGCAACAAAAAGGAAACCATTTATTGCTACTCCGAGACGGAAAAGAATGAGGCAATACAAAAACTAAAAGGAAATCCTGAGATAACGCGGTTCAAAGGTCTGGGTGAAATATCACCAGACGAATTCTCCGGTTTCATAGGGCGCGACATACGTCTGGAACCGGTGATGATAGGAAAAGACATGTCGATACCGCAGCTTCTGGAATTTTACGCCGGCAAGAACACGCAGCAACGCCAGGACTTTATCGTATCAAACCTTCGTGTGGAACAGGACGGTATCTCGCTCGAAGAACTCGATATCGTACCACCGCCGGGGGACGTTGAGACAGACGCCAAAACGGCCTGATAAAAAAGATTTGGAATAAACGGGCTGCGGCACATTCCGCACCCGATGCAGAATAACACACATGAGTGAACAGGAAAAAACGGCAGGGATACCTGCACAAAACCCTTCGGCTTCTTCTTCCGACCGCCTGATAAAAGTCGACGGCATGTTCGAGAACTGGTTTCTGGACTATGCTTCGTACGTAATACTCGAACGCGCGGTCCCGGACATACACGACGGTTTCAAGCCCGTACAGCGCCGTATCATACATTCGATGCGGGAAATGGAGGACGGGCGGTACAACAAAGTGGCCAATATCGTGGGTAACACCATGAAATACCACCCGCACGGCGACGCATCCATAAAGGACGCTCTGGTACAGCTAGGACAAAAGGACCTGCTTATCGATACACAGGGAAACTGGGGCAACATACTGACAGGCGACAGCGCAGCGGCAGGACGTTACATAGAAGCGCGCCTGTCCAAATTCGCTCTCGAAACGGTCTTCAACCCGAAGATAACCAAGTGGCAGACATCCTACGACGGGCGTAACCAGGAGCCTATCTTCTTCCCGATGAAATTCCCGCTGCTGCTGGCGCAGGGAGTCGAGGGTATCGCCGTGGGGCTTTCGACAAAAATACTGCCGCACAATTTCTGCGAACTTACTGACGCTTCGGTGGCAATACTCGAAGGGCGGCCGTTCGAACTGTACCCCGACTTCCCGACAGGAGGCATTGCCGACGTATCCGGTTACAACGACGGTGTGCGCGGAGGACGCGTGCGCGTACGTTCGAGGATACGGCAGGCGGACAAGTCGACACTTATAATCGACGAGATACCTTTCGGCACTACCACGTCTTCGCTTATCGAATCTGTGCTGAAAGCCAACGACAAGGGTAAAATAAAAATAAAGAGCATAGACGACAACACGGCCGACAAGGTCGAGATAGTCATACGCCTGGCCCCAGGTATTTCTCCGGACAAGACCATAGACGCGTTGTACGCTTTTACCGACTGCGAAGTGTCCATATCGCCTCTGTGCTGTGTCATAAAGGACGACAAACCGGTGTTCGTGGGCGTATCGGACGTGTTGAGGCATTCGACGGAACGCACGCTAGAAATGCTGCGCCAGGAACTTCAGGTGCGTCTGGACGAATTGCGCGCCCAGTGGCACATTTCGTCGCTGGAAAAAATATTCATAGAGGAGCGCATATACAAACTGTTCGACAACCTTTCGTACGAACAGGCCATAGAGCTCACACGTGAAAAACTCAAACCGTTCGAACACAGGTTGCTCTCGCCGATCACGGACGACGACCTCCAGAGGCTGCTCGAAATAAAGATGCGTCGCATAACGCGCCACGACGCCGACAAGGCCGACAAACTGATAGCCGACCTTGAGAAGCAGATGGCCGAGATAACCGACAACCTGGCCAATATGGTGCGTTACGCGGTCGAGTATTTCAAAAACCTTAAAAAGAAGTACGGACAAGGCCGCGAGCGCAAGACCGAACTGCGTACGTTCGACAATATAGAAGCCACGAAAGTGGCCATACAGAACACCAAACTGTATGTGGACAGTGCAAACGGCTTTGCGGGATACGCCCTGAAAAAAGGCGAAGGCGAATACGCCTGCGACTGCTCGGACATAGACGATATCATCTTCTTTATGAAAGACGGCACGTTCACCGTGCAAAAGATACAGCCTAAGAGTTTCATAGGCAAGGATATAGTTTATGCCGGCGTGTGGAAAAAGAAGGACAAACGCACCATTTACAACCTTATATACAAGGACGGCGCATCGGGGTGGTCTTACATGAAGCGTTTTGCCGTGACGGCTATCACCCGCGACAAAGTGTATGCGCAGGGCAAGAAAGGCTCGCAGGTGTTGTACATTTCGGCAAATCCGAACGGAGAGGCTGAAAAAGTAAACGTTTTCCTCCGTTCGCAGGCAAAACTGCGCAAGACGAAGATAGAGATAGACTTTGCCGACCTGGCTGTCAAAGGACAACTGGTAAAAGGCAACCTGGTGACAAAGTACCCGGTACGCAAAGTCGAAATGGCTGAAAAAGGCGTATCCACGCTTTCCGCCCGCGAAATATGGCTGGACGAGGCTGTAATGCGCCTCAACGACGAAGGGCGCGGACGCTCGCTCGGCAAGTTCCATGGTGACGACCGCATTCTGGAAATAACGCATACCGGTGAGGTGCGTCTGCTCTCGTATGATCTGGCCACGCATTTCGAGCCGGATTCGCCCGTTATCGAAAAATGGAACCCGAACAAGCCTGTATCGGTCATTTATTACGACGGGGAAAAGAAGAAGTATTTCGTCAAACGCTTCATGATAGACAAAGCCCAGAAACCGGAAACGGTCATTTCGCAGGCCAAAGGGTCTTTCATGGCTTTCGTTTCGACCGAATATCTGCCTATGGCATCCGTATCTTTCGCCAAGGAAAAAGGTGCGGAACCCAAAGAGGATATGACGGTAAACGTGGCAGAGTTCATAGCCGTAAAAGGCATCAGGGCGCAGGGCAACCAACTGTCTCCGGACAAGGTGAAGGCCATAAAAGCATTGGAGCCTCTACCCTACGACGAGCCTGAAGACGAAGAAGAACAGGAGGATGAATACGACGAAAATGCCGAAAACAATTCCGACGTAGATACCGGTTCACAAGACGATCCCTACGACGAAGAGCATAACGATGGCGACCCAGATGCCGCCGGAGAACCGGAAACGGGAGAGTCCGGTGAAATAGGCGACGGAGGGCAGATTTCCCTGTTCTGACCGAATATACGCTGCGGACATGGCCCGCAGCCATAGGCCGTTCCATGCTTATTTCCGTTCATAGGCATCACCAGCCGGCCGGCACGTAAAAAAAAATAGGTATTATTGTTGGCACGTTAATTCCAAATAAAATACATTGTTCACAAAAAGCGAGTGCGGGGCTTCCAGCCCCGCACTTTATTTTACACCCCCGGAAGGCAAATGCTAATTGTTAAATAAATCCCATAAATTTAAGTATAGTTAAAAACTATCGTAAAGAGCAAGAAAAATTTTAAAACGACATTATAAAGGAATATCTTTACAAAAGAAATTAAATTATTAACCGTTAAAACCTAATTTACCATGTTTGAATTACCACCACTTCCGTACTCTTACGATGCGCTCGAACCGTATATCGACGCCAGAACGATGGAACTCCACCACGACAAACACCACGCAACATACACCGCCAACTTCAACGCAGCCATAAAGGGCACTCCCCTGGAAGGAAAGACCATAAAGGAAATATTCGCGGTGATAGACCAGTATCCGCCTGCAGTACGCAACAATGCCGGAGGCTACGTAAACCACAACCTCTACTGGAAAATAATAGGCCCGAAAGGCACGGCGGACAAACCTACCGGACTTCTGGCCGAAGCTATCGACAAGGCTTTCGGTTCATTTGCAGCTTTCAAAGAAAAATTCGCGGCTGCTGCTACCGGACGTTTCGGATCGGGATGGGCATGGCTCGTTGTGGACAAGGACAACAACCTGTCGATATGCTCCACCGCAAACCAGGATAACCCGATGATGAACATCAAGGACGCATGCAAAGGTTTCCCGATACTGCTTATCGACGTATGGGAACACGCGTACTACCTGAAATATCAGAACCGCAGGGCAGAATACATTGAAAACTTTTTCAACGTAATCAACTGGGCGGCGGTAGAAGAACTTTACGCCAACGCCATAGCCCACAATGCAGGAAAGGGTTCCTGCTGCTGCGGATGCGGACACTAAACCGAAAAATTATAAACTCAAAAAAAGCCGGGGGTATAAACCTCCGGCTTTTTTTGTGAGCTCTTCCGAAAACACTACCTGCGGACAGGACAACGTCCAACATCTAATAAATATACGAAAAAGGCGGCCCAAATGGGCCGCCTTTTCCGCATCGTTCCATACGGTAATCACTCCGCAGGGTCATAACCCATAGTCTTGCCTTTCTTAACGGCAGGAATACCGTCTTTCATCCATTGAGGCATAGGCTCGCCCTTGAGGTAATGACCGAAGAACTGACCCAGACGCATACTGAGGTCCATACGGTTACCCCACGAAGACGGGCGCAGGTTATGTGAATCGCCATTGTAGTTTATCATCCATACGGGCTTTCCAAGACGGCGCAAGGCCGAGAAATATTCGATACCCTGATACCATGGAACAGCCCCGTCGTTATCGTTGTGCATGATAAACAAAGGCGTATTTACCTTAGGAGCGTAAAACAGAGGCGAATTTTCGATATATTGTATCGGACGTTCCCACAGAGTACCTCCTATCCGGCTCTGCCCTATCTCGTACTGTGGAGCGCGGCTCCGGCCTGATTCCCAACGCACGCCGCCGTATGCGGAAGTCATGTTCGACACCGGAGTGCCGGCGCCCGCTGCAGCGAACAAATCGGTCTGGGTAATCAGGTAAGCCGTCTGGTATCCGCCCCAGCTCTGCCCCTGTATACCTATCGCCTTAGGATCGACAAAGCCTTTGTCTATCATAGCCAGTGTGCCGCTGATTATCGCGTTCTCGGCACAGCGTCCCGGATAACCGGCCTTGTACGTGATATCGGGAACGAACACCAGATAACCGTTGCTCACGAAATACGGGAAATTGACAGTCGAATAGCTCGGTGTCGGCGTATAGAACCTATATAGGTCGGAGGAATATTTTTCGTAAAAATAAACTATCATAGGGTACTTTTTCGAAGGATCGAAGTTTTCCGGTTTGTACAATATCCCTTCCAGCTGCTGACCGTCCAGAGCATTCCACCGTACAAGTTCGGCCGTACCCCATAGTATGCTGTCCATTTGGGGATTGGCATGCGTAAGGCATTTTCCGCCGGCAAAATCCATGTTTTCGGTGGAATACAATTCCGGAAAATGATTGAAATCTCCTTTACGGAAAAGATAGCTTTGCGCTTTTTTGGCTTTTACGGGCGTGGTGTACATCTTTTTGTCCATAGTTATGCGCGAGGCAGGCGCTCCATTTCCAAGCACAAGGCTGTAAAAACCGTTATCCTTTGTCTTGTTGTCGAAAGCCTGGAACAGGAGCGTGTCGCCGATGGAAAAGAAACGCTTATCGGCATCGAGAGTGACGTTGCGCAGGGAAATGCCGTCTCTGCGTCCTGTGGCGGTAACGTTGACCGGATCAGCCTTGCCCGAAGGATCTAGAGCCCATATATCGTATTTGTCGTATACGTAGAAAACCTTGTCACCTTCGGACCATCCGGCCCAGCCGTAAGGATAAGCATCCATAGGCATGTCCATATCTTCGTTGTAAAAAGCGATGCTGTCGAGTGCCGAGGTCATATTGACCAGATGTTTTTTGGCCACATCCATAGCGTAGTACGAGCTGTCTGACGAATCGAAGTAATACATGTATTTCCCGGCCGGGGAAAGCGAGGGCGAGTTTTTGGTCTTCTCGGCCATGAGCGTACGGGCTCCCGTGCGAACGTCTATCAGGTAAACGTCAGCACACGGAGAATACCCGAACGAATTTTCAAGCCGGTAACGGCTGTCATCGAAACCGAGGGCCGTAGCCGCATCGCCGAAATTTCCGACCGAAACCGTGCGTATATTCTCATCGGCAAGGCGTACTGCCTTTTTGTCGCCAATTGTATAGACACAACGGTACGAACGGGTTTTCTCACGTGTGGCTTCTATAAGCTGCTGAGGCTGAAGCGCGTCGTCGGTCCACGACCAGAGGTCGAAACGGGCTTTTTCCTCGGCAAGCAACGTATCCTTGGTTTCTTTTTCAGGACGCGCGCCTACGCCGAAATACAGCCTGTTTCCGCTTCGTGAAAACGACGGGGCGAAGTATTCGCTAACCACGGTCGATGAGTCTGTCAGTAAATGGCCGTAAATGCGTTCCATGTTCACGGCCTGCTTGTCCTTTCCGGAAAGCAGGTACAGGTCGTATATTTTCACTTTAGCCGTATCCTGAGAATGCAGGAACGCCATGTTGCGGCCGTCTTCGGACAATGCTATTTTCACGGCCTTGCCCTTGGCGGAGAATACCTGCATTGCGGAATCCATGACCGCAGGATCGAAACGGTACACGCGGCTCGTCTCCACGGAGTCTTTCTCCGTTACCACGAATGCCATGACGTCGCTTTTGTCCGACACGGCGTATTCGACAACGTGTTCATAATCGAGAGTGCGTCCGGTAAGCGGATTGGCGATAGTCAATTTTTTACCGTCGGATTTCTTTTCCACAGGTTTCTTTTTCACGCTGTCCTTTACAGCTTCGGCTGTTTTTACCGCTTGCGCAGGCTCCTGCTCATTTTTCACGGCTGCGGCAACTGCTTCTTTAGACTTAAGCGTATCTTTTTTGGCCGATGTGTCCTTTACCGGGGCGGGCTTTACTTTGTCCCATGTAAATGCCAACCAGTCGGACTCCCTGCCTTTTTTATACGAAACGACAGGTGCGTACCTGCGCAGGCTGTCCTGGCCGAATACCTTTATAACGAGCGTGTCCTTGGGCATGTCGTCAGGTTTTTTCTTATCTATTTTCATCTTGCGCGTGACTTCGAACGGAGCTTTGACCATAGCCGCTATATACCCGCCCGAGGCTCCGAACTGCGCCATCGTAGCTCGCTGGAGCGAATCTTTTTCCGTGCCGTCGGTGCGCGAAAAATAAAACACGCCGTCACCTCTCTGCGGGGTAATCCCGTACCCTACCCTGCTTCCGTCGCGTGTCAGCCCGTAAGGCGTTATATTTTTCCAACCGGCGTAATCCGTATGCTCCATAGGGCGTTTCTGCTGAGCGAAAGCCGCTTGGCACATGGCCAGGAACAATACTGCCCCGGACGCATATTTGAAAATACTCATAATATCCTGTTTATAATTTATGTATAATTGATAATAATTTTGCAAAAATATGGATTTAATGCTCCCTAAAAAACCGTAAACAACAAATAATATATAAGAATTATATACTTAAAGCCATACCTATAAGTTTTTATCACGCTTTCTTTCGTCCGGCCTGGTGGTCCAGGCGGGAGAGAAATAAGCAGACTGTGTCAGGCATCGGACGACGTATGCCGGGCACAAGGCTTTTAATAGGTCAACTTAAATATGCAATATGCAGCTCGTTGCTTATATAACATAACTGTTGAAAAATACAATACTACGGGGCGCTACCGGTCAGAAAGCATGGGAAGCCCCATTCATAGGCCGCCCGGTATTGTACGGAGAACCTTTTATTTCTGTTCACCCAGGAACACGCGCGAGAAATTGGCCTCCACCCTTTCGGCCAAAAGCTCTACGTCGATACCTATCGTAGAAGCCGCTTCACGGTATGTCTCCTCGATGGTCAGTTCCGTATCTTCGTCCGTTTCCAAGAAAAGTTTGTCCAGCGGTATGGTTTCGAGAAGTCCCTGGCGGCGTACGCCTTCCTTTCCGATAGAAAAGTAAAATCCCTGGGAGACAAGGCCGGCGGCCAGTTCGGGGTTTTTCCTGAAACCGTGTATTATCCACGGCTGCGAAGGGGATGAATCTTTCTTTATCCTGACCAGTTCGTTAAAAAAGCCCACACAATGTATCATAAGCGGTTTTCTCAATTCTTCGGATACATGCACATGGGTCATGAACAGTTCCGTTTGCTCGGAAAAAGGCATAGGGCTGCGCTTGTCGAATCCGCACTCTCCCACGGCTACAGCTGCCTTCGGGGTACACATTTTGAGTAATTTGGAGTAAAAATCCTTGGTCCATTCGTAAAACAACGGATGGGCTCCTACACAGTAATACCCTTTGGACACCGGGTCGTCCCAACCGAATATGACGTTCCTTATTTCATCCGGCGTATTTTTGGCCACGTGGGTATGCACGTTGTAAAATTTCATAATGTACAATTTATAGATTTAAAGGTTATTCAGTTATAATATTCTATCGTTTAAAAACTCATATTCCGTTTCGCTGCCGGTATAGCGCGTTTGCCGTTTATTTCTGTCCGGCGATGGTTTCCCGGCCACCGGACCTACCGGCGTCAATACCCGTATTTGTCGCCCCACTTGCCCCTGAGATAACGCGCCAGAGCGCTTTCACGGTCGTTTTCTCCCGGAGAATAGAATTTTTTACCACGCAACGCATCGGGCATATACTCCTGCGGGGAGAAATTACCGGGCATATCGTGAGGATACACGTAATCGGCGCCGTAATTGAGTTCCTTCATCAGTTTGGTAGGCGCATTTCGCAGATGAAGCGGCACGGACAAATCGCCTGAGCGCTCCACTTCACTCAGAGCATTGTTTATAGCCATGTACGACGCGTTGCTCTTAGGCGAGCTGGCCAGGTATGTCACGCACTGCGACAGTATTATACGGCTTTCGGGATAACCGACAACGCTCACGGCCTGGAACGTGTTGTTTGCCAGTATGAGAGCCGTGGGATTGGCATTGCCGATGTCCTCGCTGGCGAGGATGACAAGGCGGCGGGCTATGAACTTCAGGTCTTCGCCTCCTGCTATCATACGCGCAAGCCAATAAACGGCGGCGTTAGGGTCGCTACCTCGTATGGACTTTATAAAAGCGGATATTATATCGTAATGTTGTTCGCCTGTCTTGTCGTAGCGAGCAGGGTTTTGCTGTACTTTTTGGGCGACAAGTTCGTTGGTCACCGTCACTTTACCGCCTTTTTCGGAACTGACCACCAGTTCCAACGTATTGAGCAGTTTGCGCGCATCGCCGCCTGAAATGCGGATAAGTGCGTCGTATTCCCTGAAAGTGACCTTGCGGCTTTTAAGATATTCGTCTTTTTCCGCCGCACGGCGGAGAATGGCTATAAGGTCGTCCTTGGTATGCGATTCGAGCACATACACCTGACAGCGCGAAAGCAATGCTGGTATGACTTCAAAACTGGGGTTTTCGGTAGTGGCGCCCACGAGCGTTATCTGCCCGCGCTCCACGGCCGAAAGCAACGAATCCTGCTGCGATTTTGAAAAACGGTGTATTTCGTCTATGAACAGTATCGGCTGGCCGCCTCCGCTGAAAAGATCGTCCCCTTCCGAAGCGCGGGCTATCACCTCGCGCACGTCTTTCACTCCCGCATTTATGGCCGATATGCTGTAGAACGGACGTTTCGTTTCTTTTGCAAGGATGTACGCAAGGGTGGTTTTCCCGCTTCCGGGAGGCCCCCAGAATATCATCGACGGGAGATATCCGGACTCGATCACCCTGCGGAGCGGAGTTCCCTTGCCTACTATTTTGGTCTGGGCCACGTAATCGTCGAACGTTTCGGGGCGCATTCTCTCGGCAAGGGGGGTAGTTATGTCCATAAGATTGGTAAAAAAGGCTTTCTATTACTCTACAAATTTATACTTTTGCACTGAAACGGCAGGCATAAAAAAAAATGCTTTCATACGTTTTAAAATAAATTTAACTAAGGAAAAAAAGCCTTTATGACACCCCTTGAAATAGACGGCTGCAAAGTCGTGTTCGGCGGCGGATCGTTTGCCGAACTCGACGGCTATCTGTCGGAAAACGCCGCACGCATATCGAAAACGGTAATACTGTGCGATACCAACTCGCACGAATATTGTCTGCCTCTTATGGCCGAAAACCTGCCGTCGCTCACGGATTACGAGATAATAGAAGTGGAACCGGGCGAAGAGAACAAAAACCTCGATACGTGCCGGAGCCTGTGGGAAGCCCTTTCGGACATGCACGCCGACCGCCGCACGCTGATGATAAACCTTGGAGGCGGCGTGGTATGCGACATGGGAGGTTTTACGGCCTCATGCTACATGCGCGGAATAGATTTCATAAATGTCCCGACGACGCTCCTATCGCAGGTGGACGCTTCGGTAGGCGGTAAAACAGGCGTCGATCTCGGCGGATTGAAAAACATAGTAGGGCTGTTTTCTCTGCCGCGTATGGTAGTGGTAAATCCATTGTTCATACAGTCGCTGCCGCAAAAGGAAGTGCTGTCCGGTTTTGCAGAGATGATAAAACACGGCCTTATACGCGACAGGAGGCATTGGGAAGAATTGTCCTCGCGTGCCGATTTTTCCCTTCAGGACACGGGACGCCTTGTATACGATTCGGTCAAAATAAAATACGACGTAGTCCTGGAAGACCCTACGGAAAAAGGGCTCCGCAAAACGCTCAATTTCGGTCACACCATAGGCCATGCCGTAGAAACGTTCCTTATGGGAAGCGAAAATCCCATAAGCCACGGCCATGCGGTGGCCATAGGCATGGTATGCGAAACGTGGCTTTCTTCAAAATTAAAAGGATTGGACGGAAGTTTCCCCGCAAAATTCAAAGAATACGTAAAAGGACTATACGGCAACGACGTGAACATATCGACGGAAGACATTCCGCATATAATATCCATAATGCGCCACGACAAGAAAAACACCGCACGCGGAATCAATTTCACGTTGCTCGAAGATATAGGCCGCTCTACAATCGACAATTACGTACCTGAAGAGGAAATATCGGAAGCCGTACGTTTTTACGGCAAATAAAACTACCTTTGACCTTGTCCGTACAAACTCCTTCCGAACCTGAAACACGGCACAACCGAACGATACAGATAATAACACATATTTAAATCACATATTACCGCACATGAACGTAAATTCCTTAAGGAAAATCATTTTCACAACACTCGCACTGTCGGCATCGTACGTCGTTTCCACGGCCTGCACCAACATACTGGTGACAAAAGGAGCCTCTAAGGACGGCTCGACAATGCTGACATATTCGGCCGACTCGTACCAGCTTTTCGGCGAACTGTACCACTACCCCGCAGCCGAGTATCCCGAAGGCGCAATGCTCGACGTTTACGAATGGGACGTTCCGGGACATTTTCTGGGACGCATACCTCAGGTCCGCCGCACGTACAACGTAATAGGCAACATGAACGAACACCAGCTGGCCATAACCGAAACCACATTCGGCGGCCGCGCCGAACTGGGCAAACCAAACGGAATAATGGACTACGGAAGTCTGATATACATAACACTGCAAAGAGCCAAAACAGCGCGTGAGGCCATCGGAGTGATGACAGCACTGGTAAACGAACACGGGTATTGTTCTTCGGGAGAATCTTTTTCCATAGCCGACAAAGACGAAGTATGGATACTGGAACTGATAGGAAAAGGAGAATACGGCAAAGGAGCCGTATGGGTGGCGCGCCGCATACCGGACGGTTACGTATCGGCACACGCCAACCAGGCCCGTATAACTACTTTTCCTCAGAACGATCCCCAGAACTGCCTGTACAGCCCGGATGTTGTCTCTTTCGCCCGTGAAAGGGGATATTTCAAAGGCAAGGACAAAGATTTCGATTTCTCGGCAGCCTACGCCCCGCTCGATTTTAGCGGAGTACGCTTTTGCGAAGCCCGTGTTTGGGCCATCTTCCGGCGTATAGACCCTGAACTGGGGAAAAAATACGAACGATATGCCCAAGGGTACGACCTTTCGCTAGAACGCATGCCGCTTTGGATAAAACCTGATGAAAAACTCGGCGTAAGGGATGTCATGGAACTCATGCGCGACCATTACGAAGATACGCCGCTTGACGTGCGCGGAACGGTCATGGCCGGCCCGTACAATGCTCCTTACGGGACCCGCCCTCTGGAGTGGGAATACGACAGCGTAAAATACTTCTGCGAACGGCCGGTATCCACCCCGCAAACGGCATTTTCACTCGTATCACAATCCCGCGGATGGCTTCCGGACGAAATAGGCGGCATTCTGTGGTTCGGCGTGGACGATACGTATTTCACATGCTACACGCCTGTTTATACATCGAGCACGCGCGTGGCCGAGTGTTTTGCAGTAGGAAACGGCGATTTCAACACTTATTCACCTACAGCCGCATTCTGGAAATTCAACCGAGTGTCGCAGGCCGCATACGCCAAATACAGCTTCATGGCTCCGGATATACGCAAAAGGCAGGCTGAACTCGAAGATAAGCACATACGCACCGTTCAGGCTATTGATGCTGCAGCATCAGTACTGTACAAGACTTCTCCGGAAGAAGCGGTCGAATTCGTCACCAATTTTTCCATAGAAAACGCACAAAACATGGTTGCTCAGTGGGATAAACTGGAAGCGTTCCTGCTCGTAAAATATTTCGACGGAGTAATACACCCTGAAAAGGACGGCAAATTCATACGATCCGAATACGGAGGCCCCGGCAAAGTACAGACTCCGGGCTGGAGCGAAACATGGCGCCGTAAAATAATAGAAGATACCGGCACACGGTTCAAAAGCCCAGAAAACAAATAAAAAAATCCCGGCAGTAATGCCGGGATTTTTTTATCATGATTTAGTAAAAACCAACTTATTGATATTGCAATCGAAATAATCCTTCGCAATATTCCCGTCGTTACCGAAAACATCTTCCTGGCTACGATTGCTGACTAATGTCCTGGTATCTTTAGTCACAGCGCTTGGCATATTTGGTTAAATGTTTTCAATGCGGGCAGGTATATGTGTTATTGAGTAATTTAATAACACTAAAATCATTCATATACATGATTTGTGAACTGCATAATAATCCGGATATTCAAAGAACTAATTATATATCAATTCCACATGGAGTTTCGGAGGTCAAAACGGCGACAAATCCTTAGTGTTGAAATCTCTCTGTCGTAATTCCAACAGAGAGATTCCAGTTGTAAATTATTTAAGGGTCTTTTGATTGCCTTTTACCAAGCGTTGATATGTATTCTATCCTCGACGTTGATTTGTTTTTGCTTCGGCAGGAAGGCATCTTTTGCAGGATAACCCATCGTAAGCAGACAGGTAAATTCGTAGTCTTCAGGAGCACCTACAATCTCTTTGATTTTTTCCACTTCATCAGCAACTGGAATATGGAACACGGTTCCCAATCCTTCGGCTGTGGCGGCAAGCAGCATATTCTCCAATGCGCACCAAGCCGAAGCGAAATAGTTAAGCGAGCTTTGTTCTTTTGGCTGGAGCAGCGGGCTTTGCTTCTGACGGAAGAATGGCAAAATCAACAGTCCGCTCTGCATCAACATACGCTGTTGCTTAGGCAGAGCGTCAGCGAACATATCCATCTTGTCCTTATCGCCCGATTCATCCACTTCATGCACCAGTTTCGTGAACGCTTCCATATTTTTGGCAAGTGGTTCTATTACTTTGGCGATGTTCTCTCTACCGCGCACCACGAGGAACTCAAACTGGCGCAAATGGTCGTTGGTCGGTGCTTTGAACGCCGAGCCAATTACTTTTTTTAGGATTTCATCACTTACTTCACGGTCGGAGTAGTCGCGGTACGTGCGGCGTTTCTCCAATGCTTCATAAAATTCCATAACCATACGTTTTAAGTTACTGTTCTTGTTTACGGCGGCAAAGTTATGTCGATTTATTGTTCTGTATTTGTCATATTGTTTCGGATATTTGTTGCAAATTTGCAATAGGATAAAATATAGCAATTCTTTATGGAAGATACAGCCATACCCTATGAACTACCAGAAGTTGAGAATCATTCGTTTTTCTTCATAGACCAACGGGTAGAGCCAAGCCTCGAAGCAAAGCTCCACCAACATGACGCATGGGAGTTGTATTATGTAATTCATGGACATGGAATCAGGATGGCTGGTGATACTTTACAACACTTTGAAGCGGGTGATGTTGTATTGATTCCCCCTTCGATGCTTCATTGCTGGGAATATGCAGCCGACAGTGTTGGCAAGGATGGCTGCGTCCGTTACCTAATGGTGGCTTTCTGTCATTCGTTGGTGAATAGGTGCATGGAGGTATTTCCCGAACTGCGCAATCGCCTGTTCGTGGTTTCGTTTCCCACCGATGCACTGAAGTTCGGAACGGAAAGTTCACGAATTATTCGTAAAGCATTGTCTGAAATAAACGGCATGGATGAACTCGGTCGTTTGAGTGGGATGTTACAGTTGCTACCTGTCATATTCACATCTTCAGACCATATTTTTGCAGGTAAGCCAATTCGTATTGAGAAAGATGTGCGCCGTATGCAGCAGATTAGCGCATACGTCATGAAACACTATGTTCATTCAATATCATTGGACGATATTGCCGCAGAAGTCGGAATGAACCGCTCTGCATTTTGTACCTACTTTAAGCGTTACAAAGGCATGACATTTTCACAATTCGTCACTCAATACCGTTTGAATACGGCTTGTGAATTGTTGAAACACTCTCAAAAGTCAATTTCTGAAATATGCTATATCGTTGGCTTTAATGATTTACCACACTTCAACAGAGTGTTTCGCAAAAACATCGGAATGTCGGCTTCACAATATCGGAAACAGGCGTAGCCCTTCGTTTTCTTTTCCCGGTTATAACCTATCCTTCAGAGTACACTAAGCCAAATTTATCGTATGACTTGTATTCACGATAGGCATAAAACACTTACCAAATGTTAATATTTAATTAAATCTTTCATTCGAGACACACGACTTTTCTAATCCGTTCACTCCCTCAAATCACTTTTTTTCATTTCATCTTTTCTATAACGGATAGTTGTACCGTTATTTTCTTATATAGCTGATTATCACCGATAAAAGTCATTGAAAATCAATACATATAGACACGCAAAACTTTCTCTTACTTAACAAATACCCGGATATTCTGCTCGCACATGCAGCATATATACACTAACCCCCCGTTACAAATATATGTAACGGGGGGGATATACGAGCCGCAAACCGGACTTGAACCGGTGACCT
>Ga0137298_11054_pt1 | contig 17170 bp, 13 predicted proteins | sample RamsorincwithD2O_2_FD_97182 | JGI IMG/M metagenome (GOLD analysis project Ga0137298, IMG submission 97182) | Mouse cecal microbial communities from Vienna, Austria - Glucosamine amended with D2O | ecosystem: Host-associated > Mammals > Digestive system > Large intestine > Cecum | place: Austria...
ATGCACACTCGCCCATCGAACACCGGGATTGACGCCGGACGCCTTCAGTACCTTTTCCCGACACAGCTTGATGTCGGTGTAGACAACAATAACTTCACACCTCTGTCTTTCGATGAAGTACGCGCCAAGATTCAAAAGCAGATTGAATCGGACTAAGTATTTACCTTCTCGACGGCGTCTCGTTTGCGAACAAGACGCCGTTGTCTTTCTATGTATAAAGTTCCCGATTATGTTCTTCAATCGGGAGAGATGGCGGTTTTGATGACGTTGTCGGCGCGGTTGGCGAAGAGGGTGTAGGCTTCCTGGATTCGGCTGAGAGGAAAGCGGTGGGTTATCAGATGGGTCGTGTCAATCTTGCCTTCGGAAATCAGCTGCATGATTTTGTCGCAGTCGCAGGCATCGACACCGCCGGTCTTGAACGTCAGGTTCTTGCCATACATCCACGGAAGGGGCAATATCTGTTCCGTTTCGTATAGTGCGACAATCGTAACAATGGCATTGGGACGGGCACAACGCCATGCGAGTTCAAACGTCTCCTCGCCTCCGGCAACCTCAATCACGCGGTCGGCGCCACGACCCTCTGTCAATGTATTAAGGATTTCAAGGCATTCTGTCGGCTCAACTACATTGACATTTGGATAATGCTGGCGCACAAATTCGCGGCGACTCTTGTCAGCTTCGCAAACTACTATCTTTCGAGGGTTATACAGCTGCACACATTCCAAAGTGCATAACCCTGTCGGTCCGGCACCGATAATCAGCACCGTATCTTCCTCCGAAATTTCAGAAATCTTGGCGGCCCAATAACCGGTGGCAAGAATGTCGCCGACAAACAGAGCTTGTTCATCGCTGACATTATCGGGAATCGGAGTAAGGCCATTGTCGGCGTATGGTACACGGACATATTCCGCCTGACTGCCATCGATGCGGCAACCAAGCATCCATCCACCGGAGGTGCAGTTGTTCACATATCCACGTTTGCAATAGAAGCAATCACCACAAAAAGTCTCGACATTCACGGCAACTCTGTCTCCCGGCTTTACCTTGGAGACATCCGAACCGACAGCCTCAACGACGCCAACCAGTTCATGCCCAACGGTAATGCCGACCTCCGCTTGAGGCACAGCCCCATGCAGAATATGAAGGTCCGACGAGCAGATGCTCGAAAGAGTAACTCTCACCACGGCATCCTTCGGGTCTATAATCTCCGGCTTCGGTTTCTCAATCAGCTCGAACCGTCCCGGCTTCATATATGTCAATGCTTTCATTCTAACTTTCTTCTATTCCTCTTTTTATCAAGTTCTGCATACAAAGCCGGACGGAGTTTACGGTTGTAATCTTCAATCTCTTTTATCTTCGGAGAATCGGGTGGTAAAATCTCATAACCTCCATCAAGCAAGTTTTGGGATTCATCATATAAATTATCCCCATAATGCTCCCTTAATCTTTGACTCACTTCATCACGAGAAATCTCGCCTTTGACATTACTGATTACCAAATCAAGCAAATATGCGGACACCTTCAGTTCTGCCGCATCTTGCAGACCGATACTGACAAGCCACGCATCCGCTTGTTCTCTTATCATTGGATTATCGCTGTGCGATAACTCAACAAGCTCCTGATATTTAGCTTTGTATGTCATGGAATTGTCATTCTATGTCCAATGGAAGTAAATTGTCGTCGTTGAAGCGGTCGAAGTCCGACTGAAAGAGTTTGTCTTGGATTATGCGGTATTTCTCAAACTCCGATTCTGCAAAACTCTTGGCAAATTCAGCGGTGATTTTGCCGGCATCTGTCAGAACGGCATCGCCGGACGCTTCAAGAATTATGTCGATTCGTTTTGCCCAGTCCTCCATTGTCATGGGTATATGGCGTTGAGCCATACGCTCTGCCATATCAAGCACCGCATTGACAAGTCGCCCCATGTCGGCAAGTTCCACCTCCTTGAGATAGTTCTTGGCAATACTTACGTCAGGTTTGACAATCTTTCCGTCAGGAGCGTTTTCCCATGTCGTCAGCCCCATGTGTTCTTTCTCGGCGTTGGCTCGTTCCACGATAAGCTCGGCGGCTGTATGACCATGAACAGCATAGTGCATCTTGTTCTGAACTTTCTTGAAGAAAAGTCGGGTGGTTGGCGCATCGCGGTTGTAGTCGATGGCCGTAGCATAAATGTCGGTCAGCTTCTGATAGAAACGCCGCTCACTGAGGCGAATCTCCCGTATCTCAGCCAACAGGTGTTCGAAATAATCCTCTCCTATAAACGACCCGTTTTCCATCCGTTTCTTGTCAATCACATATCCACGTATGGCAAACTGCCGCAAAATGAACGTACACCACTGCCTGAACTGCGTGGCCCTGGAGCTGTTCACCCGATAACCGACCGATATAATGGCATCGAGATTGTAGAATTTCAGCGAGCGGTTAACCTGACGCTCGCCCTCGGCTTGAACTACCGAGAAATTCTCGGTAGTTGCCTCCTGCCTCAACTCACCGGTCTCGTAAATATTTTTAAGATGCAGCCCGATGTTGTCAGAAGAGCAATCAAACAACTGCGCCATAGCCTTCTGCGTACACCACACAGATTCGTGATGGTACACAACCTGCACACCATCCTCCTTCCCATCAATCTGAAAGATCAGGAACTCCGCCGTGCTATTTCGTATCTCAAACTTCTTTGCCATAGTAAAGAACCGTCATAAGTGTTGTTTTTATATTTCCTCCTCTTTAGATGCTATTAGATTAAAGGAGGAGGTATCAGGAATCATCTGATAGACCTTAATTTCAGGATTGACTTTCTGTGCAAGTCGTATTATTTTCTCTTTATCATTAGGGCTGATATTCACGCCTAAGTATACGGAATCAAAACATTCCGGTCCAATTTTTATAAATGACCTGAATTCCTTCCAATCAAGCTCATTCTTTTCTTGTTGATGTGGCAAAAATGCCATAAACATTGGCGAGGGTTTAATGATGTATAATCTCATTTCCTGTTCATGTTCCCACGCTTTTGCCTTCGTGAATACTTGATAAGAGAAAAAATCTTCGCGGTCACGATAATAATCCGGTTTGTTAATAATGTCAGAATATTTTACTTCACGTGCTTGCGTATTTACCATCATACCATATCCCACATGAATATATTTTTTGATATATTCCATATTAAGCCCTAAACAGACTCCAGTATGTTTGTTATAATAGCTCCACATCAATAGAGAATCATATACTTTAGATAAACAACAAATCCATAAATCGTTCCTATTGTTTATGTATCTATTAGATTCTAAATCTTCAATTACTCTTGCATCCCATATTTTACATTTTTCAGATGGCACTTTAGAAAAGTCAATCAAAGATGGATGACAATCAAACGGATCATTAAATGTAGTTGCATTTGCATACATCAAGGTGTTATGATATAGCATCATTTTGGCACCGTTAATGTCTAAATATTTATACAACAAGTTATTCATTGGGAATTAAAAATACTCATGAAGCTAAATTAATGAACTAATCAGGATGCAAATCATAATTTAGTTATCGTAACTCTTACCTGCCGTAAGATTATGATAGAACAGAATCTCCTTGATAGATAGTTCCAAATCAATCATATCCTTAAGCAATTTTCTCGCTTCTGTCGTACTTTCGAGCCATAGTCCATCTTCGCACAGAGTTATTATACTATCGCAAAAAGCCTTAAATAGACCAGAAAGTGTACGAACATTTATTGAATCTATATATCTCTTGCAATCTGAAAGTGTGGCAATAATTGTATCCCCAATATCTTTATAGGAGCACTTTAATTGACTACACATATTTTGCCCGACAGCATCATCAGAATTAACTATCCCAGATAACTTTTCAGTCTGAGAACCTATCATAACCATAGAATAGAGATAACCTTTGACTTGATCAAACCTTTTGATTGGTTCGGGGACAGCTATCTCCACATTAGGGTCCTTTCTCAAATGAAATTCCCAATTATCTGATTCTGCTATTGAGAAAAGGTCTTTGCATGCAATAACATACTTAATCCCTGAAATATTGATAAGAGATCCATCTATATGCTTATAATAGAATTCTATCTCTATATTAGAAAATGTTGACTCTAACAGATATTGTTCAGCAGACATCCATTCAGAGGGTAAAAAGCTAAATCGAAGAAGATCCCGCGCTATTATATCTAGTTCTGACAATTTGCTGAATTCATCGTACTCCAATTTTAATTTAATTCGATTATTATTTGCAGAGAATCGACCACTCAAATGATAGTGAGCTGCTGCAATCTCCAACTTTTTCACACAACGTTTGATCAGAGTTTCAACACCGATATTCATTTTGGAATTTACAACGGCATCCGAAATATTCTGACCATGTTTATTGGAGATATAAGCCCATTGTTCCAATAATTTTACAATTGTTTTCTCTTCCTTATTGCAAAGTCGCTCAAGTTCTTCTATAGGAGAATAAGGATTTCCCAATAAAAGAGTCTGTTTTTTCATATCATTCAACTTTGCCAATGAATCGAAAAGGAGATATTTGGTAGGTATAAAGTTATCAGTTTTAACACATAGTAAATTAAATGCTTGATTTATAAAACTGGATATATTACTACTATACACGTCAAGTGCATTGGAATAACTACGTAAATTTTGGTATCTGTCTTTTATTCCATTTTTTTCTGAGTGGATATTTTCTATTGACAAAGGGTCGTGCATCCCAATAGGTAATTCCAAAGAAGGTAAAGACTTTAAATATTGATCTGCTTTTGAATAAGACAAAATTAAGTCTTTTGTAATTTTTCTTCCTTCTAAGATATTTTTTAGAACATTGGAAAGCAATGATAAACATTTTACATAAGCTCTTCTTAGTTCAATCGATTGATGATAATATGACTGCTTGCTTGTAGATTTTAACTTTTGGGCATAGAGATTGCAGACCATGTTCCTCGGAATATACATCAGTCGAACTGGTAGATTTATATTGGATATAGTCTTGACAGTATCGATCATTATCTCCGTAATATCTCCGCATTCAATTGAGCAATTGTAATATTCTTTGTCGGGGAAAGCCATTCTAAAGACTTCACATACCGCTAAAACTTTCTCATTGATGAAACTATACTTCTGTTTATCGTTATGATTAGAATCTCCATAGCCATCCTTAAAATTCGTAGAAATAATGGCCTCAATGCTTTTTGTTGAGACACTCAAATTGTATATTTTATGTAAATCTCTTGCAGAACGAATGAAATCTTCCTCTAATTCTTGCCATACCTCTGGCATTAAGCGGCAACTTTTCAAGCCGAGAAGTAATATTGCTAGTTCATCACTATTAATTCCCATTCTACTAGCAGGTTTAAGACCTGATAATGCTATATTGTCTCCAAGGTTCCCTAAACTTAATAAATACAATGTCTTACCCAAAAATACAAATTCATCTTTTGATTTAACGGAAATTGAGATTTGGGAATAATGTAACCATTGGGTTAGACTGTCAAATAATCTCTCTTGCCCCCACATAGATACTTTAAGATTATTGCATTGCTCTAATAATGATTTGTTCTCCTTAAATATTGTTCCCATAGAGTCTGTAAGGTCTATTCCTGTGAAATTTACGGGGATAAACCATGGGTAGATAGGTCCACAAATACTCCTAAGTTCATCAATTATGGCTTCATTATTTTCAACGTAGTCACAACTGCTTTTCCATAATAAAGCTACGACAATACTATAACAAGTTTTTGCATCGACTGAAGATAATGATGCAATATTATGAAAAAATAAGTCCAATTCCATACCGTTTTTAAACAAGTTGATAATATACCGATCAAGGTTATTAATGTTTAGTTTGCCAATCCAGCGACAACCGATATTAAACAATATGGCTTGACTATCTCTTGTTATAATGTCTTTTAATATTTTTGTCCTAATAGGATGTAAATCCTCGAAGTTACCTTCATTGCAGATGAAATATTCGTCAATGAGGTAGTTCAAGTCAGAGGAAACTTCTATAGGATCTAAATCCTCTAATTTGAACAAAGACTCCTCAGGAACACTACTACCTAAATAATTCGGAATTACAATTTGAGAAACAATTTTTCTTTGTGAAGGTGATAACCGATTAAATTGCGATTCCAGCATTGATCGCAATGTTGTATTATGTTTAATTGAATATAAATATTCAAGCAAAGGTACATCCTCTCCAAGCATTTCCCAAATGTCATAAAAATTGGATAGAGGAGCCGATGGACAGTTGGCAATGAATATGGATTTGGCTTCATCTTCAGAAAGATCCAAATATATATCCCCATATTCTATAATACGGTCCAATATATTGGATGTCGTGTTCCAATCCTCTTCTCTGATTGAAATTAGTATATGAACATTGTTATGCCTAGACAATTCACGTACAATCTCTACCCATGCTCTTTCATCTGGCTTTATATCAAAGTAAATGAGTACTGGAATACGTAATTCTGCTGAAATTTCTTCTAATGTGGCAGTAATATCTGCTATGTTGTGATTAAGCACATTGGTTATTTCAAAAGCAAAAGAATAGTAGTCAAACACATAACGATAGCATAGAGCACTTTTACCTTGTCCTGATGCACCATGCACTACTACTGTTTTAAAAGATTCAAAAGAATGTTCAATTTTTTCTAACCATTTTTCTCTTCTGACATCCAAATTGGCTAAAATATGATTAGGAGATACAGAAATACCTTTACTGAAACCGTCCCTGAGCAATTCAACATTATATTGGGATTCTTCATGGTCTGAAAATAAACGCTTCACACGTATACCTAGTTGATTCGTTGCTACGGATTCTGCGTTTTGAAACTTTCGGAAACTCAGTATTTGATTATGTAGATCTGTCAAAGTAAAACTTAATCTTGCTTCTGCTAGGGTATAAATCCATTGCAGCAGGTATTTTATTTCTGAATTTGGGTTGAAAGCAGAATATTGAGATTTAAGTTCACCAATTATGACATCAAGTAAATATTCCTCTGTAATGTTTTCTGAAATAAATGAATTTAGTAAAGCAGAAATCTGGTCTCGATTTACAAGAGGGTCACTCTTAAGATATGATGCTAATTTATTGTTATCCTTTAATTTGAGGCTAACTCCATTAAATGAAACCAAACGTAACTTAACATCAGGATATTTTTGAAGGAACCCGCATCCACGTCCAAAGAAAGATGTTAGTGACGCTTTAGATTTAAGGTCATTATAAGCTACGGCATGATTCAGATTTTTAACCTGAACTGCCTCAATCATTTTATCTCCGCAAAAAATATCTAAGTCTTCTATACCTTCTGGAACATAGGTATAATCGTATCTTTTATCGGCAACAACTCTATATAGGGCATATAAAAACTGAGTTCTATACCCTCGTAATGTATCTGAAACAGCCATAAGTTCTTTCCGCTATATCATTTTTACTCAGTGTAGTCATTTTCAGAACCAGAACTTGACAGATAAGACATCTCGGGTTCCTCTACAGTACTTTCTTCTAATTCAAATTCCCCATATCCATTGGACTTAACCATTATATTCCGGAGTTGGTTATAGCTCCATATTTGGTTAGCCATACGGGGAACTATGCCCTCTGTATATCGGTGTTCAAGTGGATGATATGAGCCGATCTTGATGCGTAGAGTTGGATAGTTCGGGATGGATAAACCGTCTTTGGTTTCTTTCGTACGTGTGCCGAATGATATTCGTTCGATATCATAATAGCCATCGATGGAGTTGTCGATAATGGGCAATAAATATTTTGCCTCTGATATGTCTCCACTAGGCATATTGAGCATAACATAAGTCGCGCCCTCTGCCTCGTGGTTGTAGAAGAGTTGATAGAGCTTCGCAATATTCTTACGCCCGTCTTCACCCATTTCTTCCTTACGCACAAGGCAAGTCAGGAATTTGCCCATACCGCAGGTACTTTCGACTGAGCCTTTGACAGCCCGTTCAGTTTCGAGGTGGTCTGATGGATCTTCACCCAACTCAACCGGAACAACATAGAAGTTTTCTCCGAGAGAAGAAAGCAGACGTTCATTGTCTTCAGGATATGATTTATCAAGTGCAAGCGAGAAAAGATTCTGATTCTCGTAAGGTCGGAAAGTCTTGCCGAGGGTTTCTTGAAAGTGCGCTTTGAAGTAGGTCGAGGCATCGACATCGGGGTGCGCTGCCAGAGCGTAAAACTCGAATTTCTCTTTGAGCATATCCTGCACGGCGCGACGGAACTTGTCGCGGACGCTGTGCCGCCATGCGGCTTTTGCCCCGGCATTGTTGCGGGCGTAAAGCGCGAGCACAAAGAGAAAATTTACGTCGTAATGCGAGAGCAGCAGCGTGTCACGGTCATAAAGACGGTTCTTGAACTGACGGCTGACCGGCGGCTGATTGGGATGCGGCTCGGTATAGTCTTCATACGACAAGGTTTTCTTGTCGATGGAGGCTGAGATGAAGAAGTTGGGGATGACATTGTAACCCTCGGTAACTTCGTCAAAGAGCTGTATTCGCTCGAATGGGTCGGCCATGTTCGGCTTGTGTGGCTTGCCATTGAGCCATATATCGAGATTCCACTGGATTACATTACGCGCGTATGTGCGTTGTTTGTAGATGGATTCCTTGCCGAGCGAGTTGCCGATTTTATAATATTTTGAGTCGCCGATGTAGTAAATATCATCGTCGGCTTTATCGTCAATGAGCAGACCGTCGTAGGTGTAGAAATGGTCGACGAGCTTACCGTCGTCCTGTTCTTTCAGACCACGCGGTATGTCGGTATCCCCAATAAGTTCGTCAATCATCGCCTCGAATACTATGTGGAAGGACTTCACAAGCAAGTATTCGCTTTGCGAGGTATTGACACGGATTTTGTATGTCTTATCGAAGAAGGCATAACATAAATCCCACAGTTTGACGGCGGTGTCAGAGAAATACTTGTATTTTATCTGACGCAGGCGAGTACGCCCGAAGCCGTCGAGGTATCGCTTGAATTTGGCACCGGTGATAAGTTTGAAACCGAAGTTTATGTTTGAGCGGAAGCCGTATGTGTCCGATATGTATTGCAGAATTGAGAAGAAGATCACAATGAGTTCTTCATCGAAATTCACTTGACGCTTTTTGTTGATCGGGTTAAGGTAGGTCGGGCTGCTGTCCTGAACAATGGCCGTAGTCCGGGCAATGGTCTTGCCCCAGTTTATCTTGTTGAAGCCGGAGTGCAGGTTCTTCAATATGAAAGTGAAAAACTGCTGATTTTCCTTATTGAAGCGTATTAGCGAAAGGATAACATCAAGGAGCGTGTTGCTCTTTTTCTTGTGCGAATCCTTGCCCTCGTCTTGAATTTGGCGGTGGAGAACGATTTCGTTCTTCTCGTGCGAGTCGTTGTAGACAACGATTGCGCGGTGAATCCACACGGCAAATTCGTAGAGGAACTTGCGGTGCTTCTCGTCCATTTTCGCATCGTCGAGATGGATAAGGTCTTTCGGTTCATATTCACCAAACACATATCCCTGCTCGTCGATAAGCACTTTGGGGAGAATGAAAACTACGTCGCGAACTTTGTGGTGCGGATTGTAATAATACCCAACGTAGCTGACCGACACTTTCTGCTCAACATCTTGCAGGGTGAAAAGCCCGTCAAGCACGTTTTCAACGTCGGCTACGTTATACTGGTATTCTTCAATCAGTAGTTTCATTCGAACTCAGCATTCAAATCAATTGACAATAAACTCGAAAGTTCATTAATAATTCCAGCATACGGATATGTGTCTGGCCCAACTAAAAGGTAATAATCTCCGACTTTCTTATATCTACGTTTTGAACCGGGATTCTCAATCGCAATCTGTTCTTTGGTAATAAGTGGATAAATTCCCTTTTTCCTGTCTGCCAATACACTGAAGACCATATCGAGTCCAATTCTTTCAAGAGTTCTGGTGTATATGTCAATCATATTGCCTGTGTTGAGTATGGTACCGTCGGGGAATTTTACAGACAATCTGGAGATTCCGTCTTCTGTCATGGCTAAATTCACAGGCTCTATACTATTCAGGTCGAGATTGTCAATGAAGTTGCCAAGAGCTTCTGAGTCCTCGAAGAAGTCGGTGAAACGGAACGAGCGGTTGGCTTTCTTATTTTTGAAAAGCTCGCTCGACACGTCGAAGTCCTTGAATACGTCAGTCCAGAGATAGAACAGCACCTTGTTCAAGAAAACATCCTCGGAGATAATGCCGGTGGCATTATCGGCCTTGGCAAAGAAATAGCCCATCTGCTTGTCCGAAGATTCGGTAAGCGTATAGATTTCGGGGTTGATTTTGCCAAGGAATTGCCCCCAAGAATAGAGGTTGTCACCGATTTGGAATTTCCAGTCAATAGGCTGCTGAGTTTTCTTGTCGAGTGGGTTGTACTCGATAGGCATATACTTCCAGTTCCAGCGACGCTTGAAAGCGGAGTCAATGGGGAAAAGCGACTGGTCGCTTGTGTTCATCGTAGCCCAAATGTAGAGATTGGGCGGTAAGAGCAGAAGTTTACCGTCGAGGATGGCTTGACCTACGGCTTGTGTTTTACCGTTATCTTTGTGCAGTACAAATGCACGGATAGCGTCTTTCTGTTCGTCAGAAAGTGAAGCGAACCCGTTGTCATCGCCACTGAGGAACTGCGCAATGTCCTCGTCGGCATGAATGGCATACGACGAGCTACCCGCATTGTTGCGGTCGAGCAATTGGAAAAGGTCACCGAAAATTTGAGCGCAGTTGCCACGGTTGATTTCCTCAATTATTAGAAAATAAGGCGTGTCAAGATTGCTCCAAGCTGCCACGTATGCTTTCAAGAAAGCCTGTGGCACATATTTATAAACGATTTTCTTCTCGGTGCCGGGATGGTCTGAATTAGGTTTGGCATATAAGGGCTGAGTCCCATTAAAAGTAGTAATGGGCACAGGTTCCATCGTCGGCTTATACGCGCCAACAAAGGAAGCATAGTCGCTGTCAGGGTGGAACGTAGTGCGCACCGAGTTTTCATCGTCAGTTTTATCGTCAATGGTGAACGACTTGCCAGTGCCGGGCGCACCGTAGTAGATTACCTGCAATGGCTCGTCAATGACAGGCTCTTCCTCAACTAAATTAATATGTGGAGTTTCTTCTTGTTGGGGCGCATCTATATTTAGTCGTATAGATAACGTGCCATCGTCAGAGCGTTCAAAAGTTAGAACGGCAAATTGCTCAACCAAGAAGGCTCGCAGGTTAAAGCCGTTTGCACTTTTGAGATTATTAAAATATGCACGACCATCATCTCTTTTGAAATGATAAATTGTGTATTTTGAGGTTTCAGCATCCCCGAATTGAGTTTCAATCTGTTGGCTCAAATTGCGGAATATACTCCATATAGAAGATGGTTGTTGCTCTTTCTTTAAGTATATTTTAGGGATTAAGCATAGTGCTGAAAGAGCTTTTATAAAATCACTCTTATAGAGTGTGAAAGTTGCATCGCCACTTTCATCAGAAATAAGAGCAGAAATTTCTTTGGAGAGATTTATGCTTGTTTCGTTTGAAGCACTTGGCGACAACTTGAAATTGGCATCTTGACGGGTGACAATTTTAGATAGCTGCTGCATATTATTTCAGTTTCAAGTGAACGAATAGGTAATAAAGTACAGCATAAATAACATTTACACTGACTGCATTACCGGCTTGTTTATATAATGCGCCGTCACAAACTTTTTCAGTCTGTGCATTAGCGACAAATTCAGATGGGAAACCTTGTAGGGCAAATGCTTCCTGTGGAGTAAGTTTGCGGATTGGTTGTGAGGCAAGTTCTTCCTTGGAAAACTTTTGTTCAAGGTACGCGATGGGATCTTCTGATAAAATGAAACCATCGCTATAATAGTTGTCTTGACAAGCACGATGCATCTTGTGCATTGTTGCGGTCAGGGGACGAGCTATAATTTGGTTAATCTCCGATTTCGAGACAAAATTTTTAGAGCCATCAGCTAATAGCGTTGGCTTAATTCTATCGCTTAGATAGTATTTTTGAGGGACACTGCGCGAAAGAACATCAAGAACGGATGATTGAAGTATTAATGACTTAAACTTTTTGATGTTCTTTGAGAAAACTGCATTTACAGCCTCGTTCGAGAAAGAGAAGTCAGCAGGTAGTTTTATTGTGGTAGCAAACACAATAAGCCTACTTCTCTTTTGAGCAAGTTTGTAGTCCATTGTGTTGAAAATGTCATAATAGACATTATAGCCAAGGCTTTGTAGCCTTGCAACAATTTCTTTGAAAGTTTGACCCTTATCATGGGTCAAGAGATTTTTGACATTTTCAAGTATTACGAAACGAGGCATCTTTTTCTCGATGATTTTTTCTATTTGAAAAAACATCGTTCCTCGGTGGTCGTTAAACCCCAATCGTTTACCCATCATACTAAACGATTGACAAGGGAAACCACCAGTCAAAAGATCGAAATCCAAGTTGTTATAACGCGACATGTCAGAGTTAAACTCCACAATGTCGCCCATCTCAATTTCGTTATCTGTGTTATAATTGGCTTTATATGTTCTTGATGCGTTTGCATCAATTTCTGAAAACCCAATACAGCGAAAAGGGATAGAGAAGTCATTCTCTATGCCCTCCATAGCTTTACGAAAGCCACCTATTCCTGCGAATAATTCGATATGTTTCATAGATAAGTAGCTATCGCTGTTCCAATTGCATACGCCAGCTTGACAGGTACAGCATTACCTATCTGCGCATACCACATATTCTGTGCCCCGTAGAAAATGAAATCGTCGGGAAATGTTTGTATTCGAGCTGCCTCTCGCGGAGAAAGCCCTCGCGAATACCAAGGGTGAATGTACATATTACAATCATATCTCATGTGAGAAGTGATTGTCTTACATATCTTATCGTCTTGCAGTTTGAAGTATTTATCCTTAAAGATATCGTTACGCCTTGAATAAGGCATTATGTCAGCAATTGAAGGATGTAATGAGTTCCCGCCTTGCGGTAAACGAGAATATATCTCTACATCACGAGGGTTGTTGTAACGGTTCTTGTGATTATAAAGAATGTCTAACTCTTTATCTCCATTGATGAAATGGTAAAAATCGGTTATAGGGTATGTGAATGAACATTCGGTATATCCAGTGTTTGCATCTTCGATGTCGTTCTTACCCTTTGTTTCCTTTACACCTAACGATGGAAGTCCAAAAAGTGCATCTCCCAAAACGAACGGTTTGCGTTTAAGGCTGAATATTTTATTGAAAATTTCTTCGGGGTCAATACCGAGGCGATTGCCAATTACAATAAATCGTTCTCGATGTTGAGGAACGCCAAAATCCTCGGCCAATAAAAGTTTGCCAGTGAACTGATAGTCATGTTCAGTGGCATTTAGATAGGTATTGAAATCGGCCTCAATCTCGCTCCAACGAGATTGCATACCTCTAACATTTTCCATAATGAAAAATTGAGGTCTTACCTTACAAAGAAATTTGAGATATTCCTTGTAAAGCATATTGCGAGGGTCATCTATTATGCGTTGTCGATTTGCCATAGAAAAACCTTGGCAAGGAGGGCCACCACACACTAATGTTATTCCGTCAAATCTATTCCCATCAGCAAACTCATTGTTGAGTTGGCAAATATCACCGACATAAAAAGACTCATTGGTGAGATTACGATTACGGCGGTAGGTTTCCGAGAACTGAGGAACTATTTCATTGACAAGTATAGGCGTAAAGCCAGCTTGTTCGAGTCCTAAAGAAAGACCTCCACAACCGGCAAATAAGTCTATGAAGTCAAGATGTTTCCTCATGATAAAATACAAGGAACTCCCGAGTAGAGCTGACGGGCGACCAAACCCTTTTGCGGCTACAAGGAAGTTCCATAATATAATGTATATAAGTTATTACTTACATAGATTGGTCTTTGTCAGCGCAAGCGCAGTTTATGGTGCAAAGTTACGAATTTTTTTCGAGACTTCGACTGCTGTTGACAAAGTTAATGCACGGCATGGGCAAAAATTAGACACACCAAAGTTAAGAATGGTTGTTATTGCCATAAATTTGCGCTGATTCAGGCTCGGCGGCTATGGATGGTTTGTCTATGTCAGTCTCGATAAGGTATGATTGAGCCGGATTGACAATGCGGTCATACAAGTGTTTAAGATATTCCTCTCGCTGTGCTACGGTCTTGATTTCGCACTCCCATACCCGGACGACACGCCATCCAAGGGCTTTCAGCTCGGCTTCGTTACGGACATCGCGGGCAACATTGCGCTCTATCTTCTCTTCCCAGAACTCAATATTGGACTTTGGCAATCGGAAATACCTGCAACCCTCATGCCCGTGCCAGAAGCATCCGTTGACGAATATCACGGTCTTGTATTTGGTGAGAACAATATCTGGATTGCCTGGCAGCTTCCTGACCTGAACACGGAAACGCATACCGCGTGAGAAAAGATACTTCCGCACAATCATCTCCGGCTTCGTATCCTTTCCCTTAATAGCCGCCATACAGCGGCTCCTTTGTTCCGGTGTCATCACATCTGCCATAATGTAATAACAAAGTTACAATCTGATTGTATGCAATCCAAGAATTATATTATTGCTGTCCGGTAAAAAAAGACAAAATCATATATTCTCTACAAATATAATAAGTTACACCTGTTTTACGAAAAAGGGCTTGTCATTTGAGGCGATGTGAAATTGGTAGCATTAAGCATCAAAAAGCCCTTAAAAGACATCTATACGAGTCTGTTTCATGCTGTATGAGATAAAAATAGTCCATTTCCTATCATGTCAAAGTTTTACCGGACAGCAATAGAATTATATACGAAATTTTACGAAGACACCCCGACAAGAGGAGTATCTTGTTGGGGTGTCGGTCAGGGGATTATGGGAACATTAGCAGGAGTGGGCCAGAGGCGGTAGCAGGCTATGCGGCAGCCAGAGACTTGGTCGGTGGTGAGGGGGCCGTGGTTCTCGTCGGCGAAGTGGAGGAAGCCGTTTATTTTGGCGGTCTGCTGGAGCCAGTGGACGAAAGCTGTCATCTCGGAATGGGCGGTGTCGGCCGGGCCTCGGAAGCTGATGTTGATGACGATGAGGGTCATGTCAGGGATTCCGAGGTGGCCTTCGGCACGTTCCCACAGACGGAACTGGATGTTTCGGCGGTTGTCGAAATAGTGGATACAGGCACCGACTGCGTTCCAGTCGAGTGATACGTCTTCGAGGTTGCCGCCGAACACATCGGCGACATAGGCACGCACATCAAGGTAAATGTCCATGATGGCGTTACGGGTTGAAAATTGGAGTGATTGCATTGTTTGTTGAGTTTGAGGTTTGTGAATTACCAAAGTAGATTGCCGGATTCGGGAGCCCAGGAGTCGGAGGGCCGGAAATAGACGTGGGTACGCTCGGCGTGTTTGCGGCGTTCAAGCTGGATTGTCATAGTCTTGATGCTATCCTGTTCCTGCTTGTCGCCGACCATCATGGCTTCTTCTCGGAGCATCATGTTACGGATGCCGTCAGCGTCATAGCTGACTCGCTCGAAGCGGTAGAGCCATTCGACTTTCTGAAGATGGGCGTTCTCCTGATTGAGATTGTAGCACCAGATACCAAGCCCGACGGCAATGCCGAGAATGGCTATGACTGCGGCATACGCCCACTTGGGTATTGCCGCCCATACAGCACCGTTGACGATGCTATACATCCGTTCCCGGAGTCTTTCCGCCGCTTCCTTCAAGCCCTCGGTCTGACGGCTGAACTCGCGGTTTATTCCTTCATAGAGCGCGTTCTTGACATTCTGGTCAAGTCCATCCTTGAACATTGAGACAAAAGCATCAGCTAGATCTTTTGAGAAATCCGAGAAGTCGAGTTTCTGGGCAATATCCTTTTTCTGCTGCTTCAATGCCGCCTCCACCATTGTCTTTACAGATTCGTTGGTGGCGACATTACTGGGCAACTCAACCTGAATCTTCTGAGGCGCAGAGGTGTCGGACGTTGCCGATTGCGTCGGAGCTGGAGCTGATGCCAATCGGGTATCAATCCCCACAAGCATATCCTTATTCTCTTTCGTGATTTTGAGAATATCGTCAATCTTCTCATCTTGTTTCTTGACGATGGAATACATATCTGCCATTACTGTGATATTCCTTTCTTCTTTTTGGGTTTTCTTTTCATTCTGCGTTCAAACTCCGCTTCATCGGGATTATAGCCAGGCCCGACTTGGAACAGCCCGCCCAGAGCCTGACATCCAGTTTCGATTACATTCTCGACCACATTCGCAATCGGGGACTCCTTGATCTTTGCGGTGACTGAAATCGGAGTCGGTTGCTGTGGCTGCGCTTCTCTGATTCCGGCGTTCTTGGCAAAGAATTTGTCAAGACGACCGTATGAGAACGCACGGTCAATCTTCGAGCCGTTGAAGGTAAATTCTCCGTCTGAGAACCGTATGCCCTGCGGCTTGCCGGTGTCTCGGTCGTTGTAAAACTGAACGGTTATTCCTGCCGGAGCAAGGCGACGCTTGAACTCGTCCCACGATTTGCAGCGGTACATCGCCGCCTGAATCCTGGGCTTCATCTCGGCGATTGCATCTTCATACAGCTTCTTTTTCGGCGAAAAAGTAAGCCCATATTTTAGTTTTATGGCCTTGGTCGCCTTATGGCTCTTGTCGAAATTGTTGCTTTCGTCAATGGCCTTGCCATGAAGATTCACGCGGTTATACACGATATGGAAGTGTGGGCTGTCGGTTTCGAGGTGGCGCACAACTAAATATTGTGTGTCCTTGATACCCATTCGTTCCATATATTCTTTTGCCAACTGCGCCATGAAATCATCGGTCAGACGTGGCAAATCAGCCTTGTCGAAACTCACCGAAATGTGTCCGATGGGTTTGCTGATTTTCCTGTTTAGACTCGCTCCGATGTCGAAACTGTCCACAATTCTGCGGTAGTTGTTGCCGAGAATCCCATCGGAATCTATTACTCGCCATGTGTCGGCAGTGTACTTTTCCTTGTCATGGAACTCTCGCATAACGTAGCCTACGATGTCGGCGGCGGAGCCTTTTGCGAGTATTTTTGCTATCATAATAATGTAGAATTTTGAATTTTCAACTTACCAAGAATTGCTAAAATCCCATCGAGACAAGCCTCGGCTTTGCGCTTTGTCGAGGGC
>Ga0137298_11062_pt1 | contig 17001 bp, 13 predicted proteins | sample RamsorincwithD2O_2_FD_97182 | JGI IMG/M metagenome (GOLD analysis project Ga0137298, IMG submission 97182) | Mouse cecal microbial communities from Vienna, Austria - Glucosamine amended with D2O | ecosystem: Host-associated > Mammals > Digestive system > Large intestine > Cecum | place: Austria...
GGCTAATGGATTATGGTAGTGCGAACACAAAAAGTGTTTTAGAATTTTTGACGGCGCAGGCGCGTGAGTTTTGTCGAAAAAAATCTGGTATTGCTTTGGAAATTGCCCCAAATATTATTGCACGTCCGCGCGACGCACACAATCAGGTCGTGGCGGGAGAAGACAACCTAAATATTAAGGCCGAGTTGGAGAATTTAGGTTATAAATATCTGGGGGAGTTTGAACAGGTGAAGTGGACTTTTGTCAAGGACCTGCATGGTGAAGATCCTGAGGAGATGTTTAAGGCTTTTCGGACGGATCATCGGCAGCGTATCCGTCGAGCGGAGCGGGAAGAAGTGCGTGTGCGCGAGCTATCGCTTGAGGAGCTGGGGGTACTTAAAGAGATTGCAGCCGAAGCGGGAGAACGTCATGGCTTCAAAGATCCAGATATGACCTACTATCGCTCTATGAAAAAAGCTTTTGGCGACAAAATTAAATTCGTCGTGGCCGAGCTTCCTACTGAGCGGCTGGAGCAGGTTTCCGCTAAAGGACGATCTTTAGCGTTGAAAAAGAGTGATTCATATACGCCACTAGCGGCAGCGATGTTTGTAAATGATGGTAAAGAGCTAGTCTATCTGTATAGTGGATCAGTGAGAAAGCTACAGAAATATGGTGGGGCACATCTAATTCAGTGGCAAATGCTTCAAGAAGCTCTGAAGACTGGATGTCAGAAGTATAATTTTTATGGCGTCCGACCAATAGAAGGCGATGGTGTTTACAATTTTAAATTAGGATTTCGTGGGCGAGTGGAGGAACTACTAGGGACTTTTATCTTGCCAATTGGCGTTTTGGGGAGGATTTACGCGATGCGCTTAAGTGTTCAAGAATATGGTGAGGTACACTAAAACATAAACGTTGTAAAAATTACTTGCATGTTTTGCTTGTCCAGTGTACAATAGGGAAAAGAGAGGAATTATGCTAGATATTTTTATTACATCACGAGTGCGGCGAAAGATTATAGTGGTGTTTGCGAAGTATCCAGATTTTAAGACTCATGTGCGTGCTTTGTCGAAGTTGATCAAAGAAGATCCGGGCAATATTCAGCGTGAATTACAGCGTCTTGAGCGTGGTGGATTTTTAATCATGTCGCACAAAGGTAATACGCGCATTTACCAGATGAATAAGCAGTTCCCGTTACTAAAGGAATTGCAGGGTATGGTGATCAAATCTCAGCAATATGCTAAGAATAATAAAGTAGACAGAACGATCGGGTGAGTAAACTTTTTGACCAGCTAGTAGCCGTTCGGGGACTAGATAAGACTTTTTTGCATCCTAAATATGAGGAGTGTATTGATGCTTTTTTGATGCCAGATATGAGAAAAGCTGTAGATAGAATTAAGTTAGCCATCCAGCGTCAAGAGAAATGTTTGATCTATGGTGATTATGATGTTGATGGCGTAACTGCCAGTACAGCTCTCTTCGATACTCTAAAAATGGTGGGTCTAATGGATGTTGAAATAATGCTCCCAAACCGCTTTACAGATGGGTATGGGATGAGTAATAAAGTTGTTCAAAAGGCTATATCCGATCGAGTAAATTTAGTGTTCACAGTGGACTGTGGAAGCCGTAACCACGAGATCATAGAAAAGCTTAATGATCATCAGATTGATACGATCGTGACCGATCATCATGAGTGTGGCGATACTTTACCTGAAGCAGTTGCGGTGGTTAATCCAAAGCGCAAAGATATTGACATTACGGGGTCACTGCGGGAGTTGGCAGGAGTTGGTGTAGTATTTAAGCTTGCCCAGGCTTTGGTTAAAGCAGGGTTATTACCAGCGGGGCAGGAGAAATGGCTACTAGATCTGGTATTCATTGGAACGATTTGCGACAACATGCTGCTTACCGGTGAGAATCGTCGTTTGTGTCACTATGGCGCAGTCGTGACCGAAAAAACTCGTCGTCCAGGTTTACGAGAATTGTTGCGTAATGCGGGAGTTACCAAGTTGACAAGCGATGCGATTGGCTATCAAATTGGACCTCGTTTGAACGCGGCGGGGCGCCTAGATACTGCTGAAAAAGCTCTTAATGTATTAATGGCGTCTCAGCGTGTCAGTGCGGCGCAGCTGGCTAGTGAACTAGAAGAATTGAACTTGAAGCGCAAGTCATTGCAAAAACATGCCCTCAAAGAAATTGCTGAGCAGGGAATTGGTGGCAATCCGGTCATTATTGCCAAAGGCGAGTGGCATGAAGGGGTCTTGGGTATTATCGCTGGTCGTTTGACCGAGCAGTATCATAGGCCGGCCTTTGTGCTCGCAGAGATTGATGGAAATCTAAAAGGTTCAGGACGAAGTTTTGGTGACTTTAATCTTGCTGAAGCGTTGGATATTTGTCGTAAATATATTATCACGGGTGGTGGACATGCTGCGGCTTGCGGAGTCAAACTTGAGGCGGAAAATTATGAAAAATTCTGTAATGCAATTAATTCTTACTATCAGAGCTTGAGCCTAGAGAATCAAGAGCGATATCTTGAGGTGCATGAGGATCTCTGCGTGCAGGATTTTGATGACTTATCACTAGAATTCTTTGACGAAATGAAATTATTAGAACCATATGGCATGGGTAATCAGACACCTGTCTTTCGCTTGCCTAACGTCCGTGTGGTCGACGCTTCAAAAATGGGCAACGAGGGCCAGCATTTGCGCTTGCAACTTTGGGATCAAAACGGACATGGCCTCAAAGTAATGAAATTTAATGCCCCAGAGGAGTATCTGCGGCTAAGCGGTGGAGAAACGGTTGATGCTTGGATCACTCTAGAAGAGAATATTTTTCGGGGAATTCGTAGTCTCGAGGGTAGAATCGTCAAGCTGGCGTAAAAGCTGACATAGGCTTTTGACATTCTAGGCTAAAACTGTAAAACATGACACACAAAAAATAAGTGGCCACCCTTGGCGACCACTTATCTTATTTGAGTCCTAGACGCATACGTTCGGCTTTTTCCGCGCGACGAATCTCACGAATGATTGCTTTTGCACGGCGTTCACGCTTAGAAATAGGCTTAGAGAAGCGCATCTGAGATTTCTTCAGAGGCATAATGCCACTCTGCAAAACCTTGCGATTAAAACGTCGAATGAGGTTCTCGTTAGCCTCGTTCTGGTCTTTTCTGGTTACTTTGATTGCCATATACGACACATTATAACAAACTTCGCCTTATCTGGCAACACTTTTAGGGTGATTTTATGCTCTGAAAAAGAATTTATGCTATGATAGTTAATGAAAAGGAGTGGCATGATTATATTAATGGGACTAGCAGGCTCGGGTAAGAGCACACAAGGACAAATGTTAGCAGAAGCGACTGGCAGGGTTTGGCTCTCAGCTGGGCAGGTGCTACGTGATGCGGGTGATCCTGAAGTTCAAGCCACCTTGCAACGCGGAGAGCTAGTTTCCGATGAGATTACCTTTCGCTTGATGGCACAAGGTATGTTGCAAGCTGTGAGGGAGGGAAAAGATGTGGTGATTGATGGCTTTCCTCGAGATGTAACTCAGGCTGAATGGATCGCAGATAACCTCGCTTCAGTTATGGATATTTTAATCATCATAGACGTACCGAAACCAGAACTTATGCGCCGTTTGGAGCTGCGTGGGCGTGCCGATGATACCAGAGAGGCTATTGAGGAACGTTTCCGAATTGTTGAACAAAATATTTATACAATTTGCGAGGTTCTTATGCAAAAAGGCATTAGGGTGACTAGAGTTGATGGTTTAGGTACTCCAGAAGAGGTATTTGAGCGAATAAAACAGGCTGTAGCGGAGGTAGAAAATGAGTAATAAAATTGTTCAAAACGAAGATTTGGAACAGAAGATTACGGCAATGCGCAAAGGTGGTAAGATTTTGGGTGAAGTTTTGCGTGATCTGAAAGCTTATGTCAAACCAGGTATGACTGGCTTGGAGATTGATGCTTGGGTGCGTGCAGAGATTGAGAAGCGTGGAGCCAAGGTCGCTTACGATTATCTAGATGAGCCTTTTCCAGGGGCGATTTGCATATCCGTAAATGATGCCTTAGTCCACGGTGCGCCAACTGACGAACCATTGGAGGAGGGCGATAAAGTTTCTTTTGACCTAGACGTATTATACGATGGTTATTATACAGATTCAGCTTTCACAATGCTGGTCGGTGGGAAAGGTTCACCAGCCGTAAAGCAGATGATCAAAACTACGGAGGAGGCTCTGTGGGCGGGTATTAATGTGGTGCGTGCTGGCGCAAGAATTGGCGATATCGGGTATGCCGTCGAAAAGGTGTTACGTAAGGGCAAACTAGGTGTAATCGAGAATTATATTGGACACGGTATTGGCAAGGAAATGCACGCTTTTCCAGAAGTACCTAACTATGGTATGCGCGGACATGGGTACATTCTGAAAGCTGGCGATACAATCTGTATCGAGCCAATGTCTTGTTTGGGAAAGCCAGCAAACTATGTTGACAAAGACAGTAATTGGACAGTACGTATGAAAGATGGGTCAATTGGTTGCCACTGCGAACATACGATTTTGGTCACTGAAGACGGCTGCGAAGTCTTAACTTTGCCATAACCTGAGTGAAAAGTGTTGCTAGAACTGTGCTAGCTGCGTTTCTAAATTATTTTAAACATATTGTCACAAAACCTTTCAAAAAACACCATTGCTTTTTTAAGGATAAACGTTGTATAATAGGAGCATGGAAGAGATCTCACGCTACGCAGTCGGAATCGACATCGGTACGAATAATGTCCGTGCCGTAGTTGCGAGTGTGAATCGTGATAATAGCCTGAATGTAGTAGGTTATGCTGAGGGCGTGAATTCTGGCATGCGCCGTGGCATGGTGGCGAATTTAGTTGGTCCGTGCCAGACTACTGATAAAGTTTTATTAGAAGTGGAGCGCATGAGCGGCGTAGAAGTGAAGTCGGCCATGATTTCAATTAATGGCTCGCAGATTCTCTCTACTCACACTGAAGGTATGATCGCGGTTGGAGCGATGGAGCATGAGATTAATGAAAATGATATTGCCAGGGTTCAAGACGTAGCCTTGCAGGGTCGTATTCCAGCAAATCAACAGGTTTTGAATATTGTGCCACTGCAATTTGTCTTGGACGGTCAAGGAGGAATTAAAGATCCTCTTGGTATGACTGGCTCGCGTCTGGAAATGCAAGCGAACGTAGTCTCAACGATGACGCCAAATTATGACAATCTCTGTAAAGTTGCAGAAACCTTGAACATGTCGACCGAGCAAATTGTCCCGAGCGTAGTGGCGGCAGCCCGAGCAGTTTTGACAGAGCGTCAAATGGGGAATGGTGTGGCCGTAGTGGATATTGGTGCCGCTACAACGGGGGTCGCAGTTTATGAAGATAATGATTTGCAGTATGTAGGTGTTGTGCCAGTTGGATCTAATAATATCACGAATGACTTGGCGGTGTTGTTGGCTATTGACACTGAGGTAGCAGAGGAAATCAAACGCCGTTTTGCAACTGGCGATTTTGTGGCTGAGGCTGATGGTCCAGTGGTTATTCGCTGGCGTGGTCAGGAATTGCACTTTGAGCGTGATCAGATTGACGAGGCAGTGCAGGCGCGATTAGATGAGATATTAGACTTGGTGCGTAAAGAGTTGAAAAAAGCCCATTATGACCAGCGTTTACCAGAAGGAATCGTTTTAACTGGGGGCGGTGCAAAGATGCGTGACATTGACAAATTTGTACGTGCGACCTTGGGTATGTCGGTGAAAATTGGCTCACCGAGCGGTTTGACTGGCGTAGCGGACGCAATCGAGAAACCAGAATATGCTACGGCCGTAGGTCTGATGTTGCTGTCAGCGGAAGGTGGTGGCCAAATCAACACTAAGAAAGTTAAGAAAAAGTCTCATAAAGGTGACAAGAAGCCTGGTTTCTTGAAGAAATTCTTCAGTAAATTCTAATTTTTCCAAAAAGTATGTTATACTTGGTGTAAGTATAAGTGAGGAAAGGATATGCCGGAGATTAAGCCAACAGAGGTAGAGAGTTCAGCAAGTATTAAGGTTGTCGGTGTCGGCGGAGCAGGCGGTTCAGCGGTTGATCGCATGAAGGAAATCGGCCTGTCAGGTGTAGAGTTTATTGCCGTCAATACTGATGCACAGGCTTTGCATCATTCAAATGCGGATGTAAAAGTTCATATTGGACGCGGACTTGGTGCTGGTGGTGATCCAGAAAAAGGTCGTGAGGCTGCCGAGAATGGCCGTGAGGCGATTGGTAAATCTCTGGAGGGTGCCGATATGGTCTTTATTACGCTTGGCGCTGGCGGCGGTACTGGTTCTGGTGCGGCTCCGATTGTCGCTGAGGAATCTAAGGGGCGTGATATTTTGACTGTTGGTGTCGCGACAAAACCTTTCACTTTTGAAGGTGCGAAGCGTCGCGAGAATGCTGAGCATGCGATTGATAATCTATCTCGCCATGTTGATGCTTTGATCACCATTCCAAACGACCGTCTTTTGCAAACGATTGATCCGCGTACACCCTTGACTGAAACATTCAAAATTGCTGATGACGTTCTGCGTCAAGGTGTCCAGGGGATCTCTGAGCTGATTACTGAGCACGCCTTGATTAACCTCGACTTTGCCGATGTTAAGGCTATTATGAAAGACGCTGGCTCGGCTTTGATGGGTATTGGTCGTGCCTCTGGTGATAATCGCGCTACTTTGGCAGCTCAGCAGGCGATTGAGTCGCCACTGATCGAGGTGAAAATTGACGGTGCTCGTGGTGTGCTCTTTAGTGTCGCTGGTGGTTATGATATGGCGATGAGTGAGATTCAGGAAGCAGCGGAGATTATCACTGGGGCAGTTTCTCCAGATGCAAATATCATCTTTGGTGCCTCGGTACGCCCTGATCTTGAAGATGAGATGGTAGTGACCGTGGTTGCCACTGGTTTTGACTCGGAGTATTATCGTAAGCTTGACGCCCAAAAAGCCAATCTTGATACACCTATCATGAGTAGCATGGGGTCAACCTTGGACACTATGCCAGTGCGTGAAGAGCCACGCAATATGAGCAGTATTAGTTATGGTGCGTCTATTGAGCGTAATAACGAGCCAACCGTAAACAGTCGTGATAGCCGTGATACTCGTGATGATTTTAACAATGGCGGTCGGGTAGAATATGGCAATACCGCTAGTGTTGATAATGGCGCTGCTGAGTTTACATCTAACAATCGTACCAATATGTGGGATTCAATCCGAACCAATGAAACCGAAGATGATTTGGATGTGCCACCAACTTTACGTGACCGTTTGCGCGGTAAGAATCGAGATTAAGAATGCCAAAAATGCCGCGCATCGGAGATAGTAAAGTCCTCGAGAGTCGCGAGAGTGAAGATGGTACGACGATTCGTAGGCGTCGAGTTAGCCCTGATGGGTATCGCTTTACTACTTATGAGCGTATTGAGATTCCGCCGCTAACTGTGGTGAAGCGCAGTGGTAATCGTGAGATTTTTGACCGAGATAAATTGATCGCGTCGGTTCAGCGTAGCGTGGGGAAGTTTATGAAATCAGATTTGGAAATCGAAGATGTCGCAGATCAAGTTTTGGATCTACTAAGAGCAGAGAATGATACAGAAGTGACCGCACAACAAATTGGCGAGGCTGTCTTGGATGTATTGGCTGGTCGCAACGAAGTCGCCTATGTGCGCTACGCTAGCGTATTTATGAAATTTAAAACGTTGGATGATTTTAAGGCAATTTTACAACGAAAGGATAGGAAAGAATAAATGAGGGTGGTATGTGTATGGCGTGAAGGCTACGATTATAGCCGTACTGTTGAAGAATGGATTCATGAGTTCGAGCGACGTACTGGAAAAGAGATTGAAAGCTTAGATCCTGATACGCGTGAGGGGGAGAGCTTTTGTCGCAGCTATGGCGTAATGCAATATCCGGCTATCTTTGCATTGGGCGAAGACGGCACTGTTTTGGCAGATTGGCGTGGGGAAATGCTGCCGCTTTTTGATGAAGTTGCTTACTGGATTTAATATAGCCTCGAAAGAAAATCAGCCATTTTTTCTCATTTTTAACACAACCGTGATATAATGATATAAGAAATATAGGTCATTATACATTTTAGCCAAGTTTGCATAATAATAGGAGGGCAAATGCTACAAATACAGAAAAAGAAAATAAAATTACTGATACCACTACTGTGTTCTGGTGTGCTAGTGTTGTCGGGTCTGCCGGTTTTTGGCGCATTGACTACTTATGCCGCTGGAGGAATGCAAACTTTGGCAGATATTACCACAATGCAACAGATGACGCAGCAAATCTGCTCTAATTCTAAGGTTGGTGACACCAAGACTCTCACTGATACTCGCGACAATAATACCTACACCGTCCGTAAGCATGAAGATGGCAATTGTTGGATGACCCAAAACTTGCGCCTCGCTGGTGAGAAGACTCTCACCCCTGCGGACTCTGATGTAAAATCAGACTATACGTTGCCAGCCTCTAGCGTCAGTGGATTTGATAGTACAAACAATTATGCTAATCAAATGTATTATGCTGGGGATGAGACTAACGGCGCTTACTATTCATGGACCGCAGCGACTGCTGGTACTGGCGACGCTAGCTTAACAAAAGGCGAGGCTCCATCCAGTGTTTGTCCGAAGGGGTGGAAATTACCGCCGAATGCCGGGAATGGCTCATACACTGCTTTCGTCACCGCTGCGGGTATTACTAATGATGCTGCTGGTTCTACTAAGATCAGCTCTGCTCCCTACAACTTCCCTTATGCCGGCTACACCGACCTTAGCTCACTTAACTATGTCGGCTCTTGGGGTTACTACTGGTCACGTACTGCATCCTCTAGTACTAATGCATACGACCTGTACTTCGATAGCTCCAATGTCAACCCAGCCAACTACAACCTCCGTTTCCGTTACTACGGCTTCTCCGTACGCTGCGTCGCCGTCAGTGGTCGTGAGAGTGCCGATACCGACATTGCAGTCAGTGTGGAGCCGATTCTAACCATTGATGCAGTGACGGATATGCATGAAATTGCTAATACAGCTTCAGTCACGACTGGCACAATCGACGCGACGATTTCTGCCAATACTAATTATAAAGTTCTACTTAGTGCTGCCGAGCCGGATCTGATCAATGAAACGAATCCAGAAGCTTCTATCCCAGCCTCCGCTAATGTTGCAGCGGGTACGAGCGCATGGGGTGTAGCTACTGGCAATACGACTACGCCATACTTAGCGATGACGAGTAATCCTACTGAGTATCCTAATACAACTGCTGTTGGCAGGGAAACATCTCAAACAGTGCATAAGTTTGGTGTAGGGGTTTCTGTGAGTTCACTCTTGCCATCAGGCGTTTATTCTACGGTTATCACTGTTACTGCTACCGCGATCTAATCTAATCGACGTAGAATTATCTGTTTCCATACCACACCAGCCTATCCCTAAAGCTTGTCCGCAGTTTACGAACGAGAATATCTTAGAATATAATATACAAAACGTTGCGCATGCTCCTCCAACTCCTATTACTTCCGATAGACTAAAAGAGCATTGAAGCTTCAATGCGAGGAATGAACGACCCTGTGAAGACAGGCGTCGGAATGGGTCTATCCGGAAGAATAGGAGTTGGAGAACATCTCCCTCACTCACCCTTAACCCATATACTATTTAGGTAGTAGCGACGCAGCGTACGGAGAAGCCGGAGTAACGGTTGCTGCCGTAGACTGGGTCGACATTGGAGCTATAGAACCAAAGGCGGTACGCGCTGTTAGCAGAGTAGGCAGTACGTGACCAATAGTAGCCGAGGGAGCTAATACCGTCCAGTGAGCCATTGTAGACGTAGCCGGCATAAGGGAAGTTGTAGGGATATATATTAGTTTGTCAACCCCTCAGTTTTAATATTCTTCTCGTCATTCTGAATAAATCATGGTATACTTTATACAGGATAAGAGCCGTGAACTCGGCGGGAGTTTTTATGAAATATCAAGCCAATAAGCGCCGCCGAGCGCATGAATATGAGCCAGCCTTAGTTGACTGGTGGAAGAAAAATCGTACTTTTGAGCAATCGGTCGAACAACGCCCGATTGACGATTCTTATGTCTTTTACGACGGTCCACCTTTTATTACTGGTATGCCTCATCACGGTACTCTACTTAGCTCTATTGTGAAAGATGCTGTTCCGCGCTATTGGACGATGCGAGGTAAGCGTGTTGAACGACGTTGGGGGTGGGATTGTCACGGTTTGCCAGCGGAGAATTTCGTCGAAAAACAGCTTGGTATTACTGACCGCCGTGAGATTGGCACGAAGTGGTCGCTGGAAGACTACATTTTGAAGGCTCGTGAGTCTATGGTGGCGAATTCCGAAACTTGGGAGGGGACGATTGATCGGATCGGTCGCTGGGTTGATTTTAAGGGGGCATACCGTACCATGGATAAGGATTTTATGGAGTCGGTTTGGTGGGCATTCAAGACGCTTTACGAGGCGGGCAAGATTTATGAAGGACGCAAGGTCTTGATGTATGATACGAAGTTCTGCACGCCAGTTTCTAAGTCCGAGGTTACCATGGATAATGATGCTTATCAAGAGGTAACGGACCCGAGTGCATATGTAAAATTCAAGCTCACTGATAGCGCGATCAAAAAGCTACTATCCTCAGACTTGGCAGGTTTGTCTTCATTTGAAAAATTAGAGAATGATGCCCATAAGAAAGCAAAACTGCCGATTTACTTCTTAGCCTGGACGACGACGCCTTGGACTTTGCCAGCCAACTTAGCTTTAGCGGTGAGTCCAGATTTGGAATACACTGCGGTTCGCGATCAAGAAACTGATGATGTTTTGATCCTCGCTAGCCCTCTTCTGGAAAAGGCCTTGAAAGGGTCTAGTTATGAGGTGATTAAGACCAGCATATCAGGGAAAAGCTTAATCGGGTTGACATATGAGCCAATCTGTGCTACAATTAGTGCAGAATCTAAGTTGAAAGACACTTGGACTGTTCTTGGTGCGAACTTTGTTTCCGATAGCGATGGTACAGGGATCGTACATATTGCTCCAGCTTATGGTGAAGATGATTATAGTTTGACGGATCAGTATGAGCTGGATTTTGTAGATGTTTTAGATGAAAATGGTTATTATTTGCCGGAGATTGCAGATATGCTGCATGGTTTGGGTGTGCGTGATACAGATGAGCATGGCATAGAAATCTGGGCTGGCAATAAATTCATTGCCAAATGCCTTGAAGAGAAGGGGATTGTTTGGAAAATTGAGTACATCAAGCATGAGTATCCATTTAACCCTCGTAGTAAGCAGCGCATTATTTATCGTGCCTTCCCGAGCTGGTTCTTTGATGTGCAAGGTCAGAAACCGCTGATGCTGGCGCAGAATGAGAACATCAATTGGTTCCCAGAGTATCTGAAACATGGTCGCTTTGCAAAGAATATTGAACAGGCTCCAGATTGGAACTTGAGTCGCGATCGTTTCTGGGCGACGGCGATGCCGGTCTGGAAGAGTGACAAAGGTACTGTGAAAGTTATAGGAAGTTATGAAGAACTTTATGACTTATCAGGGGTGAAACTGGAAGACTATCACCGGCCATGGGTGGATGAGATTGAATTTGATGCCATCGTGGAATATCCGAGCAAAACAGTCTCGCCTTATGATGAAAAGAGATGGCAAGAATGGCAAGAGCGCTGCAAGACAGAATCTGACTTACTACTAGAAGAGCGTCACGATACTGGTGTATGGTTAGAAAAAGAACATTTTACACGTATTGAAAAGGTTTTGGACTGCTGGTTTGAGTCAGGTTCGATGCCGTTTGCACAGTTGCACTATCCTTTCGAGAATAAGGAAAAGTTTGAGCGTAACTATCCAGCGGACTTTATTGTCGAATATGTTGGTCAGGTGCGAGCATGGTTTTATTATGTGCATTGTGTGAATACCACTTTGGCAGAAGTAGGTGGTTTTGGTCAAAAGGCTCAAGAGAATTCCAAGAAAAACGCGTTCAAGAACGTCATCACTACGGGTACGCTAGCAGGTAATGATGGCAGGAAGATGTCTAAGTCGCTAGGTAATTATACCGATCCAAATGAGTTGATGAACAAGTTCTCAGCGGATGCTTTGCGTTTTCTGTTGCTCAGTTCGCCAGTTTTGTCAGGTGAGGACTTTGCCTTGACCGATAAAGATGTTTCTGATGTGGCAAGAAAGCTGGCGATGATTTGGAATGTTTATGATTTCTTCGTCACCTATGCCGAAGTTGATGGCTATGACTCTGAGACGGGATGGCATCCGAAAGATAAGACGCTTTCAGCTTTGGAAAATCCGCTTGACCGTTGGATTATTTCACGTTTGCACGAGTTGAAAGCCGAAATTATTACAGGTATGGATGAGTATAATATACCGAAAGCCGTAGCGGGGGTACTGCCTTTTGTAGATGATCTAAGCAACTGGTTTGTACGACGCAGCCGTCGACGTTTCTGGAAATCTGAAGATGATAGCGATAAGGCAGAAGCGTACTGGACTCTATATACAGTTCTAACGAAGTTGGCTACGATCCTGGCGCCGTTTACACCATTCTTAGCGGAAGAACTATACCAGAATATGACTGGTAGCGGTCAGTCAGTACATCTCCTAGATTATCCAATAAATGTCGAAGTAGACCAGGAAGTGCTTGACCAGATGGCGGCTACGCGCAAGGTGATTGCTGAGGGTCTGGCTCTGCGTATGCAGAAGTCAGATACAGAGTTGCAGATTAAAGTGCGGCAGCCACTAGCTAAATACATCTACACTGGTGAGCAATTGCCGACTTGGTGCGAGGACATTATACGGGATGAAGTCAATGTCAAAACGGTTGAACATGGGGATACGACTTGGATTGACAAAAATATTACGGACGAGCTAGAACGCGAAGGCTTTGTGCGCGAGCTAATCCGAGCAGTACAGTCGGCGCGCAAGAAAGCGGATTTGCAGGTGGATGATCGCATTAAGCTCAGTCTGAGCTGCGATATTCCAGAGGAATGGCGTGAAACTTTGCAAAACGAAGTACTTGCTGTTGAGCTGAACCAAGAGGGGAATTATGCTTATGATGAGATTGCGAAGGTGAATGGTGAGAATGTTACGATTTCATTGCAAAAAGCTTAGCTAAACAAAGGGAATTAACAAACTATTAATTATGAAAAAGGCATCTACATAAGTAGGTGCCTTTCTGTTTTTGTTCCAAGAAATTTTTAGTTATAATTTCCCATCATCTCCCATTATATCGCACAAATAATAGCACCTCTGCAACAGGGGTAGTGAAGCATAAAGTTGCACATTCCACAAAAATTAAGCATAAAAAGTATTGACTTTTTGAACAAGGTGTGCTAATATAAGGACAGTTAGATAACAAACAAACACATCTAACAAACAATAAAATAAAATAACCGTAGCAAAAAGTAAAGCTACAGAAAATAAAAACTCGGAAGATGTTGGTAAAGTGTACAACAGATTCTAAAAAGTAAAGGAAAACACACTATGAAAAACGAAAAATTTAATACGAAAGGAGATACCAATGTAAAATCTACTGCCAATATGGCAGGGAATGAAGATCAGATTTTTGACTCAGCAACTGCTGATGTGATCCGTGACGAGAGCAAGTGGGATGCGTTCCAACTGGTCGGTGATACTAACACTGAAGAGATGGAGTACGTTTCTACCCCGAATAGCTCGGAAAAAGAAGTGGAAAAAGTTCTTGATCGAGCTCGTGCTTTCCGCGTCGGACGTAAGATTCGTATGGTCCTTGAAGCTCAGACGGCTTAGGGTAAAATCCGCGATAAAGAATTGACAAAAAGTTGAGGCGGTTTGGAGTAAGCTTAGAATAAAACTCCGAGCAGGCTTCAAGCAAAGAGTAAATGAAGAATCTATGATATGCAGGATTTATTGATTCTGCGAAGCAATTAACATTAACGAAAGGAGAAGTTATATAAGTTAGATGAGTTGATTAAACTCAAGAACATGATGCAATTATATAACCGAAATTATTACTTAAACGGAGAGTTGTCTATAAGATAGAATAGCTAGCCTTTAGATTGCGGTCTGGAGGTCTAGGATAAAAACCGAACTTAATGTTCGGTTTTTTTGAAGCCATAAATAATTTGACACCTCAAACCACTCGTGCTAAACTGGAAAAAAGTCATGTAGTAGAAAGGTACTTAAAAGATGCCAAAAATAAACTTTCAGGAGGAACAGGTCTTTGAAGCCTTCATCCATAAGATGATCGTAGACAAAGGTTTGGCCGAAACTGATAGACAACAAAATGGAAAAATTCAACATGAGCTGAGCATGCAGCTAGATGAAGCGATTCAAAAGGCGGTAATTAATGCTTTGTCGGACGAGCAACTACAAAAGCTCAGCGGGATGCTGGATAATGATATTAGCGATGCGGAGTTAGAAAGCTTCTTTGATAACTCTGGGATCGACTATCGCGAAACTGTTGGTCGGGCGATGCGGGAATTTCGCGAAGACTATCTAGGTATCAATACTACTACAAATGAACCAAATAACTTAAATAATACTGGACAAATGCCAAATGGCATGCCAATGCAGGGTACGGTTTCTGAGGTCCCAGGCGCATCTAACGTTGAGGGTGTGGCGCAACCTACTTATGGCGGTAATGAAGGAGAAATCTGATGAATAAGTTTGAGAGAACGTTTGGAGACGGATATAAAGGAGCGCCGTCATCCATGAAAAAAGATATGTTGCGAAGGGTTGAGGCGGGCGAGAATCCAGAAGTAGTTCGCGAGTATTATCTTAAGCAAGGCAGAAAGGCGATGGAAGCTGCAAAAAGACCAGTTGGCGGCAAGGCACCAGAAGTGGCTTCCGGGGGGGCTATGCCCGAAGCGGCACCGACACCAAAGCTCACTACGGAAGAAATTATACGTATCATGTCAGGGCAAGCTGGTAAAAGCGAAGAAACGCCAGCAGAAGAAAAAGAGGCATCGGCTAGTGAGCCAGCATCAGATATGGAAAAGCCAGATGTAAAAACTCGTTCAAGTGAAGAAGTTGTGGATGAGCCTGATAACAATAAACCTAGCAATGAAGAGTCTGGCAGTAAGGAGACTCGGGGTGAGGAACCTGGTGGTGAAGAGTCTGGCAGCGAAGAATCGCCAGAACTTGATGACGAAAAAAACCAAGTTGGTAAGCGAGACGAGGCGTTACGTATTGATGAAGAGTTTAACGACGATGAGCAAGAGAAGGCTCAGCGTGCCATAGGGATTGAAGTCGAAAACATTCTTGACGGACGGTCCAAAGAAGAAACTCTAGAGTATTTCGATAGGAATATCGAGCACGTCAAGCAAGAGATCGCTGATTTGGAGCGCAAGCTTCAGTATAGTAAAGGTGATGAGAAACGGCGACTTGGTCGTTGGATTGCTGAGGCGCAAGCGGACCTTGCTTCAATGGAACGTCGCAGGGGGCTAGTGTCTAATTATGAACCTACAGATGAAGCGAATACTGAGCTAGAACAACAGGACGGAGAGCCGCTGCTAGAGCAAGCGGCTGGTGGTGTTATAGATGACTTAAATCCGTTTCCAGATGAGCTACGACCATTCTTGTCCGAAGATGATCAGAGACTGTTGGACCTTGTTGAGAATACTGATTTTGTCGGTAGAGATCAGATGTTCAATCAGATCGTTGGTCGGGCAAGTGCTGAGCGCGCCCGTCAAGAAGCTGCAGCAGACGCGGAGGTGCAACGCCAAGAAGCTTTGGATCGTTTTCGAAGGCGTGCTAGTGGTGATGAACATGGTCTCGAGGGTGATAATGATGAAGAGGCAGACCCAGACTATGTAGTTACGCCAAAGCCTCGTCCAGAGGGTGTTCGTGATGATGACACTGTTGCGAGCGTAAGCGAACTTTTGGAGAATGCTGAGGCTTTGCGGGATGAATACGAACACCGACTCAGTCAGCTTGACCCAAATGATCCTATTCGTGCTTGGTTTGAAGCAGCTTTGGAGGATCAGAAAAAGCAAGTCGAGGGATTCCGTAAACGCTTGGAGTACGCTAAAGAATTTGCCGATCTTGAGACTACTGAAGAGGCTATTCCGGCAGGAGAAAAAGAGGCTACAAGGATTAATATTTGGGAGAAGCTGAAAGATCGCAACGCTTTCAAAAAGATTGTGCGTCGTGCGAAGGCTGCCGTATTTGCGATTATCGCTACTGCAACGATGCTCGGCGGTGTGGCGACAATGATGAGCCAAACAGCTTATGCTGCCGATTCCGCCCAAGATACTATGGCAAGCAATAATGCAGCGGTTGAATTAGTAGACCTAACTGCAGATCAGGAGCGACAGGCGTCTGAGAACGGTGGTGGTGCTTCCCAAGAGAAAGCCTTGGAAGAGCTAGCTGAACAACTAGGCGTCAAGATCGAAGACCTAGAAATTGACAGTAATTACGAGGTAGCTTGGAATGGCGTGACTTATAATTATGATGAGTATTATGGTTATGGTGATCGCAATAATAAGGTGAGCTGGAATGCCTTTGGTATGAGCCGAGAAGAGCTTTATGACGCAAAAGATGATAACCTGACTGCAAACGAAATGTATAAAATTGCTTATGCACAGCCAGAGGTTTTAGCGAGCTTTGTAGCGGATTTTCCAATTTTGCTAGAAGAGTGCGGTTTGTCCGCTGATCTGACCGCTTATGAGATTGATGATATCATCAGTAATCGTGAAGATGGTGGTGAAATTCAGAAAAAACTTTTGGCAGCGTTCAAGCGTATGCTAGAGAGTGATAATGTAAAATTCGAGTATACTTTAGCGCAAGGTACGGTGGGTACGCCATACATGACGGTAGCTGAGGATGAAACGCCAGCTGGACATTATCTCGCAATGGATGAGAAAACACGTGAAGACGAGCCGCAAGTAGTTTTGACATACTCTGTCCGCAGTGATGATGGGACGATCAATGAATATACGGCACATTATAACTTGCGCTGTGGATTCCAACCAAATAACTACAACGAGGGTGAGCCAACTGCTATCACTTACAC
>Ga0137298_11067_pt1 | contig 16916 bp, 14 predicted proteins | sample RamsorincwithD2O_2_FD_97182 | JGI IMG/M metagenome (GOLD analysis project Ga0137298, IMG submission 97182) | Mouse cecal microbial communities from Vienna, Austria - Glucosamine amended with D2O | ecosystem: Host-associated > Mammals > Digestive system > Large intestine > Cecum | place: Austria...
GATGGCGCTTACCTACCATTTCCTTGACGGGCATGAGGAAAGCGTCCAGTACGATTTCCGGTACCAGGGCAGGCCGTGGACGGAAGAGCAGCGCGCCAAATTTAAGGAATCTATCAAAGGGACATTTACAGAGGAGCGCAGGAGAGCCATGAGCGGGAAAATGAAGAAGATAAGGAGTGAGAAGTATTGGGTGTCAACAAAAAGGTAAAAACAATCCCTGCCTCCATCAATCGTTTCACGGCGGTCCCTGCCAGCAGCACGAAAAAGCGGAGGGTCGCCGGGTATGCGCGGGTCAGCACCGACCATGAAGACCAGGTCACAAGCTATGCGGCGCAGGTGGATTATTACACCTCTTACATCAATGGGCGTGACGATTGGGAGTTTGCCGGGATATATACGGATGAAGGGATCAGCGCAACAAACACAAGGCACAGGGAGGGTTTTAAACAGATGGTGGCGGATGCCCTTGCCGGGAAGATAGACCTGGTCATCACCAAGTCGGTCAGCAGGTTCGCCAGGAACACGGTGGACAGCCTGACCACGGTGCGGAAGCTGAAGGAGAAAGGCATCGAGGTCTATTTTGAAAAGGAAAACATATGGACGCTCGACAGCAAAGGGGAGCTGCTGATCACCATCATGTCCTCCCTTGCGCAGGAAGAGAGCCGTTCCATTTCGGAGAACACCACATGGGGGCACAGGAAGCGGTTTGCGGATGGAAAGGTCAGCTTTGCCTACAGCCGATTCCTGGGCTATGACAAAGGCACGGATGGGAGCATTGTGGTAAATGAGGCGGAAGCGGAAACCGTCCGGAAGATATACAGGCTGTTCCTGAACGGGCTTTCCTTTCATTCCATTGCGGCGGAGCTGACCCGGCAACACCTGCGGACACCGGGAGGCAAATATAGGTGGAACCAGTCCACGGTGCGCAGCATCCTCACGAATGAGAAATATAAAGGGGACGCGCTCCTGCAGAAGAGCTTTACGGTGGATTTCCTGACGAAAAAGAAAAAGCCGAATGAGGGGGAAGTCCCGCAGTATTATGTGGAGAACAGCCACCCGGCAATCATAAAGCCGGAAACGTTTGATCTGGTGCAGGCAGAGATCGCAAGGCGGGCCAGGGGGAAAAGTAGGTACAGCGGCGTGGGCATTTTCTCCAGCAGGATAAAATGTGCGGAATGCGGCTCATGGTACGGCTCCAAGGTGTGGCATTCCAACGATAAGTACCGCCGGGTCATCTACCAGTGCAACCATAAGTTTGACGGAGAGAAGAAATGCTCAACGCCGCACCTGACAGAGGATGAGATCAAAGCGGCGTTTGCTGCAGCCTATAACAGGTTTCTTGCAGGGCAGGATGAAATCATCCGGAATACGGAGACAGTGATCGGCCAGCTTTCCGACAGTAGCGGTTTGGAAACGGAACGGGAAAAGCTGGAACAGGAGATGGCGGTGCTGGCGGAGATGGTGCAGAACTGTGTGGCTGAAAATGCCCGGACTGCCATGGACCAGGGAAAATACCAGGAACGTTACAGCGGGCTGGCAGGGCGTTATGAAACGCTGAAGGAAAAGCATGATAAGGTTTCCGAGGAGATTGCCGCACGGACGGCACGGTCGCAGGTACTGGCAAGGTTCTTGGAAACGCTGAAAAAGAATGGTGTGGTGGAGGAATTCGATGAAGTCCTCTGGGGTGATATGGTGGAACATGTCACGGTAGACTGCAAAAAGAAGATGGTTTTCACATTCAAGAATGGTGTGGAGGTAACCATATAAAAAGAGTGCTTGAAGGCTTTCCGGTTGGGGAGCCTTTTTGCTGTGCAGAAGTAGTGACAAATAGTTCAGAAAAGGTTATAATAAGTTATCTGATTTGTGAAACAAGTAAACAGGCAGAGGCAGATACTATGGTGAAAAACAATATAGAAGTGGATGTAAAAGTAAAATGCATTGAGAATGAAACTACCCAGGCACAGCTTGCCGGGGATATTGGGACTACAAAATCCTATGTCAACCGTATCATTAAAAAGCAGGAAGGTGTAGTCAACAAGACCTTTGTGCAGATGATGGAGGCATTGGGATATGACATAGAGCTCACCTATGTAAAAAGAGAAAAATGTTAAGGGGACATTATTATGGGTAGCAAGATTACAGGAAAAGAGTATCCTTTAAGTAAGATATTCAGCGAAGAATTTGATTATTATATTCCGGCATACCAAAGACCCTATGCATGGACGGAAGAAGAGACGGAAACATTATTTGACGATCTATTGGACTTTTTTCAGACAGAACAGGCAGATAATTATTTTCTGGGGAGCATCGTTTTGATTAAAGATGATGATAAGCCTCATGCAGATGTAATAGACGGGCAGCAGAGGCTTACAACGCTGACGATTTTATTTGCGGTTGTCGCCTCTTATCTGACGGGGGATAACAGGAGCAACTGTTATAAATATCTCCGGGAGCCGGGAAATGAACTGGAAGGCCTTGCGCCTTTGCCAAGGCTCCATCTCCGGCAAAAGGATCAGGATTTCTTTCATAAATATATACAGAATGTAAAGCTGGCTGAGCTTGCGGCATTGGATGCGGAAAGCTTGCCAAATGAATCGCAGCAGCATATAAAGACGAATTGTGCGCTGTTCATAAAAAAGATGGATGCGGTTTTCGGGAGGGATGAGAAAAAGGTTACTGAATTCTGCAGATTTCTGGTGACAAGATGTTATCTTGTGGCAGTCTATTCGCCAAGCCAGCAGTCGGCATTCCGGGTGTTTTCTGTTATGAACAGCAGGGGATTAAATTTGATGCCGGTAGATATCATAAAATCAGATATCATTGGGCAGATACCGGAAAAGGAACAGCAGTATTATACGGATAAGTGGGAAGACCTGGAGGTGCAGACCTCCCGTTCCGGATTCAATGAAGTATTCACTCATACAAGCATGATTTTTGCAAAGGCGAAAGCAAAACAGAATCTTTTGGAAGAATTTCGGGAAACTGTACTGACAAAAGTCACCCCAAAAGAATTGATTAACGATATCTTGGAACCATACGCAGAGGCATATACAATACTGACCAATAAGAAATATGTCGCTGTAAAAAATGCGGAACAGGTAAACCAATATTTGTTTTGGCTGAATAAAGTCGGCAATTCAGACTGGATGCCTTCGGCCATCAGGTTTATGGCTGAACATAAAAATGACCCGGATTATGTGCTTTGGTTTATGGAAAGGCTTGAAAGGCTGGCATCGTTCCTCCACATTACGGCAAAAGATATAAACCGCCGTATTGAAAGATACAAACTGCTGCTGGAGGAGATGGAAATCAATCCTGACCATAGCATGGATGACCCGTTATCGTCAATAGAACTGTCAAATGGGGAAAGGAAAGAGTTTGCAGATGCACTGAATGGGGAAATATACAGGCTTACAGGAATACGGCGGAATTATGTTATATTAAGGCTGAATGCGTTTGTGAGCGACGGGGCTGCTAAATTTGATCTTGAGCCGAACATCCTTACGATTGAGCATGTCCTTCCGCAAACTGTCAGGCTAGGGTCTGAATGGGAGAAACTGTGGCCAGACACGGCAGTGCGTGAGCAGTGGCTCAACCGGATTGCCAACCTTATACCTTTGACCAGGAAGAAAAACTCAGAGGCACAGAATTATGATTTTGATAAAAAGAAGGAGATTTATTTTAAAGGGAAGAACGGAACTACCACCTATCCTTTGGCAACGCAGGTGCTGAGTGAAAAAACATGGACTCCCGAAATCGTAGAGTCAAGGCAGGAAGAACTTATGAATAAGTTTATAGAATGCTGGAGACTTCAATATGCAGCAGATACAGAAAAGAAAGATGCTTTGGAAGATGATACGGCACTGTTTTATATTTCAAATAAAAGGGGAGCGGATTCAACCGGCTATCCGACAGAGGGTGGTTTCGTCGTAAAGGCAGGCAGCAAGATGTCTGATGCGGTTGTCGAAAAATTTGAGATAAATTATCCCAATGCATATAAGCTCCGTGGGAACCTTTGCAGGGACGGCATCATTGTTGGCGGCATTTTTCAATCCGATTATGAGTTTGACAGTATTTCCCTGGCGGCTTCACTTATCCTCGGAAGGAATGCCAGAGGGCAAAAGGAATGGGTTGACAGTGCTGGAATCCCATATGATGAAACAGCAGAGGCAGATGGAAATACTGGGGAATTCAATATTAATGATGAAAGTACATATGGCGTGCTGAAAGTGGGAACATTGGCATTTGAATTGTTCAAAAAGATATTTGAGACAGGCAGTATCACGGATGAGGAGATAGAAAAGTTAAAGGAAAAAGAATATTCCAAACAATTGTTCAGCAAAACAGATTATCCTATTCTGGCAGATAACAGGGAAGATAACCGTGGAAAAAGTAATGTTATCAGATACAGGAAAGAGCCAATCCTTTACAAAGGGAAGAATATCTATTTTACCACACAGTGGTTTGCAGGCAACAGAAACGACGTGATTGCCTGGTATCGCAAGCATTTGTGATTTTTGAACTGACCAGTAAAAATAACAAAGATAAAAACGCAACGTGCATCCGTTGGATGTGCCAGAGCCGGTAGCCTGGCCGTCCTGCCGTCTGCAGGGTAAGTAACCTGCCCTCCTGGGTTGTCCGTTCTTTGTTCATAACATTCATTTTAGGAGGGATTGTCATGGACAAAGCAACAGGAAGGCTGACAGTATTTTTTGAAGACCCGTTTTGGATTGATGTATTTGAGAGGACTGAGGGCAGCAGGCTATCGGCTGCAAAGGTGACTTTTGGTGCAGAACCAAAAGATTATGAGATTTATGATTTTTTCATAAACCATTATTATGATCTGCAGTTTAGTTCGGCTGTGGATGCCGTTATGAAAACGACAAAGAAAAATCCAAAGCGTGTACAGCGGGATGTAAAAAACAGATGAAAAATGTCGGGATTGGAATAAAATCCCAGTAGGCATTAAAACTGCAGCAGGAGCAGATAAAAACGGAACGAAAGAGCAGAAGCCGTAAGCAGAAAAAAGCTGATGTCCAGCGGCAGTTTGAACTGAAACAGCAGAAGAAAAAGGATAAGCACCGGGGCAGATAATACTCTTGCGCTATTTCGGACTGGGAGGTAATGTGATGAAAAGCAGTCGGATTAATAATTGGATGCTAAACCATTGGCCTGAAAATAAAATATTGGATGCGGCGTTTCATGTGGTCTGGGAAAAAGAATAATTCCAATATTCCTTTTGGTGTTTTGCCCGATGGGTTGCGGCAGTTTCTAAATAGGAAACATTATTGGAAAGGTGGAAAGCGATAATATGAATATACCATCAAAACGATGAACCCTTTTCTGTAAATACCGGGTGCAAAATGCACCATGCGTGTTCATCGTTTTAAGAGTATAAAATTTCAAAAGTTTACATTGTATCATTTTTGTTCGGGCAACGGATCCCTGCTGCGGTTCAGGAGGTATGTTTGTTCAGTCATTAAAATTTGTTGACCGTCATAATGGCAATAGGCAGAATATCTCTGTGATTGGTCAGGAAAGTAATCCTGATACATGGCGGCTTTGTAAGATGAATCTTGCTATCCGTGGGATTTCCCATAATCTTGGAGAAAAAAATGCATCTACGTTTACTGAAGATTTGCATAAGGACAAAAAGGTAGATTACATTATGGCAAATCCCCCTTTTAATCTGAAGGGCTGGAGAGGTGAAGATGAATTGCGGGAGGATTATCGTTTTCAAAATTGGCAGGCTATGCCTCCGGTGGCAAATGCAAATTATGCATGGATACTTCATATGATTTCAAAACTGGATGTGACACATGGTATCGCTGGATTTTTGCTTGCCAATGGAGCATTGAATGCAGATGGCGCAGAGTATGAATTGCGGAAAGAATTGTTGGAAAAAGATAAGGTGGAAGCGATTGTTGTATTGCCTCGTGATATGTTTTATACCACAGATATTTCTGTGACATTATGGATTATAAATATGAGTAAGAAAGCTGGTATTGTAAATGGCAGACAACTTCGTGGCCGTACAAATGAAGTCCTTTTTATGGATTTACGGAGATGGGATGCCAATATTGAAGAAATTGTGATTGATAAAGGCAAAAAGAAAAAGAAAACAGTCTTAACAGATGAGCAGATTGCAGAAATTAAGAAGATATACAATAACTGGCAGGGAACGGATATCTCTATATATAGTAATGTTCCTGAACTGTGTCAGAGGGTAAAGTTGGAGGAAATTCGTGAAAAGAATTATTCTCTTGCCCCAAGTAAATACATAGAGTTTATTGACCATGATTTGGATATTGATTATGAAAAGGAAATGGAACGTATTCAGGAAGAAATGAGAGATATTTTGAAAGCTGAAAAGCAATCTCAGACTATGCTGGAAGAAGCGTTTAGGGGGATTGGTTATGGGATTGGCTAAATATAAGTTTAGTGATTTAATAGGATTATCAGATAAAAGAAATAATGAACTTTTTTATGGGATTGATAATGTTAGAGGAATATCAATACAGAAAATTTTTATTGAAACAAAAGCAGATATGGATGGCGTACCATTACATTCTTATTTTAAAATATATCCCGAAAATGAGTGATAAAAATTTTGAGCAAAAAGTATTGACTTCCACGTAACGTGATACTGTATTCTTTTCTCATAGGAGCAGAATAGATATAAGCCGGCAATCTCTGTCTTGCTTCTTCACAAATTTAAGGAGCTGATAAGAATGCGAACCATAAGCCAAGTTGCAGAATTAACAGGCATAAGCACTCGAACACTACAATATTATGACGAAATTGGATTGTTAAAGCCAAGCGAATTGACCGAATCCGGCTATCGCCTATATGATGATGAAGCCTTGCAAAAGCTACAACAAATCCTATTTTTTTAAGGAATTGGGATTTAAGCTGAAAGAGATTAAAGAAATTCTGCAAAAACCCGACTTTGACAAAATTAAGGCTTTCAAAAGGCAAAAAGAGTTGCTTTTGCTGAAGCGCAATCGGACAGACAAACTTATACAGCTTCTTAGCCGCTTAGAGAAAGGAGAGCAATGTATGAGTTTTAAGGAATTTGACCTGCCTGATTACATCACCGCTTTAGAGGATTTTAAAAATAACAGCACTGATGATGTTATCAAACATTGGGGAAGCATTGAAAATTTTGATATGTTTATTCAAAAAATTAAAGATGATGAAGCAGAGGTAGCTAAACTTGCCATTCAACAATTCGGCAGTATTGAAAAATACACCGAAGCCATGAAACATAATTTAGAGCATTTCTCTAAACTTATGGAAACACAATTAACGGAAGAAGTGAAAGAAATCGGAAAACAGTCTGATATACTGTATGGCAGATTAGCCGCCAATTTGTCAGAAGATGTTTCTTCCCCTAACATACAATCCATTGTAGATGAACTGTTGCAGCTTATACAGAAAAACAGCTCTAACGTATCCCTTGATAAGCCCTATATCAATGTTCTTATCGACACATATTCAAGCGATTATATTAAAAGCGTGACTGACAGTCAATATGGAAAAGGGGCTTCTGATTATATTGTAAAAGCGTTCCGTTATTACTCGGAGAACAACGTTTCCGAAAACAATTAGAGGCAACAGGCACATTCTCTAAAAAATATATCCCGGCAACTAATCATTCTCGCTATGCTGAAAAATAGCTTGCCACACTTTAGAGAGCCTTAGTGACATTTGAATTTTCTTGTGGTATAGTGGACTTCCACTTTTAGGAAAAGGAGTTGATGATATATGCCACAGATGAATAAAGGCGGTAAATTTATTTTCGGAAAATCACTGATACGAAATGATTTGACAATCCATCTCCCAACACAGGCTCTTACAGAGTACAACGCCACAGCAGAGAAAAAAGTCTATCTTTTTACTGGAAGCAAGGTCACTGGCGGCTTTTGTGTAACAAGAAAAGGATTGTTAGAACCGTCAAAATTAGGACACATTCTTACTGATAATCCGGCTTTACAAAGTTATCAGACCGCAGAGGGCGAATTTATCAAATACAAAGGGCGGTCATACTGTTGGGTAAATATTTCAGAGAATGGTATCATTCAGCTTAATCAGCAAATATTGGACTTCCTTAATCTAAAGATTGGAATGGAACTATTGTCTCTCCGAAGCAGTGATATAGCTTTTACAATGGGTGCAACCGGTCCTCTATTGGAAAGAGCCGATAATTATGAGGGGGAAATCAAAATTTACTGAACAATATCTACAGATTTTAGCAGAAATCCCTTGAAACATTTCACATTCAATGGTATTATAACAATACAAAGGGAAAGCACCCACTCCAAAGTGGATGCTCCGAGTTTAGGTTAATGATTGTCCTTACGGACACCGCCTATCCTGTGGATCAGACAGGATAGGCATTTTTATTTTCGCTTGTTGTTTCTCTTATCGAGAAAGGCAAGCAACGCAACAATTAAGCTACCAAAGGACATCAGCAATGCTAATATTCCAATGAAAATCGAAATGATTTCAAAAGCTGTCATCGGCGCCACCTCCCTTCCTATGTATTCCGGCACGCCGGTTTTCATAAACTCGGGAGGCTACCACCCTGTCATGGGTACTTTCCGTAAATGTATTGTAACACGATGATATATGAATGGCAATTAGTTCTTTAGATTTCTTGCAGGTATCACGATACCCGCCCGAAATCCAGTATTCCTCAAATAATTAGAGCCATTTTAGAGCCAAACAGCATAAAGCAATCCCGGAAACGCCCATTTTATCAGCATTTCCGGGATTTTATCCGCTACTCGAACTCTTTTTCCTGTTCGTTACAAGTCTTATTTTACATTGCTTTTTCTTACAAAATCGTATCTTTTTGATGCTATTTTATCTCTTGTTTATATGGTTTCAAAACTGGTGTACCCAAATTGTACCCATGCACATCTTTTTCAAAAATTTGTGACATGTCGTAGCTTTTTAATAATTGCTCTCTTAATGATATAATTAGCTATGCAATGTGTAGCCAATTCACATTTGCCTTTGCATATGTTTCCCCAATACTGCACAACACTCAGAAAAAGCAAGTTGCTGATACTGAGCATCTATACCCTCTGCACTTTTAAGAAAATCGTCTAACTTCTTTGCACAATCAACCACCTGCCATATCTGCTGATTATAATACTACTGTTGCGTCCGCTGCAATTGTGCCTGTATCTGTTGTTGGTTAAAAATATTTATATATTTCATTTTGATTGAACATTTTGCCACCTTCTTCACGACAATAAATTTCTATGTTGAAAAAATCTTTTTATCATAACCGCATCATAACCATTTTGGTCATAATGTGAATAAGATGTTTATTATGAGTAATACTTTTGATTTTTGCTTTTGGGCTTATCTGGCAACGTCATTTTTAATCTGCCATCTTTTACCAACATATTTAAATACTTTCTTCTAAAGCTCGTTCGGCTGTCAAATCCAAATTGTTCCATAATTTCTGGTATGGATTTCGCTTCTTTACAAAATTCTAATATCATCATGACCACATCATGACCATTTTGGTCATGATGATTATCATTTTTTAACAATTTCAAATACCTATCACACGCCTTGCAAAGCACCATGATTCCAGATGCACTGATATTATACTCTGGCAAAGAACCATCATATTTTTCACATGCTTCTTTTATTTTCTCAAACCCCCGTCCCCATGCCTCAATCATTCCACTCTTAAAGAAAACACCTGCCAGTTTGGGATTATACGGTTTAGAAGAATGCTTCCTAAATAACTTATCTGTAGAATCTAATTCTGACGGCATCTCGCCATCATTCCAAATGTATATTTTATCTTCATATACACTGATTTGGATAGGATTGCAGCCACTGTAATCCTTATGCACAATTGCATTCAGCAAAATCTCCCGAAAAGCATCCTGATGAAACATGAATTGCTCAACTCTTTGAATGCCATCGTAAAAAATCAATGCTTTCAAATATTTCGTATAAACTAAATCAACTGTCTTATCCACTTGCTCAATAAGAGAACCATGTACTTCATCCTGATATCTCAAATCAGCATCGGAATCTCCAAAATAGCCAATTTTAATATAGGAACCTGTAACCCATTTCTCTGGTTCTTTATAAAACGCTAACATTGCTGCTCTTATCAGATAACCTTCGTCATCAATTAGGTGAAGGTTCTCCATCAATATTGTATCATCAACCCTTGTTTCTTCTTCTGTCAGCCTTCCTCTTCTTATCGCCTTTTCTTTTAATAAATCAATTGCCTCTCTCCTTAAATCTGTCACCTTCAACTTCGGAATTGGCATTCCATCCCATGTTCTTCCCTGTGATTTTAGAATCGCTTTATCCAGTTCTTTTCCGGTTATCGTTCTCATTGTACTACCAGAACGATAAAAGTATTTACCATGATAGCTTATGAGCGAAGGGTACTTGTCCACAATAATCTCAATGTATTGCAAGTCATTCTCATACAACAGGTTGACATCTGCTACAATACCCATTGTATCTGTAATCTTATTTGGAATAGACTCCAATAGTTTTTTCCTATCTTTATCGCTAAGTCCAACAACATCCCCATTGTCATTCTTGCCAATATAGAGCGTTCCGCCATAAGCATTTGCATATCCGCAAATCCACTCTAAGAACTCATCATGCCATGATTCTTTCCACTCTATCGTCTGGTGTTCTGGCATATATTACACCTGCTTTCTATTTTCCAACCTATTCTTTCACATCTTGAATCACATTAATGATTTTATCCGCTGTTTCTTTGGTATCTTTATCATTTAACAAAATAACCATTTTCATTACCCTAACATCTATATCTAAACTAATCTGCAAATCATATTCTGACAACTTGTATAAATCACACAGCTTTCTGTGATACAACCATAACCAAATATATTTTTTAATTACCTTTTCTCTTTCGTATAATTCACTTGCATCGTTGATATTTACCCCTGCATAACTGCCGTATTTTTTAATTTTATCAATTAAAACTGACTTATGAACCCGAATAAAATTCTCAGCATCTCCTTTTTGAGGAATTTTCAATGAATGTTGAAGATTAAATTGTTGTAACAAATCTTGAAACTCATTAAATAGTGTATTTTGTTCTAAATAATAGTTAATGATACCAATATTATACATATAATTTAAAAACGGTTTTTCATCGTTAGAACGCATAAGAATATTATCTTTCCATGTTAAAACTAATTGTTCTTGTATATAGCTATTAAAAATCTCTTTCATAAATTTCTGCTCATCTGAACTCAATTCCAATCCCTTATTAATTTTGTTTTGAACAGAACCACCATATTCTAATTCCTTATCAGTCAAAAAATGCAATCTGTGAATATCAGAAAATACCGATGAGTCAATGATAATTTGAGGATAAACAGCTTTATGTTCTAAACTTACAGCTTCAATAATGCCTCTTCCTTGTATAATATTCTCTCCAATGTAAGCTGTTGACTTAACTATTCCACCACGAACTAACAATCCATACATTACAATGAAATTCCTTTGAATATCAGCTATGATTGATAGGAAAGCCAACAATTTGTATATCTCATTCTGTCCTTCTTCCACTCGCATTGCAAATGTAAAATTATCTGAAAAACCAATAAATTTTATCTCTATATTCTCTATTATTGGCACAATAGAAAAATTGCTAAACCTATTAAGATAACTTTTTATACCAGAAATCCCATCATAAATCATAGAAACTATATCATGAATCTGCTTTTTAGATGCATGTGTAAAAAAATCCTTGTATCCTAATATATCAAAATATGCAATATAATACTCTTTCTCATCTAATGAATCCATTTATACCCTCCTCGATATATATCAAATTCTTAAATATTAGCAACTGAAAATCCTGCTCAATAACCCTTTTTCCGACATCCAATATGTATATGTCTTGATATTATTACTTAACAATCATACTTATCTTTCGCCCTATATACTAACGCACTTTCAGCAACCATAGATAACGGTTCTTCTGCTGGAAACTGATATCTTGTATTGTCTGAAAATCCAGACTGCTTATCACCGGAAAATTTTTTAAAATTTTCTGCCTGCGCCATCACTTTTTCAAATATTTCTTCATCCCATTCAGGCGGATAACCATTTTGGTAAAGGAGAACTGTCAAATCCATATTAAGCTGGTTTTTAATATCATCACGGGTAGACCAGTCAGCATATTGAGCTTTATCATCTACAAGTTCTTTTATCTTCTTTGCAAGCACCAGACATTTTTCATCTGCATAAGGAAAGCCATGATCATCACGAACTTTCACCAAAATATCATAAAATGCCTTTTCCTCATACGTGATACCCAATTTTTCAAAAGATATTTTATCCTCTTGCAAATCCTGAAAAATATTCAGCAACTTGTCAGATAAGTCATTTACAAAATCCGCAACCACTTCGCTTGTAAATACCAGCTTATCCCTGTTATTATATGCCTCAACAACCTGCTTCAATCGTTCGTCAAATTCAACTGCCTTAACCTTGTTGGTTTTCCCATACGCCGTAATTGCTTTGCGAAGCAACTTTAAAAGGGCATTAAATTTAGTTATAGGCATCTTAATTGTGCTTAGTTCTTTCAAAAATTCATCACTAAACAAGTCAATCGACCGATTCTCATCCACAATACTTTCAATGCCTGTACAAATGATTGCTTCACGCACCATATCTTCCACAACACGATTCATAACTTCTGTGTCAGGAGCTGTTCCTCTTACCTGCTTGTATATAATAGAACGTATCGCCAGATAAAATTGCGCTTTTGCAACTTCTTCATCTGTAAGCTCCCCAGAAGGAAAACATATATGATAAGCCTCCTTTAACCGGCAGGAAAGCCCCATAAACCTTGTCTGCATTTCTTTTTTCATTTGAATATATTCTGCTGCTTTCTTCAGACAATTCAATCTCTCAAGCGACTGACCAGCAAAAAAATCTCTTGCGTCAAAATGAATCATCAATTCATCTATCATTACCAGATGGTTACGAAAAATGCCCAATGTAATGTTTAGCTCATCAACTGGACTTTCCTGTGAAGCTCCGTACTGTTTTACCGCCTCCAGCATATCATTTTTAATACCAATATAATCCACTACCTGACCTTTATCTTTTCCGTCAAAAACTCTGTTGACACGGGAAATCGTCTGAATCAGCGTATGCTTTTGCAATGGCTTATCAATATACATGACTGCCAGAGCCGGAACATCAAAACCTGTAATCCACATATCCACAACAATCGCTATCTTAAAATTGGAATCCTTATTTTTAAATTGCTCATCTAATTTTTTACGGTATTCTTTCGTACCACATGCCTGATATAATTCTTTTCTGTCATTCTTTCTTCTTGTCGCAACCAAATTTATTTTTGGTAAAGCGAACAGCTTGTCCTTTTGCTCCTTTGTAAGAATAGCTTCATTTTCTGCTTTCTTTGGAATCCCCCATTCTGGTCGTACCGCCTTGATTTCATTTAATACTTGAAACGCAACTTGCCTGTCTGTACACACAATCATTGCCTTTTGTACAACTTCCGGCTTCTCTGCGCACAAAGATTCATAGTGTGTAACAATATCACGAGCCAGTTTTTTTATCCGATCTGGATGCCCCAAAATAGCCGCCATGCTGCTCATAGCGCGTTTACTTGCTTCAATTTGTCCCTCAGTAGAACCTTCTGTTGCGCACTGGTCATAATATTTTTGTATTTCCTTTACCTGCTCGTCTGAAACAATCACTCTGGCAAGCCGTGGTTCATAAGCTATCCGCACTGTTATCCCATCATCACTGGATTCCTTCATTGTATAACTGTCAACCACATCACCAAATACAGAAATCGTATCATCAATTGGTGTTCCTGTAAAACCGCAATAACAGGCATTCGGAAAACTATCTCTCAAATATTTCGCAAATCCATATGTAGTAAATACACCGTTATCTGTTTTCTTTAACTTAGCACCAATCCCTGTCTGTGTCCGATGCGCTTCATCAGAAATACATATGATATTATTTCTGTCTGATAACAAACCTATGGACTCACAAAATTTCTGAATTGTTGTAATATACACACCACCGCTTGGTTTATCCCTTAACGTTACACCCAAATCCTCCCTGTCCTCAATGCTGCGGACATCCTTCTCATGAAGATACTTCTTCGCAGTAACAAACAGTTTTGATGTCTGTGTATCTAAATCCTCTCTATCTTCAATAATAATTATTGTTGGATTTTGAAAAGCCTCACTATCCCGCAATGCAATCATACGTGCAAGAAACAACATCGTGTATGTTTTTCCACAACCTGTTGCACCAAAATATGTTCCCCCTTTTCCATCACCTTGCGGTCGCATATGTACCTTTATATTTGCTAACATCTTATTTGCCGCAAAAAACTGTGGATAACGACAGATAACTGCTTCATTCTTTTTACTGTCATCTGGGTAAAATATAAAATCCTGAATAATTGCTATTACACGTTCTTTTGCAAATGCCCCTGCAATCATTGTAAATAAAGAACTGATACCATTAGAAACTTTGTCTGTTTCATTTGCTTTATTCCATGAATAATAATATTCATATGGTGTAAAAATACTGCCCATCTTTGTATTTACGCCATCACTGATAATAGATAAAAAGCAATATTTCATCAGATTTGGTATATCACGGCTATAACAAATGGTAATCTGCTCCCATGCTTCAAAAATGGTTGTATCTTCTTCAATAGCAGTCTTAAATTCGCAAATTCCAATTGGAATACCATTAATAAAGACCAGCAAATCAGGACGGCGTAAATGTGTATCCTGAACAGAATATTGATTTACCACCTTGAAAATATTGTTTTCAGGGTGATCATAATCAATATAATCTATATGCAATGCAACTTTGCTGATGTCATCACGCACCAAATCAAATCCTTCATTTACCAGCCAGAATGTTTCCCTGTTTCCATTATAAAGAGGCGCTGTCGGAATAAGCGTAATCTGGTTTACAATTTTTTTCATCTCTGAATCACTGATAGATTCTGAGGCGTAACGGTCTAAAATATATGCTTTTAAGTCATCTGTCAACAATATATCATCATATTTTCTGTGAATATTTTTTCCCAGAACATATTTGTATCCCTGTTGTTCAAAAATTTCTATAATAGCCGCTTCCAGCTCAGCTTCTGTGAATTTGCCACGTTCAAATATATAGTCCACTTTACTCATCCTCTTTTTCACTGAATACATTTCTGACATAACTTTCTATCAGATAAGTATTAAGCGCTGCTGCCATATTGATAGATAGATTTGCCATTTCTTTTGTAATTTCTACTACTTCTTTTCCTGAACCATGTGAAGCAGTAGAATTATTTCTCACATATGGCAATGACAAAAGCACTTTTTCTCTAAATCCTTCTGTTGTCATACTTTCTGGTATATTACATATATTTATTCCCAATACCTGCTTTGTCAGCTTATCCGCATTTCCGCGATTTACATTGCACAATATCTTCAATACACTTTCATAACTTTTTTCCGCATTAGAAATTGCTTCCGCATAAGAACCCTTTTCCCAAAATTCTAAAGCTGTTGTCAGTTCGTTGAATGGTGCTTGGAAAACTGCATCACAATCTTTTAATTCTTTCATCAACGCAAGTGTCTTTGCCTTTACATCTAACTCAAACTGCTTTGCATCAATTTTAATCAGTCTGCCGTCATGTAATATCCATGGAATATCCTTTTCAGCAAATAAACTATTTAATGTTTTTTCAAACTCTGTTTTTTCCCTGTCGGACAACTCTATATATTGCAATTCAACAATATCAAAAAGATATGGTGTAAAAACTGAAGCTAATGCTGACTCTACATCAGCCATTCCATAGGGAAACATATTTATAATAGAATAGCCTAATATATCTGACAATCTTTCTATCGCAGATTCCAAAGCTGTTGTTTCTTCTTCTAAATTATCATATCTGCTTACCTGATATTTCTTTGGTTCTGCAAACCTTACTAAAATTTCTGCTATTTTCTTTTTAATATTAAATTCAATCTCACCGCAGATATTATCTTTAGATTCACCATGTCCAACATCTATTAATTCTTTATATCTTTCAGAAAATATCATTGTTCTCCTCCATGCTATGCACCTGCTTCCTCTAGTGAACCTTTAATAAGAATAGGACATAATTTTTTCAACTGTGATTTTAGCTTTTCATTTATTTCCTTACGTTTCAGATATGAATTATAAATCTCCACTATAGATTTTTGTGTATTCATATCTGGAATAGGAATTTTAACTTCACACATCTCGTTCCAATCAAATGTTTCACGAGCACTCCCCCATGAATTAAAGCGGCAATATCTATCAAATTCACTTCTTTCAAAATACATATTTAAATAACTTGGTAAAAGTCTCTCTACCGAAGACACTCTAAAAACTATATATGATGATGAACAAATATAATTTTTACCACTATTATTCCTTGCAAGAGATATTTTTTCACCATTTCGTGATGTAACTGTAACATACGCAAACTCATCTGGCTGAACTATATAATATGGCTTCAAAACTACACCGCTCATATCCGCTTTAGTCAAAATAAACTTTTTTTCTATAGAAACACCTCTTACATCATCAATTCCATATTTTAATGAATCGTTCCTATTCTCAACTAGCTCAATCATCTGTCCAATAGATTCTTGTTTTTGCATCTTGCATAGTTTGTCAATATATCCTTCAAAAACAAGTTTCAAATCTTCCAACCCGCTTTCATAACTCTGCTGATTTGCCACCATCGCATTATAGATATTTACATATTTTTTCTGAATATCTATAGAAGGAAGTTCAATTTCTATATCACACATTTCTTCCCAACTAAATGTTTCTCGTGCAGACCCCCACGAATGAAA
>Ga0137298_11075_pt1 | contig 16811 bp, 11 predicted proteins | sample RamsorincwithD2O_2_FD_97182 | JGI IMG/M metagenome (GOLD analysis project Ga0137298, IMG submission 97182) | Mouse cecal microbial communities from Vienna, Austria - Glucosamine amended with D2O | ecosystem: Host-associated > Mammals > Digestive system > Large intestine > Cecum | place: Austria...
ACTATGTGTTCGCAAGGCGCGTAGTCTATCCGAAGTTGGTTAAGATTTATAGTCGACTGACACATGAGTTTAATCGCATTTTTGGCGGTATGGGGTTCGCACTATCATTTAACTATGAACTGCCGATGCTGACCGATACGCGGAAACTCCAAGCCGAAGCCCTGAAAACTATGATAGAAGCTGGATTCACGCACGAGAGCGCGGTGGAAGCCTTACGACTGCCGGAGAGTTTCCGGAGGTTGGAGATGAAAAAAGAAACGACAAAAAGCGCGAAACAGGTTGTCGGGGGTCGCGACGAAGCCGACCGACGAAGCCCCGCGGAACGCGCGGCGAGTGCAGCACCGAGGAAAGCGAGTGAAACGGACGCACTTGTGCGGACGATTCCGAGCGACGCAGGTGAGAGTGGCGAAGCCACGACGGGCGGCGAGGAGTGCAAGGCGCAGAAAGGTGGTGAATGATGGACGCAGGACTAGCAACGATTATTTGTGCGGCGATTACGGCGGCCGGCACAGTGGCGGTCGCGAAAGTCGGCACGCGAAGCAAGGCGGAAAATCAAGAGATTATGGAGCGATTAGCGCGAGTAGAACAACGACAAGCATGCGAAGCCTTGATTAGTGAACGCAATGACCTGCTGACGGCGATTCGGACGGATAGCGACAATACCGAAGAAATTATGAATATCGCGAAGCATTATTTCTTAGATCTCGGCGGAAACTCGTATGCTAGCCGACCATTCGCGGTCTGGGCGCTAACGCACCGCATAGACATTAGCAAACTTTATACCGAACATAACGACTTAGAGTTTTATATGAAGAATCCAGAGGTAGCGATGAAGAAAGTATGAGTTATTGAACAAAATGTTAAATAAATCGGGATTTCGTTCCCACAAAAGGAGAAAAATATGATAGAGCAACTTATTACAGTTTATATTGGAGCGGCGATTATTGGAGTCACTTATGTCGCGTGGCTGCTTAGCGGTGCGTTTAATGTGGCTTATTCTAAAACGCGCGAGTGGAGTTGGCGGAGGTTCTGGGAAGATTTGCTGAAAGTTATCCTGCGACTGGGATTTCTTGGTGCGATTACTATCGCCATCAACCTGATAGACTGGTATTGCGCTAGGCTGGGCGCAGATGTGTCTAAACTGGCTGACATATTTAGTGTCGGCGGAGTGGCGGTACTGACTGCAAAAGCTAGTGCTGGCTATGCAAGCAAAGCCTACAATAACTTTAAGAACTTCATCGATACACTCCATACTGAACCGATAGAACTAGAGATAGACCCGAATGGAATTGATTGGCAAGGTATCGCACAGGATGTAGAGGAGAACTTCCGCGCCTTTGCCGAAGCCATTACTCCGAAGCACACCACGGATGAGGAGCAGACTGAAACGGCTGCCGAACCAAGCGCGGAAGAAGTTGCGGAAATCGTGGCGGGAGCCGAAGCAATAGAAGTCGGGCAAGGGTCGGAAACTCTGCCGATAAACCGTATTCTTCCCGATGGCGACAAAGATAATGGCAAAGGCTGGCAATGTTCCAAATACGCGTGGTATCTCGCGACTGGTATCCGAATGAACTATGCACCACACCCCGACTACGGACCGTGCAACGGCGATAAGATGGTGGACTACCTGATCCAGAAACTCGGCTGGGTGGAATGCACGAAGATGGACGGCGCGATTTTCTCCTATAAATCCGGGCAATATGGACATACAGGTCTAGTAAAAAACGCAGTGCAAAACCTCGTCAATGACGCGAACTGGCAACCACTCGCCACCGGCACGCACTATCTCAACCTAGACGCAGTAGGAGCGCGCTATGCCTGCCCGAAAGCCATGCTAACCCAGAATACCACTACGACCACCAAGCCAGCGCAGACGGCGAATAAACCGCAAAATACGGCGACTCCAAACACTGCCACCAAGCCAGCAACACAACCAAGCAATAGTCCCAACAAGTCACTGATTTTTCATAAGGGCGAGAATGTCCGGCCACTGCGTCTAGTAGATTATGACGGACGGCACCTTAAACAATATGACGATGTTTACTATGTTGTACAAGATGTAGAAGAAGGACAGGATAGAGTGGTGTTAGGTGCACGTGGGCAGATTTGGGCAGCGATGCGACTGGAGGATGTGAAGAAGGTCTAATGGATAAATAAAAATGCCATTGATTTATATCGAATATTCGAGTATAATTCGATATGTGCGGTGACGCACGATCTTTACGAGAGAGTGATTGATATTGCGTGCCCTTTAGCAAGGAGGTTTTCCTATATGACAGCTACAAAAAGAAAAACAGGCGCCAAGCGCCTGTTTACAGCCATAATGGCTGTATTAATGTTGTGCACTGTAATGGCAACAACGGCATTCGCAAAGAACATCAATGATTTTACATGGATGCAGAGTACCGGCAGAAAAGTAATCGACTTAGGGCAGATGAGCCCCGGTACCAACATCAATACGAGTGGGATCAAGTTCTACTGCGTAGCGACATCTCCGTCAAACGGAACATATCAGGTTGTACTTCAGCGCAAAGGATTTTTAGGTGTTTGGCAGAATGTCGGAAATCGTTATACCTGCAATCAGACTTCTGAGCGCAAATACGACCCGAGAAATGGCGGGTATGTCAACGGTCAGCCGAGCCTTTTAACGTGGTCAACAGACCAGTCCGGGGAGTATCGGATAATCTTGGAAAATGCCACAGCGCCACAGGCAACCGGTTTTACACGAGTGGAGGCATGGGCCTACTGATGTAAGCGCTATTTCGTAGACAGCTGAATATAGATTAAGCAATATCTGTAACATTTTGTTCTGGCGCGCATCAATTCAACTCTCTCAAAAAACAGTGGGTGCTCCGTAGTGAGCACCCCAACCCCAAAATAAAAAGGCAAGAATATGGAAATCATTCAATTACAAAACATCAAAAAACACTACGGCGAGAAGGTTGTCTTTCAGGACGTAAACCTAAATATCTCCGCCGGTTTTTTTACGGTCTTGCGTGGCGAAAGTGGTGCCGGAAAATCTACACTGCTTAATCTAATCGGTGGATTGGAGATGCCGACTAGTGGGCAGATCATCGTCGACGGAAAAGATGTCGGCAATTTGACGGCAAAAGATCGCACGAATTTTTATCGTCATGAGATTGGAATTATTTTTCAGGGATCATATCTTCAGCCGCAATTCACGTTACTGGAAAACATTACCTTACCGGGAGTTTTTGCTGGTATGCCTGAAGCGGAAAGAAAAACGAGAGCTGAACAGCTGGCGCAGATGCTAGGTATATCCGATAATTTGAAATATCTACCCAAAGAAGTGTCGGGTGGACAAGCAGAGCGAGCTTGTATCGCACGAGCATTACTATTGAGTCCTAAAATTATTCTAGCAGACGAGCCAACTAGTAATCTCGATGAAGATAATGCGAAAACGGTTTTGGAGATTTTGAATTATGTCCGTCAGCAAATGGGGGTAACAATTATCATTGCTAGCCATAGTCGCGATGTGCTGGAGTTCGCAACACAAGTCGTAACGGTGCGTGGCGGTATAGTTACAAGCGAACTATCGAATACGGCAGCGATGCAGGATAACCAGAAAGCAACAAATGACGTTCAAAGAACTATTTAGACTGTCGCACCGAGAGTTTACTGTTTATAAGACGCGTAGCCGAGCAACAATAGTAACTATCGGTATATTGTTTGGTGCATTGTTAGCGGCGCTATTGATATTCCAAGGTTTAGAAAATACTACCCTAAAATACGCAAAAGATGCAACAAACGGAGAAGTATATCTAGCAAGTAGCTATGACAAGGATTCTTTAGTTTCAGATCGCATCCAGAAATTCGGCGGAGTGGTTGCTACTCTAAATGACGAACAAAAAGCGGAAATTGGTGAAGAAATACCAGAATCCGTCATCATAGCAAAGTTCTCTAGCTTAGATAAAGCCTATGAGTATTATAGTAAATCAGATAAAAAAGACCTACACTACAATTCCGACGATTATCAAATAGTTGAATTGTTTAGTAATCAGATTGGTGTGTATAAGTATTTTCGTGATAAAAACAAAGACTTTATTCGTCCGATTAGTCTAGTGTTAGTGGCGGTGTCGGCATTTATTTTGGCCTTCACTATGGCGCACTTAATCGCAAGTAGCACGAAAACTTTTGTATTATATCGTTCAATCGGAGCATCCAAGGGGCAACTTTTGCTAATTTACTTTGCTTATTTATTGGAACTTTGCGTATGGGCGGCAATTTTTGCAATAGCTTTAGCACTTGTGCTAGCCGGAATAGCCACGGCAGTGTGTTGGAAGCAGTTACTAATACAACTTGCCACAATATATCCTAGCGCTCCGAACTTTTGGCCGATATTAATTGGAGTTAATCTACAGTGCGTCGAAGTAATATTATGTATGTTTTTGGCAGCACCAGTTTCATTCTTACTTTGTCTTGACCAATTCTCAAGTAAAAAGATAGCACAAAAACTGAAAGGAGATTAATATGCGAATAAAAGATATTTTACATATTAGCGCAAAAAACATCAGAATATATTTTAAGCGCAACTTGATTATTATGGCAGTTATGGGTGTAATTTTTGGGCTTATTTTAACAATTAATTTATGGTTTCAGGGCATGGAGAATGCTTATATGAAACTCGCAAGCCGGATAACGGACGGTAAAGTAATAATTGAAGCAACGAATAGTATGGAAGGCATGGTAGTAGAGGATACTATGCCACAAGTAACGCATCAAGCGATGCAAGAAGATATCGAGACGTACGGCGGCAAGGTGCTTGGCGATGCAGAGAAATATGGTGTATTTGGGAGTGTAATTTTACCAAAAGAATTAGTAGAAAATGCAGTAGAAGTTGATATGAATAAAGTTCCTGCCGATGCTGCGCCGGTGCTAGTATCAACTTTTCTCGGAGAGCAGTTACTTGGTAAAAGTTTTCCATCCGAATATACAAATGCCACCCAGAAGCAAAAAGACTACGAAGAATATCGCAACGAAATTATCGGCAAGACTTTTACAGACGCGTACGGCGCAAAATACTATGTCGTGGGACTGAACTCTGGAAACTTTCATGTCGGGAATCTTTCATTCAAACAATTAGAGCGCAATAGTAACAATATACTAAATCCACTTCTTGAGTTCATCACGACACCGGAAGGCATACCGATAGTAATAGATAATGGCAAAAGCGAAAATTGGCAAAAGGACGAAAGCGCTTCCCTAGAGGACTTAACTGGCATAAAAACAGAAAGCGAATCATTAATTGCAATCTTTGACGATAATGTGAGCGCATATGACTACTTTCAGCACGGCAAGGGTAGATTCATGAATGTTAATTTGCCAAATCGAGAATATTCAGTAAATATCATAGCAGGAGTGTCGCCTGAAACTATATACATTATAAAGAACATAAAGCTCGTCATCAATATAGCATCCATAGCACTTGGGCTAATTGCAGCAATCGTAGTAGTATTTACGAGTATTAGGCTAGTCGATCAAGACGAGAGAAACATCGCACTGTATTATAGTCTTGGGGCAACTGCTGGGCAAGTCCGCATGATCTATTTGTTTTATTTCTTGGAACTAATGATTGGAGCGGTTATATTAGCATTTTGTATGGCGAGCATGCTTGTTGCGGCATTTAGTGTGCTTAATCGAGAACTTATTGGCATACAGTCAGCACTTGGATTCAACTTAGCAACTACATCAGAGGAAATTTGGTATGGCACCAATGTCAGTACATTTGCTATCGTTATCGCTATGCTAGTAATGTCATTTGTCTGCATGATTGTTAATAACAAAAGATTGAAGCAGGCAACATATGAGAATATGTAAAAATTATTCTGCAAGTGAGTCGTAAAACTATAGTTATTCACATATAGTTTTAATCTCTTATGCTCGCATATCAACAGATATAGGAGTATAATATATAAGTAATGATAAGAGGTAAATATAAAAATCTTAAACATGACTATGGTGGGCTAATCTTTTATAATACGGCGCGCAGCAGCGCGTAAACCATCACCCATCATTGAGATTATGGAGGTAGAAAGTAAATAGCCCTATAAAGTGCTTTACATTCTCATTGCGGTAAAGTATAATAAGACTAACATTTGTAGTGACCCTAGACAAGTCATTGGTAAATCCCGATCTGAGTGCGCGTTCGTGCGCCAACAGATACGGGATTTTTGCTTGAAACGGTAATGGTCGGAAGTCATGAACCGACTGTGTAATAAGCAAGGCTCTATCACTGTATTATGCTGACGGCGGCGCTTGGCTGAAAGCAGAATACTCTAACATCAGTCGCTTAAAACTCTGTAAGCGGAGAGTTTTTCGTGGCAAAAATTAAGGAGGAACAGATGTCAAATTCGCACAATGACATTGGCCTTTCCGTAAAGGAAAGTTCATTGCCAATGAATCAACTATTAACAAATAGATTGGACGCGATACGCGCGGAACATATAAAACGCGCGGCGGATTGTGCGCACTCAACGGCGCAGACGGATATTGCTGACGGCTATCCCGAAGTTGCCACGGAGTTAGATGTGGACAAGGCGGCAGAATACTTAGTAGCGGTGTTTAACTCACCGAGAAGCAAGGCATTCTACTGCGACTGTGCACGACACATAGGCAGAGATTCCATCATTCAAGCGATTCGGAGTGCTACAACTCTCCGCACAAATAAGCCAATCAAGAGTCCTCCGGCTTATTTTGGGAGAATTTGCACAAAGAAATTGGTGAAACTCGGTATCTATAAATAGACTCTGTTCTTCCTCTATAAAGTAATAAGTATAGAGGAGTAAAAATGACGACAGCGGTCGCGGAACCAACCACAATTCAAACAAACACTTTAGCGCAAACCCTCAATATAGACCCTAATACTTTTGCTCAATGTATGCAGATTATACAAGCAATGCAAGTGTCTATGCCTAATAATGGCACAGTTGCACCGCAGTTTCAGCTGGTGCAGGTAGCAAAACCAAAAACTGAACGCATGACGGTCGCAAAGGCTTTTGACGAATATATCAACGCGGAAGTTATCCCCTCTGGCATGGCAGCAAATACCGTCAAGCACTGGAAGTATATGAAACTTCTGGCCGTCAATTATTGTAGTGGCGAACCAAATCGGCATGGGTTTGTTGGCAAGAAAGTAGAGGCGATTCAAGACCTTGAACTGGACGATGTGATAAAGTATCGCGAATATCTTTGCCAGTGGATACGGCAAGACGGAGTGCGTAAGGCATTAACCGCACTACGAAAGTTATTACAGTGGCTAGATATGCGCGGATACGAAGTATTAAATCCCGGATTCATCGGACTGCCAAAGCACGAAAAACGACAAATAGAATGGCTATCACGCGAGGAAGTACGCGACTTTATAGACATCGTAAAAATGCCGAGAATGAACCTCTGCGAGCAGGCAAGGCTACGGAATGTGGCGATTTGCGAAGTATTATTTAGTAGTGGGATTCGCGTGTCGGAACTAATAAAATTAGACCGCGATAGTATTAAAAACCGCAAGTTCGTGATTAGCGGTAAGAGTAAAAACTCGCGGCCATGTTTTATCTCTAAACGCGCCGAAAAAGCCCTTAATGAATATCTAGCGACGCGTGTTGACCACTGCTGTGCATTGTTCATCTCTACGCAAGAAGATAAGAGAATGACCGACCAATCTGTGCGACATTTTTTCAAAAAGGCTTGCCGCGATTCCGACTTTTGTAAAATCCATCCGCATACTATGCGCCACTCGTTCGCAACTTATCTGCTAGAAAAAGGGGTTGATATTGTATCTATTGCGAACTTTCTCGGCCACGAGAACCTGCAAACCACTCAACTCTATACTCATGTATCCAGCCCGAAGCTGCAACTCACTCATGACCGTATTATGGCGCGCGTTTAAGGTGTGGTGTCAATAAAAATATCCCTAGATCCTGCAAGGCTAGGGATATTTTTATTGATTGCGTTGGTTCTATAAGTAGAGATTGGCGACCAAATGACGACTTGGGCATCCGCGGCGACTTTCTGAAAAATGTTGCATTTTGGTATTGTATAATTTTTGAAAATCAGGTATAATGGATATATCAATAAGTGATTTTTAACTTTTTACTTAATAGGGGGTCGTTATCGTTTCTTATGGTCGTCGCGTAGTTCCGATATGCGCTACGATGGCGTGGCTATCCCTAGCGGTTACAACTTTCGATTTTATACTACTGGCGCTGAATCTTCGGGCGGTCCTGATCCACGCTCTTTCGGTTTCCCCCTCCGCTGCCTGAGTACTGTATTAGGGATGGGGGGAGATGTAGCAAAAGCCCACCTTACCGGCGGGCTTCACAAAGGGATTTACTAAAGGCTATAGTGATTGCTAAAATGTCAGCTTTTTAACACTTCCGCTTCGCCGCTCGCAAACTCCATAAATCATTGCGACATGCATAGCAGTACTCGGCCGTAGTTTGGTAAAGCATTTCCATAACTATGTCATATTCAAGATGTAGGGGCAAGACACAAACAGTATAGGCACGAGGTAAACCAGGATGTGCATTTTTGACGTTAATATCTACCCATGCGCTTTCCTGAAATTTGATTTCAGTTTCCGGATAGACATCATCCGTCGTGAGTTTAACTCGACTACTACAATTTGAATCTTGACTGGAAAACACTATCATGACATCGGTAGCCTCTATCGGCAAGCTTATTTGAAACACTCTTTTTTCGAAATGCCCAAAATAAACCTCGCTGTTCCAATTACCTTGCGGTAACGGTTTTTGCAAACCAATCAAAGTTCCCAGCCCTTTAAAACAAAATTGCACGCCATTACGGGGGTCTACCAAATGTCCATCACCGTCTAAACGCCAGTTCAAACTTACTCGCCAAGCAATCTGCACTCTGGGATCGGTCACAATGACATCAGTATAGTCTTTACTCTGACGCGGTCCGACATCATAACCATAGTCATCGTAAAATCTCTGCACTTCAGCCAAAGTTACTTGACGATGCGTTATTAAGCTTTCAGCGCTATTAACTTTATCATTCATATTAGCCTCCTAACGTTCTCGGGATTATCGAATGAAATTCGATAATCCTCGCTATTTTGGTATTGATACCGAAAATAATTGTAGCATAGAAAGCAGATTTGTCAATTTGGTGCAAAAATCCTAGCTTTGCAGCTAGGATAGGTTTAGTGAAGAATAGAGCGATAACAATAGTTTCAAACTACCATATACAAAAGTATCTAGTTCGCTGTAGCAAAAACACTACTTAGGTCTTCCCACTCACCAGTGAAATTATTCAAAACCTTAATTCCCACAAAATGGTGAGTGCCATTTCCTTCCATCTTTATTTCGCGTAAGCCACCTTGAAAACCAGTGATGATATGTCCTCCAGGCTCTTTGCTACACACTGTGTCTGGGTTTAAATACATTAGGTATATTTTACCAGCCTCTGGCTCTACATCATCGCGCATAACATATTTAACCATTTTGGCATCACCGAAGAAATCTTTACTGTTTTCTATCGGGCCAAATTTTTCTCTTTCCGCCTCAGCCATTCCTGCATAAAATTGTTCCAACGATATTGTGCCACCGAGTCTATAAAACCTAATGCTTTCACCAACGGTAAGATCTCATTCAAGGCATCGTTGTCTACTTTTTGGACTCGCCTCACCAGACAGTTATTAACAGGGGGGCTTTAATATAATTTTAACGATAGGCAGCTTTGTGTTGACCTTTTCTGTCATTATAGATACTGAATATTTTCATTATACACCTATTTTATACACAACAAAATAAGCAGCTCCCCACAAGCTGCTTATTTCTTTTTAGCTCTGGCTATTACATCTCGGCGATGTCTTCAGCAGATGGACCACTTGCCATATCGGCAGTCTCAGCCAAAGTTTCATCCTCTTGTGAAAGAGCAGTCTCTAGTGGCTTCACGCCTGTACCAACTGGGATCTTGCGACCGATAATGACGTTCTCTTTTAGACCATTCAAGCGATCAACGCGACCATTGATGGCGGCATTTATCAAGACACGGGTGGTATCCTGGAAGGATGCAGCCGAGAGGAATGAATCGGACCAAATTGATACCTTAGTGATACCAAGGAGCAAACTCTCGTAAGTGGCAGGCTCCTTACCAGCCGCTTCAAGGCGTTGATTTTCAGCGATAATCGCAGCTTTCGAGACGATGTCGCCCGAAACAAAGGTAGAATCGCCAGCTTCGTCAATCATGACTCGACTAAACATCTGTCGAACGATAATCTCCAAGTGTTTGGCGGAGATTTCGTGTCCCTGAGCAGCATACACTGCAATCACATCATTCATGATGTAACGGGCAGTTTCTTCGGCGCCCTTATACTTCAAGAGGTCTTGGAGGTTCAAAGAACCAGTAGTCAAACGATCGCCAGCCGCTACACGATCACCAGACTTCACTAACATTTCAGCGTCGCCTGGAACTTCTATACGGACTGCACCACCAGCTTCAGCCACTACCACGATAGCGTCCTTAGTGAGCTGAGCATTACCATCTACTGGGGAGATTAACGGCTCTTTACCTTGACCTTTGTCAGCTAGCACATCACCAGCTTGCACACTGGCGCCATCTTTTACAGTGGCTTTGCGTCCGTCTAGGTTAAAGCGCAGCGTTTCACCAGTCTCTGGAGTAACTTGAACAATATATTTATTATTGTCTTCCCAGACTTCCACGACACCAGCAGCTGGAGTAGTGTAAGCTTGACCTTTTGGTGCGCGAGCTTCAAGCAACTCTTCCACACGAGGAAGACCGCGGGCGATAGCACCAGAACCTGCCACACCAGAGCCGTGTTTGGTATCGAGTGTCAGCTGAGTACCAGGCTCACCGAGAGATTGAGCCGCAATTACTCCTACTGGCTGATGAGCTTCCACGAGTTCACGGGTAGACATATCGACACCGTAAGCCTTGCGTGGTACACCACTAATCGCAGTAGTCGTGAGGACAGACTGAATCTTAACGCTTTCGATATTCTCGTCATCCTCGATTTGTTGGGCAATTTCTGGGCTAATTAGCTGGTCTGCATCTACATAACCTGGAATTGGTTCGGCAGTATAGCGTCCAGCAATCCGTGCAGCAAAGCCGATACCCGTATATTCGCTTTCATTTTTGTAGACGGCAAAGCCTGGATCAGCAGCTTCTTCCTCGGTGGTAAAGACATCTTGAGCTACATCTACCAAACGGCGAGTGAGGTAACCAGAGTCGGCAGTACGTAGAGCCGTAGACACCTGACCTTGGCGAGCACCTCGGGTAGCGATAAAGGATTCTAGGGTGTTAAGACCTTTCTTGTAGCTGCTCTTCACCGGGAGCTCAATTTCGTTGTTGTTGATATCTACCATGATACCAATCTCCGCCGAAGCGAGTTTGATGTTAGAAATACTACCACGAGCACCAGAGTTCACCATCACAGCAATATCAGTATCCATATCGGCGAGTTTGCTCTTCAAGAAATCAGAGATTTTCTTGTCGATGTCACGCCAGTTAGCTACAGTTAGATTATAGCGTTCATCTTCGGTCACCAAACCTTGGTCAAACTGCTCTTGAATCAAAGCTGTCTTAGCATCACCCTCAGCGATAAAGTCGTCAATCTCAGGGTAAGTTGGGTAGTCATCCTTAGCAGTAGAAACAGAAGCAATGGTTTCATATTCGAACGCCAGGTTCTTTACTGCATCAGCAGTCTTCACCATAGACTCTGGACCAAAGTTATCAAAGATTTCTGCCATCACACGCTTGAGTTGTTTGCTGGTTTGCACAGAGTTATCATAAGGATATTCCTTTGGCAAAACTTCGTTGAAGATTACGCGACCGAGAGTGGTATTGCGAATTTCACCTTTAGCAAACACCCGAATAGGAGTCTGCAAGGCAATCAAACCTTGGTCGTAAGCCATTTCAGCTTCATAGACCGAGCTAAATGGTTTAACTTCTTTGGTGGCAGTACCAGGCTTATCGTAAGTCAGATAGTAAATACCAAGCACCACGTCCTGGTAAATGGCTAGCACTGGTGCACCGTCGGCAGGCTTCAATAGGTTCTTACCCGCAGACATTAGCTCAGCTGCCTCAGCTTGCGCAGCGTCAGAGAGTGGTAAGTGAACAGCCATTTGGTCACCATCGTAGTCCGCGTTAAAGCCGGAAGCCACAAGCGGGTGAAGCTGAATAGCCTTACCATCAATCAACTTTGGCTGGAAAGCCTGTACTGAGAGACGGTGAAGCGATGGAGCACGGTTAAGCAAGACATATTTACCCTTGATACATTCATCCAAACCGTCCCAGACTAGAGCTTCGCCTGCGTCAATCATGCGAGTTGCCGAACGGATATTAGCAGCGTGCTCATTAGCAATTAACCAAGAAATTACGAATGGTTTAAAGAGCTCTAACGCCATTTGCTTCGGCAAACCACACTCGTTCAACTTTAGCTCTGGACCGACCACAATCACGGAGCGACCAGAGTAGTCTACACGCTTACCCAGCAAGTTCTGGCGGAAACGCCCCTGCTTACCTTTAAGCAAGTCGGAGATACTTTTGAGCTTGCGTCGACCATTTTGGGCACTAGCACTACGGCTACCGTGCACGGCGGAGTTATCAATTAAGGCGTCTACAGCTTCTTGTAGCATCCGCATCTCGTTATGGCAGATGACGGCTGGAGCATTTAGCTCCAAGAGCTTGCGCAAACGGTTGTTACGGTTAATCACGCGACGATAAAGGTCGTTGAGGTCGGAAGTAGCAAAGCGACCGCCAGGCAGAGCCAGCATTGGACGCAAATCTGGTGGAATTACTGGCACTACAGTCATCACCAAGTCAACTGGCTTGATTCCGGCAGCTTCCATGCCCTCTAATACCTTAAGACGCTTCATGATGCGCTTTTGTTTTTGACCTTTACTGACCTCAGCTTCTTCGCGCAGCTCAGAGATCATAGTTTTGAGGTCAATTTCATCAAGTAGCTTCTTAATTGCAGTAGCACCCATTTCGACTTCAATTAGATCTTCATAGTCTTCTGGCAAATTGCGATACTCTTGCTCACTAATTACTGCACCTTTTTGCATCTTCTCAAGCGCACTTTTCTTTGCAAGATATTCGGTTTCCAGAGCTTCAGATTCTTTAGCCTGCTCATCAGCTAGAGCGCCAATATTTGCATTAGCATCTTTAGCCATTTCTTCATAACGCAAACGGATTGCTTCACGTGCAGCCGTAGTTTCCGCTTCAAGATCAGCTAAAGTCTGAGCAATTTTTTCATCTTCTGCGTCAACAATCAAATAAGAAGCGAAATAGACTACCTTTTCGATGTTTTTCACAGTCAAGTTCAACAAAACGCTGAGGGCTGACGGCGTACCGCGCATGAACCAAATATGAGCTACTGGAGCAGCTAAGGTAATGTGCCCCATGCGTTCGCGACGAGCAATGGATTTAGTAACCAAATTCCCTTCCTTGTCTACGGCCGCTTCACGGGAGCGTACGCCTTTCAGTTTGGAATCATGCGGATTAATATCTTTGACTGGACCAAAGATACGCTCACAGAACAAACCATCGCGTTCTGGTTTTTGGGTACGATAGTTAATCGTTTCTGGTTTCAAGACTTCACCATAGCTCCAATTCAGAATGTCTTCCTTGCTGGCGACACTCAAACGAATTGAGTCGAAGTCATTGGCGCTGATAAAATTGTCCATCCAAGCCATTTTACAACTCCTCTCCGAGGTCAGTATCGGCGTCATCTAAGTCGTCCAGATCTTCTGCCTCTGTTATTTCTATCCCCTCATCATCTAGCATCTCTTTAGATTCTTCATCATCCAAGTCTACTAGAGTATCTTCAAATTTCTGATTACCGTGCTGAGCATAAATCAAACGGTCATCATGCTGTTTCTCGATTTCGCGGGAAGTTTTTTCAATTACTTCTCCAGCGTCGGTGGATTCACCGTGATCAAGAAGGTCAACTTTTAGACCTAAGCCCTGGAACTCTTTCACCAAGACGTTGAAACCTTCAGGAAGCTTTGGTCCTTCAATTGGTTCGCGCTTGATAATAGATTCATAAGCCTTAGCACGTCCGTAAACGTCATCCGACTTAATTGTGAGCATTTCCTGCAAGGTAGTTGCAGCGCCGTAAGCTTCGAGGGCCCACACCTCCATTTCTCCAAAACGTTGACCACCGTTCTGAGCCTTACCACCAAGTGGCTGCTGGGTAACTGTAGTATATGGACCAGTTGAGCGAGCGTGGATCTTGTCTTCCACCATGTGGTGTAGTTTCAGCATATGCATTACGCCTACTGAAGTGCGCTCATTGAATGGCTCACCAGTTAGACCGTCATAAAGTTGCACGCGGCCATCGCGAGAGAAACCAGCTTTTTCAAGTTGCTCAGAAATGGTTTCATCAGACACACCGTTGAATGGTGGAGTGGCAACCTTATAACCAAGGGCTCGTGCAGCCATACCAAGGTGAATCTCAAAGAGTTGACCAAGGTTCATACGACTCGGCACGCCCATTGGAGAAAGCAAAACATCAATTGGGGTACCATCCTCCATGAACGGCATGTCTTCTACCGGAAGAATACGGGAGACCACACCCTTGTTACCGTGGCGACCGGCAATCTTGTCGCCCACGCTGATTTTGCGCATCTCAGCCACGTAGATTTTAATTTGCATAAGAACACCGGCTTTGAGTTCGTGACCTTGTTCGCGAGTGTAAACACGTACACCAACCACTTTGCCCATGGATGAGCCGTTCATGCGGACAGATGTATCGCGCACATCTTTGGCTTTTTCACCAAAGATAGCCCGGAGTAAGCGTTCCTCAGAGCTGAGCTCCTGCTCACCCTTTGGCGTAATCTTACCAACCAAGATGTCACCTGGCATCACTTCGGAACCGACTACAACAATACCATCTTCACCGAGGTGGCGCAGACTTTTTTCGGGTACGTTTGGAATGTCTCGGGTCACTTGTTCTGGACCGAGCTTAGTCTCGCGAACCTCTACATCAAAGTCCTTGATATTGATAGAGGTAAGTTTATCGTCTTCTACTAGGCGTGAAGAAATCACGATAGCATCGTCCATGTTGTAACCACGCCATGGCATGAAGGCTACCAGCAAATCTTTACCCAGAGCAAGCTCGCCGTTGGTAACCGAGGCGCCTTCGATTAAGATATCGTCTTTCTTAACTTTCTGACCGCGCACTACTTTGACGCGTTGGTTGTAACAGCGATCATCATTGGTTTTCTCAAAGTGTTCAACTTTATATTCTTTTTCGCCATCTTTGTATTTAACTACAACGCTTACGCCATCTGCCTTGACAACTTCACCGTCCTTTTCAGCTACCACCACCTGAGAGGTGTTCATGGCTACTACATGCTCAATGCCAGTACCCACAGTCGGAGCATCGTTCTTCAACAGAGGTACAGCTTGCTTCTGCATAGCGCAGGCCATCAAAGAACGGTCGACACGGTTTTTCTCAACGAATGGAATTAGGCTAGCCGAAGTGCCAAGAATTTCTTTGTGAGCAGCATCAATATGAGTCACAAGATTAGAAGCTACTTGGCTTGGGCGACCTTTAATACGAGCTGATACCCAATCTTCTACGAATTCACCTTTTTCGTTTAACTTAACCGATGCATCAGCAATAATCATATCGTCTTCAGAAGCAGCATCAACATAGACCACTTCGTCAGTAACCTTACCGCTCTTCACTACACGATAAGGCGCTTCAATAAAGCCATATTCATTGATACGGGCATAGGTTGCAAGGTTAAGCACCAAGCCCACGTTACCACCTTCTGGGGTCTCAACGGTACAAATACGACCGTAATGGGTTGGGTGAGCATCGCGCACATCAAAACCAGCACGCTCCCGAGTAAGACCACCAGGACCCATAGATGATAGACGGCGCTTATGAGCCAACTCAGAGTATCCGTTGACTTCATCCATCAATTGAGAAAGCTGGGAGCTAGAAAAGAACTCTTTGACAGCGGCTACTACTGGACGCGAGTTCAAGAGCTGTGATGGAGTAACTTCCTCTGGCGAAACCATCGACATACGGTCAAGAATATTGCGTTGCAAACGAAGCATACCCAAGCGGAACTGACGTTGCACTAATTCGCCCACCAACTTGACGCGGCGGTTGCTGAGAGAGTCAATATCATCCGCTGGTTCTTGAGTATTATTAAGGCGAATGATTTCACTAATAATGGCGATTACGTCTTTCATCTGCAGAGTACGATGAGCAGCATCATTCGGCGTATCATAGCCCAAGCGGCGGTTCAACTTGAAACGACCCACACGTGAACAATCATAGCGGCGATAGTCAAAGAAAGCCCGCTCAATCATTGACTTGGCATTCTCCACGGTAGCCAAATCTCCTGGACGCAGGCGGCGATAGACTTCGAGCAAAGCAGCAGCTTGACCAGAAGCAGTATCTTTCTCTAAAGTAGCATTAATATAACTAACTGGACCATTATCAACTTCTGCAAACTTATCACGGATTTCCTCATCTTTGGAAATGCCAAGAGCTTTGAGGAAAGTTGTTACTGGAATCTTGCGGCGACGGTCAATTTTAACATTTATACAGCCGCTAGCGGTGGTCTCAAATTCAAGCCAAGCGCCACGGCCAGGGATAACTTTAGCGCCATAATAACGCTTGCCGCCCATTTCGTCAGCCGTAAAGAAAACACCGGCTGAGCGAATCAACTGCGAAACTACCACGCGCTCAGTACCATTGATAATAAAGGTGGCACGGTCAGTCATCCAGGGATAATCACCGAAGTAAATATCCTGCTCTTTGACCTCGCCCGTGACCTTGTTGGTTAGTT
>Ga0137298_11083_pt1 | contig 16686 bp, 13 predicted proteins | sample RamsorincwithD2O_2_FD_97182 | JGI IMG/M metagenome (GOLD analysis project Ga0137298, IMG submission 97182) | Mouse cecal microbial communities from Vienna, Austria - Glucosamine amended with D2O | ecosystem: Host-associated > Mammals > Digestive system > Large intestine > Cecum | place: Austria...
CCAATCTATTATGAAAAATCGTATTATGTGTTGCCGGAAAAGGGCGGGGAAAAAGCGTTCGAGCTTCTCCGGCAGGCGATGTACGATGAAAAAAAAGTGGCGATCGGCAAGGTCGTACTGGGCAGCAAGGAAACACTGGTGGTGCTTATCCCCCAAAAGGAGGGCATCCTGATGGAGACTTTGTATTATTATGACGAAGTGAAAGAGTTCCCACGCGAACTGCCCCACTCCAGGCTGAATAAGAAAGAACTGGATATGGCGAAGCAGCTGATCGATGAGATGGGCGGCGCGTTTCGGCCGGAGCAGTATAGTGATGAGTACCAAAACCGGCTGCGGGACTTGATCGAGAAAAAAATCGAGGGACAGGAAATCGTGACGCCCAAACAGGAGGAGCAGGGTAATATCATCGACCTAATGGACGCATTGAAAGCGAGCCTTGGTAAAAGCAAAAAAGCGGCGGGTAAAAAATGGACGCGGTTGACGATAAAAGCCTGCGGCCGATGCTGATTGGGAAAACCGCCGATCCGTTTGACGACGACGGATACCTGTTTGAGTTGAAGCTGGACGGCGTACGCTGTCTCGCGTATTTAGATGAAAAAGGCACGCTGCTTCTGAACAGGCGGGGCGGTAAACTGCTGCCTAAGTTGCCCGAGCTTGCGGATCTTCACAAGCAGGTCAACCAAAAATGTATCCTTGACGGCGAGCTGATTTCCGCAATGGGCGGCGGTCTGGATTTTGAAGAAATCAAGCAACGGGCATTGATGTCCAATAAAGCGCGGATAGACAGGATATCGCGGAAAATCCCCGCTACATTTGTGGTATTCGATATTCTTTACGCGGGCGGCGGTCTGGTGACCAAAGAGAGTCTTTCCGACCGGAAAAAGCTGCTTGAGGCTACCGTTGTGGAAAACGAGCGTATCTCGGTCTCTCGGTATATTGAGGGGCGGGGAATCGAGTTTTTTGAATTGGTGAAGCAACGGGGCCTGGAGGGTATGATAGCGAAAAAGAGCAACAGCAGGTATTACCAGGGCAGGCGCACGGCGGACTGGATGAAAATTAAAAACCTGCGCGACGACGATTTTGTGGTGTGCGGGTATGTGCAAAATTCAGAGCACATCATCAGCACCATACTGGGGCAGTACGACGAAAACGGAAAGCTGCTGTATATGGGGCACGCCTCGCTCGGCGATTCGCGAGAGGACTTTGCAATGATCAAAAAGCAGAAGAAAGCGGACAAGCCGCCTTTTAGCAACGAATTGCCCTCGGGAAACGAGAAAGCCGTTTGGATCAAACTTCAGCTAGTGTGTACGGTAGAGTTTTTGAACCGGACGGCAGGCGGCATGATACGGCAGCCTATCTTCAAAGGGCTGAGGATGGATAAAACCCCGGAAGAAGCAATATATAAAGTGTAAAATGAGGAAAGCGAGTATCGGCTGATGACTGAAAAACTCAAAGAATATAATCAAAAACGACAATTTACAAAAACGAATGAGCCGCGCGGCGATGTACCGGCAGAGAATGCGGCGCAGCTTCGGTTTGTGGTGCAGCACCATATGGCGAGTCGGGACCATTATGATTTTCGCCTGGAATGGGACGGCGTGCTGAAAAGCTGGGCAGTGCCCAAAGGGCCGTCTTACGACAGTCACGACAAGCGGCTGGCGGTACAGGTGGAAGACCATCCTCTGGAATACCGCAATTTTGAGGGCACGATTCCCAAAGGGCAATACGGCGGCGGAACGGTCATGATCTGGGACGAGGGAACATGGCAGCCGTTGGAGGACGCAGGCAAAGGCTTTGCGGACGGCTCCCTGAAGTTTACGCTGGAGGGCAGCAGGTTGCTGGGAAAATGGGCGCTGGTCAGAATGAAGCCGAAGTCCGGTGAAAGCGGGCATAACTGGTTGCTGATCAAAGAAAAGGACCGATTCGAAAATGCCTATGACATCAAACAGTTTACAACGAGCGTCAGGACCGGCCGCGCGATGGCGGAAATTGAAGCGGACAGTGGAGCCTCGAGGAAGCCGGGAACGCCGGCGCGCAAAACGGTTTTCCCCCATGGGGCAATCACGCATACCGACAAGGTCCTGTATGAAAAGGACGGTATTACGAAAGGCGACATTGCCGAATATTATTGGAACGTCGCGGAGCGCATGATACCGTATGTGGAAAACCGGATCATCAGCACGGTGCGCTGCCCGGGTGGTATCGGCAGCGCATGCTTTTTCAAGAGGCATCCCTCTAAGGAAAAGGGCGTCTTTGCGGTTCCTGTGTCCACAAAAAATGGAGAAATAAAGGATTACTATTATGTGAAAGACATAGACGGTTTACTGTCCGAAGTGCAGATGAACACGCTGGAATTTCACACCTGGGGCAGCCGCGTGGACACATTGGAACAGCCGGACATCATGGTCTTTGACCTCGATCCCGACGAGGGTATGGCTTTGGAGCAAATCCGGCAGGGCGTCCGGGATTTGAGAAGTTTACTGGACCAGCTTTCGCTGGCATCTTACCTGAAAACGAGCGGCGGCAAGGGATACCATATTGTCATCCCGTTCCGGCCGTCGGCCGATTGGGGTACTTTCCATGACTTTGCCCGGAATATAGCAAAAACAATGGAAGCGACGTGGCCGGACCGCTACACCAGCAACGTCCGGAAAGAAAAGCGGAAAGGCAGGATTTTTATCGACTGGATTCGGAACGGCAGAAGCGCGACAAGCGTCGCCCCTTACTCCGTAAGGGCGCGGGACGGCGTGCCGGTCTCCATGCCCATTGCATGGGCGGAACTGGATACGGTAAGTCCCAAGGCTGTTACGATAAAAAACGCGGCGGCAAGGCTGCGGCAAAAAGACCCGTGGGAAACATTTTTCCAAAATGACCAGCAGTTGAAAGGATAACGACAAGTGAAATGATCGCCTGCATTACAAAATAATAACGCCGCAAATCCTTTGATTTGCGGCGTTTGGTGTGCCCGGGAGGATTCGAACCTCTGGCCTCAGGAGTCGGAGTCCTGCGCTCTATCCAGCTGAGCTACGAGCACATATATAACTGCAAAATTTAGTAATGCAGCTATTATTATAATACATTTATAACACTTTGGAAAGAAAATCCTTAAGTCTTGGATTTTTTGGATTTGCAAAAAATTCAGTCGGCGGCGCCTGCTCCAAAATCTTTCCTTCATCCATAAACAGGCAGCGCGTCGCTACCTCGCGCGCAAAGCCCATCTCATGTGTCACCACAACCATCGTCATCCCCTCGTCTGCAAGCGTATGCATGAAATCGAGCACCTCCCCCACCATTTCGGGGTCAAGCGCAGACGTCGGTTCATCAAACAACATCACATCCGGATTCATCGCTAACGCGCGTACGATCGCCACGCGTTGCTGCTGCCCGCCCGAAAGCTGCGCCGGATAGGAGTTTATTTTGTCGGCAAGGCCGATCCGCTTTAATAAAGTTTCCGCCCGCTCCTGTGCTTCATCGTCTGTCATCAATCCCAGCTTTAATGGTGCCAGCATGATATTTTGTCCCACTGTTTTATGCGGAAACAGGTTGAACTGCTGGAATACCATGCCCATCTTCTGGCGAATCTGGTCAATATTCGTCGTTTTATCCGTTAGGAGTTTCCCCTCAAACCATATCTCGCCGCTCGTCGGCACCTCCAGCATATTCAAACAGCGCAGGAACGTGGACTTACCGCTTCCGGACGGCCCCACGATAACGACTTTCTCGCCCCGCTCGATATGCTCGTCTATTCCTTTGAGCACTTTGTTCCCGTTAAATTCTTTACACAAATCCTTGACAATAATCATATCCGGCTCCTATCTGGCATCTGAAAGCGCAAGGCGTCTTTCCAGTTTCCGCAATGCCCAGGTAATCAGCATAACGATGCCGAGATAGACAAGCGCAATGAAAATAAGCGGCACAAACGCATCCAGTGTCCGCGAACGCACAAGCTCTGCTGCGCGCGTCAGGTCCATGACCGCCACATAACCAACGATAGACGTTTCCTTGAATAATACGATAAATTCATTTCCGAGGGCCGGCAGGATATTTTTAATCGCCTGCGGGAATACAATGGTGCGCATTGTCATCCCGTTTGTAAGTCCCAAAGACCGTCCTGCTTCCGTCTGTCCTTTTGGAACAGCCATGATCCCCGAACGGACGATTTCAGCCACATATGCGCCGCTATTGATACCAAACGCCAGCGCCGCCACATACGGCGCCATTTCAATAGGCGCTGCTGCAAAAATAATATAGTACATGATCAGTAATTGAACCAAAACAGGCGTTCCCCTGATCACAGTCAGGTAAATATCACAGATCACATTCAGCCACTTCAGCCGCTTGTTTTGCATCGCGTTGACTTTCGCGATCGCAACCGCGGAACCGATCACAACGCCCATCAGAACAGCGATACCCGCGATCATCAGCGTAACCAGCAGGCCATCAAGAAACATCATCCACCGGTCGTTTACCACCAATGTATTATAAATTTGCTGCCCCAGATTATCAAACATACTGCTTCCCCCGCTGGGCGGCCTGTTTTGTCAGCCGTCTCCCGAACTTTCCGCCTTAAAATGCATAAGCATTGTATATTATACCATATTTTGCAGAAAAAAAAAGTTCGCGGAGTAAAATTCTTTCCGCGAACTCTTATTTTTATACTTATTTATGCGGCAGGCGTTCCCGCGTACGCGTCAAAGTGCTTCTGCGTAAGGTCGTCCATGCCGTCTTTCATTTCGCCCAGTACCTTGTTGATGACTTCGAGCAGGGAGGTATCTCCCTTTTTGACTGCCATTGCATACTGTTCTGTTGTCAGTACTTCATCATATACCTGTAACGTATCGTTGCTTGCAACGATGCTCTGGGCAGGCAACTGGTCTACAACGACTGCATCCAGCCTTCCATTTGCAAGGTCCATACCCGCTTCAATCGCGCTCTTGTATGTCTTTACGGTTGCACCTTCCACTTCGTCCGTTACAAAAATATCTCCCGTCGTGCCAAGCTGTACGCCAACCGTCTTTCCGGCAAGTTCTTCCACCGTTGCCGCCGCTACTTTCGGATCGTCTTTTGTCACGATAACCATCTGTGTCGACGTTGCATAAGGTTCGGAAAAATCTACACTCTGTTTACGTTCTTCCGTAATTGTGAATCCCGCTGCAACAAAATCGCCCTTGCCACCGTTAAGCGCCGGGATAAGGCCGTCAAAATCCATATCAACAACCGTTAACTTTACGCCCAATTCATCTGCGATTTTCTGCGCAATGTCAATATCTATGCCAGCCGGCTTATTATCGTCGCCGAGGTATTCATAGGGCGGGAACTGTGCGTTTGTAAGAAGCACCAACTCTCCCGCTTCCTTGATTTTGTCTACTGTATTTCCCGTAGATGCATCCGTCGCTTCCGTACTGCCCGACTCAGACGCCGCTGCCGACTCGGACGGGGCGGCTGACTCGCTCGCGGCCGGAGCCGGCGTGGAGCAACCTGCAAAAACTGCAGCGCACATAACGACTGCTAATACCAAACCTAAAATCTTTTTCATCTCTTCCTCCAAAAAATCAATATTTAAAACTCAATATGTATAATTATACATAAGTTTTCGAATAAATCAAGTGTTTTATGCAAAATTCGAATATTCTTAACAAGAAGATTGCTTGCCTCGGTACCACTCGACAAATTTGTGTATTCCTTCTGTAAAATCAGTTTGCGGAGAGTATCCCAATATTTTTATAGCTTTACTATTGTCCGCATATGTCCGTTTGACATCCCCCGGCATCATTGGGCCTTCTTTAATCTTTGCCTTTTTACCGAATACTTTTTCGATTGTCTCAACCATTTCTTTTAAAGATATGGTATGCGATTCCCCCAAATTAAATATATCATATCTTCCGCCATTTACCAGCCATTTCCATGTTTTCATGATCCCATCCAAAATATCGTCGATGTATGTATAGTCTCTTCTGGTGTTTCCATCTCCAAATAAAGTGATTTCACCGCCTTCATCAATCAACTTAAGGAATTTATGAATTGCCAGGTCTGGTCTTTGGCGCCGCCCATAAACAGTGAAAAAACGCAAACACGCAATTTGCATATCAAATAAATGACTATAAGTATAGCAGAGCAACTCTCCTGCTTTTTTCGTAGCCGCATAGGGCGATATTGGATAATCAACAGAATCATTCTCTGAGAATGGTACTTTATCGCTATTGCCATAAACAGATGAAGATGAGGCAAATATCATTTTGTTGACGCCATTATCTCTCATGCTTTCCAACAGGGTTACAGTACCATTAATATTTACATCCGCATACATAACAGGATTTTTTATTGATGGCCTCACTCCCGCATAGGCAGCAAGATGAATAATCCCCTCCGGCTTATATTTTTTAAAAACATCGTTTATAAAAGCTTTATCCCTAATATCCCCTTGCAGCGAGATAAATTCTCCTTTTGAGGCTTTCTCAACTTCCGCAATATTTTGATGCTTAATTTCAGGATTATAAAAATCGTTAAAATTATCTATACTGATTATCCTATGCTCCGTCCGGCATAACATTTCGCATAAATTCGATCCAATAAATCCTGCTCCTCCAGTAACAACAATCGTATTCATCGCCCCACTCCAAAATACTGAAAACCTGCCGCTTCCACATCTTTTCTTCGGTATATATTTCTCAAATCAAAGAAATAATGCTCGTTCATCGCCTCATATATCTGTTTGAGATTTAATTTCCGAAACTGATTCCATTCTGTTAATATAACCACTGCGTCAGCCTGTTGGACCGCAGTATATTCATTGGTTGCATATTCAATCTGTTCCTGTACAAACACATGTCGCTTTGCGTTCTCCATTGCTTCCGGATCAAAAGCTTTGATAATAGCCCCGTCATTCAATAGTCCACGAATAATAGTAATAGCAGGCGCCTCTCGCATGTCATCCGTATTTGGTTTAAACGCAAGTCCTAACACTGCAATCTTTTTATTCCGTACACTCCCCATACCATGCATGATTTTGCAAACCATATTTTGTTTTTGACTCTGATTGGCCTCGATTGCGCTACTTACGATTTTCATTTTTAAACCGTTTTCCTCCGCGATCGCACACAAGGCTTTCGTATCTTTTGGAAAACAGCTGCCGCCATATCCAGGTCCTGCGTGTAAAAACTTTCCGCTTATCCTGCCGTCAAGCCCCATTGCCTTTGAGATTTGCTTAATATCTGCTCCTACGCATTCGGCCAGTTGTGATAATTCGTTTACATACGCTATTTTAACAGCCAAGAAAGCATTGGAAGCATATTTGATCATCTCCGCCGTTTCATTATTACAAAATACAAACGGATGATTATTCAGATATAATGGTTCGTATACCTGCTTCATTGCCTCTTCAGCTTGCGTGCTGGTTGTCCCGATCACGATTCTATCCGGGTGCATAAAATCAAATACCGCCGATCCTTCCCGCAGGAACTCCGGATTAGAAACAATATCAAAATCGCAATTTTCCCAGCCTTTCTCAGCTCTTCTTTGAGTAATTGCCGAACCCGCTTTGCCGTTCCTACAGGCACGGTGCTTTTATTGACAATAATTTTATATTCATTCATATATTTGGCAATACATTGGACCACATCCAATACATAATTAAGATCCGCGCTGCCATCTTCCTTTGGCGGGGTACCTACAGCAATAAAAATAACTTCCGCATTTTGTATCGCTTCTTTATATTCGCTGACAAAATGTAATCTGCCGTTCTGGTAATTCTCTTTGACCATACTGGCAAGGCCTTGTTCAAATATAGGTATCTCACCCTGCTTTAATTTCTCTATTTTCTTTTCATCGTTATCGATACATGTAACGTCAAACCCAAATTCGGAAAGACAGGTCCCTGTGACAAGCCCGACATAACCAGTGCCAATTACTGCTATATTATTCATATGACATATCCTTTTTTCTCATTCGACTTTTTATAATCAAACCGACTAAATAAGCAAATATATCTCCCAACACCGTTATGACTCTCATAATTACAATAATAACCAACATGTCATTCCGAGGAAATATCGGTGTGAAAAGCATTAATAGAACATACTCGCGAATACCCAGGCCTCCTGGCGCTCCCGGCGTAATTAACCCCAAAAGCCATGCCAGTAAATAATAGCCTCCCAAACTTAAAATATTGTAACCCGATAGCCCATGCTCATATACCGCAATAAGCATAACAAAAGCGAATGCATTGATTAAACAAAATCCAGCATAATATCCTGCCGATATGAGCATTTTAGCCGGTCTGAGAGTGATCGTGTTTTTTCTTTTTATAAAAAAGAAAATCGCTGCTACGACAATTGCACAAATGCCGACCGCTATTAGGATCAAAAATTCATACCGTATCATTCCATCCTCAACAGCCTTGCGAATTGTATTTTCAAGCGTATCCGCCACCATAATAAAAATGAGGGCAAGCGTCACCAGAATTTGCAGAAGAATTTCCAATCCCGACGATACGACCATATTCTTTTGACTCAGTTCATACTCGCTCCCTAAAATATTACGCGAAGCAATATGCATAACATTTCCCGGAATATACCGTGCTAAATTAGACCGTGTATACAGAACCAATATCTCTTGAATGCCAAGATGTTTCTGTGTAAACATCTGCAAATTTTTTCGCCATGCCAGGGCGAGAAGAATAATCCCGCTGGATACCACCAGTCCCATGCCTAAAGTAATCGCCAGAATATCCCAATTTAAAAAGACTGTAAAATCAATATCGGAATTTACAAAATATAAAATAATAAAAATAATAGAAATAACCATCAGGATATTACCTATTATTTTCAGTATCTTCATAAATTTTTTATTTTTTAAAAAATTTAAATTCATTTCATAAATTTCCGCTTCTGCCTTCCATCTTCTATGTAAAAGACGTTAAAATTATAGCGCATTTTCGCTAATAAAACAATAACGCTTGACATCAGGACATAAATCTTTTTTAATAAGATAGGAATACATACTAACGAGGATAGAAATGAATAAAATTGAAGAGCAACGCAAAAGCTTTGAAGATCGTTCCAATGATTATTATACAAAACGTCAATCAGAAAATCATTTGGTTCTAAAAGATCTTATCTGGAATTATTTTTTTCATGACAAAGAGTATCTGAATAAAAACGGCATGGCCGTTCTTGAGCCCATGTGCGGCTATGGCGAAGGGAAAAAAATCCTGGAGCGTCATTTGCTTTGCGACTTTTCTTATCGTGGATTTGATTATAGTGAATCTTTGGTAAAGATCGCGAAAGAAAAGAATCCGGAGCTTGATATATTTGTACAGGACGTAACAAAATATCAGGAAGAAAACCGTTATGATTTGATTATTATTATCGGTTCGTTGCATCATGTACCTGATTTTGTTCAACTTGTGGTAGATAAAATGTACGCCGCGCTCAAGCCGGGCGGATATTTTATAAACTTTGAACCAACGCAAAACAATTGGTTTTTCCGCAAAGTGCGGCAAGCTATTTATAGGAAAAACAAAACATTTGATGCGCAGACCGAACGCGCGTTCGATTTAAAAGAAATCAATCGGGTTTATACAAATGCAGGCTTTCAGATCATTGATCAAATCTACCAGGGCCTTTCCTCTTTTGTTCTATATTATAATCCCAATGCATTTCCCAAGCTCAACGTCGGTAATCCCAAAACAGTACGTCGATTTTTCAATATCGACAAGCATTTTTTCAAAAACTGGGTCGGACGCAGGTTTTCTTTTTCCACAACAACGCTTATGCGGAAACCAAATTAATCTTTTTGTTCGAATATATCCTTAATACTGTAAGAATCGTCAATCTTGGATCCATAATAGATTTTAGTAAGCATATCGGCCATCAGTCCAAATACAAACAAAAGGACTCCGATCACAATAAAAAACACAGTTAAAATTGGCTGCATATATCCGGATAAATTAGCGCCCATTATAAAAAGAATAATAGACCAGATTCCAAAAAGCAGGCCGATCAGAAACGACACAATTCCCATTCCGCCCAGCAAATGAAGCGGCCTGACTGCAAATCTGTTCCAAAACCAAACTGATATCATATCAACGAAGCCTTTAAACGTTCTTTTCCAGTTATATTTCGTTTTTCCGGCCGTCCTTGGCCTGTGGTTCACTATGATTTCTCCCACACTAAACCCTTTAATCTCAAGCAACGCTGGAATAAAGCGATGCATTTCACCATAGAGATTCACTTTTTGAAAGCATTCCTTTTTATACAGTTTCAAGGAACATCCACTGTCATGAATATGATCCTTAACTATCATGCCCCTTAAGAGATTTGCGCCCCGTGATGTAAATTTTTTCATTAGTGTATCTTTTCTGTTTTTTCGCCATCCTGATACGACATCCAGTTCCTTTTCCCGCGCAAAGGCAATCAGCCTGGGAATATCCGTAGGATCATTTTGCCTGTCACCGTCCATTGTAATAATATAATCGTTTTGCGCGGCCTTTATGCCTGCGTCCATGGCCGCCGTCTGACCGAAATTCCGACGCATACGAATATACTTAAGCGGTTTTAATTGCTTTGCAAGCTCATACGTACTGTCTGTAGAACCATCATCCACAAAAATAATTTCATATTCGTAATTTTCTTTTCTGCATACTTCATCTATTTCCTGATGAAGCGCCACAATATTCTCTTCTTCATTAAAAATAGGTACTACTACCGAAAGCTTTACCATTTTATCGCCCCTTATATCCAATTATGATTCATTCTGACCGGTTTCATTATATCATAAATTATTGTTTTTTAATATGCTTCCTATCTTGACGCCACCTACCCAAATGGCATAATCCTCGGTATAACCTTCTACAATATAATCGTCTCCTTTCGTTAGCCGAAAGGTATTTAAGATAAAATCAGGATTCTCCGCGGCTTCCACAAAGGAAAGCCTGTTAAACATTTTTTCAGGCAACACATTTTGTGCCGTAAATTTTGCATTATTATCATCCAATATCGTAATGTCTCCTTCATAGTTCCCTAATATATATTCAAGTAACCCTTTGTTGGAAAGCCTCCAATAGTCTCGGTCATATTGGTTGGCAATAGGTCTTCCAATTACATTAAAGAACACATTCTGGTATGGGTGATTATATACAATCCATCCTGTCTGAAAAGAAAACATACTGATAATAACAACAGGCAGAATCCATTTTCCGATCTTTCTCCAAGAAATGCCGCTTATCATGTTTTGTAGCTTTCCAATGCCATAAACGGCGATCAACACAAATGGCGGTGCCAGGAAATAAACATGCCGCCACCCGCAGTAAATAGTAACGTGTAATGCTATGCCAATAACAAATGGCAGAACAAACAAAAGCAGCATGATCCAACCATATCGCTCTTTTACCAGCCCCTGTAGTTTGTATCGCAGCAAATTTCTCACCAGGAAGAATATCCCTATGCCTCCAAAAATCAAATACAAAATCGGTAATGTAATTCCCATCCACAAAGGAATATAATACCACGGTGTTTCTTCCACACTCAAATATTGTCCTGCGAATACCATTTTCCCTTCCCATGGAAAATCAGAAAAAGTTCCTACATAGCCTTTTAAATAATCAATCGGATTCATCCAGGAAGCTGGTGTAATAAGAATAAATATCCCTAAAAACGCAAAAAATACCAGAGGATATACAATCCACCTATATTGTGGTTTTATACTGCTCTTTTCTGTTTGCAGCTCAGTTCTTATCGATTTTTCATTGCTCCATTTGCATAATAAATCTTCCACAATCATAAACACGAATGCCGCAGCCGGAAGCATTGCTCCTAATATGCGAATATTGAAAGTTAATGCACTAGACGCTGCAAAACATAAAGCCCAATTCCACTTTCTCCCTGTTTTCAACATTTTTATCATGAAAAAAAGAGAGATCATAAACATAGATACAAACGCCATATCTTTTATATTATAAAATGCTTCAGCAAAAAAACGCGGGAACAGAAAAATCATCAGGCTCCCCACAAGAGCAAGCCACTTATTTGAAAACAACAATAACCCCGTCAGATAAAAACATATAAGCGCTATAAAGAACAAAATAAAACAGGCAGTATGCCGCATCAAAATAATATCTTGATTATCCATTTGAAACCCATTGGCGTCTTCGATGGCCACCATCGGCAGTTGCAGGGATACGCCGTAGAACCTATAAAAATATTCATCTAATTTGGGTAAAGGCTGGCCGCTAACGACATCCTTTTGATCTTTTATATAATCAATCTCGCGATCAAACAACGTTTCATTGACGTATTGGTAATTGACTAAGCTGTGCTGCCTTTGGATCATTTCATCCGAAGATATCCCATAATCTTTGACAACAGCCAATCCCCAGAATAAAATCAATGCGAAAACGATAATGATACATATATTCCCCAAACTTAAATTGCTCTTTTGTCCGCCCGCTCGCAACATATCGATCTCCCTGCATACAAAGCGATATTCTGCTTTACTTCATTTTTATTGAACGAAATACTAAATATTCTCGTTCACCCCTAAATGTTACAAATTCCGCACAATAACCACCCGCAAGGGTGTTTTTTTCATATATTTATTTGGAACAGAAACGCTTACTTTTTCCTAATCTATCCGCTGATTTCTCACGCGTTTTTTATAGAAAATCAATAAGGCCAGATAAATACCTATCGATGCCCCCGTGGCAATTGCGCCTATATTCAAATATTGAGGTACAAATTGTAGTTGTATCTCTTTTGCTCCGCTCGGGATCTCTATGCCTATAAATCCAACATTAACTTTCTGAACCCTGGCAGGGCTGCCATCGATCATTGCCGTCCATCCTTTATCATATGGGATCGTAAAGCACAGCATTTTTCCTTCATTACCTGACAGATTTCCTTTGATCAGGTTATCGGAAAAATATGTTAAGTCCAAGCCCGATTCAATGCGTTCACTTAAAGCTTCTTCGATGATTTTTCTGTACTGATCTTCCGGCATACTCGAAAATTTCAAACCAGATATTTGGTAGTTCCCTTCCACTCTCCCAAAATCAATACGTACATTAGTACTATTAACGTTTTCTACAATAATAGAATAACGGTGCTCCCCTTCGTATACCTGAAAACTTTGGGAATCATCTTCGTTGTATACGCCCTTTTCTTTGCTAAAATATATTTGGCCATAGGTATCTTCCCGTGCCTTCATGGTAAAATCAATTTTTAACGCATCTTTATCCTGCACTACGTCAAATTCTGTCACAGGCATTCCATTTAATTCCAGCGATACCGTTTCATCGGCGTTTACAATATTCTCACCGTATCTAAACTCCACTGCTTCAAACCTGTCAAAACCAGCGGGAATAGTCAGTCGTTCAAGCCCTTCTATTTTGCTTTCGCTCACACATGCTTGCAGTAAGGCCACATCTTTTTCCACATCTGGCAAAGCTTCAAAATCCTCTCGCAGTATATATTTTTCGTATCCGAACGCTAATGGTAATGCATTTTGATTTTGATAAATATAAATATCCTTATAATTTCCCTGCTTGACAAAGCCAACCTTATCTAACGCGTCATCTTTAGAAAGCAAATATTTGATTCCTGTGAAATCCAATAAAAATTCCCGATTATTAAATCCAACAACATAATTGGATTTTGCAGCGCTATCCATATCTCTAATTTGTCCAATGTGTAACGTATTCAGGAAATCCAAATAACTGCTTCCTGTCGTTGTATAAGAACGCACCCCATAATATCCCTGAATGAGAGCCGTTGTCAAAGTAGACTCCTGATAATCTTTCTCTAAGCGGAAAAAATCTTTATCTTCAGCTTTGATTTGGTCTACCGTTTCTTTCGTATTGTCGTAATAAATATCTCCCTGGTTTTGTGCAGAAATCTGGCTGCTTGGCGTGATTGCTCTTCCTGCATGCACACTGATATACGCAAATGAACAAGCCTGTACAATAATGCTGATTCCCAACAACAAAACACCCAGCCTAATATCCATATATTTTTTACAGAAAAGGATTATGATCGCAGTCTGCACACCAAGAAAAGCAATGCATAAGCCTGTTACCGGTATATTTAATCGAAATCCGTATCTCCCAAATGCCGCAACCATAATCATACAGCCTATTATGCCAATCATTACAACAAGCATCGGAACATTAATTGTCTTTTTCACCAGCATTTCGTCTAGCACAAGCGCGGCTAAATAGCAAAGTATCACCGTAATAAAAAAGGAAGTGTGTTTATAGTAATCCGTTAAGAATCCATTCGCTAAATATCGGAAAAATGGGAAGAGGAAGTAACCCGCACATGCTGCCAATAAAACAATTCCGCCGATTCTCAATCGTTTATCTTTCAAAAAGAAGATTTGGGGGAACAACAGTACCGCTAATGTACCACAATAAAACGTAGGAGATTCTAAATAATTGTTGGCCACCCCTGTAAAAGAGTCTCCCGTTCCCAAAATATCCATTGCAACAGTGGAAAGTCCTGCCGATAATATATGCTCCGGTTGATTGATCTGCAATATGGGCGTCTGTTTCAGTATGCCAGAAACGCCTTCTCCTCCCGACACCCTTGGGCTTGTGACGCTATATAAGATATTGGGCACCAGAATAACGGATGCCAAACCGACCCCTAATAGGACTAATAAAACATACTGCACCAAAAACCTTAAGAATTGCTTTATTTTAAATCCATGCTGAGAACAAAACCTTATACTTGCATAAAAAACAAAAAACGCTCCATAAAAAATACTTTGATAGCCTTTTAGCGAAAGAAAGAGCACTGCCGCGCCGACAGGAAGCAACTTCCAATCATGCTCCATTACAAAGCATTCTGTAGCGTAAAGGAATAAGGCTACCCAAACGACTTCATTCGGATAAGAAAACCACGGGCCGCGCTGTATCATATGCGCACAAAACGCATACATAATCGCCACTAAACAGGCCGCATCTTTTCGCATCTTTATTTTCCTAAGAAATATATAGAAAAGCATTCCGGCGCAGATTGGTTTTATAAACTGTAATATTCCCATCAAGAAAGGAACTGCCCCGCTGCCGCATAAAAGTAATATAGAATTAAACGGATCTCCAAAAGAAAATCCATTTGCATATAAATTTGCTCCCATCCCCATGGAGAAAGACCACCATGGATACCCATGTTCTTGTACATATCCCGCAATGTAAGACAATGTAGGATACGTCTGATGGTAGGAATCTGCGGCAATATCTTGGTAAAGAAATACATTTTGGAGTAATACAAAATCATGATAAACCACAAAGGAGATCAAGGTTAATATCAAAAACAGACACAACGCTGTGTGTCTCGCAAAAAAACTAAGGATTATACTATCGCCGTTACTACGAATATCCACTTTTTGCATTTCTGTTATCTCTTTTTTCTCAATCGATGTAATATTTTGCTTACTAACTTTTTACCGGGAATTTTCATATTTTTATATTTCATCATTAACCCATAATAATTGGAACGTTTAATTTGATCGAGCTCATATCCCAAAGAGTTCACTGTCTTTTCTAAGTTTCTGATTTGCATTTTCTGGTATTGTTCATAAATATCCGGATAAGCAGCGCAAATATTTTTAACCGGATATTCTATTTGCTCATTTTCAACACTATTCATAAGCAGTTTACGATACTTACCAATCATCTCTTCTATCGTTAAACCACGAACTTTTTTCGCTTCCATACAATAAGTTTCGTAAACCTGTGGATCCCCCGCGATTTTCTCAATCGCTTTTAGCACGCCGTCAATTGCATTATCCAACGGAACCGCGATTCCCGCTCCATTTTCTGCTACTCTCGTTCCTAGCGCTCCAATATCTGTGACCACCACAGGGATATTACATTGCCACGCTTCGCTTAAAGTAAAGCAAAATGTTTCTGGACATACTGACAAGATACATACTAAATTAATTTGGTTTGTTTCCAACAAATCATATACGTTTTCACTCTGATATTGGCCAAGATTGATAACGTCATCCCTCGTCACAAGTTCCATGAAACGATTATCCTGTACGGTTCCCATAGAATACCATTGAATACGTTTATCATGATTATGAACAATCACGTCATAAATAAGATCGCTGCCTTTATGTTTTGCTATTCCCCCCAAAAAAGCAACACGAAAAACGGAAAGATCGTAGGTGGGTATAGATACGCGTTTATACTGCGGAGACCCGTGCGGAATTACAACTATTTTATCTTTTACATCGAAATGTTCCACAAGAATATTAGCTACGCTCTTTGATGGAGTCACAATACTTTTGCAGTATTCCAGCATACGCTGTGTGCGTTTTTGCCAAGTCTCCAGTGAAAATCCGCTCATATCAAGACGCTTTTTAAGGCATGCGTTACATTTTGATTGTTCATATTTCCCTTGGCAATACATTTCCTCGGCATCAATCAAATTCAGCGTCGGACAAATCACATAATAATCGTGCGCCGAATAGATCGTGGGTATATTTCTTTTATAAATCGAATCAAGCAAATCAAAAGTATGATTCTTCAAATGATGAATATGTACAATATCAAAATGAAAAATATCGAATATTTCTTCATAAGTCCTTTGATAATTATCATCCGTAATCATCGCCGGCCGTGCTGCGGCGCCTAAGAAATATTCCATTTCCAGTCGTATCATACCATCTATATATGCGGTTAAATAC